>Ga0265338_10002504_pt1 | contig 27359 bp, 18 predicted proteins | sample 42126metaG_FD_193579 | JGI IMG/M metagenome (GOLD analysis project Ga0265338, IMG submission 193579) | Rhizosphere microbial communities from Carex aquatilis grown in University of Washington, Seatle, WA, United States - 4-21-26 metaG | ecosystem: Host-associated > Plants > Roots > Rhizosphere...
GGCCACGTTGCCCATCGCGCTCGGCCTCGGCGCGGGTGGTGAATCTCGCAAATCGCTCGGTCTCGCCGTCGTTGGCGGCTTGGTGGTGTCGCAATGCCTGACGCTCTACATCACCCCGGTGGTTTATCTTTACCTGGAATCGGCCCACCAATGGTATTTGCGCAAACACGCCAGACGCGTGGCGATGCAAACGGGCGTCAAACCGGCGGCGGCCTGATAATTCGTAGCCGCCGACGTGGGGAGGCGGACTTCGGTGATGCTCGGCTGGAAATCCGCCTCCTCACGTCGGCGGCTACTTCAGTTCAGCATGGCCGCCTCTGCCTCCGTCACGTGACGAATGTCCGTGACCCTGAGCGCGCCCAGATAATCCGGGCCTTCCATCTGCAATTTCGGCAGGTCCACCAAATCCAGTTGGCGCACGCCTTACTCGAACAACGCAGCGGAAAGCACGTTGACGCCCGTAAACCCTTCGCTGTGGAGTTTGATTTTCAATGAATCCATCCCGGGCAAAATCGGCAGTGCCTGCACGGCGCGGCGGATGTCCCAGACCTGTATCCCGCCGAGGATCTGGCCGAGCAGCATGAATCGGCGCCGGGTCATCCGACCCGCAGCCAAATCGTTTTGAGATAAGCCGGCTCGGCGCGGCTGATGGGAAAATCCGGCGGTTGCGGAATATAACAAGACTGGACGACCTTCCGGTGCGCCGTGCGAATGGCCGCCTTTACCGATTCGATGAACTTTTCCGGCGGCCAGTCCGCAGCATTTGTCGAGGCCAGCAACACTCCGTCGCTCTTAAGCAATGGCATGGCGGCGGCGACGGCCCGGCCCAGATCCTTTTCCACGCGGAACGCGCCGCATTCCTTTGACTGCGAAAACGTCGGAGGATCGAGCATCACCACATCGAAAGCCCGCCCTTTCTTCGCCAATCGCCGCAACCAGTCGAATGCATCACCGTAGATAAATTCATGCGCGGCGGGGTCGAGACCATTGAGCACGAAGTTACGCTTTCCCCATTCGAGATATTTCTTCGAGAGATCCAGGCTGGTGGTTTTCGCGCCGGCCAAGGCGGCACAAACCGAAAAACCGCAGGTATAGGCAAACACGTTGAGAACTTCCGGTTTCAAATCCTGGACCGGCAGCTTTGGAGCATACAGCGGAAAACCCGCCGCAACATGGCCCGCCAGCAAACGGCGACGGTTGTCGCGCTGGTCCAGAAACAATCCGGCGGAATAGCCTTCATTGAAACTGAGCTCAAAGCGGACGCCGTTTTCGCAAATCTCGAAACGCCCGGGCGCCGTCTCCCCCAGCACGGTTTGCGGCGAGGATTCCGCCGCCGTGGCCAGCCGCACCCGGCGGGAAAGAATTTTGTGATAGGCTCCGCGAGCCGAATACCATCGGGTGAGCCGGGACAGTTCCTCCTTTTGCCGGACCGGCAAAGGAAAGGCTGCCTGGGACAATAAAAAATCGCCCAACCGGTCCACATACCACCCGGGCCAGCCGTCCGACGCGCCATGAACCACGCGGAAGCCGTTCGTCAATTGCGGATCAATCAGCGCCGCGCGAAAAGCGGGGCCTGGACCGGGATTGAAATCGACAGGCGCACCAAAGGTCATGTGCTTTCCGGTTGCCGGATGAGTGAATGATATTTCGGCCGCATGCAGAAAAACCCGGGCGGCCGGCGTGCCGCCGTAAAGAGTGTCCCCAAGAATCGGAAACCCGGCCTCCGCGGCATGGACCCGGATCTGGTGAGTCCGCCCCGTCAGCGGCTCGGCTTCAACCCATAGGCAACGCCCGCTGTTTTCGCCGCCCAGCGGCAAACCGGGGGCCGTCTGGCCCGCCGGGCATCCCTCCGGCAGAAGCCGGAACCGGGTTTCCGCAATTTCGGCGCCCGCATGCGGCGGACGGCTGAGATATTTGTCACCCGAGCGAACCAGCACGGTTTTGATTTCGATTTCGCGTTGTGGCCCGGGCCGATCCGTGACGAGCAGGTATTTTTTATGCACCCGGCGTTCCGTAAATTGCGCGGTAAGTGAACGGTTCGCGGCGGGGGTTTTCCCAAAGACCAGGATGCCGCTGGTTTCCTTGTCCAGCCGGTGCAGGATGGCCAGTGCGGCCCAACGCGGTTCGCGCTGCCGCAGCCAGTCGTAAATGCCCTCACCGGCGTGAGGCGCGGGCGCGTGCGTATTCCAGCCGGCCGGTTTGTGAACCACCAGCAGATGCTCGTCCTCAAATATCACGCACGGCAACACGCCCAGATGAAATCATGTTCCGGCGTACCATTGAAAGCCTGGAATCGGGCCGCGTGGATACGGCCAATCGAACGCAATTTGGCGTGCCAAATGCTCGATTCATCTTAAAATCGCGCTAATCTTTTATAGCCATGCCGCCGCCGATAAACACATTGGCCGGTTTCTGCCGGAAGACACTGGCACTTGCCACGCTGGCATTTCTCATCGCCGGCTTCAGGCTCCCGGCGGCGCAGGAAACCAACGGGCTCGCGGCCATCAGTGACATGGTCATCACCAACCTGACCGGGTTTTGGGATATTCCCGAGGGAAAGAGAAACCAGTTGCATCGGGTGCAAATGAAACTGCTGGTTTTTTACTGCGACCGTCAGTGGAGCGTTTTTTGGGGAGCTTCCGACGACTTTAGCACGTTCCTGCCCTTTCGCGGCCTGCCCGTGCCGCTCAAGGCCGGGGACGAAATTTTCATCGATGGCCTGGCGCTTCCGGTGAACCAGGAAATTTTATGGGACAAAACCTCGATCAAAATCCTCTCCGAATCCAATGCGATACCGTTCCTTTCCACTCGGGGCAGACTTTTGGACTATGCCAGCCTGAACAAACATTTTGTGGAAATGGAATCCCTGGTGGAGACGGAACGGTTGCTTTCATCCAATGCACTGCGACTCGAACTACTGACCGAAAATTTTAATCTGACTGCGTATGTGCATCTGAACCATCCCGTTGACGACCTGCCGGATCTGGCCGGCAAATATGTCCGCATCCGGGGAGTGTATGCAGAGAATTCCGATGCCTTTGGAAAAATTGCCAATATTACCTTATGGACGCCCGGACTGGACTTCATGCAAACCATCGGCTCGCTGGAAAATGATTCCCGATTTTCGATTCACCCCACTTCCTCGGAAAACTTCGCCGCGGCCAACCCCCGGGCGCTGGTCCGGGTCGCCGGCACGGTGCGCAGCCAACAACCCGGCGAGGCCGTTACGATCTGGGACGACACAGGGCAGATTCGTATTTTTGCCAAACAGCGGCGTCGTTTGCAACTGGGCGATCACATCGAAGCGATTGGACATCCTGCGTTTCAGGGAATGGACCGGGTTTTGTTGGACGGTTTGTTCCGGCTGGCCGCCAAAAATTCGACAAACAGTTACGGTATTTCTTCGAACCAGGCAACATTGCGCCTGGCGGATCAAGTCCGTGGGCTGGACAAGGAGAGGATTGATCAACGGCCGCCGGTCAGCATCGAAGGAGTGGTTACCTGGGCGGATTTGCGGGCCAATTTCATTTTCGTGCTGGACAGCAGCGGCGGCATCCGGGTGATGCAATCCCAACTCCAGAGCGGACGACGCATTCAACCCGGCATGGCGGTCAAGGTTGACGGGGTGGCCTTCACCGGAGAGTTCGCCCCGGTCATTACCAATGCCGTGGTACGCCAGACCGGAACTATGGAATTGCCGGATGCGCCATTGATCAGCCTGGAACAGGCTCTGACCGGCACGGAAGACGGACACTGGATCCAGATGCGCGGTTATGTCCGCAAGGTCATTGAAGCCAACCGGGCGGTGGAATTGCAACTGGTCGCTCCGGGCGGGGAATTCACCGCCCGGGTTCCCCGCGACAGCAGTTTGACCAACCTGCAAGGCTCGGTGGTCCTGGTGCGTGGCGTTTGTATGGCCGCCGCAAATTCCCGCCGCCAATTGACCGGCATCGAAATCTGGTCCACGGTAGCCGGCGATGTACAGACGGAACAATCTCCGCCCGAAAATCTGTTTGCACTGCCCATGCGTTCCATCGCCAGCCTCCGGCAATTGACTCTGTTCAACACGCTGAATGAACGAGTGCGAACCTCCGGTTCCGTCACCTTGCACGTGCCCGGACGTTACCTGTATTTGCAGGATGGCGACGCCAGCCTTTTTGCCTTGAGCGACCAAACCGAACCATTGCATCCCGGTGACCGGGTTGAAATCGTCGGTTTTCCCGGAAACAGCGGCGGGGACTTTTTGATGCGGGAAGCGGTTTATCGCCGGATGGCCCCGGGTCCTGAACCGGCTCCCGTGCAATTACCCGGCGTGCAATCACTCAATGAAAACCTGGACGGTTTGCTGGTCCGCACGGAAGGTTCATTGCTGGACATCGTAAACAAACCAAGCGAAACACGCCTGATTGTCCAGGCCCGCGGTCTGGTGTTCGAAGCCAAGTTTGACAGGCCGGCGGCCTTTGCCAGGGCGGTGCCGGAATTGGGCAGCAAACTCGCGGTCACCGGTGTCTATCGCATTCAGCGGGACGAGTACGGCAAACCCCGCGCCTTTCTCCTGTACCTGCGCGATAAAAATGATGTCCGGGTGCTTGAACCTCCGCCGTGGTGGACCCTTTCACGGTTGTTGCTGGTGCTGGCCGGTGTCGTGGTTATATTCCTGGTGGCCCTGTTTTGGACGCTGGCCACGCGGCGCAGGAACAATCTTCTCCTGCGCGCCCAGGATGAGTTAAAGGCCGCCCGCGACAAGCTCGAAGAGCGGGTTCAGGAACGCACGCGGGAATTGCGGAAACAGGTTGAAGCCAAGGGACGCGCCCAGGACGCCCTGCGACAATCCGAAGAACGGTTTGCCAAGTCATTTCGAGACAATCCCGTTCCGCTGACCTTGCAAGGGGTGTCCGACCAGCGTTATGTGGACGCCAATGACAGCTTCCTTCAGATGACGGGTTTCAAACGCGAGGAAATTTTAGGCTGCACACCGGCCAGCCTGAAGCTTTTTCCCCATCCGGAGTCCATCAGCGAGATTTTGACATCGCTTTCGGCCAAACGTCTCGTCCGCAACCGGCAAACCGACCTTTGCACCCGCGAAGGTAAAAACCTGACCGTGCTGATCTCTGCGGAGACCTTTGAACTGGAAAACCAGATGCATTTCTTGATGTCGGTTCAGGACATCACCGAGCGGCTGAATGTCGAAAATCAATTGCGCCAGGCCCAAAAAATGGAGGTGGTCGGCCAGATCGCCGCCGGTGTCGCCCACGATTTCAACAACATCCTCACCGTGATCCAGGGCCACGCCGAGCTGCAATTGAACGTCGAGAATCTGGATGCGTCGCTCGCGGATTCCCTGCGCGAGATCTCCCGCGCCTCTGTGCGGGCGGCGTCGCTGACCCGCCAGTTGCTGGCCTTCAGCCGGAAACAGGTGTTGCAACGGCGTCCGCTCGACGTGCAGGAAGGACTCGGCAACGTCAGCAAAATGCTGCGGCGAATCATCGGCGAACACATTTATTTGCACGTTCGCTGCGCGCCGGACCTTCCGCCCCTCTTTGCCGACGCGGTCAATTTTGAACAGATCATCATCAATCTGGCCGTGAATGCCCGGGATGCCATGCCGCGCGGCGGTCCCCTTACAATCACCGCCGAACCGGTGGTCATTGATGCCAGCTACCGGGAGCGGCAACCGGATGCGGCGGAAGGATTGTTTGTGCGGTTGAGCGTTGCCGACGAAGGCAGCGGCATGACCGACGCCGTGCGCAGCAAGATTTTTGAGCCTTTTTTCACCACCAAGGACGTGGGCAAGGGAACCGGCATGGGTCTGGCCACGGTCTATGGCATCGTCAAGCAGCACCAGGGTTGGATTGAAGTTGAATCCAGGGTTGGCGTCGGTTCCACTTTCAAGGTTTACCTGCCGGTGGCGCAGCAGGAGGTGGATAACCGGACGGAATCCGGGACCGACTTGATCCGGGCCAGCCAGGCCCAACCGCGCACCATTTTCATCGTTGAAGACGAACGGCCTTTGCGTGAAATGGCTTCAAAGATTTTGCAACGGCTGGGCCATCGGGTGGTGGAAGCCCAGGACGGGCCCGAAGCCTTGAGCCTCTGGACCCAGCACCGGGGGGAAATTGACCTGTTGTTCACCGACATGGTCATGCCCGGGGGAATGACGGGACGTGAATTGGCGGACCGGCTGTTGAGTGAAAAGCCGCAAATGCGCGTCATCTATTCCAGCGGCTACAGCGTGGACCTGTCCGATTCCAGCCTGCACCTGGTCGAAGGCGTCAATTTCCTGTTCAAGCCTTACGATGCCACGACCCTGGTTCGCGCCATCAAAAAGATTCTTGCCAACTGAATCGCCCGGCGCCGCCGCGGGTCATTTCAGATTCCAAACGCAGCTGTCGCTTAACTGGCTCCCGTTCCGCTCCGCCCGGGCTTCCAGTTGGTTTTCACCGGGTTTCAGCGTCACGTCCTTCCAGATGAAAATGCCGTCCGTACCGTGGGTGCGATTGCCCTGGGAAATTCCGTTCAGCATCAGCTCCACCCTGCCCGCGTTGGAATAAATCTTCACGTCCGTGATCGCATTGGTGCGTTCGGTGAAACGCTGGCTGGTGATATGGACCATCGGTTCATCCGACCAGTTCGCCTGGTAAAAATAAAAGGCGTCCTTTTTTGTTCGGCGATCATAGGTTACCAGGCCTTTGTCGTTGCGGCCGGGGATGCTTCCCTCGTGACGCGTGCTGACGGCAAAATCGAACATGACCCAGACAAACGTGCCCCAGACAAACGGGCGCGCTTTCATGGCCGCCCAGGCGGCCTCGTGAACTTCCGCCTGCCATTCCTCCGGATGCCACGGGCCATCGGTCGTCGGCTGCTTTGGTTCTTGTTCATGCTGGAGGACATTGGCGCCGGCGCCATATTCGCTCACGCAAAAACCGCCCTGCCGGCTGTCCAGGCGGCGCACATCCAGCACCTTGCCGAATTCCTCCTTGGTTCCCCAGCCGGAATACCAGCCGGGATAAATATTCCAGCCCAGCAGGTCCGGAATCTTGTTCATCCGGGGATATTTGTCCGTGCAGGTGGCGGCGATCGTCGGCCGCGTCGGATCTTCGCTGTGAGCCACGTTGTTCATGTCCTGCAATTCACGGTGCGGGTCCGGCGTGTCCCGAAGCGCGATTTCGTTGAACAAACTCCAGGCGAAAATCGAGGGATGATTGATATTTTGCCGGATCAAATCGATCAACTGGCTGCGGGAGGTCTCGGCAAATCGGGGGGAGGCACCGACTTCGTTGACCTGCGGAATTTCCGCCCAGACCAACACACCCGTCTTGTCGCATAAACCGTAAAAATAATCGCTATGCTGGTAGTGGGCGCAACGGATGACGGTGCAGCCCAGCTCGGTAATCAGCCGGATGTCCTCGTCCAGATCTGCCTCAGAAACCGCCCAGCCTTTGTTGAAGCGATCCTGATGCTTGTCCACCCCGTGCAACGGGTACGGTTTGCCGTTCAGGAAGAATCCCTTGTCCGGATCTACCGAGTAAAATCGCAAACCCAACGGTTGTTCGACCGAATCCACCACGCCGTCCGCTGAACGTAATTCCACCACCGCCTTGTAAAGGTACGGATCCTTGCGCCCATTCCACAAATGCGGGTTGGCGACCACGACCTGCAAGGCATACGGCGCCGTCACACTGGCCGCCAGCTCGACGGCCTGCTCGCTCTTCGCCGCGAGTTTTCCCTCGGCGTCAAACACACTGGCCACCAGGGTCAGCGGCCGCTTTTGCCGGGTGCCGTTGGAAATTTGCGCGGCCACATCGATCACCGCCCGTTTTTTCGCAACGTGCGTCTGGAGCCACGCCACGCCGGGCGAACCGTGGTCCGTGACGGCGAAATTTTCGCCGCCGGTCACAATCAAATGCACCGGGCGATAAATCCCGCCATAGATTGAAAAATCGCCACTCAACGGCGCAATGTCCGGTTCCCATTGGTTGCTCACCCGCACGGCCAGCAGGTTGGTCCCGCCGGCGGAAAGGTTGGTGGTGATTTCAAAACTGAATGCGCCAAAACCGCCGCGATGTTCGCCGAGCGGTTGACCGTTCAGAAAGACGTCAGCCACCAGACTGGCGCCCTCAAACCTCAGGAAATAGCGCTTGCCGGATTCCGGGGCGATGTCCAGTTCGCGCCGGTACCAGGCCGGTCCGCGATAAAATTCTTTTCCGTCCTGCGCCTGTTCCCAGCCCCAGTTGTGAGGAATTGAAACCGCCTGCCAGTCGCCGTCGTTGAAGTCCGGTTGCGCAGCGTTGGTGACTTTGCCGGAATTGAACCGCCAGCCGGAATCCAGTCGCGTGTTTTCGCGGGCCAAAAGATTGAAGGTGAGAACAAAGACGGAAATGAAAATGGAAAACTTGCGCATCGGCGAATCATGCCGAAAATTATTCCGGCGGCAAGCGCAACGTCGAGTCCAGCGGCTGAATATCCGGCAATTGTTTCGCCGAACTCACGCCGCCGAGTTCCGTAAGCCTTTCACCAGCGGGGCGCACACGACTTTGAAAGCTCGCTGCCGCGTCGTTGAAGGCCAGGTTCGCCCGCTCCAGTCCGGAGCGGATTTTTTCAAAGTGTTCGAAGAATTTGACCGCGCGTGAATAAAATTCCTGCGCGGCCTCGGCGATTTTCTGCGCGTTTTCCGTCTGGGCGTGCTGTTGCCAGCTCACCGACACCGAACGCAGCAACGCAATCAACGATGCCGGCGTGGCCAGCAGGATCCGTTTTTCCGCCGCCCAGATGATCAAATCGTGATCGCCCTCCAGCGCCGCGCTAAACAGCGATTCGGCCGGCACGAACAGCACGACGTAATCCAACGCATTGGGAAACTGGCGCGGATAATCACGATCAGCCAGCAACTTGATGGTCGCCTTCAATTTTGCCGCATGCGCCGCCAGAGCCTCCGCGCGTTTTACCGGCTCCGCGGTTTCCAGGGCCGTGAGAAAGTCAAAATCCGGAACCTTGGCATCCACGATAATGAACCGGTCGCCTGGCAGTTTCACAATCAGGTCCGGACGGTTTTCGCCCGACGCCGCCTGTTCCATGAAGTCGCAATGCGCGCTCATGCCTGCCGCCTCGACGACGCGTCGTAACGTTTCCTCACCCCAGCGTCCACGCGCCTGGTTCGAATGCAACACCAGCCGGAATTGTTGGGTCTCTTGCGCCAGGGCCGTGCTCTGCTGGCCAAGCAGTTCCAGTTGTTTTTTTACCTCACCGAGCGTGGTGGACTGCGCCGTCTCGCTCTGCTGCAACCGTTTCTGATAGGTCTCGAGCTGTTGTTTCAGCGGCTCGACCAGGGTTTTGATGGATTCCTGCCTTTGAGCCAGGTCGCCCTTGGCCGTTTCCTGGAATTTACCAAAGGTTTGTTCCGCCAGCCGCAGAAATTCCGGCGCGCTTTGTTTCAACGCCTCCGCGCTCAACGCTTTGAACGCCTCGCGGAGATCCAGCAAGGCCTTGTCCTGCAACGCGCGTTGCTCGACCAGCATTTTTTCCGACGCAGCGTATCGCGCTTCCGCCGCCGCCCGGGCGTTGCCGGTTTCGCCCAATTGGGCGCGAATCCCGGCCAGCTCGGTTTCGCGCTGGCTGATTTGCTGGCGCAATTCCTTTTCGAGCCGTGAATCCCGGCCGCTACCACCGCGCGCCCGGCCGATCAACCAGCCGACGACCAGTCCGGCCAGCGCGGCCAGGGCAAGTTGGATTCCAACGGGCATGTTCATTATTTGTGGCCGCGTCTCGTGAGAGCGCGGCCAATCGGTTTGTTATGCAGCGCTCTCACGAGGCGCAGCCACGGCATTTTAGAAATGGGCGACGACTTCAATCTCCACATTTGCGCCCTTCGGCAGCGCCGCCACCTGGACGGTTGAACGCGCCGGGAAATCGCCGGTAAAATATTTCGCGTAAACTTCGTTCATCCCGGCAAAATCGGCCAGGTTCGTCATAAACACCGTGGATTTTACCACATTGGCAAACGCGAGTTTCTGGTCGTCCAGGATCGCCTTGATGTTTTGCAGCACCCATTCGGTCTGGGCTTTGATGTCGCCGGAAACCAGATTGCCGGTGGCCGGGTCAATTGGAATCTGGCCGGCGCAGAACAGCAGATCGCCCACGCGCACGGCATGGTTGTAGGGGCCGACGGCCGCCGGTGATTTTGCAGGTTTGATGATGGTTTTGGTGGCCATAAATTGCAACGCAAGGTCTATCGGCTTTGAGCGTGTCGGTCAAGGAAAGCAATCGGCAAGAAGCAGCGTTCGCTCACTTTTTAAGAATCACAACCGGTCCATATCCCCTGCTTAACAAGGCGATTTTTTTTGTCGAGATTTCGAGCATACAGATTTGATCTGGCCCAAGTTGGAACACGACGTAATCACCTGGTAACTGCGTGGCTGCACGCGCTATCCATGAAACAAAGGGGGTTTCCAAAGAAGCCCAAATAACCTCTCCGGTCTTTGAATTTTTCCCTCGAAGGCCTTCAACCGGCCAGAAACCGGTTCGAAAATTCCAATCGCTATTTTCAGCTGCCCCCAGTTTGGTTGCTTCACCAAAGTCAAACATCGTTCCGGCTTCCGACCCTCCATTTGAGTCTCTCCAAGTCATCTTGGCAACGACACTTAGATTCGAGCTGACCAAAATCGATTTTGAACGTTCAATAATATCCCAGCTATTCGTGCCAAATTTTGATGGTCTGACCAAAAGACGGTCATCTTTGTCCGCGGATACCAACTCAAAGGTTTTTTCACATTTTCGGGTTGCCAAATCCAGCGAGCATACATCTCCGTTGGTGGCGGAAATAAAAACCACGATCCCATTTGTGGGCATGGCCATTTGAGACGGCTGAACGATATTTGCATTGTGGTAGAGACCTTTGCCGCTGGCGGTCCAATACCACCCAAACAACAACACGTAACTGATCGAATTGACGATTAAATTCCCCAGCAGGCTTTGTCTGAACCGATTTGGCGAACCACGAAAACAAAAGAGGATAAACGGCCACTCCAAAATTAGAGTCGTCAAATAAGCAAAGCCCACCATGGCCCAAAACCAAAACCAGGCGTTATAAAGGTTGAGCGAAAGATGATTAGTGATTGTCGTGTTCAAAAAAAGCCCCGCCCAACTTGAAAAATAGTTTGCCAGAATCATCACCAGAATGCACTCGGTTGAATTGAGTTTGAACAACCGTGCCAGAATTCCCCCTTCAAGCAGTCCGATCAAGGCGTTGCCAAAAACCATATGCAAGACGCCGGCCCATATCAGCGCCGTGCCGGCATTGGCCGAGGCGGTCAATGGGATCAGGCAAAGAAATAGGAGAACTATTGGGAGCTTGTGCCGAAACTTCATGTCCTCGACTGTATTTCGCCATTCCGTTTCCGTCCAGCGGACTTATGGTCCGGGTGTCGCGACAGAATTGTTTGGAGTTCGGTGTTCCCTTGGGGGACCAGCCGGAGCCAGGACGCCGAACCCATTTTACAAATATTTTTCCAGGATGGGTTTCAATTCGGTCACGGTCTCCTTCGGCCAGAGCTTCTTTTCCGTCAGAATCGCGTTTTTAAGCGCTGAATGGCAGGGCCAGTCCGGGGCGGCGGGGATCTGGGGAATGGCGCGGGCGACGATTTGTTTGGCCATTTCGGCGTTGTGCTGGAGATTGGCCATGACTATTTCGAGCGAGACGTGCTCGTCCTCCTTCCAGCTGTCATAATCCGTGGCCATGGCCAGGGTGGCATAGGAAATTTCCGCTTCGCGGGCGCATTTGGCTTCGCCGAGGTTCGTCATGCCGATCACGTTGAATCCGCCGCGGTGATTGGTGAGCGATTCGGCGCGGGTGCTAAAGGCCGGGCCTTCCATGCAGACATAGGTGCCGCCGTCGTGGGCGTTGGCCTTGCAAACAATCGCCGTCCGCAAAAGAATCTGCCGCAATTTCTCGCAGATCGGATGCGAAAAGGCGATGTGGGCCGCAATGCCGCGGCCAAAAAAAGTATGGGCCAGCGATTGCTTCGTCCGGTCAAGGAATTGGTTGACGAGCACGATGTCGCATGGCTTGCATTTCTCCTGCAACGACCCGACGGCGCTGACGCTGATGATCCAGGCGACGCCCAGTTTTTTCATCGCCCAGATGTTGGCGCGATGGTTCAGCTCACTGGGCAGCAACCGGTGGCCGCGGCCATGGCGGGGCAGAAAAACCATGTCGCGCCCGCCGAGCTTGCCGGTCAGGAATTCATCCGAGGTCTCTCCAAAGGGGGTTTTGACCTTTACCCATTTCTGGTGGGTAAAGCCCTCAATCTGGTAAAGGCCGGTGCCGCCGATAATACCGATGCGATGATTGGACATGCGCGTTTTATATCAGGGTCCGGGCAAAAAGTCGCCACCGATTTTCCCGGCTGGCGTGCCGGTGACGTTCTGCTAGAATCGGGGCGTGGAACTCTTCCAGCGTATTTTAAAAACGGCCATCGAAGGCGGCGCGTCGGACGTGCACCTCAAAATCGGCACCCCGGTGATCTTCCGCATCAACCGCGAATTAATCGCCGTGGACTCGCCCCAGCCGACCGCGGAATGGATGGTAAAAATTGTCGAAGCCATCACGCCGGTTCATTTGCAAAAGCGCCTGAACGAAGAACGGGAAATTGATTTTTCCTACTTCGTTCCCGGAGTCGGCCGTTTCCGTACCAACATGTTTCAACAGCGGGGTCAATGGTGCCTGGCCATGCGCTTCGTCAAGACCATCGTGCCGAGCTTTGAAGAACTCGGGTTGCTGCCGCAGGTGCGAAAGATCGCCGAGTCGTCGCGGGGAATCGTGCTGGTGGCCGGGGCGACTGGCTGCGGCAAATCCACCACGCTCGCGGCCATGATCGAGCACGTCAACAGTAATTTCAAAAAGCACATCATCACCCTGGAAGACCCGATTGAATTCGTTTTTGAAGACAACCAATCCGTGATCGAACAACGGGAGGTCGGGCTCGACACGCTTTCGTTCCACCATGCGCTCCGGAATGTCCTGCGCCAGGACCCCGACGTCATCATGATCGGCGAAATGCGGGATGATCTCAGTTTTTTCGCGGCCATGAGTGCGGCGGATACGGGACACGTGGTGGTGTCCACGCTCCACACGACCAATGCGTCGCAATCCGTCAGTCGCGTCCTTGAATTCTTCAAGGCCGAGGAGCGCGAACAGATCCGCCGGCAAATTGCCGCCACCCTGCGGGCCGTGGTTTGCCAGCGCATGGTCACCACCATGGATGGACAATCCACCCCGGCCATGGAAATTCTAATCAATACTCCGATGGTCAGGAAGCTGATCGAGGACAACCGCCTTGATAAACTGCCCGCCGCCATCGAAACCAGCCAGGACGACGGGATGATTACATTCAACCAGTCGTTGTTCAACCTGGTCAAGGATGGGAAGGTATCGGAAAAGGAAGCCTTATCCAAAGCCACCAATCCCCAGGCGCTGGAAATGAATTTCAAGGGTATTTTCCTCGACGAAGGCCGCCGCATCATCAGCAGTTGATCCAGTGCGCCTGCCACGAGTCATAAGTTGCAATTGACTTAATCTCGACCTGGCGTATCGTTTTTCCGTCATGCGAGTGTCGAAGGAAACGGATTATGCCCTGCGCGCCTTGTTCACCTTGGTGGACCATTTTGGTGGTGCGCCAATACCGATTCGTGAGCTGGCCCGCCGGAACGACGTTCCCAAACGATTTCTAGAGCAGATCATGCTCAAGCTCAAGACGCAGGGCTGGGTGGACAGCGTAGCGGGTGTGCGCGGCGGATATGTGCTCGCCAGAAATCCCGGCAAGATTACGATGGGTGAGGTGGTGCGGCATTTTGACGGCATTCTCGCGCCGATCGATTGTGTTTCGGTCACCGGCTACCAGCGGTGTTCCCAGGAACCCGTTTGCCGGTTTCGGCGGGTGTTCTTCGATGCGCGCAATTACGTCGCTGAGTTGATGGATCGAGCCACTCTCGCTGAAGTCTCCAAGCGCTCACCCCTGTCAAAACAAGAGGTTTCTGCCGGTTTTATCGGTGGGGAAGGAATTTGATAATTTTTTGAAAAATGGTTGACAAAAACTTCATTCATGTAAAAATACGACAAGTTGAATCGTTATTTATGCCTAGGTTGAATTTGATATCAATCGGTCGCGGGCATCTTGAAGGCACGACAGGCGCGCATTAGATACCGCGTTTTTTTGCAGTAAACAACGACTATGTTAATCGCTATTAACGTTGTCAGCAGACGTGAATGCCAAATCTAATAACGCGATGACGATTATAACGCGGCCAACAGACATCTGAAGCCGAATAATCAGCAGAGATAGAAACGGACGACTGACCGGTCCACCGGAGGTTCCCATGAAAATACAGAAACAAATTAGACATGCGGAACTGGATTCAAAGATTGAGGCCGTTGCTTGCTGCCGGGGTGTTGTGGTCAGCCGGCGCGGTCACGGCGTCTGAGGTCAAACTGCTCAACGTTTCCTACGACGTTACTCGCGAATTTTACCAGGACTACAACACGGCCTTCGTCAGATATTGGAAGGAAAAGACCGGCGAGGTCATGATGGTCAATCAATCTCACGGCGGTTCCAGCAAGCAGGTGCGCAGTGTGCTCGACGGCCTCGAAGCCGATGTCGTTACCATGAACCAGGCGCTGGACATTGATGCCCTGTATTCCATCGGCAAACTGATCCCATCAAACTGGTCGTCGCGCCTGCCGGATCAGAGTGTCCCTTACAATTCAACGATTTTGTTTATCGTCCGCAAGGGCAATCCGAAACACATTCAAAACTGGGACGACCTCATTCGTCCGGATGTTTCGGTCGTCATTCCCAATCCAAAAACCTCCGGGAACGGCCGTTACAGTTATTTGGCGGGGTGGGGATACGCACTGAAGAAATCCGCCGGTGACGAGGCGCAGGCGCGCGCGTTCGTGGCAAAGCTTTTTGCCAACGTGCCCGTACTCGACACCGGCGGACGCGGGGCAACGACCACTTTTGCCGAACGTGGCATCGGCGACGTGCTGCTGACGTTTGAAAACGAGGCGGCGCTGATTCAAAAGCAATTCCCGGATGGCCAGCTTGAGGTCGTGGTTCCCCCCATCAGCATTCTGGCGGAAAATCCCGTGGTTTGGGTGGACAAAGTGGTGAAGAAACACGGCACCGAACCGGTCGCCCGCGCCTATCTCGAATATCTCTACAGCGACGCCGGACAGGAACTGGCGGCCCAGCACAATTTCCGGCCGCAGAACCCGGCGATCCGGACGAAATATGCCGCGCGTTTTCCACCGCTCGTTTTGTTCACCGTGGATGAAGCAGCCGGTGGCTGGCCAAAGGCGCAGCGGGTCCACTTCGCTGACGGAGGAATCTTTGACCAGATTTACCAGAATCATTGATGAATCTGCCGACGCCGCGAAGGCGAGGCGTAACTTGAAAAAATGACGAGGGCTGACCGGTTCGCCGGAGGTGCTTCGACTAAGAACCTGACTGTTGCTGCGTGATTGCGAATGGAAACAGCGGGCCGAACCTGGCCCGGATCCGGTTGATGGCAGATGCCGCCGGAATCCACCACCTGCTTGGGCCGGTGGTGCAGTCTCCCGCACACGCCGTGCGGACTCGGTTCTTCATTTGTAAAAACCAAAACAGCCAGAGAAACATTGTAAATCTATGAAAACATCAAACCTGAAAAAAATCGTTGCCACCGGCCTGACTTTGGCCGGCGTGGCATTCACTCCCAACCTGCGCGCGGACGTGGAGGTCTTTCTTGTGGGCGGCAGCGCCAGCCAAAGCGTTATTTTCGACCGCGCCACCAACTTTTTTAACGGCGGCACGGGTTTCACCGTGAAAGGCGGCGGCTCTTCAGCCATTGCCCAATTTTCAGGCACGAGCACGAATTCGGCCGTGTCGGGATTTGGCACCATTACGCTGGATATCAACCTCAACAACGGTGCTATTGACGGCCTCCAGGCACTGGTGAACCAGTCCGCCGGGCCGGCGGATACCAACTACAGCTCGGGGGCCCTGACTCCCCAGGTTCCCACCTTTGTGGATTCCGCGACCACGCCCGAAGTGGTTGGGGTTTCATCGGCGGGTCTTACGCCACTGCCGACCTATGTGGTTCCCCTGGTTTTCATCAAGAATACCAATTCCGCGGACACGGCGGCCATCACCAACCTGACCCAGCGGCAGGCGTGGTCCCTGGAAAATTCGACCTTGCAAGCGGCCTACTTTGGCAGCAGCAGCACCAACCTCATCTACTTTGTCGGACGCAACAGCCAGGCCGCCGTCCGCACGGAAATCGACCTCAACATCTATAACACCCAGACGATCAATACCTATTTTACCAATGCTCTGGGTCAGCCCGTTCTCGACGGGAGCGCCGACCCCGGGTTGAGTGCCGGTGGCGCCGTGGCAAACACCGTCGTGGTTCTCACCAACTCCATCGGCACGGTGGCCGTGCAGAACATCAAGAAAGGTCTGGCGCCCCTCGCTTATGAGGGCGTCCCCTATTCAGCCTCGAACGTGATCAATGGCAGCTATCCGCTCTGGGGCTACGAAAATTATTACTACATCACAACCGGCACGGGCACGCCTTCCGGCCCTCAACTCGCGGTCATCAACACTTTTTACCAATCCGTGACCAATGCGGCGTTCCAGACCACCAACCCCACCTTCGTCGGCAACTTCATACCGAATTCTTCGCTCAAGGTTTCCCGGGGTTCGGATGGCGGTCAAATCACGCCATTGCCCGGTTTCTTTCAATGAAAAATCAGCAATCTAAAATTCAAATATAGTGTATGAAAAAAATAATCTTATCCACCCTCGGCCTCCTGGCGTTGCTGGCAACGCCGTCGGCACTTGCGTGGTCATATAGCGACGGAGACCTGTTGCTGATCTTCCGCGAAGGCTCACACAAGAACATCGAGTATGATTTGGGCAGCGTCAGCAACCTGCTCGGCCACGCGAATGGTTACACCACCACCATCACCGGCTGGGATCCCAGCCTCATCACCACCGAGTTCGGGTCGGACCTGACCGGCGTGAAGGTTATTTTGGCGGCAACCACCAGCTCGGGCAGCGCCAGCAAGACGGCGTGGATCAGCAGCGCCGATCCCAATGTCAACGCCTACAACGTCGGCGGAACGGCATGGACGGCCAATTTGCACGGTACGATCAATTCTCTCGGCACCCGGCCGACGGGGGTTCCCTTTAGGGTGCCAGCGGCCGTGGCCACTCCCACCAATGCGTATGCCATCGGACCCTCAGACCCGCAGTATGGCGGTGCCTCGTATGACTATATTGTGTCGGGAGGCAACTTCAACAGCATTGCCACCTGGGCCGGCAAGGCGCCCTTTTTCACCGTGCCAGTGGAACAAACCATCCCTGGCTCGTTTGATTTTTGGGCTATTGAACCCACCTCCATCTATCCCAATTCACCGCCGGACCAGTTGATCGGCACCTTTACCATCACCACCAACGGCGTGTTGACATTTGTGTCCGGGCCGCGCACCCCCAGCATCACCGGGGTCAGCCGCTCCGGCAACGTCAGCACGGTTCAATTCACCACGACGGTGGGCAACAGCTATTCGCTGGCCTACACCAACACCCTGGGCGGAGCCACGGCCACCTGGCCGGTGGATGGCACGACCCTGATTGGGGATGGCAAGGTCGATACCATCAACCGTACCAGCTCTGATGACGCGGAATTTTACCGCGTCGGCGTGCAATAGCGCCGTCGGGACACACACGGCGGGTCCGGGCCAGCCGGACCCGCCAGCAAAGCCTTGATTCGTAGAGAGGACCACCACAACGAATGAAATTTTGGTTCGGCTTGATCGCGATGCTCGCGCTGGCAGACATTTCCCTTGGAGAAGCGGCGGAAACCAACGCCGCCGGGGGGGTGGACGTTACGAATGTCTCCGCCCATGCCCTGCCGGAATTTGAAGTGCGCGCCTATCGCCTTGAAGGTGACGTCGCCTCGCTGCCGGAAGCAGCCGACAAGCTTTCCAATTACACCGGCCGGGTGGATCTCGCGCACCTTCACGAGGGATTGGATCAATTACAACGCTGTTATCGCCAGTCGGGTTTTCCGAACGTCAGGGTCACACTTCCGCAACAAACACTTGCCGATGGCGTGGTGCGCGTACAGATCGTCAACCCCGCCTCTGCCGCCGGGACCAACGCTCCCGGACTTCCCACGCCGGCATTTGAGGTGCTGGGCTATTTCATCGGGGGCAACGCCGTTTTACCTCCGGAACAGCTGGGCCTCCTTTCCAATTACACGGGCCGGGTCGATCTTCAGCGCCTGCACGAAGGATTGGACCGGTTGCAGTGGGTTTGCCGCCAGTCCGGTTTTTCAAACCTCAACGTTATCCTGCCCCAACAGGAGCTTACCAATGGCATTGTACGCGTGGAAATCGTCACCCTCGAGGCCGCTGGAATTGCCGGTGCACCCGCCACAACTGCCATCTCAAATGGTTTAACCCAGGTTCAAAACGCCCCGGTTCCGGCTGTAAACTCCCCTGCTCCTTCGGCGCCGACCTTCGAGGTGCGCGGCTATCTCGTCGTGGGCAATACCGTCCTGCCGCCGGGAAAACTCGGCCTGCTTTCCAATTATTGCGGCCGGGTGGAATTCGCGCGCGTGCGCGAAGGGCTGGGCAAATTGCAGTTGCTTTACCGGGAATTGGGGTTCGCGACCATCCGGGTCACCCTGCCGCAACAGAAACTGACTAACGGGATCGTGCAGGTAAAAGTGGTCGAAGGCAAACTCGACCAAATCAAGGTGGAAGGCACCCGCTATTTCAGCACCGACAATGTTCGGCGCGCGTTGCCCAGCCTCGATACCAACATTCTGCTCAACACCAAGTGGTTCCAGCCGGAACTGGACCTGGCGAACGCGAATCCCGACCGCCAGATTTATCCCGTCATCAGTCCCGGGCTCGAGCCCGGCACCAGCGATTTGACGCTTAAGGTCAAGGACCGCCTGCCGCTGCACGGCCGGATGGAGGTCAACGACAAGTCTTCGCCCGGAACACCATTGCTGCGGCTGGACACGTCGCTGCAATACAACAATCTCTGGCAGCACGATCACCAGATCGGGCTGGACTACAACTTTTCGCCGCAGGCCATGAAGAATGACGATTACATGCCGCGGTTTTACAATCAGCCGATGGTGGCCAGTTACAGCGGGTTTTACCGTTTGCCGCTGGGCTTCAATGACGGTTTGCGTGAAACCTACGAGCACCAGCCGGTGGATTTCGGTTATGATGAAATCACCCATACGTTCCGCCAGGCGCCGGCCACCGGAAATCCTGAATTGATTTTCTACGCTTCGAGTTCCGTTTCCGACACCCCCGTGCGTTACGGTCCGCTGTCCGTCATCTTCACCAACACGCTGGCGAAGATCAATTCACAGTCCTCGGAACGCAGCCTCACTTACAACAACAACTACGGCACCAAGCTCACCGTGCCGGTCCCGGACTTTCTCGGCATTCATTCGTCGCTCCTGTTCGGGGTTGATTACAAATCCTATGACGCTCCCAGTTTTGGCACCAACCTGACTTATTTTTCGCTCTACGCCCTTGACCAGTTTGGCAATCCGGTTTTGGTGACCAATCAAACCATCCGGCTTCCTTCCAACAGCCGCACCTCGCTGCAATACGTGCCGCTCTCGTGGGGCTGGTCCGCCTTCCGGCCGGACAAACGGGGCGTCACCAGTTTCAGCTTGAACCAGAATATATTCCTGGCCGGTCTGGCCTCGGCGCGGACCAATTTTCAGGTGGTCGCCGCCTCGCCCGACGCCGGCGGCAATTACACCACGGTGAACGCCGGCGTGACCCGGCGCCAGAATCTGCCCGATGACTGGTCACTGTTACTGCGGGCCAACGGCCAGTGGGCCAGCGAAGCGCTCATCAACAATGAACAATTCGCGCTCGGCGGCACCAGCGGTGTCCGCGGTTATCAGGAGGGCGAGGTTTACGGCGACGACGGCTGGCGGGTGATGTTCGACGTGAACGCCCCGCCGATCAACGTCGGTTATTTCCCCAATTCTGACGGGAGCGACGGAACTCCGGCTTATCTGCGTTGTTCCTGGTTCATGGATTATGGCGCGACCTACCTGATCGACCGCCCGACCCCGCTCAGCCTTTCCTACAGTGAATGGGGAACCGGCCTGGGCTTTTACCTGACGGCGGGCGAACACTTTGACGCCCGGCTCACGCTGGCCTGGGCGTTGCAAGACACGCCGGCAACCTACGCCGGGGAGGCCCGGGCTTATTTTAGCGTCGGAATCCAATTCTGATCAAGGTTATGAAAATCAAACATCCATCGCGAACATTTCACCGGCTGGGGCTGGCCATCGGGCTCTTGATTGCCGGGCAGGAACTGAATCTGCCAGCCAACCCGACAGGCATGACCGTCATAGCCGGCACAGCTTCGGCCCATGCCAGCGGGGCGCAACTCAATATCACCACCAGTCAGGCGGCCTTTCTCAACTGGTGCAGTTTCAACATCCAGGCGGGCGAAACCACCACCTTCCTCCAGCCTTCGGCAAATTCCGTCGTGCTCAATGAAATCGGCGGCGCCAATCCGTCGCAGATTTTCGGCAATCTCAACGCCAATGGCACGGTCATCCTCGCCAACGCCAACGGCTTTTACTTCGGCCCGAATTCCATGATCAAGGTCGGCGGCGATTTCATTGCCACCACCGCACCCATCACGCCGGATTTTGGCTCGGGCTCCAGCTGGACGTTCACCGGCATGCCGCCGTTGGCGAGCATCATCAATTATGGATCCGTCCAGGCGGGCAACGGCCGATCGCTGTTTCTCATCGCCGAAAACATCCAGAACAGCGGCAGCCTGAATGCGCCCGGCGGCAATGTTAGCCTTGCGGCCGGCCAGACTGTGCTGGTGAGCGAACGGCCCGACGGCCGCGGCCTGAGCGCCAGCGTGCAGGTGCCCGCCGGTTCGGTGAACAATCTGGGACAGATCACCGCCGATGCCGGCACGATTGCGCTGCAGGCCCAGGTGGTGAACCAGGACGGAATCATCCAGGCCAATTCCGTCCAAAATCAAAATGGCGTCATCGAACTCGTTGCTTCCGATCAACTGACCCTCGGCGCGAATTCACAAATCATCGCCAGTGGTGACAATACGCCCTCTGGCAGCGCCGGCGGCAGCGTGACGCTGAAATCCGGCAACACGTTCAGCGACAGCGCCGGCAGCCAAATTGTTACGACCGGCGGCGCACAGGGCGGCAATGGTGGCGATGTCGAGATTAGTGCGCCAAGTGTCCTCTCGCTGAATTCAGGCATTGACGCGCGCGCGCAGGCGGCCGGGACGGCGGGCGCCTTGTTGTTGGACCCGGATTACATCGTTCTGAACACGTCCGGCACCGGCAGCGCCGGCAGCGGCACCGTGTCGGCGGGGAACAATCCCGGCAGCACGCTGAATTTGAACGTGAATACCGCGTTTGCCAACCTCGCGGTTTCCCAGATCATCCTCCAGGCCGCCTACGACATCACGCTCGCAGGAAACACGTCGTGGAACCTGAGCCAGACCATCGGTAAAAATTTTGGAGGCGTGATTGGCGGTCAACTGACGCTGGAGGCCGGTCGCAACATCATTTTTGGAAATGGCTCCAAAATAACGGATGCCAACAACTGGTCGGTGTCGCTCCAGGCGGGATATGATTTTGTCAACAACGTGGTCCAACCCGGCGGCGGCAGCATTTATTTGAACAACAACAGCGGCGGCACCACGGGCGGCGGTTGGATTCAAACGGCGGCGGGCAGCATCAACCTGATCGCCGGACAAGACATTCTGATCGGCTCCGGCTCCGTGACCACCACCGGCGGCGGCAGCATCTTTGCGAACGCCATCGCCGGCAATATCAATGCCGGCTCCTTCAACGGTGGCACCAGCTTCACGGCCACGCCCACGGGTGATTATCGTTTTCTCAGCACCGGTGCCGCCCTCAATCCGGTGCTCAGCGGCTTTTCCACGGCTGCAGGCGGCGATGTCACCTTGATTGCGGGCAACAATATCGCCAGCGTTCCGACCGTTCCGACCAGCCAGTGGCCGGGTGCCTCCGGCGCCTATGGAGCAGGTAATGTGACCATCATCGCGGGCAACCAAATCACGGGAAACTACAATCTGGCCAACGGCGTAGGAATCCTGCTCGCAGGCGTGCAGGTGCAAAGCGCCCAGGCCGGCATCTTGCAAAATCCTAACGCCAATCCGTCAGCATATGCCAACACCCTGACCGCCTTGGAAACGGAAGTCACTCTAGCACAAAACGCCGGCGGCAATATCGGAGCTGCGTCCGGTGCAAGTGGTCCGGTGACGTTGAGTTTGATTCAAGGTTCCTGGAATGCCTGGGCGGCCAACAACATCTATCTCAAAGAGGTGAACAATCCGAACGGCACTTTCAATTCCAGCCAGTCGTTTCTGTTCAACTATGCGCCGGATGCCGCGGTGAATTTGTGGGCGGGCAATGCCGTCGAACTGGTCGGCGCCAATTTAACGCGCGTGAACCGGCAGAATCAAACCATGCCGCCGATCTATGCGCCGGTCCTTTCGCTCAACGCCGGGGCGGGCGGCATCACGATTGATAATTCCATTATCCTGTATCCCTCGAGCGAAGGCTCGTTGCAAATTGTCACGCGCAACGGCGGCAATTTGAGCGGGGCGACGACGGCGGCTTCGACCCTGCTGGCCGGCATTACGATGTCGGACAGCGGTTCGGCGAACTGGACGACATTTGCCACCGGCCACGCCGCCACGCCGCTGCATTTGAATGATCCCAATCTCGATCCGGTGCTGCTGGACATTTCCGGCAATATCGAAAGCTTCGACTTGACCGTTCCGACCTTTGCCCAAATTAATGTTACCGGCAACACCTATAATTTTGGTTTTGTCGGGCGAAATCTGTCGCCGGCACAAACCACTTCCATCAATGTCGGCGGCAGCATCACCTATCGCGGCGACCTGACGAGCGAGACCTTGTCCAGCGCGATCTCCTCCGGCGCGTTTGACGCGATCATTGGCGGCAACCCGGCGCTGGCCGGAGCGTTGCGCTACGATGCGGCCACCGGCACCATCTCGTTCGTCGGCGTAATGGGTTCGGCAACCGAACAATCCCTGCTTAATCCAACGGATGCCAACGGCAACGCCATACTCACCGGCACACAATTGACGGTCTGGCAGACCACCATCGCGCAATTGTATGCCGCCAGCCAAAGCGCGTCGCTCGGGGACAATGGGCTTGCGCTCTCCGGACCGGGCAACTTCAACATCAGCGCCAACACCATTGATCTCGGAATATCCGGAGGCATTTCCGTCCTGGCGCCCGATGCGGCGTTGGCGGTCCTTTCCCCATACGGCGCGAACCTCAACATTACCACCGCCGGCAACCTGGAAATGACTTCCACCAAGATTGCCAACGAGAGTTATCTCGGCGGCATCAACCTGAATGTCGGTGGCACGCTGGACGTCGGCGGCGCATTGACCACGTTTGGCGACCCTGGATCACCCAAGGGCATTTTCACCACGAGCAGCGGAAATGTTACGGTGATCGCCAATGGCGATGTGAACGTGGATGGCTCGCGCATTGCCGCTTACAACGGGGGCAACATCACGGTTGAATCGCTCACCGGCAACATCAACGCCGGCAACGGCGGCGCCGGCTACGTAAACATGAACGTCCTGGAACTCGACCCGCTCACCGGGCAGCTGGTCAGCCTGCCGGCGACGATTCCCGGCAGCGGAATTCTGGCCACGACCGTTTCCGGCTCGCACGCGTCGCTCGGCAATATTCTGGTCGAGACGCCGGATGGAAACATTTCCGCCAGTCAGGGCGGCATCATCCAGATTTCCTTCAATGCCTCGGACGCTTCGCAAGCCACGGTCGAACTGTTGGCCGGATACGAATTGCAGGATGGACAAGGAAATCGTGTGCTGGCCCAAAATCTTGCCAGCGGAACTCCGGTGCTCGTATTAAACGATCAAAACGTTGTCACGTTGGGTTCAACGGTCCAGGTATTGCCGTCCGGCAGCAGCGTACCGGTTTCGCTTACGCAAGTCCTGGATGCCCATGGCAATCCGCTTCTGGATGCCAGCGGGCATCCGCTTTATGTGAAAACTTTGGATGCCTCGCAGCAGATTTTTGAGTTCGTCAACAATCGCCTCCAACCGTTCCTTGATACCGTCGGCGACCCCGTGAATGTGGCTGAACCGCTTAAAGCCAGCGGAAACTCAACTCTGGTTCTAGGCCGAAACATTGACACCAGCGGTTCCGGAGTCATCGCGCAGAAAATCATTGTAGAAGCCACCGGGGGTCTGGGCGGATTGTTTGTTACCTTGGGCCCAAGCCCACCCATTATAAAGTTAAACAACTTTTTGCCGGGGCCGGATGGGATCGGACCGGTCTTCTTTGGCAGCCCACCCATCATTAATACGACGGATCCAAATCCTGGGCCCGACCCTGAAATCATTTCGCCCACTGGTTCAACTGCCCCACCACCAACTGAGGTCGCCAAAACCGAGGCGCCCACGGCTGACACTGCTGACACCGTCGCCACCAAGACTGAAAATCAGGACAACGGTTTGGGCGACGACGAAAACAACAAGAAAGGCAAAGGTATTGCCCTGGTCCAGAAAACCGGCCGGGTGACTGTAATTTTACCGCCGAAGAACACCGCCAAATCACAGGTTCCAAACCCCGGAACCTAGACCCAATATCCGAGACCCCATTCTTTATGACCACACTCATCCAACCGATATTCGCCGCCAACGCGGCGGTGTACGCCATCCAGAACGCCACCATCGAAGGCAAGATTACTGTCCTCGCGCTGCTCGTCTTATCACTGTTCAGCTGGACGATCATCATCACCAAGTTCCGCCAGTTGTTGATTGCCCGACAGGCGACCAAAAAATTCTTTGCCGCCTACAACTCCACACGCGACCCGCTGGACATCCAGCGCAAGGGCGAGGAGTTTGACGGCGCGCCCGCCTATCAGCTCTACGTCCGCGGTGCGGACGAACTGGCCTATCAATTGGAAAAAAATCCGGTCACCGTGAAAGGCGAGCGACGTATCAGCACCGCCTCTTTTGAAGCCGTGAAGGTGGCGCTGGAAGAAGCGGCCGGCTCCGAGGCAATGGGATTGGAGAAAGGAATGATTGTGCTGTCCACGGCCGTCGCCGGAGGACCGTTCATCGGCTTGTTGGGCACGGTCTGGGGCGTGATGTCCACCTTTGCCGGCATCGCCGAAAGCAAAGCCGCCACGCTGACGGCGATGGCGCCCGGTGTGGCCGCGGCATTGGTGGCCACCGTCACCGGGCTGCTCGTCGCCATCCCCGCGATGTTCGCCTACAACTTCATGGTCACCACCATCCGCGCCATCACCCAGGAGCTGGATGGTTACGCCACGCGTTATGCGACACAAATCGTGCACAGCTACGTGGATAACCGCGACCTGGAGGACAAAATCGCCATGGCGCTGACGCGTTCCGAAATGGGCGAAAACACACCGGCCATCTGACGATGAAAAAGTGTTCAAAATCGGCGCATCATTCGCTGACGGAGTTGAACATCACGCCGCTGCTGGATCTGGCGTTTGTGTTGCTGGTGATCTTCATCATCACGACGATCCCGCCGGTCAACGATCTGGACCTCAAGCTGCCCAGCGCCGCCAAGCGGCTCAAGGACCCGCCGCGCAAAGCCAATTACATCACCGTGCAGGCCGACGGCAAACTGTATCTGAACAAGCAGGAAGTCGCCTCGGCTGACGTCATGGTCCAAACCCTCATCAATCTGCGCATGGATGATCCGGACTTGAACATCATCGTGCGCGGCGACAGCCACACCAAATACAAACAAATCCGGGCCGTGCTGGATGTCTGCCAGCAGGCCAATGTGCCCAAGGTGGACCTGGCCACCGAACCGGCCAACTTGAAATGATATCAGTATTCAGAGGTAGGGCGCGTCACTCCGTGCGCGCCGCCAGCCTGGGCGAACGAGCGGCGGGCAGAGGACTTCCCGCCCTACCAGGATTGATTCGGATGGTCATGGAGAAATGATCTAAAATGCTACCGCAAAGCCAGCCACGCAAGAAACGCAACTCGTCGAGGGTGAACCTGATGATCTCGTTCACCTTCCACGCGTTGATCGTGGTGGTGGCGCTGTATTTTGCGGCGCGGCAGGGGTTGTTGGGCAAACAGATGAAGAAAATCAGCATCGAGATGGTCAAGGCCAAGCCGCCGGAGAAACCCAAGGAACCGGAGAAACCGAAGGAAGAACCGCCCAAGGCGGAAACCCCCAAGCCCGCACCACCCAAGGCGATGGCGGAAGCCAAAACCGCTCCGCCACCCACGACGGCTCAGCCGACGGTGGCGCCCCCGGCCGCCGAACTGCCGTCGTTTGAGTTTGAAGGCGGCAAAGCGGTGGAAACCAGCTCGGACCCGGTCCACTTGTACAAGGGCTCTCTGGAATATGCGCTGCGTTCGAAGTGGCAGCGGCCGGACAATCTCGAGGATGACAAATACGTGGCGGAAGTGGCGGTAACGGTGGACCAGCAAGGGGCGATCAGCAATCCGGTCTGGGAGAAGGGTTCGGGCGACCCGAAGTGGGACGATTCGGTGAAGGCAGTGTTTAAAGAGGTCAAGACCATGGACCGGCCGCCACCGACGAACTTTCCGTCGCGGGTGACGGTGCGGTTTGATGTACAGGAGGAGACGGAGCCGGTGTTGCAATGAAAACTTGGATAATGCCCTTGAAAAACAAAGAGGTAGGGACAGCGCGCTGCGCTGTCCGCGCCGCGTGCAGCGGCGCAACGGGTTGGCAAAATGATTTACGAAGGCCTTGTATTCCGCCTGCTGAACGCAGGCGGGGACGCCGCAGCGCGGCGGCCCTACCACGAAGAGTTCCATCATTCCGCAATTGTTTATCCAAGGCATAATTGCAATGAAAAAGACGTCGCAAAGCCATCACAGTTCGTTGAGCGAGCTGAACATCACGCCCTTGCTGGACCTGGTGTTCGTGTTGCTGGTGATTTTCATCATCACGACCCCGCAGATGATGAACAACCTGGAGATGACGCTGCCCTCCGGCAAACCGCCCCCGCCGCAAAAGGAAAAGCCGAAGATCAACCACATCGTGGTGGATGCGCAGGGGCAGACGTATTTGAACGAGGTGGCGGTGACGGTGCCGGAACTCAAAACGGACTTGCAGCAATTGAAGGCGGCAGACCCCAACCTGAGCGTGGTGGTCAAGGGAGCGGACGAGGTGGATTATCAAAACATGATCGCCGTGCTCGATGTCCTCCAGCAACTCGATATCACCAAGGTCGG
>Ga0265338_10002505_pt1 | contig 27354 bp, 24 predicted proteins | sample 42126metaG_FD_193579 | JGI IMG/M metagenome (GOLD analysis project Ga0265338, IMG submission 193579) | Rhizosphere microbial communities from Carex aquatilis grown in University of Washington, Seatle, WA, United States - 4-21-26 metaG | ecosystem: Host-associated > Plants > Roots > Rhizosphere...
ACCCGCGCGCGCCCATTTCGCGTGGTTGTGACAACCAGGGCGCTATGACGCCGTGGTTGTCACAACCACGCGCCGGACACCAGGCTTCTCGGCGGATAACAGCAAGAAGCCCCCGCCATCGGCAGCTCGGCTACATAACAGCAAGAAGCGGCGCGGCGCGGCCCGGCCCGGCCCGGGCCGGGCCATGGGATCAGGGCCGGCAAACGTGCTCGACCAGGCTCTGCCAGCTGTCGCCCAGCCAGTCGGCCGTCTGGGCCAGCGCGGGCGGCTCCGGCATCCACAGGGCCAGCAGGACCGGGCCCTCGAGGGCGGCGGCGAGCTGGATGGACAGGCCGTCGAGGTTGGTGGTGCCCAGGCCCGCCTGCCGCAGCAGCATCCAGATGTGCGTCCGGGTGAAGTCGGCGCCGCCGGCCGGGGCGGGCCCGTTCCGGTCGAGCGACGCCCGTGCGATCTCGAAGTGGCTGAGCAGGAAGGTGATCCGGGCGCGCCCGTAGGCGGCCAGCCGCGGCACCGGGGCGGCCCCCGGGCCGAGCGGCGGGGGGCCGCTCATCGCGTCTTGCTGGAAGGCGCGGTCATCGGCGTCGAGCAGCGCGCGGAAGATGCCCGCGCGGGTGCCGAACCGGCGGAACACCGTTCCCTTGCCCAGGCAGGCCCGCTCGGCTAGGCCGTCCATGGTCACCTTGGCGACCCCGTGCTCCGCGACCATCTCGCGGGCCACCTCGAGCAGGTGCTCACGGTTGCGGGCCGCGTCCGCCCGATCCCCGTGCGGCCGGCCCAGTGGCACTAGAGGCAAATCCACACCTGCTAGGGTACTGTCGGAATATTAAGCGGGGTAAAGTCCGCTTAGCACTGACAGAGCAGCACGCCCCGACTGCGAGGAGAACACCATGAGCCTGTTCCGGCTGGATGCCAGCATCCTTCCCGGCACCTCCGCCAGCGCCGAGCTGGCCGGGATCATCGAAGCGGACTGGATCGCGGCCCGGCCCGGGGCCACGGTGGTACGCCGTGACCTTGGCAGCAACCCGCTCCCAGCCGACGCCTGGGCGCTGGCCGCCACGGCCGGCTACACCCCCGCTGACGCGCGCACCCCGGCCCAGCGCGAGGCGGTCGCGCTGGCCGCGACCCTGGCCGCCGAACTGGCGGACGCCGAGGCCGTCCTGCTGGCTGTTCCGCTCTACAACTTCGGTGTCTCCCAGCACTTCAAGGCCTGGGTGGACCTGGTTATCGCCGGCGCTGGTCCCGCCGCCCCGGTACTCAAGGGCAAGCCCACCGTGCTGGCGACCGTGCGCGGCGGCAGCTACGGCCCCGGGACCCCGCGCGACGGCTGGGACCACTCCACCCCTTACCTCCGGCGCATCCTGGTCGACGTCTGGGAAGCCGACCTGACCATCGTCGAGCGCGAGTTCACCCTGGTTGGCGTCAACCCCGCCCTCGACGAGTTCAAGGACCTGGCCGCCAGGCTCCACTCCGAGGCGCTCGACGCGGCCCGTGACGCGGCCAAGGCGCTGGCCGCCGCCAGCTAAAGGTCCCGGGCGCTACTGGAACAGGACGCGGCGGCGGGCGACCACCACGAGTGCGGCGGCCGCCACCGCCGCCAGCGCGCCCAGTCGCCTGCTGGTGACGATCCGGCCGGGCGCGGCCACCAGCAGCACCACCGACATCAGGTAGGCGTCGACGAAGGTGCGGCCGTCGCCGAACACGCTGTACCAGAACTGGCTGGACGCGATCACCAGCTCGAGCAGCACGAACCCGGCGAACGCGAGCCGCTCGTGGGCCGGGGCGGCCGTCGACCGCAGCACCGCGCAGGCGGCCAGGATGAACGCCGCGATCGCGGCGAACTCGATCAGGTTGTAGTCGTAAGTGCCCAGGTGGGTGAAGCTCATCCGGTCGACGTCCCGTTCCAGGCCGGGCACCAGGGCCGCCAGCGGCCAGGTCAGGTTGGCCGCCGCGTCCGCCGCCCCGCCCGCCGGGCCGTGCACCGCCAGCCACTGGACGCCCTGCAGCAGCGGGTAAAGCAGCCCGGGGGCTGCCCACACCAGGTCGGGCGGCCCGAGCGTGACGCGCCGTCGTCCCCGGCCGCGGCGCAGCTGCCACAGCCGGGTGACCGCGAGCGCGACCGGCAGCACCAGCGTCGGCTCGTTGGTGAAGACCGCGTAGCTGACCAGCGCGGCGGCCAGCGGGTAGCGGGACCGCCGGTAGGCGAGCAGCCCGCCCAGCAGGCACGCGTCGGCCAGCGGCTCCGAGGTGTCCCGCCCGACGCTGACCACCAGGCCGAAGTACGCGGCGAACAGCAGTCCCCACAGCGCGTGCCGCCCGGCGTCCCGGGCGAACACCGCGCCCAGCCACCCCATGGCCGCCACGCAGGCCAGGTTGGCCAGCACCAGCACCGCCGGCAGGAGGCGGCCGTGGCCGCCACCGGACAGCAGCCAGGCGGCGACCGAGTAGCCGATCCGGGTGTAGCGGTAGGGGTGGTCGATGGTGATGCCGTAGGCGGTGGGGTGCCAGTTGAACGGGTTGACGGCGAACCGGTAGTAGAACTGCCCGTCGTACCCCGTGCCGCGCACGTGGTGAATCCGCGGGAACATCAGCGCCGGGTGGCTGTAGTACGTGCCTGACTGGATGAACAGGCTGAGCTGACCGTGCGCCCAGCCCGCGAGGCGGGCGGCCACGAAGGCGGCCCAGCCCGCGAGCGCGATCAGCCCGGCCGCGGCCGGCCGGTTCAACCGGGCCAGCCGCCCGCCCGCCTCCCGAGGCGCGGCCGTTACGTCCGTGGTCGGGGTGAGCTGCACTGCGCGTCCGTCCTAGGGAGATTCCGGCTCCGCCTGCCGTAGCCGCGGCACGCGATTACTGTGTGACACATTATGACTGCGCTGCGTTCTTCGGCGGCCGTTTCGCCGCGCCCGCCGAAGAACCGAATCAGCCGGCGGGCCGGCGTCGTCGCCGTCCCGCTGCTGCTCGCCCTGCTGTTCGTCGCCTACCTGCGGCTGTCGCGCGGCTACCCGGAGAACTCGGACGAGGCCAACATCCTGCTGATGGCCAGCGACCTGGGGCACGGCAACCTGCTGCTGTCGGGCTGGAAGGTCTCCGACGTCCCGTTCATCACCACCGAGCTGCCCCAGATCGCGCTGCTGGTTCGGCTGCTCGGGCTGCACCTGGAGACCGCGCACGTGGCCGCCGCGCTCACCTACACCGTGGTCGTCGCCACCGCGCTCCTGCTGGCCGCGGGCGGCTCGCCGCTGCGGCGGCGGCACGCTCCGCTCCGGATGGCGGTCGCGCTCGCGATCATGCTGGCGCCGCAGCCCGGCGTCGGCGTCTTCGTGCTGTTGTTCTCCGTCGGCCATATCGGCACCGCCGTCCCGGTCATGCTCTGCACTTCATCCCCGGCAACGCGGTGAACCAGCTGGGGCCGGGCAACGCGGTGGCCGCGCCGCCGCTCACCGGGATCGCGGCAGCGGTCGCGGTCACCCGGCTGGCCTGCGTCGCCCTGGCCGTGCTGGCCGCCTGCGTGGCGGCCGTCCGCTTCTTCCGCCGCGACGCCGACCGGGTCAACCAGCTGCTGCTGGCGGGGATGGTGGCGAACCTGGCCGCCTATCTGCCGAGCTCGCTGGCCGGCCACACCGCGCTCAACGCCCGCGAGTTCGCCCCGGTGCTGCCGTTCGCGGCGGTACTCGCCGCCCGGACCCTCGGCGACCCGCTCGGCCGGCTGCTGCGAGCGAGGCCGACCCCGGCCGGGCCGTCGCCGCGACGGGCGTGGCCAGGCAGGCGGGCCCTGGCGGCGGCGCTGGCGGCACTGCTCGGCTGGTACGGCTTCGGGCTGGGCCGGACGGCCGCCACCTTCCTGCTCACCTCGGCCGCGCCGGGCTACTTCAGCCGCTGGCTGCCGTCGCCCGCCGCGCTGCGGCGGCTCGGCCCGCTGCTGGCGCCGGCCAGCCCGGCCCTGCCCCCGCCCGGCGCGGGCTTCCAGGTGCGTGCTTACCAGGGCAACCTGCTGGCCGCGCTGCCCCGGCTGGCGCACTGTCGTTAGCCCCCGCTTCGCCGCAGCGGAGCCGTGACGAAAGCTGAACGTTTCCTGTTGACCTCGGCGCGTGGCCATGAGCTGCCGTTCCTGGCGGGTAGCCTGTTCACGTTTACCCGGCCAGTACCCGAGAGGTTCTCATGCGACGCGCAGCCGCGCTTGTCTTCACCCCCCTGATCGCCGCCCTGGCAGTGGCCGGCTGTAGCTCGTCCCCGTCCTCGACCGCGTCTTCGTCGAGCTCGGCGGCTGCCGCTGGCGGCGCCGACACCTACAAGTCGGTCACCGTGACCGGCACGCTGAACAAAGCGCCGACGGTGACGATCCCGAAGGTGAAGGGCACCGGGGACCTCTACGTCAAGACCCTCATCCAGGGCGCTGGCGAAACGCTGAAGTCCACCAGCACCGAGGGCGCGGTCGGCAACTACGTCGCCTACCTGTGGTCCGGCGCCACCAGCAAGCAGCTGGGCTCCTCCTACAGCGTGAACGACCAGTCGGTCTTCGCCGGCTCGTTGCTGCCAGGCCTGGCGAAGGCACTGACCGGGCAGAAGATGGGCAGCCGGGTGCTGGCGGTGATCCCGCCCAAGGACGCCTGGGGCGCCCAGGGCGCGCCCAACGAGGGCATCAGCGGCACCGACACGCTGGTGTTCGTCATCGACCTGAACCAGACGTTCCCGTACCCGACCGCGGTGGCCGGCCAGCAGGCCAGCAACGGCGGCGGCGCGCTGCCGGCGGTGACCGCCCCGGCCAAGGGCAGCACCACCGGCCCGGCCGTCAAGGTCAACACCAAGGCCGCCCCGCCGAAGAAGCTGGAGGCCTCGCTCCTGGTCAAGGGCACCGGGCCGGTGGTGAAGAAGGGCCAGAACGTCGTCGTCCAGTACACCGGCCTGATCTGGCGGACCGGCAAGATCTTCGAGACCTCCTGGGGTGACGCGCCCTTCTCCACCCCGATCGGCGTCGGCAAGGTCGTCCCCGGCTGGGACAAGGGCCTGGTCGGACAGACCGTGGGCAGCCGGGTGCTGCTCGTCCTGCCGCCCGCTGACGGCTACGGCACGCCCGGCAACTCCGCCGCCGGCATCAAGGGCACCGACACCCTGGTCTTCGTCGTGGACATCCTCAAGACCTATTAGCCTGGCCGGGGCAGCCCGGCAGCCGGGTCAGCGCTCCTGGCGGGACGTCTTGTCGGTAAGGTAGGCGGCCACCCAGGCCTCGTTCAGGTCGTTGGACTGACGGCGCGTCCGGGGAGCCGGGACCGGACCCTGGTAATCGTCGAGCCCAAGATGAGCCAGCACGCCCCGGATCGTTTGCTCATGACCACCGGGGCTGCTCAGCTCCTCGTAGACGACCTGGTAGGGCGTCAGCCCGAGCTCGTCGCAGAGCTGGCGCCAGCCGGCCTCGCTCTCGGCGATCAGGGCCTCCAGGGCGGCAATGAACTGGTAGCTGTAGCGCGGCGCGCCCGTAGCGGGCGGCCACGCGGGCTCCGGCTGGCCGACGGGGTCGACCCACATCCCGTCTTGCGCCATCCGCGCCCAGGAGACCGCTTGGCGGACCCGGTCGCGCCGCGTGACCTGCACGACCCGCAAGCCGGGAAACGCCGTGCGGATGATCGCGCCCCGGTCCAGGCCGGCGAAGCGGGGCAGCTCAGAAAACTTCGCCAGCGCCCACCGCAGGTTGTTCCAGTGGATCTTGGCGCCGAACACGCCGTTGGGCGTACTGCCCAGCCGGTACACAAGGTCCAGGTAGCCCGCCCGGTCGCGCACGTCGTGGCCGGCCGCGTAGGGCCCCTCCTCCCAGAAGCGCCAGTAGTCCGGTAGCTTCGCGGGATCCTCGGCCAGGAAGTACTCCTGCGGGCAGCCGGCCACGCCGGTGGCTGCCAGGCAGCGGCACAGCAGCTCGGTGCCGCTGCGCGGGCTGGCGCACACGAGGTAAGTCACCGTTGGCGGCTTCACCCGGCCATCGTTCCCCGGCGTTCGCTCGGTCGCAAGCCAATTAGCCGGGTGGCAGCAGGGCGGCGGCGTGCCTCCCGGCCGTGGCGGCGGCGAGGAAGTACTCCCGGTCCTGGTCGAGGGTGCGGCCCATCGTCGACAGCGGGACCGGGCAGCCGCGCAGGGCCTCGTCGAGGCCGTCGACGGGCACGCTGACCAGGCGGTGCCGCGCGGCCAGGGGAGCGGCGGCGGCGGAAACCAGGGCGCCGCGCGGCCCCGGCAGCTGCGGGACGACCACGTCACTAGCAGCCAGGGCGACCCGGCCGTAGGCGGTCAGGCTGTGGTGGGAGATGCCCTGATGGCGGTCCCGCGGATCGGCGAACGAGATCCGCAGCGCGGCGACCGGGCGGCCGCCGAGCACGGCGGCCGCGTTGACGGCCTCGCCCGCCGCGACGCCGGAGTAGCCCCAGCGGGTCCCGGTGCCGAGGTTGCCGGGTCCCTGGGCGATGACGGCCACGTCGGCGCCGACGGCGTGCCGGGCGGCGAGCAGGCCGCTGTGCACGGTGACGGCTTCCAGGTCGCCGCCGAAGGACTGGCCGACGGTGATGGTCGCCGCCAGCCAGCCCGCCTCGCGCAGCCCGGCCGCGGTGCGGGAGAACCAGGCCGGCAGCGCGCCGCCGTCGGTCATCACGTAGGCGGCGCGGGGCGGGTCAGCCGCTCCCGTTCCGGCTGACTGCTGGTAGAGGCCGGCCAGGATGGCGGGCAGGGCCGAGTGCAGGTCGGCCACTACCACCGGCATGCCGTCCACGGTGTCGGCGGCGGCGAGCCGCTGGTGATAGGGCGAGCCCTGCTCGTCGGCGCTGGCCGTCATCACCTGCAGCGGGGTGTAACGCGCCTTCACCATGTGCCCGGAGATCTCGGTGTCCGCTGGCAGCCGGTCGGGCAGCGCCACCACCAGCGCGTAGCCGCCGGTGCCGAGCCCGGCCTCGAGGGCGTTGACGTTGAGCAGCACCCGGTCGCCGACCCGGGGCGATCCGACGAGGGCCGGGTAGGCAAGCGCGCGAATAGACGTCCCGTCCACGGTTACCATGAGTTCGGCTGCTCCGGGCCATTCCCGCCGCAACGCCGTGACAGTTCCACTGCGCCATCGGATCACCACGGCAGACTAGCGGCAGGCGGGTGCCGGGGCCCGGTCTGGCGGGTGAATCTGCGAGGAGGTCGCGTTGTCGAAGCGCAGGACCGAACGCCTCCTGTCCATCGTCGTCCTGCTCCTTTCCTCACGCAGGTACCTGACCGCCGAGCAGATCCGCGCGGCCGTCAGCGGGTACCCGGAGGAGCAGGAGGCCTTCAAGCGCATGTTCGAGCGCGACAAGGAGGAGCTGCGCGACCTGGGCATCCCGCTGGAGACCGGCCGTGCGTCGTCGTTCGACGACGACCTGGGCTACCGGATCAGCCGCCAGGACTACGAGCTGCCCGAGATCCACCTGGAGCCCGACGAGGCGGCCATCCTCGGCATCGCCTCCCGGGTGTGGCAGTCGGCCGAGCTGGCGGGCGCGGCCGCCGGGGCGGCGCTGAAGCTGGTGGCGGCCAGCCGGGACGCCGACGGCGAGGCGGCGGCGACCCCCCCGCTGGTCATCCAGCCGCGGCTGACCACCCAGGAGCCCGCGTTCGGGCCGTTGTGGGAGGCGGTCCGCGACCGCCGGCCAGTTTCCTTTGACTACCAGGCGAGCGGGCGGTCCGAGGTGACCAGGCGGACCCTGGAGCCGTGGGGCGTGGTCAACCGGCGCGGCCGCTGGTACGTGGCGGGCCACGACCGGGCGCGGGACGCGCCGCGGGTGTTCCGGCTCAGCCGGGTCACCGGGCCGGTCAAGCTGGAGGGCCCGCCCGGCAGCGTCCAGGTGCCCGCCGGGACCGACGTGCGTGAGCTCGTGAAGGACTGGGACAAGCCGCTGACCAGGGAGCACACCGCGGTGCTGCGGGTCAGGGCGGACGCGGGCTCGGCGTTGCACCGGTGGGGCGAGGTCACCCCGGACGCCGAGCGCCCCGGCTGGGACCGGGTGTCGATCGCCTACTCCGACCCCGACTGGTACCCCGGCTACCTCGCCTCCTACGGTCCCGACGTGCTCGTCATCGACCCGCCGGAGCTGCGCGAGGCGGTCATCCGGCGGCTGAAGGGAGCACTCGGGTGAGCCCGCAGCCCAAGAGCACACCGCCGAAGAACGCCCAGCCCAAGGGCCCGCAGGCGAAAAGCGCCCAGCCGAGGATGGTCACCTCGGCCGAGCGGCTGCGCCGGCTGCTGGCGCTGGTGCCGTACGTGTCCGCCCGGCGGGTGGTCGGGCTGGCCGAGACGGCCGCCACCTTCGGCATGTCCGAGCGGGAGCTGATCGACGACCTGAACCTCGCCTGGTGCGTGGAGCTGCGGGCGCCCGAGCCGTACTGCCCGATCGACCTGTCCTACGAGGACGGCGAGATCTCCATCAGCCAGGCCGAGTCCATCGCCCGTCCGCTCCGGCTGGCCGCCGATGAGGCGAGCGCGCTGCTGGTGGCGCTGCGCATGCTGGCCGAGGCGGGCGGGGCCGGCCAGCCCGGTGCGAGCGACCAGGGCGCTGGTCAACCGGGGGCCGATCAGCGCGGCGGCGGGGACGCGGTGGCCCGGCTGATCGCCAAGATCGAGGAAGCGGCCGGCGCCGCGGGCGCGGCCAGTGCCCAGGTGGCGATCCAGATCGACAGCGCGGGGGCGCGCGGCACGGCCGCCGCGCTGAACGCCGCCCTGTCCGCCGGGCACCGCGTGCACCTGCGGCACTACAACCACGGGCGGGACGAGGAAACCCAGCGCGACGTGGACCCGATGCGGCTGCTGGTGGTGGAGGGGCGCACCTACCTGGAGGGCTGGTGCCACCGGGCCGAGGGCGTGCGGCTGTTCCGGCTCGACCGGGTGCTCGCGGTCGACGTGCTCGACCTGCCCGCCTCGGTCCCGGACGAGGCGGAGCCGGTTGACGTGGACGCCGGGCTGTTCCGCGCGTCGCCCACCGACGTGCTGGCCGAGCTCGAGCTCGCGCCCGGCGCGCGCTGGGTGGCCGAGTACTACCCGTGCGAGTCGGTCACCGAGCTGCCCGGCGGGCGGCTCCGGGTCGGGCTGCGCACCCCGGACACCACCTGGGTCCGCCGCCTGGCGCTTCGGCTGGGCGAGGACGCCCGGGTGGTCGCGCCGCCGGCGCTGACGGACGAGGTGCGCACCGCCGCCGCGGCAGCCCTGGCCGGCTACGCCTGACGCCGCCCCGCCGGAGCCGGCTTAACGGCATTACGTAATCATCTGGCTACGCTATGCTCCCGCTCATGCGAGCGCAGGGCGGGCACTCGTGCCAGCCGACCTGATCACCGATGGCCGCGCATCCCCGGGGGTGCGCGGCCATCGGTTGTCCTCGTCCCGCCGAGCGGGCGGCCGGCCCAGGACCGCCGCCCTGGTCCTGACCCTGGTCCTGGCCGCGGCCGGGGCCGGGCTGTGCGTGCTGTACTGGTGCCAGTCACGGACCGCGCCGGTCAACTCCGACGGCGCCGCCAACGTGCTCCAGGCCCAGGCGATCCTCGGCGGCAACCCGCTGCTGCGCGGCTGGTGGACCTCGGACGTGTCCTTCTACACCACCGAGCTGCCCGAGTACGCGCTGGTCACCGCCGTCCGCGGGGTGACGCCGGCGGTGGTCCACTGGTGCGGCGCGCTCAGCTACACGCTTACCGTGCTGCTGGCGGCGCTGCTCGCCCGCGGCGGCATCGGCGGCAGCCACGGCAACGGCAACGGCAAAGCCCACGGCGGATACCGAACGGGTGCGGGCTGGCTCCGGCCGGCCGTCACCGTCGCCATCATGCTCGCCCCGAGCCTGCTCGGCGGCACCGAGGTCTTCCTGGAGAACCCCGATCACGCCGGCACGGCGGTGCCGGTGCTGGCGGTACTGCTCATCGTCGACCGGGCGGGGGAGCGCCGGCTGGCGCCGCTGGCGGTGCTGGCCGCCAGCCTGCTGCTGGCACTGGCTCAGCTCGGCGACGAGCTGACGCTGGCCGCCGCGACGGTGCCGCTGGCCCTGGTGTGCGCGGCCCGCCTGTCCCGGCGCCCCGACGCCGCGCTGCTGGCGGCCGCGGCCGGCGCCGCCGCGGCCGCCTGGCTAGCCGGGCTCGCGCTGCGCGCGGCCGGCGGGTTCACCCAGCAGCCGCTCGGCGGGGTGACGCTGGCCGGGCCCGGCCACCTGGCAGGCAACGCGCGGACGCTGTGGCAGTCGCTGGTGCTGCTGTTCGGCGCCAACCAGCCCGGCGCGCCCCGCCAGCCGCAGACCATCGCCGCGCACCCGTTGCTGGCCGGCCTGGCCTGGCTGCACGTGACCGGGCTGCTGCTGGCGGGCGCGGGGCTGGCGGCGGGGATCGCGGCGGTCGCCGCCCGCCGGGCCGACCGGGTCACGGCGGTGCTGGTGACCGCGGTGGCCATGGTTACCGCGGCGGCGCTGGCCACTACCCTGCTGCGGTCGCTCAGCAACGCCCACGAGGTCGCGGTGCTGCTGCCGCTTGGCGCGGTGCTGGCGGGCCGTGCGCTGCCCTCCCGGTCCGGCCCGCTGGCGACGCCATCGGCCCGCCGCGGCCTCGCGGCGATAGCGGCCTGCTGGCTGGCCCTCGGCCTGGCCGGGCTCGGCTACGCCGCCAGCTGGCCCGCCACCGCGCCTGCCCAGCAGCCGGTGGCCGCCTGGCTGGCCGGGCAGCACCAGCACGCGGGCCTGGCAGGCTACTGGCAGGCGGCGGCGACCACCGTCACCAGCGGCGGCCGGGTGCTGGTGGCGCCGGTGACGCTGGCCGCCGGGGGAGCCGCCGGGGGAGCCGCCGGCCAGCCGCGGACCACCGCCGAGCCGGACCGCTGGGAGTCCTTCGCCGGCTGGTACCAGCCCGGTCAGCACGCCGCCACCTTCGTCATCGCGGCGGCCGGCCCCGGCGGCCCCGGCGGCCCCGGCGGCGGGCTGCCGTCCGCGGCCGTCCGCGCCGTCTTCGGCCCGCCCGCCGCGCAGCACCAGATCGGCCAGCAGCTGATCATGCTGTACCGCTACAACCTGCTCACCCGGCTCAGCGAGGGCGTCCCCGGCCGCCCGGGGACCGGCGGCGCGGGGGCGGCTGGCGGCGCGGGGGCTGGCGGCACCGGGTGAGCGGCACCTCGGCGCCGGCGGCGTGCTCGGCACCGCCCGCGATTCTTCCCACCGGCGGCGCGGTCACCCTCCGCCCGGTTACCGCGGGCCCGGGCGGCCGCCTCACGGCTTACCAGTGGAACGCGAGCAGCGCCTGGTTCGATCCGGCCCGGGCCGCCGCTACCTTCCTGGTACTGGCCACTCCCAGCGGGTCCGGCCTGACCGCCGCGCGGGCCGCCGCCACCTTCGGCCCGCCCGCCGCTACCGCTACCGGCAGTACACCGTGCTCGCCTGGCCCGGGGAAGACGTGAGTAGGCGACCGCCACAGATAACAGCAAGAAGCGCCGTCATGCGACGGGCGGGGCCGTCGTGCGACGGGCGGGGCCGTCATGCGACGGGCGGGGCCGTCGTGCGGCGGGCGCGGAGACGGCTGAGGGGTCTACCGGGGCCGGGCAATCCGCCGCCGCCGCGGGCACGAAGAGCAGGTAGCGAAGACCAAGTACCAGGACAGCTAACAGAAAAGACGTGACGGCGTAACCTCAGTGTCGTGTTTCGGTACGTATGCTCCAGATGCGCCGTCTAGCTGGCAGCCCCTAGTTGTTTCCGTGCGGGAGTGTAGACTCATCGCCGAGGCGAGTCTCGGCGCAGGGGACTCATCCCCGGTAACTTAAGGACGCAAATGATTGGTGACCTGTTCGACAGCCCGTGGAAGATCGCGATCATCGCGGTTGTCATCCTCGTGCTGTTCGGGTCGGCGAAGCTGCCGGCCGCTGCTCGTTCGCTCGGCAAGTCGATGCGCATCCTGAAGACCGAGGTGCAGGGCCTGCACCAGGATGACGACGACGTCCCGGCCCCCGCGGCCGTGCAGGCGGCCCAGCTCCAGGCGCCCGCCGTGCCCGCCGCGCCGGATGTCACCCCGGACACCCAGGCGCAGATCGACGCGCTGAGCAAGCAGCTCGCCGACCTCAAGCAGACGGCCAACGCGTCGGACAGCGCGCAGGCCAAGTAGTCCGGGCTGCTCACCAACCCCTCCGGGAAGTCAGGCGACCATGGCCACGAAGCCTTCCGCCATCAGGGGTGCCCGCATCGTCGGCGCGCGTTACGTGCGACTGAAGAAGCGGGAGAACCCGGACGGCCGCATGCCCCTCATGGATCACCTCCGCGAGCTGCGCAACCGCCTGGTTAAGGCGCTGCTTGCGATCGTGGTGGGCATGGTCGTGGCGCTGTGTTTCTCCAACCAGACCTGGAGTTTCGTCACCCGCCCGTTCTGCTCGGCGGTGATCAACGGGCACACCGGCTGCCGCGTGGTGGGCGACCAGCTGGTCGTGTCGGGCGTGTTCGACGGGTTCTTCCTCCGCATCAAGATCGCGTTCTTCCTCGCGCTGATCGGCACCTGCCCGGTCTGGCTCTACCAGCTGTGGGCGTTCATCGCCCCTGGCCTGGTCTCGCGCGAGAAGAAGTGGGCCTACCTCTTCGTCGGCAGCGCCGTCCCGCTGTTCGTCGGCGGCGCCGTCCTCGCCTACGTGGTGATGGACCGGGGCCTGCACTACCTGCTCGACCTCGCCCCGCACGGCACCCTGGTGCTGCCGAGCGTGGACACCTACCTGAGCTACTTCACCGGCATGATCGCCGGCTTCGGCATCGCGTTCGAGCTGCCGCTGCTGATCATCATGCTGAACGTGGTGGGCATCCTCACCCACGAGCGGTTCCGCAAGTGGCGCCGGCTGATGATCTTCCTCATCTTCCTGGTCTGCGGCCTGGTCAACCCGTCGCCCGACCCGTACACGATGCTGCTGCTTGGCGGCCTCGCGGTGGTGCTGGTGGAGCTGGCCGAGGTGTTCGTCTACTTCAACGACAAGCGCCGGGCGCGGCGGAACCCGGACCCGTACGCCGGGCTGGCCGACGACGAGCTCGCTCCGCTTGACGACCCGCAGCCGGCCGACGACCGCGAGCGGGTGGACCAGTAACCCGGCCCAGCCAGGTCACCGCTACCTCAGCCGTACCAGGCGGGAGCAGCGTCCCCTAGTCTTAGGGCATGAGCACTCCGGCGGTGAGCCCGGCCGAGAGGTACGCGCAGTTCAAGGAACGGCAGGCCGCCCCCGAGTTCACGTCCTTCCGCGAGCTCTACGAATTCGGCTTCGACCCGTTCCAGGTGGCTGCCTGCGGCGCGCTCAGCGAGGGCCAGGGCGTTCTGGTGGCCGCCCCGACCGGCAGCGGCAAGACCGTCATCGGCGAGTACGCGGTGCACCTGGCGCTGCAGAAGAACCGCAAGTGCTTCTACACCACGCCGATCAAGGCGCTGAGCAACCAGAAGTACAACGACCTGGTGCGCCGCTACGATAGCGACACGGTGGGCCTGCTGACCGGGGACAACTCCGTCAACGGCGACGCGCCGGTGGTGGTGATGACCACCGAGGTGCTGCGCAACATGCTCTACGCCGGCTCCCCGGCCCTCAACGGCCTCGGCTACGTGGTGCTCGACGAGGTGCACTACCTGGCCGACCGCTCCCGCGGCGCGGTCTGGGAAGAGGTGATCATCCACCTTCCGGACAGCGTCCGGGTGGTGGCGCTGTCGGCCACCGTCAGCAACGCGGAGGAATTCGGCGACTGGCTCGCCCAGGTCCGCGGCGGCACCGAGGTCATCGTCGACGAGCACCGGCCGATCCCGCTGTGGCAGCACATGCTGGCCGGGCGCCGGCTGTATGACCTGTTCACCGACGAGCGGCACCGCGAGGTCAACCCCGAGCTGACCCGGCTGGCCCAGCGCGAGGCAGGCGGACATTCAGGGGGCCGCCAGCCGCACGGCCGGGCTAATCACCGCGGCGCCCCCCGTCCGCGGCGCAACGCGCCGCCGTACCGGCCGGAGATCATCGACCGGCTCGACGCGTCCGGGCTGCTGCCCGCGATCACGTTCATCTTCAGCCGGGCCGGCTGCGACGCCGCCGTCCAGCAGTGCCTGGCCGCGGGCCTGCGGCTGACCACCCCGGACGAGGCGCAGCTGATCGAGGAGGTCGCCGCCCGCCGCACGGCCGACCTGCCCGAGGAGGACCTGGCCGTCCTCGGCTACCACGACTGGGTGCTCGCCCTCAGGAGGGGCATCGCCGCCCACCACGCCGGCCTGCTGCCGGTGTTCAAGGAAGTCGTCGAGGAGCTGTTCACCGCGGGCCTGGTCAAGGCGGTGTTCGCCACCGAGACCCTCGCCCTCGGCATCAACATGCCCGCGCGCACAGTGGTGCTCGAGAAGCTCGACAAGTGGAACGGCGAGGCCCACGCGGCGCTTACCCCGGGAGAGTACACGCAGCTCACCGGGCGGGCCGGGCGCCGTGGCATCGACGTCGAGGGGCACGCGGTGGTGCTCTGGCAGCCGGGCATGGACCCGGGCGCGGTGGCGGGCCTGGCCGGCACCCGCACCTACCCGCTGAACTCCTCGTTCCGCCCGTCCTACAACATGGCGGTCAACCTGACCGCCCGGGTCGGCCGGGCCAAGGCGTCGGCGCTGCTTGAGTCGAGCTTCGCCCAGTTCCAGGCCGACCGCGGGGTGGTCGGCCTCGCCCGCCGGCTGCGCCGGCTCCAAACGGCCGCCGAAGACCTGGCCAAGCAGGTCAGCTGCGACCGCGGCGACTTCATGCAGTACGCCGAGCTGCGCCGCCGCCTGACCGACGCCGAGCGCGGCGCGTCCCGTGGCCGGGCGTCCGCGCAGCGGGCCGAGGCCCGCCGGGTGCTGGACACCCTGCGCCGCGGCGACATCATCCGGGTGCCGACCGGCCGCCGGGCCGGGCTGGCGGTGGTGCTCAACCCGCCCCCGGCCAGCGGCGAGTTCTCACCCAACCGGGCCGACGGCCCGCTCGTGCTCACCATCGGCGGCCAGCTCAAGCAGCTGTCGGCGGCCGATTTCCCGGTGCCCGCCGACCCGGTGGACCGGCTGCGCATCCCGGCCTCGTTCAGCGAGCGTTCCCCCAAGCACCGCCGCGACCTGGTCGCCGCGATGCGGTCCAGGGTCGAGGGCCGTCCGCTGGACCCGCCGTCTCGCCGCCGCCGGTCGGCCGCCGCCGACGATGAGGAGGACGCCGAACGGGGGCGGCGCTACGCCCGCTACGACGACGATTCCGCCGCGGCAGCCAGCCCCACCCGTTCGGACGACTCCATGGGCGATGCCGGGGACGAGGCGGGCGACGCGGACATCGCCGAGCTGCGGCGGCGGCTGCGCAGGCACCCGTGCCACGGCTGCCCGGACCGCGAGCAGCACGCGCGGCTGGCCGAGCGCTACTTCCGCGCGCGGAAGGACGCGGAGGAGGTGGAGCGCCAGGTCGCGGCGCGCAGCCACGTGATCGCGCGGACCTTCCAGCGGGTCTGCGCGGTGCTCGACGAGCTCGGCTACCTGGACCGGGACGCGGTTACCGTGGACGGCCAGCGGCTGACCCGGCTGTACTCGGAGCTTGACCTGCTGGCGGCCGAGTGCCTGCGGCGAGGCCTGTGGGACGGGCTTAACCCGGCCGAGCTGGCCGGGTGCGTGTCGGTGCTGACGTTCGAGTCGCGTAAGCAGCACGAAGACGCCGGCCCGGCCCGGCTGCCGAAGGGCCCGGTCCGCGACGTGCTCGACGCGATGGCCAGGACCTGGGCCGAGCTTGACCACCTGGAGCAGCGCAACGGCCTGTCGTTCCTGCGCGAGCCCGATGCCGGCTTCGTCTGGGCGGCGTACCGCTGGGCCCGCGGCGCCAAGCTGGAGGACGTGCTCGACGCGGTGCCGGGGCTCACCCCGGGCGACTTCGTCCGGTCCATGAAGCAGCTCATCGACCTGCTCGACCAGGTGGCGAACGCCAGCCGCGGGCTGCCTGTGCCCGCCCGCGCTGTCCCGCCCGCGGGCGAGGCGGCGGGCGAGGCGGCGGACGACGGCGGGGGCGGCCGGACGGCGGCCCCGGTCCCGGCCGGGGGCTCGCCCAAGAGCCGGGACGTCGCGGCGACTGCCCGCACCGCCATCGACGCGCTGCGCCGCGGCGTCATCGCCTACACGACGCTGGCCGACTGACCGCTGGCCGCCAGGCCGGGCCAGGAAACGGTGCCGCGCTCCCGGTTCCAGGACTGGCCCGCCCCGCGGGCGTCGATTATGCCCCCGGGCGCTTCCGGTGGGGCGGCCGACCCTACCGCAGCCCCTTCAGTCACATTCATGCAGGCCAGCGGCTAGCCGAGCACGTCGTTGGGGTCGTGCAGCACCACGACGCCCGAGACCAGGTCGTAGAGGGTGCGCCGGTCCTTGTTGACGAGGAACAGCACGAACGAGATGAGCCCGCCGAACGCGATGCCGTCGAGCAGCCACATGCACAGGCCCCGCAGGAACATCGTGCCCCAGCTGGCGGTGGTCATCTCCCGCACTTTCCAGCAGCGCATGTGCAGCAGCTGCTGGGTCGGGGTGCGGCCCTTGCCCCAGGTGATGAGGCCCCAGATCGCGTAGCCGATGATCAGCGTGACGATCCACAGCAGCCCGGACAGGAAATACGCCCCGATGCGCCGCCCGTGGCTGGCCAGCTCGGTGCCGTCGGGCAGGGTAAGGAGGGAGTTCGCGTCGTAGTACATGCCCGCGGGCACTGGGCGGCCGGCCATTCCCATGGCCATCGGGCCGGGTGCGGGCGGCATCGCGCCCGGGCCGAAGCCCGGGTCCGCGGGCTGCTGATAGGGCGGAACGCCGCCGGACGGGTTCCAGCCCGGGTCCTGGGTCATCGGGTGTCTCCTTCGTTACGCGCAGTCGCGCCGGGAAGCCGGACAGCAGTGCGACGCAGGCCGTTGAGCGTTTCGGCGGGGCCCGTGTGGCCCCCGCCCCGTGCGCCCCGTGCGCCCCGTGCGCACCGTGCGCACCGTGCGCACCGTGCGGTCGCGTGCGGGGCGTGCACCCCGTGCGCGCCGTGCGTGCCGTGCGGGGCGCCGCGTCGGGGCGTACGCCCCCTGCGCACCGTGCGGCCGTTTGCGCCCCGTGCGGCGGCGTGCGCCCCGTGCGGCGGCGTGCGCCCCGTGCGGCGGCGTGCGCCCCGTGCGGCGGCGTGCGCCCCGTGCGGCCGCGTGCCCTCCTGCCTAGCCGTCCCAGAATTTATACCCCGTCCTGGTGGCCCCGTACCTCGCACCCCTCCCTCCCGCCCCGCCGGGCAAGCGTCCCTCCAGGTTCTATAGACCTGGGCTATGGGTTCGGGAAAGACTGGCATTAGTGCTGATGACTAGCCGGCGGTTACCGTAGCGTTGAAGCCGCTGAGGAGGTCCCAGCCCCATGACCAGCCCCGTTGCCGAACTGCCGAAGGTCACCGGCCTGTGTCCCGAGCTGCTGACCGCCGCCGTGCGCCGCGCGGTCCGGGGCGGCGGCTGCTGGCAGCAGACGGCCGACCGCGTGGTCGCTGCCCTGCGCGGCCGCCTGCTCGCCCCCGGCCAGCTGAGCAGCGCGCTGCTCACCCCCGAGCAGCTCGCGGGAGACCCCAGCGGCTACCAGACTCACCTGATGCACACCGAGCCCGACGGGTCGTTCTCCATCGTGGTCATGGTCTGGCTGCCCGGCCAGCAGACCCCGGTCCACGATCACCTGTCCTGGTGCTGCACCGCGGTGCTCGACGGCACCGAGTACGAGGAGGTCTACGCGCTGCGGGGCGACCACCTGGCGGTCATCGGCCGCAACGCCAACCCGCCCGGCACGGTCAGCGGCTTCGCCCCGCCCGGGGACGTGCACCTGGTGCGCAACATCGGCGCCACCACCGCCGTCTCCATGCACGTCTACGGCACCGACATCAGCCGTGTCGGCTCCAGCGTCCGCCGCACCTACGACCTCCCGGTCCGCTAGCCTCCTGGTCCGCTAGCCTCCCGGTCCGCTAGCCTCCTGGTCCGCCAGCCTCCCGGTCCGCCAGCCTCCCGGTCCGCTAGCCTCGGCCGGCTAGTCGCGAAGCCCGCAGTGCCCGCCTCGCTAGCGTCCGCCCCGGGTGTCACGCCTCGGCCCGCGCGATGCCGGTCTCGCGCCCAGCCCTGCCGGTCTCGCGCGCCCAGTCCTGCCTGCCTGCCCGCCCGCCTGCCCGCCCGTGCCCGGCAACGGCCAGGCCTCGCCGCCGGTGCCGAGCTGAAGGCGGCCCGGGCCACTTCCCATCAGTTTGGCTGCCGCAGAACCACTTCCCATCACTTTGGCAGCCGCAAATCGGGTCATAACGGTCAGAAAAACGTCCGAACTGATGGGAAGTGCTCGAAAGAACCCGAACTGATGGGGAGTCGCGCAGGTCGTCACGGGATAACAGCAAGAAGAGAGTGTGGTGACGCCCCTCGCGCCCCGCACTGCCCGCACAGTATCTTCGCCCGACGCTGCCGCCCGACGCTGCCGCCCGACGCTGCCGCCCGACGCTGCCGCCCGACGCTGCCGCCCGACGCTGCCGCCCGACGCTGCCGCCCGACGCTGCCGCCCGGCCTCCCCGCCCGGCCTTCTCGCCCGGGGCCCCGGCCGGTATGGCAGGCGCTGCCCCGGCGGGTCGGCGCCGGAACTCGGCCACACCGGATCTTGATCTCAGGCTTGCGCTGTGATGCATAGCGATATATCGTTGAGATGTCAAAGACGATACAACGATCATTGAAAGAGGTGACGCGTCATGCGAGAAGAGCACCGGCGCGAAAGGCGAGACGAAGGCTGGGGCCCGTCGCCCCGGCCGGGCGGCCCCGAGTGGGGACCGCGGTCCGGGCGAGGCCCGGGCAGGTTCGGCGGGGAGCGCGGCGAGCGTGAGATCCACGGTGAGCACGGCGGTCCCGGCTGGGGTCCCGGTGGTCCCGGGCGGCGCGGCCCAAGCCGTCGCTGGGGCAGCGGTGACGTTCCTGGTATGCCGCCCTTCGGCCCCGGTTTCCCCGGTGGCCCGGGCGACTTCGGCCCTGGCGGCCCCGGCTTCCCCGGCGGCCCGGAGGGGCCGTTCGGCCGCCACGGCCTGCGCCGGGGCATGCGGGCCCGCAAGGGTGATGTCCGGTCTGCCATCCTCGACCTGTTCGCCGAGGATGACAGCCGGACCTGGAACGGCTACCAGCTGATCCAGGAGATCCCGGCTCGCACCGACGGCGCCTGGCGGCCAAGCGCGGGGTCGATCTACCCGGCCCTGCAGCAGCTGGAGGACGAGGAGCTGATCGCGCCCCAGGGCACCGGCCGGCGCCGCGTCTACGCGCTGACAGACAAGGGCCGCGCCTACGTCGCGGCGCACCCGGACGAGCTGCGCGCCTCATGGGACGCCGCGGCCGGGATGACCGACGACGACGCCATCGAGTTCAGGAACCTGATCCGCCAGGTGATGATGGCGGTCATGGAGGTACGCCGGGCCGGGTCGGCCGAGCAGGTCGCCCAGGCGCGGGCGGTACTCGCGCAGGCGCGCAAGTCGCTGTACCTGATCCTGGCCGCAGACGGGCCGGACGGGCCGGACCGGCCGGACGGGCCGGACGGGCCGGATGGGCCCGCCGACTCGGCCCAGGACGCCCCGCAGGGCACTGCGCCGCCGGGCACCGCTGCGCAGGACAGCGTGCCCGAGGGCAACCCGGGCAGCGCCACCGTGGGGGACGGGGAGTGACCCAGCCCGTGATCCAGGTCGCTGGCCCGGTGAAACGCCACGGTGAGCGGGAAACGGTGCGCGGCCGCAAGGTCCTGCGCGCCCGCGCGGACTCCACGTCGGGGTCCGCGCGGGTGGCCGCGCGCGCGTAGCGGCCGGCCGCGGCCGCTCGGCTTAGATTGCAAGACGTTTATATATCCCGGCGTGCTGTCGATGTCAGTGCTGTTCACGGCCCTTTCCCGGTCGCCCCATTGTCTGGGACCGGGAGCTCTGCTTCCGCCGCGAGATGCTGGTGGCGCCGGTGTTCAGGGCGGCCATCGCCATCGGTAAATGCCGGCGCGGCGCGACCGTTTCCACCTTCCAGGGAATCGTCATTCTGGCCCTGGCGGCCCGGTCGGCGTGCCGGAAACCCCATTTTGATCTTGACCGCATCGGGTCGGCTGCTGCTGTCGTTCACGCTTAGCCCGGCCTGGCGATCGCGGGGTTTCAGCGGACCGAGTGCCCCCCGCGCGATTACGCAGCGTCCCACATGCATCACCAATGCGATGCAAAAAAAAGGGCGACGCCGGGTGGCTACGGGGGCAAACCACCCGGCGTCGCTATCATCGGCGTTCCGACGGGGGCCCGGAACGCCGGCAGTGGTGCCCCGACGGGGGACCAGGACACCGATATGAATGGTACACGGCCAACCCCGGTTGTGTGTAGAGACTGAATGACAACCGAATCTCGGAACGTCATTTTCGCCACATGGCTACCGGCTGAGCGAGTTCTATTGGCGAACATCTTAAGCCTCTGACCGGCCACTTTTCGAAGCCACTAACAGAAAGTACTTGATCAGAAACTTTCTGTACCTATCAGGCGGCCTGACCGGAAGGAACGGAAACGAACGGGAAAGTTCAGTTCCCGCCGTCGGCGGAATCGCGCCGGGCCGGGACGTTGACCCGGTGCTCGAGGAAGCCGCGCATGTTGTCTGGCTCCCGGCCGCCGTTGGCGAAGATGACGGCGACGTAAGGGATGAGGACCGCGCCGACCGCCGGGATGAGCACTAGCCACCGCAGGTGGTTGACGAACATGATGATGGCGACCGCGAAACAAGCCGTCCTGATGGCCATCATGATCAGGTACCGGTGCTGCCGGTAACTGATGTCTTCGGACATCGGCCGGCGCGCCTGGGTAACCAGGTGCACCTGCTGCCCGCGTGCTTGGCCCATCCTCATCCTTCAACAGTAGCTCGGTTCCGTGACCCTTCCTACACACTAGCCCGCCCACTGAGGCAGGTCCGCGGCCGGGCCCACCCGCCAGCGGCCGGCCGCCCTGCGCGGGGCCGCGGGCGGCGGCGTCAGCTCGCCTGGCTCACCGAGGACATGTTGAACGCCTCCACCCGCAGCGGCGGCATGGCGGCCCGGTTGAAGTAGTCGCCCCACTCGCGCGGCAGGGTCGGCTGGGTCGCGCCCACCTCGAGGACGCGCGACAGCATGCCGACCGGCGACTCGTTGAACCGGAAGTTGTTCACCACCCCGGTCACCTCGCCCTCCTCCACCAGGTAGACGCCGTCCCGGGTCAGCCCGGTCAGCAGCAGGGTCTGCGGGTCGACCATCCGGATGTACCACAGGCAGGTGAGCAGCAGCCCGCGCTTGGTGCTGCCGATCATGGCGTCCAGGGACGCGGCGGCGCCCGGCGCGGACAGGATCAGGTTGTCCACCGCGGGGGTGGCCGGCAGCCCGGTCAGCGACGCCGAGTAGCGGCTGCTGTGCAGCGCGGCCAGGGTACCGCCGGAGATCCACGACGCCCGCGGCGACGGCAGCCCGTTGTCGAACACCGACGAGTCCCGGCCGGAGGCGTGCGCGACCGTGAACGGCGCGCACTCGAGCCCAGGGTAGGCCGGGTCGCTGACCAGGTCGAGCGGCTGCGACGACATCCGCTCGCCGACCCGGGTGCCGCCGCCGGACTTAGAGAACACCGTGCGCCCCTCGCCCGCGTCCCGCGCCCCGGCCGACCAGTACAGGTAGATCATCAGGTCGGAGACGGCAGTCGGCGGCAGCAGGGTCTCGTAGCGGCCGGCCGGCAACTCGAGCCGCCGCTCCTGCCAGGACAGCCGTTGTGCCAGCCCGGCGTCCAGCGCGGCCACGTCCACGTCGCTGAAGTCCCTGGTCGCCGCGCCGTCCCAGGCCGACCGGGTGAGGTCGGCTGACTTGGCGTTCAGCTCAAGCCGCCCGGCCGGCTGGTCGTAGCGGGCCCGCACCCCGGCCGAGGTGCCGAGGAACGTCGAGGTCACGCCGTGCTCGGCGAACCCGTACAGCTTGCGCCCGGCCGCCTCGGCCCCGCGCAGGGTGTCACCCAGCTGGGCGGCGAAGGAGCGGAAGAGGCTGAAGTCGGTGCCGGCCGACGGCGCGGACCACTGTGAGGATTCCGAACGGGTGCCGGTTTCACCGGAAACCAGCTCGCCCGAGTCTTCGGCCGCCGACGCCTCGGCGGCGGCTTTCTCCGCCTCCCGCACCAGGTCCTCGACCTGCCCGGGGGTGACACCGGAGCGGGAGACGGTGCCGACGCCCGCGGTCCCGTCGCCCCGCCGGTCGATCGCGATGACGGTGAGCGAACGGGTAGCCGAGACCCCGTTGGTGGTCAGCGTGTTCCCCGCCCAGCGCAGGTTGGCGGTTGACGACTCGTCCGCGATGACCACGGTCTCCCCGCCCGGCCGGGCGGCGGCGAGGGCCTGCTCGACCGTGTCCTGCGGCGTGCCGGCGCTCTCGTTGAGGCTCACTGTTCTACTTTCCTTCCTCGGCCGTGTTGAGGATCCGCACCTGCCGGAACAGTGCCGCCGGGGCGCCGTGGCTGACCGGGGCGACCTGCCCCGGCTGGCCCTTGCCGCAGTTGAAGGCGCCGCCGAGCACGTACGTCTGCGGGCCGCCGACCGCTTCCATCGAGTTCCAGAAGTCGGTCGTGGTCGCCTGGTAGGCGACGTCGCGCAGCTGGCCGTCCAGCCGGCCGTTCCTGATCCGGAAGAAGCGCTGCCCGGTGAACTGGAAGTTGTACCGCTGCATGTCGATCGACCAGGACTTGTCGCCGAGGATGTAGATGCCGTTGGTCACCCCGGAGATCAGCTCCTCGGTGGACGGGCCGTCCGGGGCCGGGCGCAGCGAGACGTTGGCCATCCGCTGCAGCGGCATGTGACCCGGCGAGTCGGCGAACGCGCACCCGTTGGACCGGCCGAACCCCTTCAGCTGCGCCATCCGCCGGTCCAGCTGGTAACCGACCAGCACCCCGCCGGAGATCAGGTCCCAGGACTGCCCGGCAACGCCCTCGTCGTCGTAGCCGACGGTGGCCAGGCCGTGCTCGGCGGTGCGGTCGCCGGTGACGTTCATCACCGGCGACCCGTACTGCAGCCGGCCGAGCTTGTCGAAGGTGGCGAAGGAGGTGCCCGCGTAGGCGGCCTCGTAACCGAGCGCCCGGTCAAGCTCGGTGGCGTGGCCGATCGACTCGTGGATGGTGAGCCACAGGTTGGAGGGGCTGATCACCAGGTCGTAGCGGCCCGCCTCGACTGACGGCGCCGCCAGCTTGGCTGCCAGCAGCTCGGGCAGCTCGGCGAGCTCGGCCGGGAAGTCCCACCCGCCGTGCTCGCTGGCGGGGCTGGTCAGGTACTCCCAGCCGCGGCCGACCGGCGGCGCGAGGGTGCGCATGTCGTCGAACCCGGACTCGGTGACCGCCGTGGCGGTCAGCTCCGGGTGCAGCCGGACCCGTTGCTGCGTCGTGGTGGTCGCCCCGTCGGTGTAAAACTTGCATTCCTTGACCTGGTAGACCGACGCGTCGGCGTGGCTCACAACCGGGTGCGCGAGCAGCCTGGCCGACCAGTCAGCCAGCAGCTCGACCTTGTCCTTGGGCGACACCGTGAACGGGTCCACCGCGTAGGCGGACACCCAGCTGACGTCGCCGTAGCCGGGCTCGGGGGCGAGGTCGATCCGCTCGGTGTTCATCGCGGCGGACACCTTGGCCACCTCGACCGCGTGCCGGGCCGCGTCCCGGGCCGCCTCCGGCGTCAGGTCCACCGCGGCGGCGAACCCCCAGGTGCCGTCGACGATGACGCGGACCGCCAGCCCGCTGTCGTCGCCGTCGGACAGCGACTCGAGCTTGCCGTCGGACAGCGCGATCCGCTGCCCGCGCACCCGCTCGACCCGGAAGTCGGCGTGGTCAGCGCCGAGGGTCCGCGCGGCGTCGAGCGCGGCGTCCGCCAGGTTCCGCAGCGGCAGCGCGGTGAACTCGGCATCGATACGTCCGTCATGATCTCCCACGCCACAAGAACCTATCCCACCGGCCGGCTGGCCTCCTAGCGCTTAACCGCCCGGCTGCCTTTGTGGCGGATGTCTACAACCCGGCCGGCCGGAACTTGGCGGGCGACGGCCTCGCCCGTGGCCTGCCGGGTGCGGCAGGGTGAATGCGGGTCGCGGTTACCGGGCGGGCTAGCGGTACGCTCGGGGCGCACATCGTGGACGGCATACGTGCGAAGGCGGAGGGCGCGGGTGAGCGAGGGGCGTTCGGTGCTGGTGACCGGCGGCAACCGGGGCATTGGGCTGGCGATCGCGCGGCGGCTGGCCGGCGACGGCGACCGGGTCACGGTCACCTCCCGGTCCGGCGAGCCGGTCGAGGGGCTGTCGGTGGTCCGCTGCGACGTCCGGGACACCGCGTCGGTCGACGCCGCGTTCACCGCCGTCGAGCGGGACCAGGGGCCGGTCGAGGTGCTGGTCGCCAACGCCGGCATCACCGCCGACCAGTTGCTCGCGCTGATGAAGGAGGACGCCTTCACCGACGTCCTCGATACCAACCTGACCGGCGCCTACCGGGTCGCCAAGCGCGCCGTGCGCGGCATGATGAAGATGCGCCGCGGCCGGATGATCTTCATTTCCTCGGTGGTCGGCCTGTACGGCTCGGGCGGCCAGGCTAACTACGCCGCGTCCAAGGCCGGCCTGGTCGGCCTGGCCCGGTCGCTGGCCCGCGAGCTCGGCTCGCGCGCCATCACCGCCAACGTGGTGGCCCCCGGCTTCGTGGACAGCGACATGACCGCGGTGCTGGGCGAGGAACGCAAGGCGCAGATCATCGGCGCGGTGCCGCTCGGCCGGTACGCGTCAGCCGACGAGGTCGCGGGCACGGTCGCCTTCCTGGCCGGACCGGACGCGAGCTACGTCACCGGCGCGGTCATCCCGGTCGACGGCGGCCTGGGCATGGGACATTAAGGAGCAGCAGGGATGGGCATTCTCGACGGTAAGCGGATCCTGGTGGCCGGGATCTTGACCGACTCCTCGATCGCTTTCCACGCGGCCAGGGTCGCGCAGCAGGAGGGCGCGACCCTGGTGCTCACCGCGTTCCCGCGGCCGTCGCTGGTCGAGCGGATCGCCAAGCGGCTGCCGCGGCCCGCCCCGGTCATCGAGCTCGACGTGACCAGCACCGAGCAGCTCGAGTCGCTCGCCGGCAAGGTCAGGGAGCACGTCGACGGCCTCGACGGCGTGCTGCACTCGGTCGCGAACGCGCCGCAGTCCGCGCTTGGCGGCAACTTCCTCGCCACCCCGTGGGAGGACGTGGCCAAGGCGGTGCACGTCTCCGCCTTCTCGCTGAAGTCGCTCACGATGGCGGCCCTCCCGCTGATGACCGGGGGCGGCAGCGTGGTCGGCCTCGACTTCGACGCGAGCGTCGCCTGGCCCGGCTACGACTGGATGGGGGTAGCCAAGGCGGGGCTCGAGTCCTGCGCCCGCTACCTGGCCCGTGACCTCGGCCCGCAGCGGGTCCGGGTCAACCTGGTGGCGGCGGGCCCGCTCAAGACGATGGCGGCCAAGTCCATCCCCGGCTTCGAGAAGTTTGAGGACGTATGGGCGCAGCGGGCGCCGCTCGGCTGGGACATCGCCGACCCGGAGGCGGCCGCGCGGGCCTGCGTGGCCCTGCTGTCCGACTGGTTTCCCGCCACCACCGGCGAGATCATCCACGTAGACGGGGGCGTGCACGCCGTCGGCGTGTGACCCCCTGGCCCGCCCTGACCGGATTTTGTTGCGCGGCGGGCCGATGGTCCCGATACTGCATTTCATGGGAGGTTCCGCGGCTGAGGTCCCCGCCGTGCCGCAAAACCAGCCAGACGACCAGCCGAGCGAACAGCCGGCCGCCGGCCTGCGCGCCTCTGACGCCGACCGCGACCAGGTGGTGGCCCGCCTGCGGGACGAGTTCGTGGCCGGGCGGCTGTCGCACGACACCTTCCTGCACCGGATCGGGGTGGTGCTTGAGTCCCGGCGGCAGGCGGACCTGCCGCCGGTGGTGGCCGACCTCCCCGCCCCGCGCCGGACCTGGTCCAGCCGGCTGCGCGGCCGCTGGCAGCGCCTCAGCGGGGTGCCGCGGGCAGCCGCGCCGTCCACCGCTTCACCTCCGCCCGCGGTGCCAGCGGCGGCGCGCCGCGCCGTCACCACCAACCTGAGCGCGACGCCCGACCGCGGGCGGCCGCTCACGCTGCGGTTCCCGCGCGGCCGCGGCAGCCGGTTCAGCATCGGCCGGGACGCGAGCTGCGACCTGGCAATCCCGGACATGACCGTGTCCCGGCGGCACGCCGAGCTCGAGCGGACGCAGGACGGCTGGCTGCTGAGCGACCTGGCGTCCACCAACGGTACCCGGGTCAACGGCTGGCGGGTTCGCGACAAGGTACCGGTCCGCCCGGGTGACCTGGTGCACTTCGGCGACCTGCAGGTCTTTTTCCGCGGCGATGACCCGGCCGGCTAGCCGTAACCGCCGGCCGTAGCGGCGGCACCAGGGAAAGCCGGCCCCGCCGGTTCGCTAAAGTCTAAGCGTGACAACGGTTCTGCTGGTGCGCCACGGCCTGACCGCGTCCACCGGGCAGCTGCTGACCGGCTGGACGCCGGGCGTTGGCCTTGACGAGCGCGGCCGGGCACAGGCCAAGGCGGTGGGCGAACGGCTGGCCGCGGTGCCGCTCGACGCGATCGTGTGCAGCCCGCTCGACCGCTGCCGGCAGACCGTGGACGAGATCATCGCCGCGCGCGGCGGGCAGGCGCCCGCCCCGGTCATCGACGACCAGGTCGGCGAGTGCAAGTACGGTGACTGGACCGGCCGGCCGCTCAAGGAGCTGGAGAAAGAGCCGCTGTGGCCGGTGGTGCAAGCGCACCCGAGCGCCGTCCGGTTCCCCGGCCCGGCGGGCGAGTCCATGCTCGACATGCAGCACCGGGCGGTCTCCGCGGTCAGGGGGTGGAACACCCGGCTGGGCAAGGACGCGACCTACCTGGTCTGCTCGCACGGCGACGTCATCAAGGCGATCGTCGCCGACAGCCTGGGGCTGCACCTGGACCAGGTGCAGCGCATCGTCGCCGATCCCTGCTCGCTGACCGTGATCCGCTACACCCCGCTGCGTCCCTTCCTGCTCCGGCTGAACGACACCGGCGGCGGCGTCGAGGACCTGCTGCCCCGGCCCGCGCCGCCTGGCGGCGAGAGCGACGCCGTGATCGGCGGCGGCGCGGGAGGGGGCGGCACGGGGGACAGTGCCACCGCCGCCCGGCCGCGGCCGGGCGGCGGCGCCGGCCTGGCCGACCCGGGCCAGGTCGCGGGCGCCCACCGCGACGCGGAAGGATAGGACTCATGCCGGTCTTTTACTATGACCCGCCGGACAGGTTCGTGGCCGGCTCTGTCGGCCAGCCCGGGGACCGCACGTTCTACCTGCAGGCGACCTCGTCCGGCCGGATTACCAGCGT
>Ga0265338_10002506_pt1 | contig 27353 bp, 27 predicted proteins | sample 42126metaG_FD_193579 | JGI IMG/M metagenome (GOLD analysis project Ga0265338, IMG submission 193579) | Rhizosphere microbial communities from Carex aquatilis grown in University of Washington, Seatle, WA, United States - 4-21-26 metaG | ecosystem: Host-associated > Plants > Roots > Rhizosphere...
TTCAATTTCATGTATTTGCACTCGCTTCAACGGCAGTTGTCCGACGGCATCCGCATCACGTCGAACACCGGCGCACAAAAAAATTCCTTGCCCGGACACTCCTTCTGCATCCGGTGAATGATGCCCGATTCGGTGACAATCACAAATCGCTTGGCCGGGTCGTTCTTGCAATATGTGATCATCTTCTCGGTCGAGCAAACCGCATCCGCCAGGTCGCGCACCTCGCGCAAACTTTCCGGATGGACCACAATCTTCGCGTCGGGAAATTGTTCGCGCAAATTCAGGATCTGGTCGCGCTTGAACTCGACGTGCGCGTAGCAGTTGCCCCTCCACAAGGTCATCGGCCGGCCGGTCTGTTCCATCACCCAGGCGCCCAGGTTCTCGTCCGGCACGAACAGCAAATCCCGGTCCTTCGGCGCGGCCTCGACAATTTTCACCGCGTTGCCGCTGGTGCAAATCACGTCGCTCAGCGCCTTCACCGCCGCGCTACAGTTGATGTAAGTGACCGTCCAGAAATTCGGATTCGTCTTTTGTAGTTCGGCCAGCTTGTCCGCCGGGCAGCTTTCTTCGAGCGAGCAGCCGGCATCCTTGTCCGGCAGCACGACAATCTTTTTGGGATTCAGGATCTTTGCCGTTTCCGCCATGAAATGCACACCGCAGAAAACGATGACGTCGGCATCGGTTTGGGCTGCCTGTTGCGAGAGGCCGAGGGAATCGCCGACGAAATCCGCGATGTCCTGGATTTCCGGCACCTGGTAATTATGGGCTAGGATGACGGCGTTGAGCTGCTTTTTGAGCGCAAAAATCTCCTTTGCCAGGGGCGTGAATTTCTCCCGCGCCATTACCGTACGCGGCTGGATTTCGGCGACATCAATCATCCATCAAAGTTACCGTTGCAAACCGTCAGCGTCAAACCCATCGCTGAGACGCGTTTCATCTGAGCGTTAATAGAACGGCGTGGCAGAAAGTGACGATTGAACAACAGGGATCGAACCTTGTTCGTACCGTGTTGTCACTTTCTTAACTAGTTTAAAGAACCAAACAGGAGCATCAGGTGCGACGAAAACTTGTTCAATTAACTTGGTTAAGTCTGCTGACTGCCAAGTCCCAGTGGTTGGAAGTGAAGCCTGCTCCGGCTTTTTCTGAAGTTCTTTCAAATCCCCGAGAGGAACAATGGCCCTAACTTCGCGCTCGTGTTCAAATGACTTCCTTTTGTAAAGAAAAGGCGCCAGTGGATTGCTTTCTGGTATCCAATCTATTTCATAGTCAACATAACGAACCATGCCAACGCGAACAGTCGAACCAAGGGCGTCGCGGAGTTTTCTAAATGTGGACTGGATACAAACCGCTTCATTTGTTCTAGTGTAAAGTTTCCACATCCCGGCAGACTCTTGTTCGTTGATATGCCAACAGCTTGCAGCGACCCAAGCGCGAAGACGTTTCATTAAATCACCAGCTGCGAGGCCAAATTCATTTCGGACATGGCGATATACCAACGGTCTTAATTTCTCATTGCCGTGGGCAAATGAACCTTCAAACGGGTCGTTTAAATCTTCAATTCGTGGCAAATACAAACCACCGTTTTCAAGCATGGAAACAAACTTAGTGAAGTCCATATATCTCCAAACCGGAACGTCCAAATTGACGGGCGGCATGAAAAGCGTGTAAGGAGCGCGCTCCGCATCGCCGCTGTGGAATGGGTTGGCAAAACCATCGCTGCTGCTTGCCCTGCCTTCACGAAGTGCCTGAAAACGTTGAACCCCTTCCTTACGAGCTTGAATTGCTTTTCGTTTTGCAGCCAGTTCTCCGCCATGCTTCTTGTCGAAATATTTCCGATTGATTTGCTTTCCACGTACATCAGGCCATGTGGCTTGCCAGTAAGGGTGAATGCGAATCCCATTAGAGGTTTTCCGTTTAGAACTTGAACGACTGATCCCGATTTCCTCTTCCGGTCTCGTTTTTCCCGTGTGCCCAAAAACAATGTCAGAAGCTGCAAATTCGTTTTCCATTGCATTACGAAAACGCTTGGCCCAAACGAGAGCCTCTTCCTTACCGCCATAAAGACTATCGCTGAATGATTGGCTGACTGGCTTGTGATCCTTGAAAGTAAAATGAACTTGCCAGAGAGCAGTCTTGCCCTTTCCGGTGCGTTTAACGTAATCCACGCGTCGGATATTTCTCAACGCTCCTGTTAGCGGAGTGTAGCGCATTTAAGTTTCCCCATTTAACAAATAAATCTGCCCGCTTCAATCCACAAACCGCCGCGTCAAGTCACCGTAGGCGTCAATCCGGCGGTCGCGCAGGAACGGCCAGTGGGTCCGCGCGATGTCCACCTTCGCAAGGTCCACGGGCACGATCAAGATTTCCTCCTTGGCCGCGCCGGCTTTGGCGAGAATTTCACCGGATGTCCCGGCCACGAAGCTCTGGCCCCAGAATTCAAGGCCGTCGCCGCGCACGCCGGCAATCTTCTCGTGCCCGATGCGGTTGGCCACTGCCACGTAGCAGCCGTTGGCGATGGCATGACTACGCTGGATGGTTTCCCATGAGTCGTGCTGGCGTTCGCCGTATTTCGCTTTTTCGGCCGGATGCCAGCCGATGGCGGTCGGGTAAAACAGAATTTGCGCGCCCTGCAGGGCGGTGAGCCGCGCGGCTTCCGGATACCATTGGTCCCAGCAGATCAATACGCCGATTTTGCCGTAACGCGTCGTCCAGGCCTTGAATCCGAGGTCGCCGGGCGTGAAATAAAATTTCTCGTAAAACAGCGGGTCGTCCGGGATGTGCATCTTGCGGTAGAGCCCGAGGATCGAGCCGTCCGCATCAATGATCGCGGCGGTGTTGTGGTAAACGCCGGCGGCGCGCTTCTCAAACAGCGACGCGATGACGACGACCTTGTTCCGCTTCGCGAATTTCTGGAACACATCAGTGCTGGGCCCGGGGATTTTCTCGGCCAGCTTGAAATGTTTGTGGTCTTCGCTCTGGCAAAAATACTGCGAGCGGAACAATTCCTGCGTGCAGATGATTTGCGCGCCGCGGCGAACCGCGCGGCCGGCGAGCGCGAGCGTCTTTTTCAGGTTTGCGTCCGGGTCGGCGGAGCAGGTGGTTTGAATCAGCCCAAGTTTGACGGTTTGGGCGGAAGCGCGTTTCATTTTTTCGGAGCGTGTTGCTTGAGACGGGCGGATTCCTCGAGCATGATGGTTTTGCCGTGGGCATCACCGGCGGTGGCATCGGGCACGTACTGGCCAAACAACTCGCGGATGAACTTGCCGAGCGTTTCATTGGTCGGGCCATAACCGCTGTGGTAGATGTAATATTCGAGGTCATACATCAACTGGTCGGCATTTGCGTAACGGCGGGCCAGGTCCCGGGCGAGGCAGTGATGCAGGATATCGTTGAGCTTGTCATCAATCCGCGAATCGAGCGCGCGAAAATCGGGGATCGGCTGGTTCAGGATGCGATTGCGCGATTCCTCGGCGTTTTCGCCCTTGAACAGGTTCCGTCCCAGCAGCAGATGCGCGAGCACGACGCCGACGGAAAACAGGTCGGAACGCTTGTCGGTGATCTGGAAATCGGCCTGCTCGGGACTCATATAATCGGCCTTGCCGGCGATGACCTCGCCCTCCTGGTCGGTCAAAAAGCCGCGCGCTTTCGCGACGCCGAAATCGGTCAGCTTCACGTCGCCTTCGAAGGCGATCATGATGTTTTTGAAGCTCACGTCGCGGTGGACGATGCCCAGCGGCTTGCCGTCCTTGTCGGTCTTGGCGTGCGCGTAGGCCAGACCGCGGGCGACCCGGCTGGTGATGAACACGGCGAGTTCCTTCGGCAGCACGCGGCGTTTGTCGGAGAGCTGGTGGGTGAATTGTTCCAGGTTCACCCCGCGGATCAATTCCATGGCGATGAAGCAGACGCCGTTCGTTTCGCCGAGATGATAGGTCTGGACGATGTTCGTGTGGATCAGGTCGGCGACGAGCTTGGCCTCGCCGACAAAATTCTCGATGAACGTCTTCTGGCTCGCGTAATTGGAGCGGATGATCTTGATGGCGACGCGCTTCACGAAATGGCGGGCGCCGTGCTGCTCGGCCTCATAGACGATCCCCATGCCGCCCTCAAAAATCTTGCGGACGACTTCATAGTGAAACTCGCTCTGGATGGTAAAGAGTGCCACAGGCGGATGGTGTGAAAATGCCCTGTTAAGTCAAGTCTGGGTCTCGGCCGGCGGAAAGAAACCCCTTATTTTTTATGTTTTTTTGCTTGCACTGCGCGGGTGAACTTCTTAAATCTACCACAGTCAATTGACTTTTTAACCAAAACCGTAAAACTAAAACCATCAAGGAACCGATTATGGCAAACGCACTCTCGAAATCCCAACTCGCTGCCGCAATTGCTGAAAAGGCTGAAATTTCCAAGAAGCAAGCGGTCGAAATTCTCGAAAACATCGCCACGCTCGCCTACAAGCACGCGAAGGACACCTTCACGCTGCCGGGCATCGGCAAGCTCGTGTTGAAGAACCGCGCCGCCCGCATGGGCCGCAATCCCAAGACCGGCGAGACCATCCAGATCCCGGCCAAACGCGTCGTCAAGTTCCGCGTTGCCAAAGCTGCGAAGGACGCCATCCTCGGCGCCAAGTAAGTTAGACTTTCAAGACCGGCGCTTCGATTCGTCGAAGCGCCTTTTTTGTTTCCGGCGGGCCCCGCCGCGCCAGTGGTTCCAGTCGTCTTCCATCTGCCGGCAGATGGTCGCCGGGGCTTCGGCATAAAGGCGCGCACCCAGTTTCAATGCCGCCGCGCGCAACCGCCGCTGGCGCATGGCAATTAATTGGTTCAGCGCCTTCCTTTCCCGGACCTGATCGGCGCAAGCCTCCGTCGCGAACTGTTGCACGAGAAACAGGTCGTGATCTTCGCCGAGGAATCTGCCCAGCAATTCCAATTCATCTGCCCGGGCAGGTGCGGCCGCCGGTCGGGCCGGTGACAACAGGCAGGTAAAATGCCAGAGGTCCTTCACGTGCTTGCGCCAGTCGTGAAAATGCTCCGGTGACGGCTTCGCGTGGACCCGTTTGCAGGCTTCCCGTCCGAGCCGGTAGCTCTGCTTCAAGCCCGGCTCGATGGCCATCCAGCCGGACGCCTTGATTTCCAGGTCCGCTGTGCGCCGGCCGGTCTTCCTCAACATCCGCTCCGCCACCCTGGCAAAATCACGGTCCCGAAACCGCCGCGCCTCCCGGCGGCAGTTTTTTTGCAGTGCCTTTTGAATGTTTGGAAATTGCCGCGCCTCCCGGCGGCCCGCCAGCTTCTCGAAAGCCTTCAACCTCACCCGCGCATCGCGCGGTGCGGCCAGCCGGTCGGCGGCCCGGCGCAGTGCCTTAGCGCCTTTGCGGTAGTCGCCCCGGCCGATCTCCCCGCGCACGAGCCGGAATATGGCGCGCAGCTTCTTGATCTCCTTCCGAGCGCCGTGAATGGCCACCGACCGGTCGGAGTGCCGCAAACGGTCCAGCGCCGCGCCGACGCGTTCCCGGCACACGCGCCGCACGCCTTTGGCCGGCGACTCCGCTTTTTTGAAATGAAACGGCATGGCGATTGGAACGTTAACAGAGTTTCCGGAATCCGCGCCAACGCAAAATGTCATGCGCCTTCGGGCAATGGTCAGCCCATAATTTTGGTGGGGCGAGCGTCCTCGCGAGCCGGCTCGTCAGCAACCTCGCCCCACCAAAGGAAGCTGCCAGTCTTTTTTATTTTTCATCTGTGTCCATCTGTGTTCATCTGTGGCAAAATATAATGACCATGAAACCTCGTGTCCGTTTTGCCCCTTCGCCCACCGGTTATTTGCACATCGGCGGCGCGCGCACCGCGCTCTTCAACTGGCTGTACGCCCGCCATACCGGCGGCACGTTCATCCTCCGCATCGAGGACACCGACGCCGCGCGCAATTCGCAGGAAGCCGTGGACGTCATCCTCAATGGCCTACGCTGGCTCGGTCTTGACTGGGACGAAGGCCCGCTCACCGGCGACGCCACCGGCCCCGGCAAGGGCGGTTGCAGTCCATATTTTCAGAGCCAGCGGAAGGCGAATTACCAGCGCCGCGTCGAGGCGCTGTTGTCGCGCGGGCTTGCCTACGAACACGAGGGCGCGGTCAAATTCAAGATGCAGCGCGAGCCGGTCGTCATGCAGGACCTGGTTGTCGGCGAAGTCGTCCGCAAGCTGACCGACCGCGAGGAGGTGGATCCTGATTTTGTCATTCAACGTTCGGACGGCCAGCCGGTTTTTCATCTCGTGAACGTCATTGACGATCTGGAGATGGACATCACCCATGTCATCCGCGGCGAGGATCATTTGAGCAACACGGCCAAGCACATCGCCCTGTTCCAGGCGTTTGGTGTGAAACCGCCGCACTACGCCCACATCCCGCTCATATTGAACGGCGACGGCTCGAAGATGAGCAAGCGCGACAAGGGTGCGTCCCTTACCAGCTACCTCGACGACGGGTTTTTGCCCGAAGCCGTGGTGAATTATCTCTGCCTGCTCGGCTGGTCGCCCAAGGACAATCGCGAAAAATTGACGCGCGATGAAGTGGTGGATCGTTTTGATCTGCCGCAAATCCTCCGGCACAACGCGCGATTTGACTACGAGAAGCTGGTCTGGCTGCAGGGTGAATACGCGCGCGAACTCGGCGACGACCGCTTTTATGAACTCGCCGTTCACGCCTTTGCCAAGGCCGGGATTGATACGAACAAATTTCCGCTTGGCTATGTCAAGGCCGCGCTCGACACCTGCAAGGGCAAACTCAAGCTGTTCAGCGAACTGCCCGGATACGCGGGCTTTTATTTCACCGACAAAATCGAATACGACGCCGAGGCGGCGAAGAAGGATTTTCTGCCCGAAAACAAACCGCGTTTGGAAAAACTTCGTGACGCCTTTGCCGCCGCACCCGCGTTCAACGCCGCATCCCTTGAAGTTGCGCTCAAGGAAATCGCCAAGGCGTTGGGCGTAAAAGCTGGCGTGCTGGTCCACCCCGTCCGCCTGGCCGTGACCGGCAAAACCTCCGGCCCGAGCCTCTATCACCTGCTCCAAGTCCTCGGCAAAGAACGCGCGCTGGCGAGGATTGAGCGGGCGCTTGCAACCATCGGGTGAATTTGTCATCCATTTGCCATGCCCACCATACTGCGAATAAAAGGCTACCAGTTTTATTTCTACGCCCAAGACGCAAGCGAGCCGCCGCACATTCACGTTGCAAAAGCCGGTGAAGATGCGAAATTCTGGTTGTCGCCCGCACGGCTCGCAGTCAATCACGGATTCAGGCCGCATGATTTGCGGGAGATTGCCGGGATCATTGAAGAAAATGAGACGCTGATACTGGAGAAATGGAATGAGTTTTTCCGACCTTAAAGTCAAACGCATCGAGATTACTGCCGACACCTTGACCGTCGAATTGATGGATGGCCGCGTGTTGTCCGTGCCACTGGCGTATTATCCCACGCTGCTGCACGCGACCGAGGCCGAGCGGAAAAACTGCCAGCCCATCGGCGCGGGCTACGGCATCGAATGGCCGGCACTGGACTATCACTTGAGCGTCGAAGGATTGATTCAAGGACTTCCCGAAGCACCCGGATTGCGCCGGGCGAAAGCGGCTGCTTAAATGCCGGCTGGCCGTGACCGGCAAAACTTCCGCCCGAGCCTGTATCAACTGCTCGAAGTTCTGGACAAAGAACTGATTGATGAACGGGCGTATCACACTTGGCCTCTGTTCAAAGTTTTTAGAACTTCGCCCGAATTTCTAAAAGCCTATGAAGAAATTTACGGAAGACCGTTTATTGTTGAATTGCAAAAAGCAACGAATCAAGGCCAATCCTCTTCTGGTGGTGACAAGCGAAAAAAATAAATAAGTCCAAACCGTGCCTCATCCGTGTTCAATCCGTGGCTAAATATAATTGGCCATCCCTCCCGCCTCGCACCCGCCCCTTTCCGTGGTGCTGCGTCGTTGCCTTTGCCTCCGTCCCCCCCCTCGCTGCACCGCCGCTTCGCCCAGCGCCGTAGGCGCGACATCTTTGTAGACCGACCGAAAAAGGATTTTCAAGCTCCGTCAGGAGCGGCATCTTTGGCGCATGGCCAGCACCTACACGCAAATCTACATTCACATCGTGTTCGCCGTCGAAGGGCGGCAAAACTCATCCAGCCGGAACACAACGACGAGTTGCAAAAATACATCACCGGCATCGTCTCCGCCCAAAAACAAAAATTGATCGTCATCAATAACATGCCGGATCATTTGCATCTGCTCGTGGGCTTGCGGCCTGACTCTTTGCTTTCGGATTTGGTGCGCGATGTGAAAGCTGGCTCTTCAAAATTCATCAATGAGAAACGCTGGGTGGCCGGAAAATTTTCATGGCAGGAAGGATCCGGCGCTTTTTCCTATTCACGTTCGCAACTCGGCACGGTAATCCGTTACATTGAAAACCAGCAGAAGCATCATGCGAAGAAATCATTTCGCGAGGAATACACCGCATTGCTTGAGAAGTTCGGCGTGGATTATGACCGGCGATATATTTTCAAAACGGACGAGGTATGATTTTGATGGAGAATATGTCGCCCCTGACGGGGCTGGAAATCTTTGGTTCGGGTTTCTACAAAGATGTCGCGCCTACGGCGCTGGGTTTCCATTCCTCCCGCCTCACGTCCGACCATCTCCATGGCCCTGCGTTGTGCCTCCGCCTCCGTCCCCGCCCGCGCCTCATGCCCTTCCAAAGCGCCAGAGGGCTGGCGCACTCCAGGACGCTTCGCGCGGTTCGTGGGTTGCGGGCAAACGCCATGCGTCTTTGACTGCGGCGGACCTCTGCCGCTTTGTTCCTAAACTTTGACGCAGATTGCACGGATATTTACGGATTCAATCCGTGTTCTTTTGTGAAATCCGTGTTGCTCCGAAACTTCAATGTCGCGTCCGGATATTTCTTACATTAGACTCCGATTTCCGTGCTCAACCCGTTCATTCATTGGATCGAAGCCAAGGGGCCTTATGCGCCGTGGCTGTTCCTGGGGCTTTTCCTCGTCGCGTCGTTCCTGATGGTCTGGCGGCTGGAGGTTTTGAGCGCCAAGGGATTCGAAGGCACGGTGCTGGGCACGCTCGTGATGCCGTATTGCACCGGCATGGGCAACCTCATCTTCGCCTTCATCCTCGGCCGCACCGGCGGCTCCGGTTCGGACGTGATGACGAACTCGCTGGTCAACAACGTCACGAACATGACGCTCGTCATCGGCCTGCCCGCGATACTGTGGCGGATGAACGTGCTGCCGCCGCAGAAGAAAAACGGCAAAGGCGGCAACAAAACACATGAACTCAACCGGCTTTCGCTATTGCTCACCCTGATGGCGGTCTTGTTTTTCACCGGCGCGGTCTGGGCGCTCGGCCGCAAGGGGGATTTGAACTTCAACGACGGCCTGGTCCTGGTCGGATTGTTTTTATTCTGGCAATGTTTCCACGTTTTTGAAGTGCTCAAGTCCAACGTGCGCCAGGGCAAGTCGCTGGGCTGGACGCTGCCGTTTGACCTGGCGCTGCTGGCCGTCGGCGCGTACGGGATTTACGTGAGCACCGACTGGCTGGTGCATTGGATTTCCAACCCCGCCCTCACCGGGTTTGTCAGCGCAAAACACATCGGCTGGTTGAGCGGCTGGCTGATGGTGCTGCCCAACGCGATGCTGGCGGTTTATTATGCCTGGCGCGGCCAGCCGGAAACGGTTTATGCCTCGCAGGTCGGCGATTCGCACGTGTCCATCCCGCTGTGCATCGGCGTTTATGCGCTGTATCACACAATGGTTGTGCCGCCGTTTTTTCACGCTGGAATGTTGATTCTCCTGGGCGCGACGCTGGTGCATCTTTTCTTCGTCGCGGCATTTGGGCAATTGCCGCGCTTCGTCGGCTGGGCGCTGGTCGGGGCCTACGGATTTTTTCTCTACCGGGGACTGATCGGCTGAAGTTTCAGCAAGCGGTCAGGTGGTTTTTTTGAAAAACTGCGTGTCGCTCGTCATCAACAACGGATTGACCCGGATCTTGTCGCTCAGTTCCGCAAACGGCACCTGCGCATCCAGCCAGCGGGGGTTCCGGGCAATCGCGTCCATGGACTCGCGGGTGTTGTTGCAGATCAGATAAATGCCCACGCCCAGGACCATGAACACCTCGAAACCGGTGCCCGTGCCGTGCCGCGCAAACGCGAAATCGCCGACGCCATAGTGTGCTCCGAGCAGTTCTGCGCGCAGGCTGCCGAGGTCATTCACGAAATTCTTCAGGAAATCATCGTTGCGCGGACCGGCGTAGGACAGCACCCGCGCCTTGTTTTCGGCAAGCGACACCACCGCCCATTCATTGAAAACGGTTTTGCCGTAGCGCGAGTCCATCTGGCTGGCGCAGACCTTGATCAGGCTTTTGGTTTCGTCCAACGTCATGAGTCAATTTCTTTGAAGGCAGAGCAAAGCAAGTTTGCTGCCGCGGAACAAGGGAAATCAGAATTCTTTCCGTTCCCGGCCATGGGCATCAACTCCGGCGGTGGTCTGCCTGGCGGAATCAAAAAATTTAACTGCGCTGGCGGCGGCAAATCCATAACCTGTCCGCAAATCATGCAATCGCCAACGCCGCCCGGAAAACGGCCCCGAACCCCCGACGCAAAACCAAAGCTGGGCTGGCTTCACTGGCTGTTCACCGCCTTGCTCGCCGTTGCATTTCTGCTGGTGCTGGCTGCGAACAGCCTGACGTTGAACCTGCCCGGCAAGACCGGCTGGCCGGAACTGCTGCTGATTTTGCTGGCCACCGTCGCCACGATCACCGCCCTGGCTCGCCAGTTGCCGCTGCAAAATGTTTTTTTTGCCGCGTTCATCATCGCGCTCATCGGCGGGGCGGTCCAGGCGCTCAATGCTGCGATGGAAATCCCGTTCGGTCCGATGATTTATGGCACGGAGGCCGGACCGCAATTGTTCAAAACGCTGCCGTGGGTGCTGCCATTGATCTGGGTGGTGGCGATTTTGAACTCGCGTGGCGTGGCGCGGCTGGTTTTGCGTCCCTGGCGGAAGATCCGCAATTACGGATTCTGGCTCATCGGCCTGACGGCGGCACTGGCCGTGTTGTTCGACCTGGCTTTTGATCCGCCGGCCTCCCGGGTGAAACAGTACTGGCTCTGGATGCCGACCAAGTTTCCAGTGACGTGGCAGGGCGCGCCGCTCGTGAATTTTCTAAGCTGGGCGGCGGTGTCGCTGCTGGTGCTGGCAATCATTACTCCGGTGCTCATCAACAAGAATCCCGCCCGCCGCGCGCCGGATTATCATCCGCTGGCCGTGTGGCTCGGGGCGATGTTGCTGTTTGGGGTCGTCTCCGCGTTGCACGGAATGTGGCCGGCGGTGGTGCTGGACGGGGCGTGCGCCGTTCTGACGGCCATCTTCGCCATTCGCGGTGGGCGGTGGTGAAAGCATTGGCGCCGCGCGTCAAATGTCCGGGTTTTCCGGAACGGCACGTTTGGTGATCTTCAAACGGGTTACGCGCGGGCCGTCCGTTTCCTCAACGCGCAATTCACAGGCGCCCACGGTCAGCACGTCGCCGGTCTTGGGAAAACCGCCGAGCTTTTGCGTCATCCAGCCGCTGGCCGTGGCGACCGTCTCCTCGTGCTGGGTTTCGCCGATGATTTTTTCCAGTTCATGCAATGGCAGCGTCCCGGCGGCCTCCCAGACGTTTTCGCCCAAGAGCGTCAATTCGGATTTTTCCTGGTCAAACTCGTCCTGGATCTGGCCGACGAGTTCTTCCAGCACGTTTTCGAGCGTGGCGATGCCGGTGGTGCCGCCGTATTCGTCCACAACGATCGCAAAATGCAGTTTTCGTTCGAGAAACAACTGGAGCAATTTTTCGAGGCGCGCGGTTTCCGGCACGTAAATCAACGGCCGCGCCACCGGCAGCAAATCCGCCGCCGTCTGCGCCTTGTCGCGCAGGGCATAAAGGTCCTTGATGTGCACGACCCCGCGGGTTTTTTCCAGATCGCCGCCCTCGCAAAGCGGGAACCGCGAATAGCGCGTCTTCTCCGCCAGCGCCACGCACTCGGCAAAGCTGGCCTCGGTGTCGAACGCGGCGACTTCATGGCGCGGACGCATGACCTCCCGCGCGCTGCGATGCCGCAAATCCAGCGCGTTGAGGATGAGATTGCGCCCGCCCGCCACGCCCTGCGCCGTGGTAACCAGCAGCCGCAGTTCCTCCTCCGATTGCGCGCGGTCCGCGGCCCGGTCCGGTTCCATGCCGATGCGTTGCAACAGCCAGCGGGCCGAATAGTTCAGCACCCGGTTGAACGGGTAAAGCGCCAGGTAAAACCAGCGCAACGGAAAGGCCGACGCCAGCGCCACCGGCAGGGGCTTTTGAATCGTCAGCCATTTCGGCGCGAGTTCGCCGACCGTGATGTGCAGAAAGGTCAGCGCGCTGAAACCGAACGCAAACGAGATGGAATGCTGCCAGGTCTCCGAAGTGACCCCGAGCGAAATCAGCACCGGATCCAGCAGGGTCGTGAACACCGGCTGGCCGATCCAGCCCAGGCCGAGGCTCACCATCGTGATGCCGAGCTGGGTTGCGCTGAGGTAGGAATTAAGATTGCGGACGATGTGCTGGGCCATCTTCGCCCGCCGCCAGCCCTTGGCCACAAGCACGTCCAGTTGCGTTTCGCGGATGCGGACGAGCGCGAATTCGGAGGCGACAAAAAATCCGTTCAGCAGCACGAGCGCGAAAACGGCCACGATTTTCAACGCGATCAAAATGACGGCATCCCAGTTCACAATTTCACCTCGCCGAACATCAGCTTCAAAATGTCCTCCAGGCTCACGATGCCCAGTTCGCTGCCGTCGCGGTTGAGCACGATGGCCAGCCGTTCGCCGGCGCGCTGCATCCGGCGCAGGGCCACTTCCAGCCGCGTGTCCTCGCCGAGAAACAACGCCGGCGTCATGTGGGCGGCGGCGGGTTTCTGCAGATCAAGATTGTCGCGAAACAGCAACGGACCGAGCATGAGCAACCCGGCAATGCGCGGGCGGCCGTCGCGCGTTTCCCAGACCGGCAGCCGCGACAACTTCCGTTCGCGCGCCAGCGTCAGCGCATCGGCGACGATGGTTTGCGCCTGGATGGTCACCGTTTGCGCCAGTGGCGTGGCGATCTGGCGAACGGTGAAATTTTGCAGATCGAGCACCCGGTTGATCATCGCGCGCTCGTCGGTCGTCAACGCCTGGGCGGATTCCTGCATGACGGCGAGCATTTCCTCGCGATTGCCGAAGAGCCGCCCGGTCAACACCTGTCCACCCGTCCAGCGCAGCACGGTCTTGGACACGTCTTCGACGATCAAGACGAGCGGGCTGAGCACGAAATAAACCGGCCGGAAAAGGTTCGCCGCCGACAGGCACAGCTGGTTGGGATGGGCGCGGAACAGCATTTTCGGCAGCAAATCGAACAGGGCGTAAAACAGGAAGACAACAACCGCGAACACGACGATGTTCCAGGCGCGTTGCCCCAGAAAATATTCGTGCAGCTTGGCCACCGTCCAGCCGAGGATGAGAAAATTGGCGAGCGTGTTGCCGACGAGGATCGTCCAGAGAAATTTTTCCGGATTTTCTAGCAGGCTGAGGAGCAATTTGGCCGAGGGTTTGCCGGTGCGGGCCAGACTCCGCACCCGGAGCCGGTTCAGCGCGAACACGCCCGCCTCCATGCCTGAGAGCAAAAACGACGCTCCCAGACACACGGCCAAAATCAGCCAGTTGAGGATGTCCGGGTTCATTTATTTCATCCGCTGGACCACCAGCTTGCGCACACGCCGTTCGTCAACGGTCTCCGCGGTGAGTTTCAGGCCGCGAAAGGTCGCTGATTCACCGGCTGCCGGCACGACGCCGAGCAGATGCACGAGCAATCCGCCCATCGTCTCCACCTCGCTCACGTCTCCGAGCGCGGGATATTCGCGGCGAAAATCGTCCAGCCGCATCGAGCCGCTCACCAGCCACCGTCCCGGCGCCGGTTTCTCCATCACAAAACCCTCCGCCTGGGTGCCCATGTGGATTTTCCCGACGAGCTGGCCAAGGATGTCCTCCATCGTCACCACGCCCGCCGTGCCGCCGAATTCGTCAATCACCACGGCCAGGCCGCGCTGTTGTTTTTGGAGGCTCTTGAACAGTTGCAGCAAATTCGTCGTCTCCGGCACAAACGAGGGAAATTCAATCGCATCGGCCAGGTCAATCTTTGGGTCGAGCAGCAGCGCGCGGGTGTTGAGAATGCCCACGATCGTGTCGGGCGTTTCGTCATAAATCGGCAGGCGCCGGTGCTTGAATTTTTTCGCCGCCGCGATCATTTCCTCGACCGTCGCGTCGTCGGAAATGCAGGCCATGCCGGCGCGCGGGCGCATCACGTCGCGCGCCGTGCGCTGGTCCAGGCTGATGATTTGCAGGATGATTTCCTTTTCCGACTCGGCGAGCGTGCCCTGGCGGTAGGCCATGTCCAACAGGTCCTGATATTCGGCTTCGGTCAGCGCCCCGACTCCCTGCGTGGAGATGGATTCCGGGGTGATGATTTTTAAAATGGCCGCGTTGAGCTGCTGGGCCACGCGATGCAGGGGCGCCGTGATTTTTTCAAAAAACAGCAACAGCCACGCAACGCGCAAGGCCCAGCGTTCCGGCTGCCGCACGGCCAATGTCTTGGGCAGCACTTCGCAGCCGAGCAGGGTCATAGCCAGCAAGGTCAGCATGGTCAGCGCCAGGGTCCAGTGCGCGGTGAAGACCATGCGCAGCGCCACCGCGAGCATCGCGGCGTTGGCGAAGGTGTTGCCCAGCGCGAGGGTCGCCAGGAGGTCCTGCGGACGTTCGAGCAGTTGCGCAATGATTTTGCCGGCGCCCGGATGATGCTCGGCCAGTTGCCGCGCCTGCCATTTGCTCAGGGAAAACAACGCGGTTTCCGCCAGCGCGAAAAAGAAACTCGCGCCCGCGAAAACCAGAATCGCCGCCATCGCCGTTTCCACACGCGGATTCTAGAGAGTCCAAAGTCTGAAGTCCATTGTCCAAAGTGGAACACCCGGGCCATGACTTTGGGCTTTGGGCCTGGACTTCGGACTTTTATTTTTCCAACACGGCCGTGGCTGCCGCGTAATTCGCCGTGTGGCTCAGGCTGACGAACAGGTTTTTGGCCCGGCGCGACTTGAACAATTTTTTCCCCTTGCCGTGCAGGACCACGAACGGCTCGCCGGATGCCTGGCGGCGGATTTCCATGTCCAGCCAGCCGAGCGACGCGCCGATGCCGGTGCCGAACGCCTTGGAAATCGCCTCCTTGGCCGCAAACCGGACGGCGATGAACGGCGCCGGTTCCTTGTGCGACAGGCAGTAGGCAATTTCGTTTGCGTGCAGGATGCGTCTGGCGAACCGCTCGCCGAACCGCTCGTGCGATGCCTTTACCCGCGCCACTTCGATGATGTCAATGCCGACGCCCAGAATCATGGGATTTACGATTTACGATTTGCGATTGACGCGCAAGCAAACTCGAAACGAAGTGGACCGCAACAACAAGCTGCGGCTGCGGCTGATCCCGTGTCGTACGGGGCACGGTCGCGCTCCAATTCTCACACCGTGCGATATTCCTTCATCAAGGCCAGCATTTCGCGCACAGCGTTTTCCAACCCGACGCTCACGGCGCGGCTGATGATGCTGTGGCCGATGTTCAATTCCACCAGATGCGGCACGCGGCAGAGCAGGGGAAGGTTCAAATAATTCAACCCGTGCCCGGCGTTCACCTTCAAGCCGAGATCATGCGCCCGTTTCGCGCCGGAAATCAAACGCTCCAATTCAGTCGAGAGCCGAGAGTCGAGAGTCGAGGACGCAGCGTCTTCCGGCTTTCGACTCTCGACTTTCGACTCCCGACCCTGTTGAAATTCCTCTGCGAACCGGCCGGTGTGCAATTCGATGAACTGGCTGCCGGTGCGTGCGCTGGCTTCAATCTGTTTCTCATCCGGCGCGATGAACAAGCTTACCTCGATGCCCGCGTCATTCATTTTCTTGCGGGTATCGGTAACGGCCTTTTCATTCGCCACCACATCAAGCCCGCCTTCGGTGGTTACTTCCAGCCGGCGCTCGGGCACGATGCAGACGATGTCCGGCTTCAGTTTCAGCGCGATGGCGATGATTTCCGGCACCACGGCCATCTCCAGGTTCAGCCGTGTCCCGACGGTTTCACGCAGCTTCCAGATGTCGCGGTCCTGGATGTGCCGGCGATCCTCGCGCAGATGGGCGGTGATGCCGTGCGCGCCGGCGGCTTCACAAATCCGCGCCGCCGCGACGGGATCCGGATCGCCGAATCCGCGGCCCCGATAGCGGGCCTCACGCAGCGTTGCGACGTGATCAATGTTGACTCCCAGTTTGAGCATGAAATCAGTGTGGCACGGGCGCCCCGGGAAAGCTCAATAATTTCATCGGCTTCTGGCCGGGCCGGAAGCGCGGTGCCGGCAGGCGCAGATCGCAGCCGGGAAAATTGGTGGCTTCGAGCCAGTTTGCCAGCGCGGTGAGTTCAATTGCCGTCAAGCCGCCCGGCGCCTTGCGCAGGAAGGTCAATTCATCCGGCGCAGTTTGTGTGATTTCGGTTGCCGTAACCCCGAGGGCCGGGCCGATGCGATTGAGCCATTTGGCGGCGGCCGATTGGGCGTCGAGCTGTTTGTGCCGCGTGAGCATGAGCCCGAGCTGGGTCAACTGCGGCAATTGTTTCAAACGCTCACCGGTGGTTTCCCAGTCGTAATAAACCAGATTGGACCGGCCGAGTTCCGTGAGCAGTTCCGGCGGGATGGGTTTGGTTTTGGGGCCGTTCGGGAAAAATCCAGCGAGCAGAAAATCGCCGGCCGGCTCATGCAACGCCTGGACATTTGGCGAAATGAACGGCATGCCGCGTAAGGAAATCTGGTTGTTGGTCATCGCCTTGGTGACCGGCATCGTGAAATGACTTTGCCAGTTGGTGTGGACGGACAATTGCTGGTCGAGTTGCACGAGCGCGCGGTTTGCGTTTGGCACCGGCACGGCCGCGAACGTCTGGAGCGGAATCTGCGCCATGGCCCAGAAAAACATCTGGTTCGGCACCGGTGCGATTTCGTACGGCTGCGCCCAGTTTTGCTTTTCCAGCCACGGGGCGATGCCGCGCGCCGCGGTGAAGCCGACGAAAGGCAGGTGGATCGTATTGGTTGGCAACCGCCATTTCTCAAGTGAGATCGCGAGCGGCTCCCGGAAAATCAGTTTGCCGAAAAATTGCAGATTGCCATCGCGTCCGATGGCCTGCCAGCGCATTTCCGGCAGATCAATTGCGCTCAAGGCGGGAAACAATTGCGCCAGGCGCGGCCAGTCCAAATCCGCGGTCAGCCAGTCATTTTTTAAAGCTGGTGCAGGGCGCTTTTCGCTCAAAATTTGCCGGGTAATTTCCTCGCTCAAGGACAAGTCAATTTGTCCGCAGCCGAATACGACCCAGTCGCCAACGTGAACGCAGCAAATCGAATTGGGCGGCTCATGCTTTTCCAACCGCCAGCCGACCTGTCCGGCAATCTGGGATTTCCGCGCGGGCAGTTGGGTCCACGCCTCAAGGACGGTTTTCAGGTTCATGTCCCACCGCGACGCACGCTCGGCGTCCAGACGGATCGCCAGCACGTATTCCGGCGGGGCGTTTGACGGCTCGCGGATTTGCAGGAACCATTCCGCGCTCAACAAATCGTCCAGCAGCGGCCGGAGTTGCGCTGTTCCATCGCCGGCTCCGGTGGATAATTTTGCCTGCAGCCATTCGAACGGTGCGCGGGACAGCTTGTCCAGGGTTTGCGTCCGGAGCGCCTGCGCCTCGGGCGAACACCAGAGATTGGTGAACGCGATGGCGTTGGTGTCGGCGGAAATTTGTCCCGCGCCGGCAAAATGCACCTGCGCGATGAAATCCGGAGCCGGCGCCGCCGCCTGGATTGAAATCGCCACCATCCAGCCGGACCAGATTAAAAATGTATAAACCTGTTTCATTGAAAGGCTGTTCTGTGCCAAATGCGCCGCCGCTTGGCAAATCCAATCACATTCTGATTGCCCCGGACGCGGAATCCGGTTTTGATTCGGCGTGCTCAAACTCCGTTCGTTACTCGGATCCTGGCTGCCGGTGTTTGCGTGGATGGCGCTGATTTTTTCAGCGTCGGCTGATTCGCATTCCTACCAGCATTCCTCGCGCTTTGTCGAACCGCTTTTGCGCTGGTTGTTTCCCCACCTGTCGGAAGCGCGCATCCACGACATGCATGAAGTGATCCGCAAATGTGCGCACCTCACCGAGTATGCCGTGCTGGCGCTGCTGATCCGACGGGCGGTGCGCCGGTCGGCGAAAACGGATTCGCGTCCGTGGAATTGGCCGGGTGTGCGGCTTACCCTGCTGCTGGTCATGGTTTACGCCGCCACGGATGAATTTCATCAAAGTTTTGTCCCCACCCGGACATCGCTCGTTTCGGACGTGTTTATTGACACGACTGGAGGCGCGCTGGGTCTGCTCGCGCTCTGGATGATCGGTCGCTGGCGAAAACACTGGTAGAAATCCACGATGAAACGTCCGCTGGTCGCCGTCGTTTCCTGCTATGTCGTCGGGCTGTTGCTTGCCGAAACTTTTCGGGCGCCGCTGCCCGGGCTTTTTGTCGCCGCGTTCGGCCTGTTTGTTCTGGCGACGTCCCTGCCGAGATTTCGTTCGTGGCTGGTCTGTGCGCTCATTGTGTTCACCGGTTGGGCAAATCTTGCCAGCCGTACGGAGGCCGTTTCACCTGTTGATTTGCGCACATTGCTCGGCAACGATGAAGCCCTGGTGACCGTGCGCGGATTCCTGACCGAAACACCGCATTTGAAAATCTCCGGGCGCGACGACCAGCAAACCGAACGTTCGCTGGCAGACGTTCAGGTCACGGAATTGCGCCTGGACACCCGCTGGCAGCCGGTCACGGGGTCAATTATCGTGACGACGCCCGGTGTGCTGGCCGGTGATTTTTTTGCCGGCCAGCCGGTGGAAGTCACCGGGGTCATTGGCCGGCCGCCGCCGCCTTTGGCCGAAGGACTTTTTGATTATCGCGATTATCTCCAAACGCGCGGTATTTATTACCAGCTCAAAACCGGATCCACGAACGACTGCCGGTTGGGAACAAGGCCGTTGACGAAACCGCCGCTGACCGACCGGTTTTTGAACTGGTCACGCTCCACGCTCGCGCTCGGTCTGCCGGTGGAGGACGAACCGCTGCACTTGCTTTGGGCGATGACGCTCGGCTGGCGGACGGACATGACCGCCGACATCAGCGAACCCTTTCTTCGCGCTGGCACGATGCACCTGTTTGCCATTGACGGACTGCGCATCGCCCTGATTGCCGGGATGCTGGTCGCGCTGTTACGCGTGCTGCGGGTTTCGCGGGCGTGGTGCGGTGTGGTGGCGATTCCAGCCATCTGGTTTTACACCGCCGCCACCGGCTGGGAGCCCTCCGCCATCCGCGCCTCGGTGATGATGACCATCGTGCTGGGCGGTTGGGCGTTGAAACGGCCGGGCGACACGATCAATTCGCTCGCCGCCGCCGCTTTCATCATCCTGCTCTGGGATCCGCGCCAGCTTTTTGAAGCCAGCTTTCAACTTTCCTTTTTTGTGGTGCTCGTCATCGCCCTGATGTTGCCGCCGTTGAACCAGCTTTCCGACCGGCTCTGGCAGGGTGATTCGTTGCTGCCCGACGAACTGCGGCCGCGCTGGCGCCGCGGGCTTATGGCGACACTGCGGATGCTGTCGCGCTACGGTGCGCTCTCGTTCGCGGCGTGGGTGGGCTCGATTCCATTGTCGGCAAAGTATTTTCACCTGTTCAGCCCCGTTTCGACGCTGGCCAACATCGTTGCCGTGCCGCTGGGCACGCTTGCGTTGATGAGCAACCTCGGCAGCCTGGTCTGCGGAGCGTGGTTCCCGTGGGCGACGGTGCTGTTCAATCACGGCGCGTGGTTTTTCATGTCGGCGATGACGGCGGTGAGCGAATACTCCACCAAAATTCCCGGCGCCTTTTTCTATGTGCCCGCGCCGTCCTGGCTGGAAATCGTGATTTATTACGGCGTTCTCGTCGGCGCGTTGAGCGGCTGGCTGTTTGCTCCCAAACTGAGAAGGTGGAGCGTGCTGGCGTTGGTTCTGATGTTCGCCGGTTTTGCCTGGCACTGGCAAATCACCCGCAGCGAAGTGAAATTGACCGTCCTTCCGCTCAACGGCGGTCATGCTGTTTTCGCGGACGCCGCTGGAAGAAAAAATGACTGGCTGGTGGATTGCGGCGATGAAAGCGCCGCGAATTTCACACTAACACCCTTTTTACGCGCGCAAGGCGTAAATCGAATCCCCCGGCTGGTGTTGACGCATGGTGACCTGCAAAACATCGGCGGCGCGGAATTGCTGGACCGGCTTTTTGGTCTGGACGAGGTTTACACCAGCCCCGCGCGGTTTCGTTCGACGGCGTATCACCGGATCATCACGGAATTCCAAAACCCACCCGGTCGGCATCGGGTCATTCATGGTGGCGGCACCACCGGTTGCTGGCAGGTTCTGCATCCCGCCGATGCGGATGCTTTTGAACGCGCGGATGACGCGGCGTTGGTGCTGCAGGGGAATTTTTATGGGACGCGCGTCCTGCTGTTGTCCGATCTGGGCCGTGCGGGACAAAGCGCCCTGCTCGCGCGGACGAATGATCTGCGTGCGGATGTGGTGATTGCCGGATTGTCCGATGACGGGGAACCGCTTTGCGATTCGTTGCTCGCGGCGGCACAACCCAAAATCATTGTCGTGGCCGACTCGGAATCTCCGGCCACCCGCCGCGCCAGCCGGGCATTGTGCGCCCGATTGGAACAAACCGGGGTTCCGGTCATTTACACGCGCACGGCGGGTGCGGTGACCGTGGTCATGCGCCCGGACGGCTGGGTGGTGCGGGCGATGGACGGACAAAAATATGAAACTCGAACCGCGGCGGAAAACCAGGCTGGATCACGTCCAGCGCTGCCACCACCACAAGGGTCGTTTCATGCTGCCGGGTTCAGCCTGTTGTTTGGTGAGGCTGACTGAAACATACTGCGCCGCCGGAATGACAAATTTTTTCACCTCGACGGTCACACTTTCGGGGTGGAATTCGGACAAGATTTTGTTGGCCACATCCGTGGCCACGGACTCGATGAGCCGCCAGCTTCGCCCTTCGCCCAGTTTCAACAACCGTTCGACAACCTCAGAATAATCAATCGTCCTCCCGACACGGCCGCTCACCGCCGCCGATGAAAAATCGAACTTGATGTCCACGGTCAGCAACAAACGTTGCGGCTTGGCACGCTCCTCCTCCGGAACGCCGACACGATAAAAAACTTCCAGGTCAACAATGGTGATAAACGACATGACAACTCTTCCGAAATGTTTCCAATTGAACTTTGCTAGCTTCTGGTTTTGGTTTTCCGGGCTTCCTGCCGTTTCATCACGGCGCCGATTAGTATCCGCGTCGGCGTATTAAGCTTCATTTCGGCGGCTTCGGCAAGCGTAACCCACCGGGACTCCCGGGCTTCGTCATTGAGTTTCACCTGGGTCTGGCCGGCGCAACGGCAGGTGTAGTTCAGCAGCACGAAATGCGCGTCCCGATAAAACTCCGGGGAATGGATGCAATCCTGGACCAGCACAAATTCGATTCCGGTCACCTCCAGGCCGGTTTCCTCCATGATTTCCCGGCGGAGCGCGGTCTCGGAGGGTTCGCCCCATTTGATTTTGCCGCCGGGAATGCCCCAGAGATCCGACCATTTGTGCGTGCGGATCATCAGCACCTCGCCCGCGCCGTTGAAAATCAGCGCGCCGACGGTGGCCAGCGGCGGGTGGGCTTCCTCAAATTTTTTTGCCGCCGGCTTGAGGTCGAAATCATTCTCCAGCAGCAGGCGGCGCAGTTCGCCGAGGTGCTCAACAATCAAATCCGGCTGCGATGCGCGCAACTGTTCCAGCGTGTTGTAACCTGTCAGCACGGCGCAGGAGTGGACGCCGCCGTGCCGTGCGGTTTCGATGTCGTGCTGCATGTCGCCGATGAACAACGTCTCCTCCGCGCGCAACTGGTTCTCGGCCAGGATTTCGTGGATCTTTTCCCGCTTGTCCCAGACGTCCGTGTACGGCCGGTCGAGATAGGCGTCGAACCCGGTGACGCGGCATTGGGCCTCGAAATGGTCGTGATGGACCGTGCTCAAAAGAAAAGTCCGCACTTTTTGGGCGCGGCAAAATTCGAGGAAATCACGCGCGTACGGCAGTTCACAGACGGAATCCTGCGCCTGCCGGTAACTGGTGTGAAACCAGTCCTCCAGCTGCGGCATCGGGACATCCGGCGTGTGGCGGTCGTAAAAATTCGTAAAGGGCAGGGAAAATTCTGCGCGAAATTGCTCCAGCGACATTTCCGGCCGGCCGGCCTGGGTGAGGACAAAATTCGAGGCCTTCAAAACGGCCGGCAAATCGTCCACCAGGGTCCCTGACCAGTCGAAAATGATGTTGCGGATCACGTGGAAAATTAACCACAAAGCCACAAAGTCACAAAGAGAAACAAAAACTTTGTGTCTTGGTGTTTAAACACCGTGCCATCCGTGTCCCAGAGCCGTCGAGTCTTGGTTCAGGGTTTTTATCCGCAGATTGCGCCGATTGACGCAGATTCTTTGGGCAAATACTTTTCCTCTGCGCAAATCTGCGTCATCTGCGGGAGACTTTTAAAATTCGTGTCCATCCGTGGTCAACTGCCAATCTGCTTGAAACCTGACACCTGACACTTGAAACTCCCTTGGTGCTCATCGCCTTCAACAAACCCTTCGGCGTCATTTCGCAGTTCACGCCGGACGGCTCGCCCAATCGCACGCTGGCGGAATTCGGTTTGCCGAAAAACGTCTATCCCATCGGCCGGCTCGACGCGGATTCCGAGGGCCTGCTGCTGCTGAGCGATGAACCGGCCTGGAACGACCGCCTGCTGCATCCGCGCCACGCCCACCAGCGCGAGTATTGGGCGCAACTGGAACGCATCCCGACGATCGCAGTCTTGAAGCAGCTCGAACGCGGGGTTTCAGTCCAGGGCCGAAAAACCCTGCCTTGCCGGACATGGATTCTGGAACCGCAGCCGGTTATTCCGCCGCGCCAGCCGCCGATCCGTTTCCGAAAAAACGTTCCCGATTGCTGGATTGGCTTGGAACTGATTGAAGGCAAAAACCGGCAGGTGCGCCGGATGACGGCAGCCATCGGCCATCCGACATTGCGGCTGATCCGTGTCCGCATTGGGCAATTTAAACTTGGAGAATTCCCGGCGGGTCAATGGCGGATACTCGCAGCGGATGAGTGCAACTTGGTTGCGAAGTAGGTTGGTCTTCCCAGGGTGGATTATTCCTGTGCGGCTGCTGCATTGACGTGATTCTCTCCGTTGTCTAGCCTGCCAGCATGGTACATTCCGAGGCCGGAAACTTGAGGATTTCCACCGCCAGCCGTGAGACGAAACAACTTGCCTGGATTACCGGCGCGAACGGACTGATCGGCAATTATCTGATCCAGACCGCCAGCAAATTTGCCCCGGCTTGGCGGGTGCGCGCTTTGACTCGTGACCAGCTTGACCTGCTGGATTTCAATGCTGTCCGCAGTGAATTTCAAAAGGACCGGCCTCAACTGGTCATTCATTGTGCCGCGGTCAGCAGCGTGGCCGCGGCGCAGGCCAATCCCGAGCTGGCCCGGCGCGTGAACGTGGAGCTGACCGGCTTCCTGGCCGGGCTGGCGGCGGATGTTGCGTTTGTTTTCTTCTCGACGGACCTGGTGTTTGACGGTCGCCGGGGAAATTATGCTGAGACCGACCTGGCGAATCCGCTCCATGCCTACGGCGAAACAAAGCTCGCCGCGGAACGGATCGTTTTGAAAAACCCGCGCCATCTGGTCGTGCGCACATCGCTCAACGGCGGCACCTCGCGCGCGGGTGACCGCGCCTTCAACGAAGAATTGCGTCTCCGATGGCAGGCCGGGCGGGACATGACCCTGTTCACGGACGAATTCCGCTGCCCGATTCCGGCGGTTGAAACGGCGCGTGCAGTCTGGGAGCTGGCGGGGAAGAATTGCAACGGACTGTTTCACGTGGCGGGTGCGGAGAAGCTGTCGCGCTGGCAGATCGGCCAACTGCTGGCTGCGCGCTGGCCGCAGTTGAATCCAAAAATCACGCCGGGTTCGGCCGGGGATTTTCCCGGCCCGTCGCGGGCGCCGGACACATCGCTGGACATTTCCAAGGTGCAAAAAACTCTGGACACACCGCTGCCCGGTCTTTGTGAATGGCTGGCGGCCAATCCGGGTGAGAGTTTTTAGGCCACAAAGTCACGAGGACACAAAGAAAAGAAAAAACTTTGTGCCTTGGTGTCTTGGTGGTGGAATGCAGTTACTTCGCCTTCAGTTCCAAAATCGTGATGGAGTAGGGCGGAAATTCGCGGGTGAAGTCCGTGCCGAGCCCGTCCACCTTTTCCGTGACGGGAACGATTTTGTCCGGTTCCTGGATGGAATTGGTGTCATCCGGGCTGTCCGCTTTCAAAACCACGGCTTCACCTTCGGCTTCGATGGCGGCCGCCCCGCTGATTTCGACTTTCACCGGTTGCGGTGTGCCGAGGCTGTTGACGACTTTCAGGTAGATGATTCCCGACTGGCTGTCCCGCGTGGCGTCGAAGAAAAGTGTCCGGATCTGTTGCTCGGGCGGACGCGGCTGTTCCACGCCGTCGCGTCGGCGCGCGGGCGGCTGCCAGGGAAAGGTCGGAATGTCCTGTGAATCGGTGGCGAGGACGGTGTCGCCGTGATGCGTGCTGAACATTTTCTGGGCGTAGTAGGCAGGCGAGCCGTAGCTGTTGAGGGCGTCGTAACCGATCAGATCGGTTTTCCATTGCATGCCGCCGGGACTCACGTTGACGAAGAGGGGCGCGTAACTGGCCATAAGGACGATGTCGGAATTACGTTCCATGCCGGTCATCCATGCGGCGTCGCCCAGCGCGCCTGCCATGTTGGGCGTGGGTGCGCCGACGCGGGTGGCCCATTCGCCGACGAAGACTTTGGTTTTATTGGTGCGGCTGCGGCTGTCGTAATCCAGCGCGTGCGCCTCCATCTCCTCCTGCGACCGGTAATAATGTTCGTCAATCAAATCCGGTTCGCGGTTGGTGACTGGGGTCGTGGCGATGACCTGCAGGTCGGGATATTTTGTCTTGATGGCGTCGAAGAATTGGGCAAAGCGGTCGTTGTAACTATGGGAACGGTCAAACAAGTCTTCGTTGCCCACTTCAACGTATTCCAATGGAAATGGCGCGGGATGTCCATCCTTCGCCCGTTGCGCGCCCCACGTCGTGTTGGTGTCGCCGGTCACGTATTCGATCTCGTCGAGCGCGTCCTGCACGTAAGGGGTCAGGTCCGGTCCGGGGGTGACGTGCTGCTGGTGCATGGAATAACCGGCATAAACGGCCAGCAGCGGCTGCATGTGCAGATCTTCGCACCATTCGAGAAATTCGAGCAGACCCAGGCCGTCCGTAGACCAGTAACCCCAGCCATCGTCCCGGTGGCCGGGCCGTTGGGAAATATTGCCGACGGTATTCTTCCAATTGAAACGGTTCGAGAGGGTGTTGCCTTCCAGGTAATTGCCGCCGGGAAAGCGGAGAAATTTCGGTTGCATGTCGGCGAGCAATTGCATGAGGTCGGGACGGTTGCCGTTGACGCGGTGGTTGAACGTCGGCGGAAACAGCGAAACCTGGCTGAACCAGACCGTGCCGTGCCGGCTCCAAAAAGTTCCCGGCTGGGTGGTTGAAATAACCAGTTGGTTGCCCTTCGAGGGCGTGATCTCGCCGGTTGTCAACGTCACTTCGTACTTCCGCCATTGTTTGGTGATCCTCGGGACGAGCGCGCTGGCCAGTGCCGTTTCCCCGTTCGTGCGGATCAGGGCGACGGTCAACGGCCCGGTGAAACCCTTGCCGCGGGCATAAAACGACGCATGATAGGTCGTATTCGGCCGGACGGGAATTCCCCAGTAACCGCCGTTGGCGATTCCCACCGGGGAATTCTCTGACGCCTTGCTCGTGTCCAGTTTCAGACTCAAGTCCAGCGCGGAGTTCAACGGCTGATTGGTGTCGAGCGAAATCACGCCGTTGCCCACGACGTTCCAAAACACCGCGCTGGCCGGGTTCGCCTTGAACGAGCGGTTGCGGACCAGCTCGCCGTAAAGACCGCCTTCGTAGGAATAATTGATTTCCTCCGTCATCAACCCATAAAGCATGGGGCTGACCTTCGTCGTAATCTGATCGGCCTTGATTTGCAATGTCGGGACGGGGTTGGTTGGCTCAGTCGGAACGGAGTTGGTGGGTTGGGCGAGGGCCAGAATTGTCGCGTTGCTGACGGCGGCCAGCAGCAGGCCAAGCCGGGTGGACAGGTTCCTTCCGGAAAAGTGGTTCGTTTGCATGGTGCAAAACTGATTTTTTTGGCGGTATAAGTCCATAAGTATTTTGGGGGATGCAGTGAAAAAGAAAGCTTTGTGCCCTGCCGGCTTAGCTGGTTAATTGCCCGCGTGAATTTTTCCGCAAAGCCAGACTACCGCGGCCGGCTTGCGCCGTCGCCGACGGGGCTCCTGCATCTCGGGCATGCGCGGACATTTTGGCTGGCGCAGGAACGCGCGCGGGCGAACGGCGGCACACTGGTTTTGCGCAATGAAGACATTGACTCCACGCGTTTCAAGCTGGAGTTCGTTTCGCAAATGATCGAGGACCTGCGCTGGTTCGGTTTTGCCTGGCAGGAAGGGCCGGATTGCGGCGGGGCGTTTGGTCCGTACTCGCAAAGCGAACGACGTCCGTTTTACGCGGCGGCGCTGGAGAAACTCCGCGTCGGCGGTTTCGTTTATCCCTGCACCTGCTCGCGCAAGGACATCTGCGATGCCGCGCGTGCTCCGCATGCGGAAGATGACGAGCCGATTTATCCGGGGACCTGCCGGCACAAAAAACTCTCAACCCTCAACCCTCAACTCTCAACCCGGTTCAACTGGCGTTTCCGCGTTCCCGACGGCGAAACCATTTCGTTTGTGGACGCAAATTGCGGAAGACAACAATTTGTGGCGGGCAGGGATTTTGGCGACTTTGTGGTCTGGCGTCACGACGATGTTCCCGCCTATCAACTGGCCTGTGTCGTGGATGACGCGGCGATGCGAATCACCGAAGTCGTGCGTGGGTCGGACCTGCTGTTGAGCACGGCGCGGCAGATTCTGCTCTATTGCGCCCTCGGATGGACACCGCCGGTTTTTTTCCATTGCGCATTGATGCTGGACGAGCAGGGCCGTCGGCTGGCCAAGCGGCATGACTCTTTGA
>Ga0265338_10002509_pt1 | contig 27326 bp, 23 predicted proteins | sample 42126metaG_FD_193579 | JGI IMG/M metagenome (GOLD analysis project Ga0265338, IMG submission 193579) | Rhizosphere microbial communities from Carex aquatilis grown in University of Washington, Seatle, WA, United States - 4-21-26 metaG | ecosystem: Host-associated > Plants > Roots > Rhizosphere...
GGTGCAGCCCAGTGGGCGTGGGGTATCCGGCGGGCGCGAACTGCACGGTAAGCCCGATGCCGCAGGCGACGGGGAAGTGCTGGAAGACGACCTTTGGGGACTGGAAGTGCAACCTGGTGGGTCCGGCGCCGAATCAGCGGACAGGTTTTCCTGGGCCGACGGATTACTGATACAAGGATGAGTGGCGGATCCCGGCTCATCGCGATGAAGCTGCGATGCATCAAGACTCGTTGACTTTGGTGCGAGTGGGGAATTAGCGTGGATTTGGCGCACGGGGCGCATCCAGTCCGCGGAAAGGGCCAAGCCCACCCTGCAACATTTGGAAAGCTACAACCCGGCGAATCTTCTTTCTGCCTGCGCTGCGGACACAGGCCACAAACGGAAAGGAGATTTCCATGCAAACTGAACTGCCGCTGCGCCCCAATCTTGAACAACTGAGGAAACAAGCCAAGCGCCTGTTGAAAGGCCAACAGGCAGCGGACCGCGATGCGCTGGCGCGCATTGGGGGGAACCATCCACGATGGAAGAACCAATCGGAAGAAGAGATCGCGGCGTCGCCGTTTGCACTTGCGGACGCACAGTTGGTGATCGCGAGGGAACATGGATTCGCGTCCTGGGCGACGCTGCAGTCTCACGTGAGGACGCTGGAAGCTGCGAGCACGACCGCGGAGGTGGTGGCGGCCTTGCGGGATGCAGCCGGAGGAGGCGACCTTGCGCGACTCAACGCGCTGCTGGATGTGCATCCGGAGCTGATTAACGAGCGCGGCGGAGAGGGCGTGCGAACGGCGCTGCACCAGGCGGTGTTCGGCAATAGCGAAGCGGCAGTGAAGCTGCTGCTGGAGCGCGGCGCCAGCCCCAACATCCGCTGCGAAGGCGACAATGCGTATCCGCTGCACTTTGCGGCGGAGAAGAATCGTTTCCCAATCGTGCGACTTCTGGTGGAGCATGGCGCCGACACCATTGGCGAAGGCGACTACCACGAGCTGGGCGTGATGGGCTGGGCGACGGCGTGGGACGACATCCCCGCTAATCCTGAGACGGTTGCGTATCTGCTGGCCCACGGCGCCAGACACAATATCTTCTCCGCGGTGGCCACGGGCGAGACGGCGACGATTCGCGAGCTGATTGCGCGCACGCCCGGCGATCTGGACCGGAGGATGAACGGGACGAGGATGCGGCGCATGCCACTGCATCTGGCCGTCATCAAGAATCAAACCGGGGCGCTGAAGACGCTGCTTGATCTGGGAGCGAACACGGAATCGCTGGACGAGGCTGGTTTCTCCGCGCTGGACCTGGCGGCGCTGAAGGGCAGGCGCGAACTGGCTGGGGTGCTGCTTGAGCATGGGGCGAAGCTGCGGTTGCCGGCCGCGGTGGCTCTGGACCGAACGGTGGAGGTGGAGATGCTGTTGCGCCGGGATCCCGGCTCGCTGAAGCCCGGCTGCCGCTGGGGGAACTTGATTGTGCGTGCCAGCGAGTGGGCGCGAGGCGATGTGGTTGAGAGGCTGATCCGCATTGGGGCCGAGGTGAATATGAAGGATGATCCGAAGACCTCAATTGACAACACCAGCGGCTACACCCCGCTACACGCGGCAGCATGGCACGGCAACGTGAGCGCGATTGATGTGCTGATGAAGCACGGCGCCGACGTGCGCGCGCGCGAAGAGAAGTACCACGGTACGCCGGCGGGCTGGGCGGACTATGCGGGACATGCCGAGGCGCGCGACAGGATTCTGGGCGGGCCGGTGGACATGATCGAGGCGATCCAGTATGGGCTTCTGGAGCGCGTGAAGGCTGTGCTCAAGGAAGATGGGGCTGCGCTGAACCGGGCGTTTCATGAGTATGGGCTGTATCCGTGGGATGCGGAGGGCTGGCAGACTCCGCTGGCCTACGCGGTTGTGCGGGGGCGTGAGGAGATTGTGCGGATGCTGATGGAGCGCGGCGCCGATGGCACGTTGCGGTCGCCCAAAGGCGAGACGCTGGGGGAGTTGGCGCGGAAGGCGGGGCGTGGAGAGATCGCTGGGATTATCGACGCAGGGGCGGGAGGGGCGCGATCGGAATAGTGCTGGGCTGGCGGGTGTTTCTTACCGCGTCTGCGTTTGGGTGGAAAAGGAAGATCCCTGCGAGGGGTAGGCGCTGCGGGGGTCTGGAGACCCCCGCTACAGCCGGTCTGGAGACCGGCGGTACTGAGCTAGTTATTTGGTTTAGGCTCCGGCTTCGGCGCGGGGTGCTCCCTGGGGGCGGGGCGCTGCTGGGGTGCTGAATGTTGCTGAGGTGCTGAGTGCTGCTGCGGAGCGGCGTGTTGCTGCTGCGCGGCGTGCTGCTGTTGTGCGGCGTGCTGCTGTTGAGCAGCGTGTTCCTGCTGTGCAGCGTGTTGCTGTTGCGTAGCGCGTTCCTGTTGTGCAGCGTGTTGCTGTTGTGTCGCGTGTTGCTGCTGCGCAGCGTGTTGCTGTTGAGTAGCGCGTTCCTGTTGTGCAGCGTGTTGCTGTTGTGTCGCGTGTTCCTGCTGCGCAGCGTGTTGCTGTTGAGTAGCGCGTTCCTGCTGTGCAGCGTGTTGCTGTTGCGTAGCGCGTTCCTGTTGTGCAGCGTGTTGCTGTTGTGCAGCGTGTTGCTGTTGTGTCGCGTGTTCCTGCTGCGCGGCATGCTGCTGTTGCGTAGCGCGTCCCTGTTGGGCTGCGTGCTGTTGCTGAGTCGTCCGTTCCTGCTGCGCGGCATGTTGCTGTTGCGCGGCGTGTTGCTGTTGCGCGGCGTGTTCCTGTTGCGCAGCGTGTTGCTGTTGTGTGGCGTGTTGCTGCTGGGCCGCGTGTTGCTGCTGCGCAGTGTGTTGCTGCTGCGTGGCGTGTTGCTGCTGCGTGGCGTGTTGCTGCTGCGTGGCGTGTTGCTGCTGCGCAGCGTGTTGCTGCTGCGTGGCGTGTTGCTGCGCGCCCAGAGGACTGGCGACAGCCACGTGTTGCGGGTGTCCACCGTTCACCTTGGCAAACGAGGTTTTGTCGGACCTTGCGATCCTCTCATGTTGCGTCTGGACGCTGACCGGAGGGGTGTGCCGCTCGCGGTCGGCAGCCCGCTCCTGGGAGGTGGCAGCGTGCTGAATCCCGCCGGGGCCGCCGTTATAGGAAACGTGACGGTCGTTGACAATCGTGTTTCTCTCCACGATGGTCCTGTCGATGTAGGTGGTGTGAATCACGGTCACATTCACGCGCGTCACCGCGGTGTTGTAGGCAAACTGGTTGCCGCGCCATTCTCCGCCGGAGAAGCCGACGCCACCGTAGCCATAGCCGTAGTTGACGCCGCCGTAGTAGCCGACGTGGCGGCCCCAGTAGCCCTGATGGAACCTGTATCTGCCGCTGTCCCAGCCCCAGTAGTCGGGCGTCCAGAGGGCGCCCTCATAGGGAGCCGCAACCCAGGTGCCGGGAACCCAGTAGTAGTCCCCGTCGCCATAGGCCCAGTAGCCGGGCACCCACATGAGGTTTGGCTGGGGACAGATGGGCTGTTCGTAGACGGGCATTTCAGGCGGCGCGAAACCCACACTGATGGAGATTTGCGCGTGTGAAAAAGCGGGAATGACGGAGACAAGTAGCGCCGGCAGAAGCCAACGCAGAGATCGGAACAGTGACATGAGAAAACCCTCCCAGCTCTTTCGTGCCTGCGCCGCGAGGAGAAGCAAATCCTCACGAGCTGAGGGAGAGAGCTTAAGCACAACTTGATTGAGGCTAGTGGTGGGGCGGGGAGCAGGTCTGGTCAAATCTGAACAGTGGCAGGGTTTGGAGTCCGTTGCCTGCATGAGAGGAAGAGAGGCAAGGACCAGGGCAAAAGCAGATTCCCCAGCGGGGAATGACAGAAAGAAAGGCAAGGGCAAAGGCAAGAGCAAGAGCAAATGCAAAGGCTTGTTGCTGCGTGTTGGGACCGGAAAAAGCTTAAGCCCACCCTTTCGCTGGTTAGCGAAAAGGGTGGGCCCTCCCCCTGGAAAAGTCGGTGATCAGTTGTAGCGCTCTACTCCTGCCAGCGTGGGCTGGGCGATGTAGGCTCCGGTTTCAGAGAGGCGGATGAGGCGGTGCAGATACGCGCGCGAGATGGAAAGGCTGCGGGCGGCCATGGTTTTGTTGCCGTGGTTTTCGCGGATGGCGGCTTCAGCCAGCTTGATCTTGTAGTCGCGGAGCAGGCGCTCAAAGCTGCCGTCGGGGTTACATTCGTCTGCCTCTTCCACGCCGGCCTGTTCGCGCAGGTTGGCGGGCAGGTCTTCAACGCGGACGGAGTTGCCCGGAGCGAGGATGATGGCGCGCTGCATGACGTTTTCGAGCTCACGGACGTTGCCGGGCCAGGTGTAGGACTCGAGGGCGGCGATGGCTTCAGGCTCAATGCGGGCCATGGGCTTTCCGAACTGGGCGGAGAAGCGGCGGAGCAGGTGGCCGGCGATTTCGGGAATGTCCTCGGCGTGCTCCTGGAGGGCCGGAGTGTCAATCTTCATGACGTTGATGCGGTAGTAAAGGTCCTGGCGGAACTTGCCTTCGGCGACCATTTGTGCCAGGTCGCGGTGAGTGGCGAATACCACGCGGGCGCGGAGGGGGACGAGCTTGGTGGAGCCGAGGCGGCTGAATTCGCGCTGCTGAAGGACGCGGAGGAGCTTGACCTGAACGTATGGGGTGAGCTCGCCGATTTCGTCGAGGAAGAGGGTGCCGTCGCCAGCTTGTTCGAGGTAGCCCTCGCGCGCGCCGTTTGAGCCGGTAAAAGCGCCTTTCTCGTGGCCGAAGAGCTCGGCTTCAATGAGGGTTTCCGGAATGGCGCCGCAGGCCACGGCGACGAAAGGCTTGTTGGCGCGGGGTCCGCGGTTGTGGATGGCGCGGGCGACGAGTTCCTTGCCGGTGCCGCTGTCCCCCTGAATGAGGACGGAGGCATCGATGGAGGCAACGCGGCCGACCAGCTGCTGAACGTATTGCAGGGCCGGGCTGGAGCCGATCATGGTCTGATCGCCTGCGGCGGGTTCATCCGCGGGCAGGGCTGCGGACTGTTCCTCCGCATCTTCGGCGCGCTCGGCGGTGGTGGATTCGTAGGCCCGGGTGAGCATGACGCGCAGTTCGCGAATGGAAGGCGGACGGCGGCAATAGCCGAATGCGCCCTGGCAAACCATGTCGCTGGCGGTGGAGCGCAGAACGTCGTCGGCGAGGACGACGAGGGTGACCTGTGCCTCGATGAGGCGGGTGCCGCAGGCGATGCGTTCCTTGAGGCCGTCATGGTTGGAATTGAGGTCGAGCAGAACGACGTCGCAGTGCTCGTCGAGGGCCAGGCGCTGGATGCCGGCATCCGTGGCTTCGCAGAGGAACTCGAATTCTTTGCCCAAGGCAGAGGCAAGCAGCGGCTTTAAAGCGAAATCGCGAGTGTACAGTCCGACGCGGATCATCTTATTTTGCTAACCCCTTTTAGCGGAAGGCTTAGTGTGCTTCCAACGGTAATATCGGCAGACATGACCCGTACATACAACAAATAGGGAAGAGGGGTAGTACCCCGGTGTAAGTGGAAGATGAGTGCCGCCAAAGGGTTGCGGAAGGGTGTCGTCCAGCCGTTGCAAGGGAGGGGGCGGCTGTATACAGGAGTGGACACCTGGGGGTCAGAAACCAGCTTAATGCCAGAAAGATGAGTAGTTTAGGTTACTGGTCGCCTTTGGAACTCCGATTGCTGAGTTCCGGGTCAGACATCTGTGTTCAGGAGGGTCGACCCATGGAGCAATCGATTCTATATCCAACGCTGGCACTGCTGGGAGCGGCGGCGGCATCGATCCCTGTGATTCAAAACTCGAACAACCGAGCGGTATTGTACTGGGCGGTTTTGTCGCCGGTGGCCCTGGGGCTGCTGGGAGCTGCGGTGCTGCTCGGGATTCGTTGAGGAGACGAGAAAATGCATTCGATTGCCTGGTGGCCCACGGTAGCGGTACTGGCCGTGGCTACCTTCACCGATCTGCGCAGCCGGCGAATACCGAACTGGCTGGTGTTGCCGTTTCTGGCCGTGGGACTGGGAGAATCCGCCTGGTTTCACGGCTGGCACGGTCTGGGCCAGAGCGCGGAGGGGATGGCGCTGGGTCTGGTGGTGTTTGGAGTGCTGTTTGCGATGGGCGGCATGGGCGCCGGCGATGTGAAGCTGTGCGCGGCCATCGGGGCATGGGTAGGGCCGGGGCAACTGATGCTGGCGCTGGTGGTAACGGGGCTGGCGGGCGGTGTGATGGCGCTGGGGTGGGCTCTGTGGGGAGGGTTTCTGGGGGAGATGTTGAAGGGATCTGGCGATCTGATGTTCGGCTGGCGCAAACAGGATGCTGCGGCGCGCGCAGAGCTGGTACTGGAGAACCCGCGGGCACGGAAGATGCCGTACGCCCCGGCGATAGCGATTGGAACGCTGCTCTCATTTTTCGCGCACTGATGGTGCAGCGGCGAGCGGGATGACCGGAATAAAGGACTGAAGGGCACGGATCGAAATGGCACAGACCGCATGGAGCATCGGAACAGAACCCGCACTGCCTGAGACGTCCAAGGAGACCGACAACCTTCTGTCGGTTGCGGTGATAGGGACGGATGACCGTCGGCGGCAAATGGTGTCGTCCGCAGTCATGGCGCCATGGTGCCTGGATGTTCGGCAGGTTTCGTATTACCCGGATGGCGGGCGTCTGGCCGAGCTGATCAACGCGTTGTTCGATGTGGTGATTGTGGACCTGGACAGCGATCCGGAGCAGGCGCTGAACGTGGTGGAGCAGGTGGCCGCGGCGAGCCAGGCCACGGTGATGGTGTACTCGCTGGACAACGATTCAGACCTGATGATCAAGTGCATGCGGGCCGGGGCGCGGGAGTTTCTGAGCCTGCCGGTGGCGCAGACCGCGATGAGCGAGGCGCTGGCGCGGGCGTCGGCGCGAAAGTCGAGCGTGCGCACGCCCATCAAGGGGGACGGGCAGCTGTGCATGTTCTGGGGCGCCAAGGGAGGATCGGGCGTGACCATGGTGGCGACCAATTTCGCCATTGCGGCGGCCAAGGAATCGGCGCAGAAGGTACTTCTGATCGATCTGGATCTGCCTCTGGGCGATGCGGTGCTGAACCTGGGGCTGACGCCGCAGTACTCGACCGTGGATGCGCTGCAGAACTACCTGCGCCTGGACGCAAATTTTCTTTCCAAACTTCTGATGAAGCACGAACCTTCGGGGATCTGGGTGCTGGCGGCGCCGGGAAAGCTGATTCCGGTTCCGTTCTCGAGCGATGCGGTGGACAGGCTGATCGGCGTGGCGCGGCAGGAATTCGACGTGGTGGTGGTGGACTCGGGATCGCGCTTTGACCTGACCGGAACCGCGGTGTTCGACAACACGGCGCACATTTACCTGGTGACGCAGGTGAGCATTCCGGAACTGCGCAACACCAATCGGCTGGCGTCGGACTTTTTCGGGCTCAAGTCGCCGAAGTTCGAGGTGGTTCTGAACCGCTGGGAGTCATCTTCGCTGGGACTGGACGAGGACCACATCACCAAGATCATCACCCGCAAGCCGCAGTGGAAGATTCCCAACGATTATGGCGCGGTGCGCGAGATGCAGAACAGCGCCACGCCGATTGCGATGAACGAGTCGGCGATTTCAAAAGTGATCTGCCAGATGGCGCGGGCCGCGTGCGGATTGCCGGAGAAGCCGGCCAAGCGAAAGAAATTGATGAGCCTGTTTTAAGGGAATGAGGAAAAGAAACCGTGGCCACCGCTGAGACTCTCGATCTAGAGAAATACAAAACGGAAATACACCGGACGCTGATCTCAAAGCTGGACCTGGAGAAGTTGTCGCGCGTGGATACGCACCAGGCGCGCAAGGTGGTGGCGGGTCTGATCGACGAGATCATCCGCGGCCAGGGAGTGCCGCTCAGCTTCGACGAGCAATCCCGCATCCAGGCCGATTTGCTGGACGAGATCTTCGGGCTGGGGCCTCTGGAGCCTCTGCTGCGGGACGCCACGGTATCGGACATTCTGATCAACGGGCGGGACACGATTTTTGTGGAGCGGCTGGGGCGGATGCAAAGGACGACGGCGCGATTCCGCGACGACGCGCATCTGCTGCAGATTATCGACCGCATTGTTTCGCGGGTAGGTCGGCGGGTTGACGAATCGTCTCCGATGGTGGATGCGCGCCTGCCCGACGGATCGCGCGTGAACGCCATTATTCCTCCGCTGGCGCTGGACGGGCCATCGATGTCGATCCGGCGGCGGGGGGCCGGCCCGGTGGCTTCAAACCAGATGGTGGAGCTGAAGAGCCTTTCCGCGGAGATGATGATGGTGCTGGAGTCGGCGGCGCGGGCGCGGCTAACCATCCTGATCTCGGGCGGCACGGGCGCGGGCAAGACGACGATGCTGAACATCCTTTCGCGCAACATTCCGCAGAGCGAGCGGGTGATTACGATCGAGGACGCGGCGGAACTGCAGCTGGCGCATCACAACCTGGTTCGCCTGGAGACGAGGCCGCCCAACGTGGAAGGCCAGGGGGCGATCCGGCAGCGTCAACTGCTGATCAACTGCCTGCGCATGCGGCCGGACCGCATCATCCTGGGCGAGGTCCGCGGCGAAGAAGCGTTCGACATGCTGCAGGCCATGAATACCGGCCACGAGGGCTCGATGGCCACGATTCACGCCAACACGCCGCGCGATGCGCTGATGCGCCTGGAATCGATGGTAGCGATGGGCGGACTGAGCCTGACGGAAAGAACGGTGAGGCAGATGATCGCCTCGGCGATCGACGTAGTGGTGCAGATCTCGCGCATGAGCGACGGAAGCCGCAAGGTCACCAGCATCTCTGAGATCACGGGAATGGAAGAGAACGTGATTACGATGCAGGACATTTTTCTATTCGAGCGGAAGGGAATCAGCGTGGACGGGCGGGTGGTGGGAACATTCGGGCCCACGCGGATCCGGCCACGATTCCTGGAACGGCTGCAACGGGCGGGTATCGTGCTTCCGCCGGACACCTTCGATACCCGGCTGGAAGTGAATTGAGCGGAAAGGAGCGCATATGGTTCTGATAATCGTACTGGTCTTTGTCACCGTGTTTGCGGTAGCCGCTCCCGTGTTGATCATGGCCAGCGGCGTGGAAAAGTCGGCGCAGAAGAAGAAGGTTGCCGCGGCACTGGAGTCGGCGGTGGGCATGGCCGGGGGCTTGCCGCGCGCCGATATGGGCAACTTCCGCAAGAAGGAGCACGTAAGCGCGATCCCGCTGATCAACCGGTTTCTGACGAACCTGGACATTGTGCCCAAGATCTCGCGGCTGTTAAAGCAGGCGGATATGAAGTGGTCGCCGTCAACGCTGATTCTGATGTCGGTGGCAGCGGTCGCGATTCCGGGGTACCTGGTGAATCTGCGCACGGGTTCGGCGCTGTTCTCGCTGGGAATCGGCCTTGTTGCCGGCCTGATGCCGACGTGCTTTGTTTATCTGAAGCGCATGAAGCGCTTCGGCAAGTTCGAGCAGGGATTACCCGAAGCGCTGGATCTGATTGTGAGCGCGCTGCGAGCGGGGCATGCGCTGAACGCGGCCATGGGGCTGGTTTCGCGGGAGTGCCCGGACCCGGTGGGGGGCGAGATTCGCGTGGCCTTCGACGAACAGAACTTCGGCCTGGATATGCGGACTTCGCTGGACAACCTGGTTCACCGGGTTCCTTTGCCGGATCTCAAGATGGCAGTGACGGCGATCATCATCCAGCGGGAAAGCGGCGGCAATCTGGCCGAGGTGCTGGACAAGACGGCATACATGATCCGGCAGCGGTTCCGGCTGAGAAAACAGATCATGGTGCACACGGCGCAAGGCAGGCTGACGGGACTGATCCTGACCATTCTGCCTATCGGTCTGGGCTTCGCGCTTTACCTGCTCAACCCCAAGAACATGAGCCTGCTTTGGACGCGGGATATCGGAATCAAGCTGCTGATTGCCGCGGGCATTTCGCTGACCATCGGCACCATCCTGATCCAGAAGATTGTCCGGATCAGGATCTGAGGAAGGGACTATGACATTCGCAATCATTGCATTTCTGGCCGTGTTCGTGGTCATCGGCAGCATCGGGATCATGCTGTTCTACCGCGAAGCGATGGTGCAGCGCATCACGGCTGTGATCAACGAGCGCCAGCAAAAGAAGAGGAAGGGCCTGGCGGGCAAGCTGGAAAGCGCGCAGGAACAGCTGGGCGTGGTTCTGGGGAAGATCGAACGCGTGGTGCCGAGATCTCAGTCGGAGGTTTCGGTGGTCCAACAGCGGCTGATTCGCGCGGGTTTCCGGCGCGATTCCACGCTGAAGGTCTTTTATGCCGCTAAGCTGCTGGTGCCACTGCTGCTGGTCGGGGTGGTGACCTTTAGCGGACTGGCCAAGCAAAACGCATTTGTGTTCTATGCCGCGGCTGTGGGGCTGGGCTACTTGGCGCCGGACTTCTGGCTGGGGCGCAAGATCAAGAACCGTCAGATAGAAATCCGGCGCACGCTGCCGGATGTGCTGGACCTGCTGGTGGTTTGCCTTGAAGCGGGGCTGGGCATGGACCAGGCCACCGCGCGCACCGCGCTGGAACTGGCTGGGACCCATCCGATCATCTCCGACGAGCTGGACGTGATGGTGCTGGAGCAGCGGGCGGGCCGGCCGCGCGCCGATGCGTGGAGGAACCTGGCCGAGCGCACCGACGTGGATTCAGTGCGCAACCTGGTATCGACGATTGTGCAGGCGGAGCAGTTTGGAACCAGCATTGCGAAAACCCTGCGCACGCACTCCGATTCGATGCGCACGCAGCGCATTCAGGCGGTGGAAGAGATGGCGGCGAAGACCACCGTCAAGCTGATCTTCCCCCTGGTGCTGTTCATTTTTCCGTGCCTGTTCCTGGTCACCTTGGGACCGGCCATCATCATCATGTCGGACGAGTTCAAAATACTGCTTGGAAACTGAGAGAAAGGAGGAGCTGCATGGATACGACAACAATGATTCGGGTCGCCGCGGGCGTAGTTTTTGTGATTGTGCTCGGGATTCTGATCCAGCGCCGTCGTTCGCGTGTGCGCTAGTCCGGCACCGCGGCGGAAACGCCAGCATCCGCCCGAGAGCGAGTCAAAGGCGGGTGCAAACAACCTGGCGCACCAGCGGACGGGGTTCCGCGTGGGCGCTTCAACAAGCGTGGCCTCCGTTGCGGGAGTTTCCCGGATGGAGCAGCCAATGGATGGGGACGGTAAGGGAATGCAAGGCCAAACGGTTTGCGTCTACAACCAGACCAACGAGTGCTTCCTCAGCCTCGGCGCGAACCGGGCGGAGCATCCTTTCTCGCAGTTAAAGAGAAGGATCTTCGCCCGAGGAGCGCACCATCTTCTGGATGAGGGGAGCTGGCACGCGTGCCCGCTTGGCCTGCGCACGCTCGGCATTTTTGCACGGCGCGACCTGATTTACCTGGACGACCGTTTCCGGGTACTCGATATCGTGGAGTCGTTTCCGATTCTGCGCATAGCCCCGAAGCGGGCGGGGGCGGCGAGCCTTCTGGCGCTGCCGGTGCACACCATCAGCTCTTCCCGCACGCACTCGGGGAACCAGCTGGTGATCTGCGCTCCGGAAGAGATGGAGTCGCAACTGCGTACGATCCGGGAGAGCGCCCATCGGCCGGCGCAAACGGTGGTGGACGTTTCGATTCTTCCGCCGCGCGAGTACCCAGGCCGGCAGATTCACGGGAGTTTCACCAGCGCCAAGGGGGGGAACGGGCTGAAATGCGCTCCCGGGGTGCATGTGATTCGCGATATCAATGCCACGGGGCTTTACCTGGTGACAAAGGAACGCTGGCCGGTTGGCTCAGAAGTGCGAATGAGCCTGCAGCGCACGGGGCCGGCGTCACATGGCCTTCAGCCGGCGATCACGGTACAGATGAGGGTGACCCGCTGGGGCACGGACGGAGTAGGCCTGGAATTTGCGGGCCCGGCTCCGGAACACGTGGGACTGGCCACCATGTACCCGTGCTGAGGAGTTTGGCAGAGCAGTTTTGAGGATTATGAATTGGCCTATTCCAGAACGCGATTTCGACTGTCCAGGCCCAGGCGGGCCACGGGGCCGGATGGAGCCGTGTTCATTCGTCTTCCTCGGGAATAATCAGCAGGATCTCCACCGGCATGGGCTTGCCGTCCTGGCTTGCGGGGCGGAACTTCCAGCGGGAAAGGGCATTGACCACAAAGCTGGCGTGGGGGTATCCCTCAGGAAAGGCGACCGCGAGTTGCTCGAGCTTGCCGGAGGCATTGAGGATGCCGTGCACCATAAGAGCATCTGCGTTGACGTCAGCGGCGAGCAGGTTGGGGCGGAAGATGTCGAAGGGCCAGGGTGCTTCGATACGCGCCACGGAGCCGGTGCCGTTGGCCTGTTCCGAGCCGGTGAGTCCGTATTGCAGGATCCAGGTTTTGGGCAGTCCGACGTGGAGATAAACGGTATACGCGACGCGATCGCTCCAGAACTCGGCGGCTTCAGGGTACTGGCCGATCTGGGAAGAGCCAACCACGACCACGCCGAACCGGCCTTCGGGCGGAAGCTGAATATGGTCGGTGGTCTCGGAGGCAGAAGCCTGGGCGCTGGTGCTGGAACTCTCAGAGGCCGCGGCCCCGTCCGCGCCGTTGCCGGCGTTATTTGCCGAACCTTTGGCGGTTCCACTGCCGTGGCTGTTGGCGGCCGGCTGGCCCGCGGAAGAATTGCCGTTTCCAGCCGGCCGGGCGCCTACTCCGGCGGTATTCGATCCGGTGCCGGTCCGATTCACGGGGGGCAACACGGCGATGCCTTCGGCCATGCGGACGTTGGAAACGGAGAGAAGGGCAGTGGGAGTGGGCTGTCCGGGGTCAATGGATTGGGTGGTGGGAGGCAGCTTGACCAGGCCGGGTGTGGTTTGCGCCAGGGGAGTGGTGGAGCTGGGCGGAGGGGTTACGACCTTAGGCTGCAGCTCAGCCCTGGTCAAGCTGTACTCGGAGATCTCCAGTTCTTCATTGGGTTCGACCAGGGACGGCGGGGCGACGGCCAAAGTGACCAGAGTGGGCTTGGCCGGGATGATCATTTTGGGACGGTTCAACTCCGGCATCCACATGACGGCCGAGGGCACGGGAATTTTGTCGGCGAGCTGATCGCGGATATGGAGCTTGGGCTGCATCAGGATCTGTTTGTTGATTCCGCCATCGCGCGGCAGGGGCGGCAAAGGCGGAGCATCGATTTTGGCGGCTTCACTGGGCGTGTCGGCGGGGGGCGCGGGCTGCGAAGCTGGACGTGGGGCCTTTGCATCGGCCGTTTGCTTCCGTCTGGGATAGGGGTAGAGATGGTTGTCGCTGGCGCGCACAGGCTCAGGCATGTGAAGCCTGAGCTCGCGTATCGCGTAGCGGCTGTTGGGGGGAGCGACGCGAACAACAGGTACGTGGATCAGCACCCAGGAGCCCAGCGCAATGCCCGCCCCATGCATCACCATGGACAGAGCGTACGCAGAGAAAACGCCGCGGCGCACCCGGGGCCTTTGTTCGAACAGGCTCGTGATCTCATAGCTGCTGTCCATCCGGCCCTATTCTCTCGATTCTCTGCCTGCCCGTTTGTGGCGAAGGGATGTCTTCTCCATTCTAAGTTGAATCCGGAGAAACCGGGATTACTCCGGTACCGTAAGCCGGCGCCGTCATCCCGCATGCCGGCGCGAAACGGAGAGGCGTCACGCGCGAAACGCCGCTTTCTGCTACGTAGCACAGTTGTTTCTGGTTTCCAGCAAGCGTTCGAAGCAGGTACCTATCAAGTCACTAGGTACCAGGAAGTAAACAGCGTACCCTTAACTATCGGAGCAGCCCACAAATGAATCGCAGATTGATGACCGTCCTGTTATTTGCCCTTGTGCTTGCACTGGGCGTCTCGTTCCTGGTGTACAGGGTGATGGGCAAGAAGATGGCCGACACCAGAGCGGTGCACGTAACCCGCGTAGTGGCAGCCGCCGCCGACCTGAAGCTTGGCACCATCCTGACCGCCGCCGACCTGACCACCACCGAGATGTCCGGATCGTTGCCCAAGGGCGCCATCCTGCAAGCGAACCAGGCGATCGGCCGCGGCGTAGTTGCCGATATCTACGAGGGCGAACCGATTCTTGAGAACCGCCTGGCCGCGCTGGGTTCGGGAGGCGGGCTGGCGGCGACCATTCCCCAAGGCATGCGCGCTTGTGCGGTCAAGGTGGATGAGGTTGTCGGCGTGGCCGGATTTGTCACGCCCGGCATGCGCGTGGATGTGCTGGTGTCTGGCGATCCGCCGGGGAACCCCGATCCGCGGTCAGGGACAGAAGTCAAGACGCTTCTGCAGAACATCCAGGTGCTCTCGGCAGGAACCGACATCCAGAAGGATGCGGAAGGAAAACCGCAGCAGGTGCACGTGGTGAACCTGCTGGTGACGCCGGACCAGGCGCAGGCGTTGAGCCTGGCCAGCAACCACACCACGATCCAGCTGGTGCTGCGCAATCCTCTCGATACCAAGACGACCAATGTGGAAATGAGCGCGATGGGCAACATCTTCGGGGGCGCGGCCGCGCCGCAGGTGGTGCATATCCGGCGCGCCGCCAAGCCGCCAGTCGCACCGACCGAAACTGTTGAAGTGGTGAGCGGCACGCAACGCAGCGAGCAAAAATTTGCAGTTCCAGAGGCGAAAGAATGAGGTCGATCGAGACGTTTCATGCAGGGTGGCGCTGGCCACTCTGCCTGCTTATAGTCGTTGCCACGCAGATTCCGGCGTGGGCCCAGTCCAAGCCTGCGTCGCAGGTAACACGGCAGGATGCAACCAACGAATTGGCTCTGGTGGCGGGGCGCTCCGTGCTGCTGGATTGCGCGCAGCCGGTGGAGCGGGTAGCTGTAGGCAGCAGCGCGATTGCCGAAGCAGTGGCCATAAGCACTACGGAAGTGATGGTCAACGGCAAAGCGGTTGGAGAGACCACGGTCATCCTATGGGAGAGAGGCGGGAGCCGCGAGTTCTTCAACGTAACCGTCCGGCTCGGCAATACCGAGAATTCCGACCGGATGGAGTCAGTGCGCCGCGAACTTCGCAGCCAGCTTCCCGGCAGCCCGCTGAAGGTTTCATTTGAAAACGGGAATGTGTTTCTGCGTGGGACAGTCGACACTCTGACGGACTCAAGCCGCGCGGTCCAGATTGCCTCAGCCGGCGGAAAAGTTGTGAACCTGCTGGATGTCAAGGTGCCCGGTCCGGCGCCGCAGATACTGCTCAAGGTGATGTTCGCCAGCGTGGACCGCACCCGGAGTAAACAACTTGGTATTAACCTTTTCAGCACTGGGTACGGCAACACCATAGCGGGTGTAACTACGGGACAATTCAGTCCGCCTTCACTCGGCACCGATGGTTCGGTGTCGCTGTCGAATGAACTGAACCTGTTTGCATTTTTCCCTGGACTTGACTTGGGAGCCACGATCGTGGCCATGGAGCAGAAGGGATTGGTGCAGGTTCTGGCCGAGCCCAACGTGCTGACCGAGGACGGCAAGCTAGGCACGTTCCTGGCTGGCGGCGAGTACCCCTATCCCGTGGTGCAGGGCTCGAGCTCGGGCGGCGCCACTGTCACTATCATGTTCAAGGAGTTCGGCATCCGGCTGAATTTCATTCCCACCGTGACACCGCGCGGGACGGTTCATCTGCAGGTGGCGCCCGAGGTCAGCTCGCTGGACTTTTCTAACGCCGTCACCGTGGAGGGATTCCAGATTCCGGCGATCGATGTTCGCCGGGTGAAGACGGAAGTGGAGCTGGCGCAAGGCCAATCGTTCGCGATCGGCGGATTGCTGGACAATCGCGTGAGCGAGACCCTCACCAAGATCCCCTTCATCGGCAGTATTCCCATCCTGGGCAAGTTTTTTCAGTCGGTCAATCGCACCCGCTCGAACACCGAGCTAATTGTGATTGTCACGCCGGAACTGGTGCAGCCAATGCCCGCCGGAGGCATTCCGCCCCCGAATTACCCGTTGCCGTTCATGCCTCCGAACTCCAGAACGCCGATGCACTCCCCGGAGACTGGAACGGCCAATGCCACGCCGGCGCCCGCCACCATTCCGGTGGAGCAGTTGATCAGGAGCATGCAGCAGCCGCAACAGAGTTTACCGTCAGATTCCGGTGGTTCGCAGAATTCCGGGGCAACATCCGGGGCATCCGGGGCGACGGGAAGCGGTGCCTCGGGCAGCAGCACGGGGCCGTGACGGGAATGACGAGGACGACGAAACGAACATCGAGCTTGCTTGGGTTTCTGGGGCCCAGGCCCCAGAAGCCCGACGAGTTGATGCGCGTGGTGAACCAGACGCGCCAAAGGGAGATCGGGGCCAGGATTGCCATAGCGGATCACGGCCCGCGCCGCCGCAAGGGTCTGCTGGGCCGCAACGGACTTGACGAGGGCGAGGGTCTCTGGATCGTACCCTGCGAGGCCGTTCACACCTTTGGCATGAGGTTCGCCATCGACCTGATCTACCTTGATCGCAGGAAGCGCGTGGTCAAGATCCGCCACCGCGTGGGTCCGTCAAGAATCTCCGGGAGCCTTCGAGCCCATTCCATCCTCGAGCTTCCTCCGGGCACCGTGGCGGCCACGGGAACGCAGCCTGGGGATCACCTGGAGTTTCACTCACCGGAAACGCCCACGGCCTGCTGATCCATTGCGGGCGCCGGCTGCGGTGCGCGACGCCATTCAACCACTACCTCCGCGCCGGCGCAAATCACCGTGAACGCGGCGAAGATACGAAGCAGCACCGGATTGGCAATCCAGAATCCGCCGGCCCAGCGTACGCTGAGAGACCACGCCAGCACCAGCGCAAGCCACAGCAGGGCGCCTTTAAGGCGGCGATAGCCCACATTGGATTCGAAGCACCCGAACGCCAGCCCCGCAACCAGGTCGATCACGTAGTGTTCGCCGGTGGAGAGCGTGGCCAGGACAGTTGCGCCCAGAAACGCAAGTGAGAAGAATCGGCTGATCGGCCCCCTGGAGAATAGAACAAAGATCATCGCGGTGGCCAAATGCAGAGATGGGAAGGCATTTGGTGAACCGCTCATGCGGATGAGCCCTGGCGCGACCACCGGAGGGTTGAGCCAGCGCGCCTTGAAGGCGTAAAGCGGCCCGCATGCGGGCACAATCGCGTAGAGCGTGGGCCCTGCCAGCATCTCAGTGACGTAAGCCAGAACCAGCGAGCCGGTAAGTCGGCTGCGCCTTGCCACCACGAACCACGCCACCATCATTGGCACCATCAGCCAGTAGACGATTTGGAGCGGCCAGCGGGCGCCGCCCTGGAGATGAGAGGCAACAGCTGCTGCGGAAATACCCAGCGCTGCGTCGAACCGCGCCAGCACGTAATCGTACTTCCAGGGGACGAGGCCGTTCTCCTTGCCCATCACAAAGTCGAGCAGGAACCCGTAAAACATGTTCAGAACCATTGCGATGACAAGCAGGGGACGGGTACGGTCGCGCTCGTCGCGCAGCATCCATACCACGGCCATGATCAGGAAGATCATGCTGAGGATGGAGGGGTTCACCAGGATCAGAAGTAAATGGAGCATCGCGGCGTCCTCCCATGAGTCCAGGCGTTGGCGCGGACCGGGGCGCCGTCCTCACCGGACAACATGTCTTTGATTCGTATCACTGTTTCACGATAGGACATCTAACCCTTTCCGGTGATGTCGACGGGTGTGATCTTCAGGGTGGTGTGATCGTAAACCCCCGTTTACATTACGAGGCTGCGCTGGACGGCTTAAATCAAGTAACTATATGATAATCAATAAGTTAGATGATTGGCACGGTGATTGCTTTATATCGGGCAAATGCCTGGCAGACCGCCGGGGAAATCCAAAATCTACGGGGAGAAGAAACTCAAATGAAGGACACAATGTTGAAACTCTACGTCATGGCCCAGAACTTGCTCTCGTCCAACGAAGGCCAGGATCTGGTCGAATACGCCCTGGTGATCGCTCTGATCGCTCTGGCCGCCACCGCCGGCATGAACACGCTCGCGACCGACATCAGCGCCGCGTTCAAAGCAGTCGGCAACACCATCAACGCGGACGTGTAACCTCTTGTCGCGACGCGAAATCGAAGGATGACAGATCTCGGAACGATCCCGCCTTGCAGTTACTCGGTTTGGCGGGGATTCACTGATCGCAGCTGAGACATCTTGATCATCCTGGTTTCGACAAAGGAGTCGTTGATCCCCGTTGTACGTGGGGAGTGCCCGACTGCTGACAGCAGTTGCTCACTCGGGTCTCCCCACGGGACACATGACAAGATTCTCCGGTTGGGCGCATCATCCTCCCCCATCCGCATCGCTTGCCGATACGGATGGTTCCGGCCCTACCGCAGGACGCATGGGATCGGCCTCCAACCGTCGCAAAACGCCAAACGCCATGATCAGCCCCAGCGCTCCAAACAGCAGTTTCTCCTTGTTGCTCATTGAAACAGGCCTTGGCCTGGTGGCTGTCGCAACCGCATTCGCATTTCCGCATTTGCTCTCGCAGATGTTTCGCCGCTGTGAAGCGGCGTTTACCCGTCTGGCGCGCAGAAAGCGCGTGGCCTGTGCCACAGTAGGCGCATCGGCGTTTCTCTTGCGGCTGGCGCTTCTTCCACTGTTCCCGGCGCCACTGCCGTTCCTGCCTGACGACTTCAGTTTTCTACTGGCGGCCGATACGTTCACGCACGGCCGTCTGGCCAATCCGGCCCCATTGATGTGGGCGCATTTTGAGAGCGTTCACGTTACCGTCCAGCCCACTTACACTTCAATGTACTTTCCCGGTCCCGGGCTTGTGCTCGCGGCCGGGAAAGCGTTCTTCGGAAGTCCGTGGGTAGGCTTGCTCCTGGTGACCGCGCTGATGTGCGCGGCCATCTGCTGGGCGCTCCAGGCGTGGCTTCCGCCAACCTGGGCGTTGCTCGGCGGATTCCTCTCGGTGCTGCGCCTGGGGTTATTCAGTTACTGGATCAACACGTTCACCGGCGGCGCCTCATTGGCCGCGCTCGGCGGCGCGCTGGTCCTGGGGTCGTTTCCGCGACTCACCCGCACGGGGCGCGCGCGATATGCCGTGCTGCTGGCGCTGGGAATCTCCATGCTGGTGCTCTCCCGGCCCTATGAAGGCATGTTGCTGTGCATTCCGGTTGCCGTGGCACTGGGGTACTGGATCCTTCGCGGCAAAAACCGGCCTCCGGCGCTTGTACTGCTCCGGCAAGCGGCATTGCCTCTGATGCTGATTGCCGCCACCCTGGCGTGGCTCGGCTATTATGACTATCGCGCTTTCGGCAATCCGCGCACGCTGCCCTATACCGTCGATCGCACCACCTACGCCATCGTTCCCTACTACGTGTGGCAGCCCGCGCATCCACTGCCGGCATACACCACGCTCGAGCTGCGGCGCTTTTACACGGAGCGCGAGGCCCACGAATTCTATCTTCTGCACGCGCCCAATGGGGTGCCGTCGTTTTACTACAGGAAGCTGACCACCACACTGTTCTTTTTCGCGGGGATGATTCTGTTGTTTCCGCTCATCATGTTCTGGCGTGTCTTTCGCGACCGCCGCATGCGCTTCTTTGCGTGGTCATTGCCTCTGTGGACCGTTGGAATGGGCCTGGGCATCTACCTTATCCCGCACTACCTGGCGCCGTTTACAGCGGCCGCATATGTGCTGGGAGTTCAGGCGCTGCGTCACCTGCGCGCGGGCTCAGTGGGCGGAGCGCCGGTGGGCCGAACCTTCGTTCGTCTCACCGTCACGGCGTGCGTCCTCATGGCGGGACTTCGCGCTTTCTCCGGGCCGCTGCACCTGGCCCCGCCGCAATATCCGAACAACATGTGGCTGGATTCATGGATCGGGCCCGGGCACTTTGGCGCCGAGCGCGCGGCCGTTGCGGACAAGCTCGAACGGATCCCCGGCAATCACCTGGTGCTGGTGCGTTACGCGCCCGATCACGAGCCAATGGATGAGTGGGTGTACAACGACGCCAACCTGTCCGGTTCGCGGATCATCTGGGCCAGCGACCTGGATGCCAGGTCAAACGAAGAGCTGATGCGGTTCTACAACGACCGCGATGTGTGGCTGGTCCAGCCGGATCTGGACGGCGGTACGCTCACGCCGACTGCCGTTTCGCGTGCGCTCCTGGCCGCGCGGTAAAGCCTCGCGCCGCATCGAGGAAAAGGCGCAGTGGAGTTCGGTCACGGGATTGAAGCGGTCTTCGCTACTCTCTTGCCGGCGCGGCCCGCATCGCTTGCCTTGCTCGCTTTGAGGCTCTTTTACGCCGGGCTTTTGGTTCAGCGCGAGGACATTCCGAGCCAGATTTCGTACCACCAGGTGGGAAATCTCATGATACGGTACGAATTTCGGCTCTGCTATTATCGTAAGTTATTGATGGCAATCAATATCATTGTCAGTTTTCCCACTATGTGAACCATAGCGGAGGGGGGGAGGGGGGTACCCTGTTTCCCTGAAAGCCGAAAGGCTGGATTCGCATGTCTGCGAACCCAACCAATGCGCTCACAGTAGCACTAATCCGGGATTTGGGGCAAGGGATTTCGGGAAGTCGGCGCGAAGTCGGTCATGCGCCTACGGCGCTGGGCGCATATGTTATGAGCCAGTGATAACATTGGGCGAAGCCATGAAAATGCTTAGGGTCGGCATCGCATCGCGGGAGCAGTATCAGAAAAGGACGATGGATATTGTGCGGGGGAAGTACGTTCCCGGGCGGGATGAGCCGAAGGTGTGGTTCGATTCGCTAGGGACGTTGTCGCAGGTCCTCTCCGACCAGAACCGGAACCTGCTCAAGCTGATTCTGGAGACACAGCCGGGGTCGTTGCAGGAACTGGCGGAGCGGTCGGGGCGGGCGACATCGAATCTTTCGCGGACGCTGAGGACGATGGAGCGGTACGGGCTGGTGCGGTTTGAGGCGGGGCCGAATCGGCGGCTGGCACCGCGGGTGAATTATTCGGGGGTGGAGTTGGAGCTGTCGTTTGGGGGGTGAAAGCCGCGCACGGCGGCGAACCGGGGTGCCATTACTGGCGTGCCTGCAACGGCAACTGCAGGTCCTTCGACTGCGCAGGGCAAAAGTGCCGGCCCTGCTTCGCTCAGGATGACGGCGCTTTTTTGGGACGCCGCACATTTTCTACGCTGCTGATTTGGTGGCCTGCGATGATGGCTTGCATTCGCGCCTGCGGATGAAGGCTTGCATTACGGCCTGCGGCCTCAGGTGCATTGGTTTTTTCGCGGGTCGTTGGGCCGGATGGTTCTTATAAAGTAGTGCTGTGATCATCAACATAGCCCGGCGGGCGCATGACCATAATTGGGAGCTCGACCCTATTGTGCGGTCGTTGCTGGATACCGACTTTTACAAGCTACTGATGCTGCAGTTCATCTGGAAGCATTTTGCGGGGACGCGGGCGACGTTTGCGGTGCAGAACCGAACGGCGACGGTGCGGCTGGGCGAGGTGGTGCGACTGGAGGAGCTGTGGGAGCAGCTGGACGCGGTGCGGCAATTACGGTTCCACAAGAGCGAGCTGATCTGGCTGGCCGGCAACACGTTCTTCGGGCGGCGGGGAATGTTTGAGCCGGCGTTTCTGGAGTGGCTGGACAAGGATTTCCGGCTGAGCGAGTTTGAGCTGGGCGTGGAAGACGGGCAGGTTGCGCTGCGGTTCGAGGGGCTGTGGACGGAGACGACGATGTGGGAGATCTACGCATTGTCGATTGTGGACGAGCTGAAGACGCGGACGGCGCTGAAGGGGCTGAGCGAGTTTGAGCTGGACGTGCTGTACGCGCGGGCCAAGAGCCGCCTGTGGGACAAGATGGAGCGGCTGAAAGGCGTGCCGGGGTTGGCGCTGAGCGACTTTGGGACGCGGCGGCGGCACAGCTTTCTGTGGCACGAGTACGTGCTGCTGGCGATGCAGGACACGCTGGGTAAGAGCTTTACGGGGAGCTCCAACACCTACCTGGCCTACAAGCACGACCTGGAGGCGATGGGCACCAACGCGCACGAGCTGCCGATGGCGCTGGCGGCATTGGCGGACAGCGACGAGGAGCTGAGGACGGCACAGTACCGGCTGCTGGAACTGTGGCAGCAGACGTACGCGGGCGAGTTGCTGATTCTGCTGCCGGACACGTTTGGGACGACGCAGTTTTTGCGCGATGCGCCGGACTGGGTGGCGGACTGGACGGGGCAGAGGATCGACAGCAAAGACCCGTTTGCGGCGGGGGATGAGTACGTCGCATGGCTGGAGAAGCGGGGGCGCGATCCAAGACGAAAGCGGCTGATTGCTAGCGATGCGCTGGACGTGGACAAGATTCTGGCGCTGCATGCTTACTTTGGCGGGACGATTGTGCAGGGCGATCCGTGGGATTTCAGGGCGGCGGCGGATTTCGAAGATGGAACGCGCTGGCAGCCGGAGGGGCGGATCCGGTTCAGCGCGGGCTGGGGAACGTTTTTGACGAACGACTTCAGGAATTGCAGTCCGCGGGGGGATGGGAGCTTTGATCCGGTGAGCCTGGTGTGCAAGATGACGGAGGTGGATGGGCGTCCGGCGGTGAAGCTGAGCGACAACTACGCCAAGGCGATGGGGATGCCGGAGGAGATTGAGCGGTACCGGAGAGTGTTTGGAACAGCGGGGATGGAGAATGTGCCCGTAGAAACGTAGGGTTCAGGGGACAGGGGGCAGGTGTCAGGAGCCAGAAAGGCAGGCAATCTTCTGATCGACATCTCAATAGTCTGTCTTGTCTTTTGAAGTTCTGAACCCTGACACCTGAAACCTGATCCCTGTTTCTGATGACTTGCGTGATGCGTGACGCTGCCGCTGGTGTGGATTTGCGGCTACATTGAATGTATGAGGGTAAGCATCTCCCCACTTTTTCCCTCCGGGTTGTGCAAGGCCTGCCTGGCTGGAATGTTGTGCTTGCTTGTGGCCGCGGTACCGATTGCCGGACAGACCACAGGCGGGACGAGTTCGACTACACATAAGAAGACGGCGCCCCTTAAAACTGCGGGGAAATCCAATAGAACGACAAGCAGTCATCACCGGAGTCGCGGGACGCTGGCGGAGCGGCGGTCGCGCACGGCGCGGCTGCGGCAGGCGTTTGTGGCATCCACGGAGCTGCGGCCCATGGCGGAGCAGTTGCAGACGCTGCGGACGCCGGCAGCGTACGAGGGCGTAAGCAATTTCGCCAAACACCACACGGGCGATGCGGCCGGCGCGGCGTACCTGGCGCTGGGCCGCGCCTACCAGATGGACAAGCGCTACGGCGAGGCGGTAGAGGCGTACACAGGCGCCAGGCAGCACAGTGAGCTGCTGGCGGATTATGCGGATTTTTTGGCGGCGGAGTGCCTGCATGCGGAGAACAACGACAAGGCTGCCCAGGCGCTGCTGAAGGGGTTCGACGAGCGGTATTCCGACTCGATCTTCGATATTGAAGCGCCGGAACTGGAAGCCAATGTGCTGCTGGGGCAGGGTGATGCGACGGCGGCGCAGCGGGCGCTGCTGACGGTGGCCGATGACGCCCGGGACATGCCCAACTACGAGCTGACTGAGGCGAAGATCGCGTATGCGATCAAGCAGAACGCGGAGGCGGAGCGAGTCTTCAAGCATCTTTTGCTGAGTCATCCACTGAGCCCGGAAGCGGAAGAAGCCAGGGCGCGGCTGACGGCGATGGGCGAGGAGACCAGCCTGACGGCGGCGGAGCTGCGCGGCCTGGGCGATGCCTATTACAACGCAGGGCGGTACCAACTGGCGATGGAGCAGTACCGTGCGCTGGCGCGGAATATGGCGCTGCCTGCGCCGGAGCGGAACGGGTTTGCGGTGGCCGCGGCGGCATGCGATCTGAAGCTGAAGCTGCTGACAGACCGGGAAGCTGAGGCGCTGCCGGACACCAACGATGAGAACGGCGCGCGGCGGCTTTACCTGCTGATGGAGCTGGCCCGCAGCCACCAGAACCAGGGCGAGCAGCAGCGGCTAGTGGAGGAGCTCAAGTCGCGGTTCCCGCAGAGCCAATGGCTGGCTGAGGCGCTTTTTTCCAGCGGCAACATGTACCTGCTGCTGAGGGACTATCCGCGAGCGGTGGACTATTACGACTATCTGGCCACGCACTTTCCGGCATACAAGAACTCGGCGGCGGCGCACTGGCGTGCGGGTTGGCTGAGTTATCGGCAGGGACAGTTTGGCCAGGCGGTGCGGATGTTCGACGCGCAGATCCGGCTCTATCCGCAGGATACGGAGAGCGCGGCGGCGCTTTACTGGCGCGGGCGGCTGTACGAGACGCAGGATCACAATGCGGGGCTGGCGGCGGCCAATTATCGCCTGGTGGTGGGGCGCTATCAGCATTACTTTTACGCACAGATGGCGCGGGTGCGGCTGAAGGCGCTGGGGCTGCCGGAGCTGGCGAGCCAGACGCAGATGGGCGCGTACGCGCCGCCGCCGGTGCCGCACCTGGTGGACACATTTCCGGCGGACAGCCCGCACATCGCCAAAGCGCGGCTGATTGCCAACGCGGGATTGAACGAGTACGTGGGGCAGGAGATCGCTGCGGATCCCGATTCGGCTTCATGGAGCGCGCTGGCGGAGGCGCAGATCTATGCGTCGTTCGGGGAGACGTACCGCGCGATGCGGGCGCTGAAGCGGGCCATGCCGTACTACACGTCGGCGCCTGTCGGGGCAATCCCGTTGGCGTACTGGCGCATTCTGTTTCCCGAGCCATATTGGGACACGATTAAAGAGGAGAGCGCGAAGAACGGACTTGATCCTTACCTTGTGGCGTCGCTGATCAGGCAGGAGTCAGAGTTCAGTCCATCTGTGATCTCCTATGCCAACGCGTGGGGGCTGATGCAGATTGAGCCGAATGTGGGCCGGATGCTGGCGCGCGAGGAAGGCATGAGCCACTTTCAGACGTTCCAACTGCTGAATCCGGAGGTAAACATTCGGCTGGGATGCAAATACCTGCGGCAGATGCTGGACCGCTTTGGGGGAGTGCAGGAGTACGCGCTGGCAGCGTACAATGCGGGCGACTCGCGGGTGGCGGACTGGCAGGCGGCGGGGCCGTACAGCGGGATGGACGAATTTGTGGAGTCGATTCCGTTCACGCAGACGCGTGATTACGTGCAGGCCATCCTGCGCAATGAAGAAATCTATCGGTCAATCGATACAGCCGCGAGCGCGCACGGTAGGGCAGGGATCGCGTCGCGGTAGAAATAGAGATAACTAACTGCCAGCACGCGGTGTCGGATGGGCGAGGGGGTGCTGCCATGAAGTTGAGGTGCGGTGCGCTCGGGTATAGCGTTGCATTGCTAGCTTTGTTGGCCATGAACCTGCCGGGTGGAACGGCGCAGCCTGCGGAGCGGCTGGCGGCTGATTCCGTTGATGCAAGCGCGAACGGCGCCGCGGCCTACCACATTGAAGTGAACATGCTGGCCAGCTGTCTCCACTACGGCTGCGAACATCCGCTGACGGAGAAGAACGCCATCCTTTCAGAGGACGGGAAAACGCTGCCGGCACGCGTGGCGCGACTGGGAGACGGCAAAGCGGGAAACGCCGCGCCGATTCCCATGCATCTTCTGATCGCATTTGCGCAGGGAGCGCCTCGCCCGACGAATGCGGAACTGGAAAAGAGCCTGAGGCGCGTGTCCTCCGCAGGCTGGCTGGTGAGTGTGAAGCGCGCCGATGGAACATTTACGCCTTATTGCGACGGACCTAGGCTGGGCCGGGAACTTGGGAGTCCTTCGAATGGGGCGGCCGGAGATGGCGGGGAACTGAGCGAGATCCAGAAGGCGATTGACGACCTGAGCAGCCGGGCTGGATGGAGGGCGCTGCTGGTGGATACCGCAGGCAGCAAACCTGGAGCCGAGCTTGCGTGGGTGAGCCAGGCGACGAGCAGGCTGGATGTTGTTTATGCGGTTGACGGCGGCAGGATATTCACGTTTCCGGATTGCGACAAAGCCGGAGGATTCGACGAATTAGGCATGCTGTCCTCGGGCACCACAAGCACTATGGCACGCACATACCATGACGGCGTGATTCATGAAATAACGTGGTCAAAGGCGATCAAGCATCTGGTGGCGGATCGAGAGTATGTTTACGACTTGGAGTTCAAGCTTCCGGAGTCCGCCGAGCAGGTTGAGCAACCGCTCGCGCTGACACTGCGCGACCCGTTCACATACGGGCCGGATCCGGTCAAGGTGGAGCTTTACACTGTAGCCTCCGGCTCAGAAGGCGGCGCCGCTAATGGGGTCAGGAAGAGCCCCGGGCTCAAACTCACTGTGTTTGAGCCTGTCAAAATGCCCTCCCCGTGGGATCGACCACCTCGCAACTAAGCACAGAAACCGGCTGAAGGGTTCCTTCAATGCACATCCCGGCTGGAATAGCCCCATGCCAAGGTGATCGGCGGAAGGCGATGATTGCGCTCCTGATAGTCTTGGCCGGGCTTCCGGCGTGTTCGTGCATTCAGTCATGGGCGCAGGCAAAACCAAAGGCGAACGGGCAGACAGGGAAACCGGCCCGCGCCGTGCAGGAATATCACATTGAGGTGAACACGCTCCCCGGCTGCTTTTTCTATGGATGCGCACAACATGTGCGGGCCGAGAGTGTCCGGGTGACGGTTGGTGGCATGCGCGTACCGGTGCAAGTGGGGCAGCCGCCGGTTGGTGGTCTGGCCGGGCCGGTGGAGGTTCCGGCTTACCTCCTGATGGCATTTGCACCCGGAACCAAAAGGCCCGCAGATACGGAGCTCCTGAAGTATTTGAAGCGGGTGCTGGCGGCGGGATGGCAGGTGAGTTTATGCCGCGCCGACGGCACCTTTGCGCCTTTCAGTTACGAGGCAGGTCTGCGGCAGATGCTGGCCGAGCACGCAGATGCACCGAGCACGGATGCCGGGCTCGACACGATTGCGAGCGCCATCGAGGGCCTGCGCGCCGAACCAGGATACCGCGTCGTCCTGGCCGATCTTGGCGGAAAGCCGGACGAGAAGTTCGTCCGCTGGCTGGCATCGGAGACCGACCGGCTCTCCCCGGTCTACGTGAGTGACGGCGGCAAGACGCAGATGCCGTATTCGCCATCTGCCGAGGAGGGATACGTCGGGCGCGCCAACTCGTTTGCCAATGCCGCCGACAAGATGGAGCGCGCCTACACCGAGGGTGTCTTCCACGAACTGAAGCTGGCTGCGGCGATCAGCCATGTTCTGGCTGACGCCCGCCACGATTACGATGTGCGCTTTCGAGCGCCGGCCTCAGCTGCCGACGATGCGCCGGTGAAGCTGACGTTTCTCGATGCTGGAACCCATCTGCCATATGAGTTGCGGACAGATCTCTACCTTGTGGAGACTCGGCCGGTGGCGGGCAAGCCGGCGCGGCAGAGAACCGATGCT
>Ga0265338_10002510_pt1 | contig 27299 bp, 24 predicted proteins | sample 42126metaG_FD_193579 | JGI IMG/M metagenome (GOLD analysis project Ga0265338, IMG submission 193579) | Rhizosphere microbial communities from Carex aquatilis grown in University of Washington, Seatle, WA, United States - 4-21-26 metaG | ecosystem: Host-associated > Plants > Roots > Rhizosphere...
GCCTCGGGCGGTTGCGGCGCGGCGGCCGGCCGCCGCGGGCCGCGCGGCGGGGTCAGCGGCCCGCCACGCCGCCGCTCGGCTGCACGGCCGCGGCCGTGTGCTCGGCCAGCCGCAGCAGCATCCGCCTGACCTGCCGGCGGAGCTGGGCCCGGACGGCGGGCTCGAGCAGCCGGGGAACCCCGTCCAGCGCGAGCTGGTAGCCGAGCCGGCAGCCTCCCCCGTCGGACGTCAGCCGGTAGGACTGGCGCACCCCCGGGCTGGTGCCGGCGGCGGTGGCGAGCGTGAGCAGCTCACCGGGGACGAACTCGGCCACCGTGGTCTCGACCTGGCCGCGCCAGCCCATCTCCCGGCGGATCGTCCGCACGCGCGCGCCCACCCGCAGCGGCCCGTCCACCAGGACCGACGATTCCACCGCCTCCTGCCAGGCGGGGTAGGCGGCGAAGTCGGTCAGCGCGGCGAAGACCGCGGCCGCCGGCCGGTCGAAACTCGCGCTGTCCGCGACCTCGATCATCGTGGCGTTTCTCCTTGCAAAATTGAGCGGGCTTGGGGGACTGAGCGGTCCGCTGGACTGAGCGGGTTCGCTGGACTGAGCGGGCCTGTCGCGGGCCTGACCGGCTACACGGTGATGCCGGCGGCCAGCCGGATGTCGCGGGACGAGGCGCCGACCTCGATCCGGAACTCGCCCGGTTCGAGCAGCCACCGGCCACGGGCGGCGGACCAGTAGGAAAGGTCACGCGGTGACAGCGCGAATGCCACTTCCCGCGACTCTCCCGGTGCCAGGAAGACCCGGGCGAACTCCTTCAGCTCGCGCGGCGGGCGCGCCACCCGGGCTTCCAGGTCGCCCGCGTACAGCTGGACGACCTCATGGCCGGCCGTGGGGCCGGCGTTCTCCACCACGCAGGCGACTGCCAGCCCGTCGCTGTCCCGGCTGACCCGCAGGTTCCGGTACTCGAAGCGGGTATAGGACAGGCCGTGCCCGAACGGGTAGGCCACCGGCCGCGCGGTCGCGTCGTAGCCGCGGTACCCGACGAAGACACCTTCACCGTAGCGGACGTGGCCTTCCTCGCCGGGGTAGCTGAGGTAGGAGGGAACGTCCTGCAGGCACAGCGGGACGGTCTCGGCCAGCCGCCCGGACGGGTTCACCGCGCCGGTGAGCACGTCGGCCAGCGCGCCGCCGGCCGCCTGCCCGCCCAGCCAGCACTCGAGCACCGCCGCCACCCGGTCATCCCAGGTACTTGTGCGCACCACCGAGCCGTTGAACAACACCGCCACCACCGGGGCGCGAACGGTGTCGGCCAGCATGGTGACCAGGCTGGTCTGCACCTCCGGCAGGTCGATGTGCCGGCGGTCGATGTTCTCCACCTCCGCCCCCGGTGGCAGGCCGAGGAACACGATGACCAGGTCGGCGTCCCGGGCGGCGCGCAGCGCCTCGGCGGCGAGGCCGCGGGCGCCCGCGTCGCTGGCGCTGCCGCCGCCGTCGCGGCGCAGCGGGTAGCCCGCCGCGAAGCGGACGCTAGCGGCCGGCAGCGCCGCCGTCAGCTCGTCGAGCGGGATGTCCACCCGCAGCGGGGTGACCTCCGAGCTGCCCAGGCCCTGAATGTACGGGCTGCGGGCGAACTCGCCGATGACGGCGACCTTCAGGCCCGGGCGGTCGCGCACCGGCAGGACCCCGTCGTTCTTCAGCAGCACTGTGCCCGCCGCCGCGGCCTGGCGGGCGGCCGCGTAGCTGGCCTGCGCCGCGAACTCGCCGGGGGGGCGCCCCGCGGCCCGCCGGGCCAGCCGTTCCAGCCGCCCGACGGCCTCGTCGAGCACCGACTCGGGCAGCTGCCCGCTGGTCACCGCGTCGATGATCGCCCGGTCGCTGATGCCGGCGTTCGGCGGCATCTCCAGGTCGAGGCCGGCCCGCAGCGCGGCCACCCGGTCGTGCACCGAGCCCCAGTCGGAGATCACCACCCCGTCGAACCCCCATTCGCCGCGCAGCACCTCGGTCAGCAGCCAGCGGTGCTCGCCGGTGAACGTGCCGTTCAGCTTGTTGTACGAGCTCATCACCGCCCACGGCCGGGCCGTGGTGACGATGTGCTCGAAGGCCGGGAGGTAGATCTCGCGCAGGGTCCGCTCGTCGACGTCGGCACTGATCCGCAGCCGGTCGGTTTCCTGGTTGTGCGCCGCGAAGTGCTTGACGCAGGCACCCACCTGCTGGGACTGGATGCCCTCGACCATGGCGCGGCCGAGCCGCCCGGTCAGCAGCGGGTCTTCCGAGAAGTACTCGAAGTTCCGCCCGCACAGCGGCGAGCGCTTGATGTTGACGCCAGGACCGAGCACCAGGTCGACGTCCTGCGCCCGCGCCTCGGCGCCGAGCGCGGCGCCCACCTGCCGCACCAGCGCCGGGTCCCAGCAGGAGGCCAGGGCCGACGCGGCCGGGAAGCAGGTGGCGGGAAGCCCTGGGCCGGGAAACTCGCCGGTCTGCCTGCGCAGCCCGTGCGGCCCGTCGGACAGCACCAGGGACTCGATCCCGGCCTCTGGCAGGGACGCGGTCCGCAGGAAGTCGGCGCCCAGGCAGAGCCGGGCCTTCTGGGCGGTGCTGAGGCCGGCGACGCGGGTCGTCATGCCCGGTTGAACTCCACGACGTGCCAGGGCATCGGCCCGTCCAGCGGCACGTCGCGGTTGAACTGGTAGCCGCCCGATGCGAGCAGGGCACACAGCTCGGCCAGGGTACGCTCCCGGCCGCCTTCCACCGTCATCATGAGCAGGTCCATCAGCGGGGGGTGCGGCGGCCCGGCCGCGCCGCCGGGCTGGCCGGCGGTGCGGTCAGGCTGGCCGGCGGTGTCGTCTAGCAGGCCGGCGGTGTCGTCTAGCAGAAAGGTGCACACCAGCAGCAGGCCGCCGGGCTCCCCCGCCCGGTGGCAGCTGCGCAAGATCGCGCGCGACGCGGCGTCGTCCCAGTCATGCAGGATGTTGGACAGCACGTGCACGTCGCCCGGCGCAACCTGGGCGAAGAAGTTGCCTGGCCGCAGCTCCGCCCGGTCGGCCACTCCCGCGTCGTCGAGCACCTTCGGCGCCTCGGCCAGCGCCTCCGCGCGGTCGAGAACCACGCCCGTCGCCCCCGGGCAGGTCTGCAGCAGGTAGGCGAGCAGCGTGCCCCTGCTGCCGCCCACGTCGACCACCCGCCGGGTCCCGGCGGGCAGACCGTAGCCGGCCGCCCGCATCTGCCCGACCATGCCCGCGGTGCCGTCGCTCATCGCCCGCGCGAACATGCCCGCCACGTCCGGGTTGCGCTCGAAGTACTCCCACGGGCCGCCGGGAGCGCCCCGGTCGACCGGGCGGCCGGTCCGTACCACGTCCCCCAGCCTGCCCAGGCCGTCCCACATCGGGGCGGCGACGAAGCCGAGCGCGAGCGCGCGCAGCGACCCGGGCACGTCGGCCCGCAGCCGCTCCCCCGTCCCGGTCAGCGCGTAGCGGCCGGCCTCGCGGCGGACGATGCCGTAGACGGCCGCGGCCGACAGCAGCCGGGCCAGGGGATCGCTGGCGGCCCCGGTCAGCGCGGCCAGCTCGGCCGCGGTCCGCGGGCCAGCGGCGAGGTGATCGGGTATGCCCAGCTCCGCCACCACCCGGACGACCTGTGTCGCCATCCAGCCGCCGAGCAGCTGTCCTACCTCGCGCGTCTCGGGGTCGTCGCTCGCCGTCGTGAACAGTGACGGTATTTCGCCCATCTGACCATCCCTTTGCCACCGGGGGACTTTCCTGGCTGTTCCTATCACGCGGGCCGGACCGGGCCCACAGATCGAGCCGAGCGCGGTGCGGCTTCCGTACTCAGCGCGGCCAGGCCCCGGTTAACCACGGAAGTCGCCCGCGCGTTGGCGTCCCGCCTTGAACGGCGTCGGCCCGGCGCGTAGGAACGTGTGGCAAAACGTGTAACCACGACGTATCGGCGAGGTGACCAGTGAGCCTACGGGTGATCGGCGCGGGGTGGCCGCGCACCGGGACGACATCGCTCAAGCTGGCGCTCGAGGCCCTGCTGCCAGCGCGCTGCTATCACATGTATGACCTGTTGGCCGACCCCGGGCAGATCCGGACGTGGGAGCGCGCCCTCGAGGGTGACCTGTCCGGTGTGCACCAGCTGATGTCCGGGTACGGCGCGGCCGTCGACTGGCCGGCGTCGTTCTTCTGGCGCGAGCTGCTCGCCGCGAGTCCAGGGGCCCTCGTCCTGCTGTCGGTACGCGAGCCGGCCGGCTGGTGGCGGAGCATGAGCTCGACCATCGTGCCGGTGTCCGAAGACGACCGCGAGCTGGTCGGCGACAACGGGCAGTACCGGCCGATGATGACGACGCTGATGCGGCGGGCGACCGGCGCTCCCGACTGGGGCTACCCGGACACCGTGATCGCCAGCTACGAGCGCAACACGGCCGAGGTGCGCGCCGAGTGCCCGGACGGTCAGCTCCTCGAGTGGTCGCCCGGTGACGGCTGGGGACCGCTCTGCTCGGCCCTCGGGTTGCCCGAGCCGGCCAGGCCGTTCCCCTGGGTCAACACGTCCGCCCAGTTCACCGAGCGGATGACCCGCACCTTCGGTTCCGCCTAACGGCCCGCTCTCGCCGCGGCCGGCCCCCGGCTGCGCCTGGCCGAACATCATGGCCTCGAGCACCGGGCCGACCCACTCGGCCACCTCCGGCAGCGTGGCCGACGCCAGCGGCTCGGCCAGCATCACGTAGCGGTTCCAGGCAAGGCCCATGAGCTGCGCCGAGATAACCGCGGTGCGCCATCGCGCCTGCTCGCTGTCGGCCAGCGGGGCCCAGATCCGGTCGGCCAGGAACTCGCGGAGGCTGCGGGCCGCCTCCGGCGACGACGAGATGGCCTGCACCATGTTGACGAACGCCTGCCCCGGTGCGTCCGCGGTTTCCCACTGGGCGAGGAACCCCGCCACCAGCCGCGCCCCGGGCGAGTCGGTGGTCAGCGCGACCTGCCGCATGATCTCCTGGGGGTCGGCCGGTAGCGAGAGGGTGGCCGCGTAGAGCAGGGCCTTGTCCTTGAAGTAGTGGTAGATCAGGGCCGGGTCCACCTGGGCGCGGCGGGCGACCGACCGGAGGGTGGTGGCGTTGTAGCCGTGCTGGTGGAACTCGGCCCGGGCCGCGGCGACGATCATCCCCCTGGTGTCAGGATCGCCCTGACGACGGCCTGCAGGCATTAGCCCCCCTGGTATTCACCAGGCGTGAATTTTCCTGGTATATTCAACACCCGTGAATAGTATCGCCGCTGACCCGCGAAAACGCCGGCCAGCGCTTGCCACCCTGGCAGGATGGTGTTACACCCACCGCCGGGTGGTGGCGGCGGCCTGGCTGCTCGCCGTCGCGGCGATGATCGGGCTCGCGGTCGGGATCGGCAGCAGCTTCTCCAACAACTACGCCTCAGGCGCGCTGCCCGCCCAGCAGGCGCAGAACCTGCTGAACGCGAAGTTCCCGGCGCAGGCGGGCGCGCAGGTTGACGTCGTGTTCCACTCGCCAAGCCCGCTCAGCGGCAGCCAGAACGCCGCCGCCATCGGCCACCTGGCCGGCGCCCTGCGGCCACTGCCCCACGTCACCTCGGTGACCAGCCCGCTCGCGGCCACGGCGCACGATCAGCTTTCCGCCGACGGCCGTACCGGGTTCGCGGTCGTCGCCTTCGACACGACCGACGCCCTGCTCCCCGGTTCCGCCGCCACCGACGTCATCAGCACCGCGCAGCGGTTCGCGCGCCCGGGCCTGGCGGTGGCCGTGGGCGGCGCCCCGGCCGAGAACGTCGTCTCGGCCGCGCCGGGGTCGAGCGAGGGCATCGGCATCACCGCCGCCGTCATCATCATGCTGCTCGCGTTCGGTTCGGTCGTGGCCATGGGGCTGCCGCTGCTCATCGCCCTCACCGGGGTCGGCATGGGCTTCGGCATCGTGTTCGCGGCCAGCCACCTGCTTACCGTGCCGACCTTCGGCCCTGACCTCATGGCCATGATCGGCCTCGGCGTCGGCATCGACTACGCGCTGCTCATCGTTACCCGGTACCGCCAGGAGCTGGCGGACGGGCGGACTCCCCGGGCGGCGACCGAGGTCGCCCTCAGCACCGCCGGCCGCTCGGTCCTGTTCGCCGGGGGCACGGTGGTGATCGCACTGCTCGGGCTGCTTCTCGTCAACCTGCCGTTCATGGACGGCCTCGCGGCCGGCACCATCCTGGCCGTGCTGATGGTGCTGGCCGGGGCGGTGACACTGCTGCCGGCCATGCTCGGGTTCGCCGGCCATGCCATCGACAAGCTGCGCATACCGGGCTTGAACGCCCGCCAGACGGCGGCCGGGCCTGAGGCCAGGCGCGGTTTCTGGTACCGGTGGAGCCGCACGGTCCAGCGCCGTCCCTGGACGTGCGGTGCCGCCGCGCTCGCGGTGCTTGTGGTCCTCGGGGTCCCGCTGTTCTCGATGCACCAGGCCTTCAGCGACGCGGGCAACGACCCCGTCAAGCTCACCACCCGGCAGGCCTACGACATGCTGTCCGACGGGTTCGGCCCCGGCTTCAACGGTCCGCTCCTCATCGCGGCCAAGGTTCCCGCGCAGGGCGCGGCCGCAACCCTCGACAAGCTCGAGACCAGCGTCCGCGGCACCGCCGGGGTCGCGTCGGTCACCCCGCCGCAGCTCGACCCGGCGGGCGACGCGGCGGTCCTCATCGTCTACCCGACGACGTCGCCGCAGGCGACGCAGACGGCCGCCTTGGTCGCCGCACTGCGCGATCACGTCATCCCTGAGGGGACCGGCGGCACCGGGGTCACCGCCTACGTGGGCGGCGAGACCGCGGCCGGGGCCGACACGGCCGCGTACATGGCCGGGCGGCTGCCCTGGGTGATCGCCCTGATCATCGGGCTGGCGTTCGTCTTGCTGGTCATCGCCTTCCGGTCGGTTCTCGTCCCGCTCAAGGCGGCGTTCATGAACGTCCTGTCGATCGGCGCCGCCTACGGGGTGATCGTGGCGGTGTACCAGTGGGGCTGGCTGTCACCCGTGTTCGGCGTCAGCAGGCCCGGGCCGATCGATCCCTGGATCCCGCTGATGATGTTCGCCATCGTCTTCGGCCTGTCGATGGACTACGAGGTGTTCCTGGTCTCCCGGATCCAGGAGCGCTGGCTCGTGACCAGGGACAACTCAACCGCGGTGGCCGAGGGGCTGGCGGCAACGGCGCGGGTCATCACCGCCGCCGCCGCCGTCATGGTGTGCGTGTTCGCGTCGTTCGTGATCAACGACCCGCTGCGGGTGCTCAACGTCTTCGGCCTCGGACTCGCGGTCGCGGTCTTCGTCGACGCGACCGTGGTCCGCATGGTGCTGGTGCCCGCCATCATGCAGCTCCTGGGCAACGCCAACTGGTGGCTGCCGGGCATCTTGCGCCGCGCCCTGTCCGAGATCCACCTGATCGAAGAGGACGCGAGCTCCACCCCGGTCGGCTGAGCACCCGGCGAAGCCAGCGCGGCGAAGCCAGCGCGGCGGCACCAGCGCGGCGGCACCAGCGCGGCGGCACCAGCGCGGCGGCACCAGCGCGGCGGCGCCGCGCACTGGCGGCGGCAGGGGAAACACGGCAGGGAAACACAGTGCCACAGGAAACACAGTGCCACAGGAAACACAGTGCCCCCGCCGTGGTCGGCGGGGGCACTGCCGTTCCGGCGGGGCAGGCTAGGCCGTGTCTAAAATGCCCGCGAAGCGCGGCCAGCACCGCGTGGTTGTGGCAACCAGGGCGTTATAGGCCCCTGGTTGCCACAACCACGGCACCGGGAACGGGTGGAACCCAGGCCGCCCAGCCCCAAGGGACACTTTTTGAACACGCCTTAGCCGAGGATCCGGCCGAGCTGCATGCCGAGGACCGGGTTGCCCTCGACCCGCAGCTTGCCGGTCATGAACGCCTCGGTTCCGGTGAACTCGCCGCGCGCCATGCCGAGCAGGTCCGCCTCGTCGATGTTGATCTTGACGTCGGGGGCGTCGGCCGTACCGGGCTGAAGCTCGGCCTTGCCGTCATCGATGGCGAGGGTCCACATCCCGCCGTGCTCGCCGTGCACGGTGTACTGGTAGGTGGCGGTCAGCCCTTCGGTCCGGTCGGGGTTGGCGGTCAGCGTGCTGATCATGTCGTCGAAGACTTCCTGCGGCGTGTTCATACCCGGTTCTCCTTCTGGCTTGGCTTCCGTTGCGGGGGTGTCCGTCGCGGGGGTTTCGGCGGCGGTGTTCTCGGCGGCGGTGTCTTCGGCCGGGCCGGCCTGGGCCGCCGACCATGCCTCGTGAGCCTGGGCCATTCCGGCGCCGAGCCCTTCCCCCTCGACGTGATCGTCGAGCCGGCGGGAGAACGGGCCCCAGTGCTCGCAGATCTTGCCTTCCTTCAGGCGGAGCATGTTGATCTCCATGCGCCGCTGCTCCCGCTGGTCGTCGGGAACGGCCTTGCTCTTGCCCTCGAAAAAGCCGCGCGGTGTCCCGGTCTGGATGCTCCGGCACATAACGGTGTCGCCCTCCGCGACCAGGTCGAGGATCTCGTGACGGACGTCCGGGTAGACCCAGCGGAGGTAGGGGACCCAGGTGCGTACCACCTCGGGGCCGGAATGACCGTCCAGCGGGTAGTTGCCCTCCAGGTACTCGTGGTGGAAGATCTCGTCGACGACGGCACCCAAGTCGCCGCCGTTGATGATCTCCTCGACGAACCGGCGGACGATGGCCTTGTTGCGGTCCTGCTGGTCCGCCGCGCCGGACGGCGCGGTCACGACGCCCGCCGCGTCAGTGTTTGCCATGGTTAATCCTCTTTCGGTGTTTGCCGGCTGTGCGCCGCTACCTGTTCCGTTCGCTGCCACATCGAGCACCACCAGGGCCGGGGAGCCGTTGCGGAGCATGATCGTGTTCATGGCCTGCTGCACGTCCGGCAGCCCGAAGCGATGGGTGATGAACTGGTCGACGCCGAGTTCACCGTCCGCGACCAGCTGGGCAGTACGCCGCACGTCGGAACGGGTGGCGTGCGGGCAACCGGAGACGGACAGGTTCCTGGTCATGATGTCGAGATAGCTCAGTTCGACCAGGCTCGGGTTACCCGCCATCAGCACCGCGCGCCCGCCCCGGTTCAGCACCGGCACGCACTGCGCGGCGACGGCCGGCCCGATCGGCATGAAGTCAACGATCGCGTCGACGCCGCCGACCGCCTCCCGGAGCGCCTGGGTGAGGTGACCTTTCTTCTCCCATCCGGTATCCAGCTCCTCGGTCGCGATCATCGTCACGTCGGGGAACATTCGCCCCAAGGGCGCGAGCGACGCGCGGTGCGCGGCCACCGCGACGACCCGGTCAAAGCCCGCGAGCCGCCCGCAGGCCACCGCGAGGCTTCCGTTCGCGCCCGAGGCGCCGGTGACCAGCAGGGTTCCGCCCGGTGCGGACGAGCGCGCGACCGAAACCGCCTTCCACGAGATCGCGGCAGTCGCCAGCTTGCAGCCGGCCGCGAACGAGACCCCGTCCGCCAGCCTGTCCAGGTTCGCCTCGGGCACCCGGACGAACTCGGCCATCCCGCCATCGTGGTAACGCTCGTAGCCGGGCAGGCCGGCCGGCTGGAACAACGCGTACCCGATCATCGCGAAGGAAGGGCACGCGCTCTCGTTGCCCGCGGCGCACGGCGCGCATTCCGGGGTAAGGCAGCCAAGCGGCGCGTAGACGTGGACCCGGTCGCCGGCCGTGAACCGGGTAACGCCGGCCCCGGTCGCCGCGACCACGCCGGCGATCTCGTGACCGAGCGTCGCCGGGAGCAGTTTGATCATATCGGTAAACAGCCAGACGGAGATCAGCCCGCGGGAAAGACCGACGGCATTGACCTTGACGAGAACCTCGCCCGGGCCGATTTCAGGAACGGGGATGTCCTCAAGCGAAAAGACGTTTTTCCCGGGGTGAACCCGCGCGGCCAGCATGGGCAGCGTCTCCTCCCTGCCTTATCACATGTTCGTTCCCATCTCACCGCGCGCGGCCAATTATTTCAGCCCCGGGGCGCTCGGCCAGGGACACTTCCGCAGATCCCGCAAGGACGGCGGCGCATCCAGCCACGCGCCTGAGGAAGCGTTGAGCAAGACGTTTAACACTTTCTCAGTAAGTGCGGAAGTCTGATGGCGCGTCTTGCACTCTGATTCACGGTCATTTGATCATTGGAAGCGACTTAAGACCAGTGGCACAAATTTGGCTGGGGGCGCGCGCTCGCGGTCGACGGAGGTCATGATGGCTGGACACCTTGACATTCGGGTGAAGGTTGACGCACCGCTCGAGGTGACCTGGCGGATAGCGAACGAGACAGACTCGGGCGGTCCCGCCGGCGACAGCGGGAGGCATTCTCCCGGCCACGACGTCATATCCTGGGAACCTGACCGTAACCGGATAACTTACCGGATTACCACCCCACCGGACAGCACCGGGCAGGCGTGGTCCTATTACGTCGAGCGCACCACCGACCCAGCTAATAAAACGGCGTACGCCCGGCGCTGGGGAAATGAGAACTTTACGTACTCCTACGCTTTCTGGCAGTACACCGGGTCCGGCGCCGTCAGCGAGATCAGGTGCGTGTGCGACTTCGAGATGGCGCCAGGCGCGCCGCTCGGCGAGCGCGAGATGGAGGCGTTCATGGAACGCGGGACCCGCGCGGCGATGGAAGCATCCGCGCGCGCGGCGCGCGAGGCGGCGAACTCGTCCGCGGCCGCGCCGGCCGGCCGGGAGCGGGAGTGACCGCCGCGGCGCGGCGGCGGGCACTGGTCACCGGCATCGGCACGGTCAACGCGGCCGGCCGGGACACCGCCTCGTCCTGGCAGGCGCTGCTGGACGGCAAGTCCGCGATCGGCCCGATCAAGCGCTTCGACGCGGCGGGCCTGCAGGTCAGCCTGGCCGCTGAGGTCACCGATTTCCAGCCGCCAAAGGAGATCTCGCGGCGGCTGCTCGCCAAGAGCGACCGCTTCGCGCACTTCGCGCTGTCGGCCACGGCCCAGGCGGTGGCGGACGCGGGGCTGGACCTGGCGGCCGAGGACCCGTACAGGATCGGCATCAGCTTCGGCAACAACAGCGGCGGATGGGACATCTGCGAACGCGGGTTCGTGGAGTACTACCAGCAGGGGCCGCCGATGATCAATCCCTGGCAGGCGACAGCCTGGTTCCCGACCGCCCCGCAGGGGTTCGTCAGCATCCAGTTCAACGTCCGGGGCTGGTCAAAGAGCTTCGCGACCGACCGGGCAAGCGGCGGCAGCGCCGCCTACTTCGGACTGCGGGCGCTGCGCTGGGGCCACAACGACGTGATGCTCATCGGGGGGGCGGAGGCACCGGTGACCCGGCTGGGCGTCGGCGCCCACGTGTCAACCGGGGAACTCAGCCGCGGCACCGAGCCGGAACGCGCCTACCTGCCCTTCAGCCCGGACGGCACCGGGCTGGTACTTGGCGAGGGCAGCGCCGTCCTGGTGGTGGAAGACGCCGGGCACGCCGCCGCCCGCGGTGCCCGCGCTTACGGCGAACTGCTCGCGGTCGAGCAGCGCACCGGCTCGCCGGAAGACCGCACGGTCCTCGAGGATGCCCTCCGGGCGGCGCTTGACCAGGCCCGCAGGGACCCGGGCGAGGTCGGGCTCGTCTTCGGCGAGGGATGCGGGTCGGCGACCGCGGACCGGATCGAGGCCGAGGCCATCAGCCGGGTGCTGCCCGGCGTCCCGGTCACCGTGCCGAAGGCCGCGCTCGGCCACATGTACGGCGCGAGCACCGCCACCGACGTCGCCTTCGCGCTGCTCGCGATGCGGGACGGCGTGCTCCCGCCCACCGCGGGCACCCAGGTGGACGGCCCCGGCCGGTATGCCCCGGTGACGGTCACGGCAGTCGAACGGACCATCGGCACCGCCGTAGTCGTGTCCCGCTCACGCGAAGGCACGAACGTGGTGACGGTACTCGGAAGTCACGGCAACGGGAGGTAACGATGGAACAGACCGAAGGCGACGTCCAGCAGGCACTGGCGGAGATCCTGTCCGAGCTCGGGGTTGAGCAGGAGGCCATTGACGACTCGGCGGTGCTCGGCGCGGACCTCGAGCTCGACTCCACCGACGCGGTAGAGATCGGCCTTGAGCTCAAGCGGCGCTTCAGCGTGAGCGTCAAGGTTCAGGTCAAGGGCAGCGAGACGCTCGGCGACCTCGCCAAACTCGTGGTCGAGGAGATCCAACAGTCCGGCGCGTGATCGGCGACTGAATCGGCGGGAACCGCGACGTTTGATTCAGGTGAACACATATTTCACGGATATAACGTAATTGCCGTTCCGCCGATCGTCTCTTGACCGACTTATAGTGACCCCGCCGTCACGGCTGGCACCGGATCATTCGCATCAGCGGAAGCTCTGGAAACCATCTGTGCGAACGCGTGACTATCTGCGGCAGAAGCCCAAGAAACCTGTTCTATTTATAGGAAAATATCACTTCCTTGATTATTATGGAGACATCCACTCAGGGCTCCTTCAAGGATGAGGGGCACATCACGGCGAAGCCGGAGCGGGCAGCCGGGCGAGACAGGGCCGGAGGCCAGGTGGCGACTCGCGCACGCTCGCGGCAGGTTGTCGGTGATGACGGGGCGACGGATGACTGAACGAGGTCAGCAAACGAGAAGTGCGACCCTGTGAGGTTCGGGGATGGTTATTGTCCGACCAGAAGACGACTATTATCTTTCTGACTACCCGACGGTAACATCAGACATTGTTGGAGAAATTCAGCAACGAATCGGCCCGCACTTTACTCGATCAGAACCCCGAAGACGCTTTATGGCGTATCTCGGCGGACTTATTTCTGAAGTCCAGCGGAAAAACGGATGCGGCATCGCAGAATACGCCCAGGAAATCACTCCGGACGGGATGCAGCGATTGCTGACGACCGCCAAGTGGGACGCCGGAGCTATTCGCGACGAATTGCACAAGTACACCAACGAGAGGTTCGGTGATCCCCGGTCGGTCGTGGTGGTCAGCCAGGCCGCCTTTACGAAGCGAGGACGCCATTCGGCCGGGGTGAAGAAGCAGTTCAACGAAGACTCCCAGCGAGTTGAGAACTGCCAGATCGGCATGTTCACCGGCTATTCGAGCCCGCGCGGCACCATCCTGATAGACCGAGAGCTTTACGTGCCCGAGGAATGGCATGACGACTGGGACCGCCGGTCCCGCGCGGGGATACCGGAAATGGCCTTCGTCAGCCGCAGCGCGCTGGCGGTGCGGCTGCTTTCCCGGGTCATCGACTCCAGGCTGCCGATGGCCTGGGTCACCACGTCGGGGCTTGCCCACAACGGGCCCGCGATCCACGACTGGCTCCAGGCACAGCACGTGCCGCACATCGTGGAGATCCTGCCGTCGGCGGCGGTGCGGTACAAGCGGGGCGACCGGCTCGTCGACGCCGCCGCGCGCGACCTGCTCGGCCCGGTCTCCAACCCGCAGTGGCGCCGGTTCCGGCCGCGGGGCCCGCTGTGGTCCCGGGTCCTGCTGCGCGGTGACTCCATCGGGCAGAATGCCACCTGGCTGGTCGCGAGCACGGCCTGCCCGGGCGAGCAGAAGCAGCACTACCTGGCCACCGGCCCGGCCACGGCCACGCTCGACGAGCTGGCGGGCGCCGCGCAGGCATGCAAGGACAGCAAGGACGCCCTGGAGAGGGCGAAAGACCGCGTCGGACTCGACCATTACGAGACGCGCCGGTACGTGGCCTGGTACCGGCACGTCACGCTGGCGCTCTTCGCCGACGCGCTGCTCGAGGCACACACAACCCAGGGCTCAAGCGCAGCATGACCGGCGCTCAGCCAACCCAGGCAACGGCACGAAAAGGAGTGCAACAGCTATGTCCGCATCATCAGCCCCGGCCGGCCAGGACTTCACCGGCAAGGTAGCGTTCGTCAGCGGCGCCAGCCGCGGCATCGGCGCGGCGACGGCCCGGCTGCTCGCCCGGCGCGGCGCGGCGGTCGGCATCAACTACAACCGCAGCGAGGCGGCCGCGAAGGCGGTGGCCAGCGATGTCGAGAGCTACGGAGTCGCCGCCGTCATCGTCCAGGCCGACGTCACCGATGCCGAGCAGTTCGGCGCCGCCGTGGATGAGGTCGAGGGGAAGCTCGGCCCCATCGACGTCGCCGTCATCAACGCGCACGCACTCGACAACCCGGCGCGGGCGCCGTTCGGCAAGGTGCCGCAGTGGCTCGTCGAGGAGGTCATCATGCGCCAGGTCCGGGCGCTGCTGATCCCGGCCAGGCACATCGTCCCGCGGATGGCCGAGCGCGGCCACGGCTCGGTCGTCGTCGTCACCTCGACCCAGGTGCTGCACCCGGCCGAGCAGATGCTTGCCCTGGCGATGGGCAAGGGCGCGCTCGACGTCGGCGTCAAGTCGCTCGCCATCGAGTACAGCCCGCTGGGCGTCCGGGTCAACGCGATCGCGCCCGGGCCGGTGCTCACCGACGCGACCTCCACCCTGCTGACCGAGGAGTACAAGCAGGCCCGGGCCGACATCACCCCGCTCGGCCGGCTGGCGGTGGCGGAGGATGTCGCGGGCGCGATCGTCGCGCTCGCGTCCGACGACTGCGGATTCTGCACGGGGGCGACGCTCCAGGTCAACGGCGGGATCGTGATGGCATGACGGGTGCGCGCACATCGCTGCCCGCAACCGGCCGACCAATCTCGATGAGCACCCGCCGCCTCAACGGGCTCGCCGCCGTCATCTGCGGGCTGCTGCTCGTGCAGTTCTTCATCGGCATGATCACCAACCTGTACGTCGCCATCCCCGACTCGCACCCGGGCGCCGGGTCGAGCGACTTCTTCTCGGGGGCGCCGGCCGCGCTCGGGTGGGCGGTGGCCTCAGGCCCGGCCTGGCTCGCGTTCCACGCGGCGCTCGGCATGGCGCTGGCGGCGGGCTCGCTCGCCCTCGTCGTGATCGCGTTCCGCGCCCGCGACCGGCTGTGGGGGTGGCTCTCGTTCGCGGGGGCGATGCTGATCATCGGGGCCGGGTTCAACGGCGCCAGCTTCCTGGTGTTCGGCCACGACTTCAGCTCGCTGATCATGGCGGGGCTGTTCGCGCTGTCCCTCGGCTGCTACCTGGCGGGCATCTACCTCACCTCGCGACGGGTGACGTGACCGCTGGCCGGGCCCGTACCCGGGAGGCACCGCCGGGGACGGGGCCCGGGTGGCGGCCTGGCTCCTGGCAGGAGGCCGAGGCGGGCCAGCAGCCCGCGTGGCCGGACCAGGCCGCCGCCGGCGTCGTGCTCGCCCGCGTCAGTGAGCTGCCAGGCCTGGTCGGCGCGGGCGAGTGCGCCGAGCTCATCGCCGCCCTGGCCGCCGTCGCGGCCAGGCGCGGCTTCGCCGTCCAGGGCGGTGACTGCGCCGAGACCTTCGGTACGCTGTCCGGCATCGGGCTGAGCTCCCGGTGCCGGCTGCTGAGCTCGATGGCGCGAACCGTCACCGCCAGCTCGGGACTGCCGTCGGTCATCATCGGCCGGATCGCCGGGCAGTACGCCAAGCCGCGCAGCGCGGCCACCGAGGAGGTCGGCGGCACCAGCCTGCCGAGTTACCGCGGTGACATGATCAACGCCGCGTCAGCCGACCCCCGGGCGCGCCGCCCTGACCCCGCCCGCATGCTCGACGCGTACTTCCACAGCGCCGCGGCGATGAACGCGCTGCGCCTGCGGCCGTCCGGCGAGCCGCGGATCTTCGCCTCGCACGAGGCCCTGGTGCTCGGCTACGAGGCGGCACTGGCCCGGGTCGACCCGGAGTCCGGCCGCTGGTACGGCTCCTCGGCGCACCTGCTGTGGGCGGGCGAGCGGACCCGGGGCCGCCACGGTGCCCACGTGCGGTTCCTGTCCGGGCTCGCCAACCCGGTCGCGGTCAAGCTCGGCCCGTCCGCCACCCCGGGCGACGCGGTGGCGCTGTGCGAGGCACTCAACCCGGAACGGGTGCCGGGCAGGCTCACGCTGATCAGCCGACTCGGCGCCCCTGCCGTGGCGGCGCTGCTGCCCCCGGTCATCCGCGCGGTCACCACGGCCGGTCACCCGGTGGTCTGGATGTGCGACCCGATGCACGGCAACACCAGGCGGACCAAGGCCGGCTACAAGACGCGCGACATGGCCGCCATCCTGGCCGAGATCCGCGCCTTCTTCGCCGCCCACCGGGCCTGCGGCACGCATCCCGGCGGGGTGCACCTGGAGCTCGCGGGCGAGCACGTGACCGAGTGCGTGGGCGGCTGCGTCAACCCGGTGGCGGAAGACAGGGTGCCGCACGCCTACCAGACCGCCTGCGACCCCCGGCTGAGCCCGGCGCAGGCGCTGGAGTGCGCCGCCGTCATCGCGGCCGAGCTCGGCCGCTAGGGCCTGGCCCGACGCCGCGGCACCAGCCGCCCTAGGGGCGCCGCCCGCCCCGCCTGCCGCTGAGCTGTGCGATGAGCCGCGCCGGGCCGCGGCTGAAACAGTAAGACACATGAGGAACGGGTGGGGAGTCACCCCCACCCGTTCCGGCTATCTCTTCGGGCGCGCGGCCTAGGAAACGGCGGCCGCCGTCACCACCGGCGGCTGCGCCCGGCCGATCTGGACCCACACCGAGTGCATGTCGTTGCAGGCCCAGTGCTCGGCGCAGAGGCCGCCGGCCATCCGCGCGATGTGGATCTCCTTCCACACCACCCGGCGGCCGGTCGGCTGGACGCCGAAGATCGGCCCCAGGTGGGTGCCGGTGACCAGGCAGTGCTGCGCGATCAGGTCGCCTTCCTCGATCTCCCGCAGCACCTCGTAGTGCAGGTCGGGGAACCCGGTGCGCTCCATCCGGATGACCTGCTTCACTCCCTCGATCCCGCGGTCAAGGCCGGGTGGCGCGGCCTGGTTCACGAAGTCCGGGGTCAGCACCTCGTCAAGCACCTCGAGCTTGCCCTCGCTGAACGCCTCCATCACGATGCGGCGCAGGTTGTCGGTTCCCTTGGACATTGCCTTCTCCTTCTCTGCGTGTGCCTGGCTAGTCAGCCGATGGTTTGCCTGATGACCGGGCCGCGGCCGGGCAGGTAGCCCGCCCGGCCGCGTGCCTGCTCGATCGCCTTGGTCACGTTCTGCCTGGCGCGGTCCTGCTCAAGCCAGCCGGCCACCGGGCCAGGGTCGAGCTCGGCCAGCGCGTCGTCGACCCCTCCCCCGGTGCGCACCGCCGCCTCCGCCACCGCGTTCACCCGGACCAGGTACTCGCGCAGGTCGCGCAGTGTCTGGGCGGAGCCGACGGGGCCGTGGCCACCGATGACCGTGTCCGGTTCAAGCGCGATCAGCCGGGAAAGCGCGTCGGCCCAGCCGGCGATCGACCCGTGGATGGCCAGCGGCAGGACGCCGTTGGAGCACAGGTCAGCGGCGACAAGCACCCGCTGGCGGGGGAACCACAGCGCGACGTCGTGGAAGGAGTGGGCCGGGCCGAAGACGAGCGGCTGCCCGCCCCCGGGGACCGGGAGGGCGGCCACGTCGACGGGCTCGGGGACCCGGGCGCCGAGGGCGGCGAACCGGCCCGCGTACCGGGGCATGAGCCGGTCGAGCAGGGCGGGCTCGCTGAGCACCTTGGCGATGTCGGCCGCCGTCGGCGGGTGGGCGACGACCCGCGCGTCGCCGAAAACGGAGTTGCCGCCGCAGTGGTCGATGTGATGGTGGCTGTGCAGCACCGTCTCGACGCGCGTCCCCATGGCGGCGGCGGCCGCCGCGACCGGCTGCGACATCTCGGGCAGGAGCATGGCGTCGAACACCAGCGCCGCGCCGCCGTCCCGGATCAGGGTGGCGTTGGCAAGGCCGAGCGTGCCCGGCTCCTGCACGAAGGCGACGATGCCCTCCGCGACCTCGGCCGCGGTCACCGCGACGGCCCGGCGGACAGCTGCTCCATCAGGGCCATCCGGTCGAAGTAGGCGTGCCAGGTGGTGATGACGCCGCCGGCGGTGCCGATCACCTCGGCCGCCACCCAGCTCACGGTCCGGCCGGTGGGCGGGATGACACCGCCGGTGCGCGGGTTGCGAAGCTCGCCCAGGTGGGTGCCGGTGAAGCGCACCTCGCGGCAGGCGGTGCCGCCGTCCTGGGCCACCGTGAGCACCTCGTGCTTCATGTCCGGGTAGGACTCGTGGTGCCGGCGGAACACGTTCATGATGTACTCGATGCCCTGCCCGGCCGAGGTGGCGGTGGTCATCTCCGCGTCCGGGGCGAACAGCTCCCGCAGGTCGGAGACCTCGCCCGCGAAGACCGCCGACCAGACCCGCTCGGCCAGGTCGTTCGCGCTGGCCGCGGTCACGACGTCACCCGCTGCGGTGCCGGCTGCGCCTCGTACTGCGCGGCGACCTCGTACAGGTGGATGTCGATGGACTGGGTGTGCTGGTGCGCGGCGAGGATCATCGCCCGGCCCTGCTCGCCGGCCATCATCGTGTTGAACGCCTCCAGGTGCGTCCACTGCGCGTAGTTGAGCACCCGGCGCCCGTCGGTGCTCAGGTGAAAGTTCGCGGACACGAAGCCGTCCAGGCCGGCCACGACCTCCTCGGTTTCCTTGCGGAGGGCCGCCAGCAGCGCCTGCTGGTTCTCCGGCTCACAAGAGAAGACGTTGATGAAGGTGATCAGCCCGTTGCCGGCTGCGATCTCAGCCATTGTTCTTGTCCCTCCAGTACTGTTCGATGAGCTGCTTGTGCGTGCGAAGGTTGTGGCCGGACCCGCGGTTGATCCGGGCCGCCATCTGCTCGTCGGTGAACGGGGCGCCCGGCCGCATCTCGAAGTCCTGCACCCAGCGGAGCCTGGTGCCGCCGGGGTGGGCGGAGTACGAGTGGACGATGTGCATGTACAGGAACGGCCCGGTCTCCACCCGGCGCGCGACCACCTGGCGGCGGGCGCTGTCCGGTACCCGCTCGGAGACCCAGCCGTACCGGCGGCCGTCTTCCTGCGGCTTCATCACCAGGCGGAAGACGACGCGGTCGGGCGGGCCGTCGAGGATCTCGACGCTCTCGTACTCGCCGTCGTACAGCAACGGCCACTGCGTGAGGTCGTTCGCCTGCTCCCAGACCACGTCGACGGGGGCGTCGATGACGATCTCGTTATCGGTGTGCGCGGACATGACTCGGTAACTCCCCTTTGCTGTTATCTCGGGCCAGGGCGCGGAGCGCTGCCTTGTCGACTTTCCCGACCGCGGTGACCGGCAGCGTGTCGAGGACCCGCAGCCGGGCGGGCAGCTTGAACGGCGCCACGCCGAGCGCGGTCAGGTGGGTCCTCAGCTCCTTGAGGCTGGGCTCCTTGAGGCTGGGCGGCGCGGCGCGGAGGGTGGCGAAGACGCAGACCTCCTCGCCGAGCTGCTCGGCCGGCGCGGCCACGGCGGCCGCGGCGGCCACCGCCGGGTGGGTTTCGATGAGCTCCTCGATCTCCTCGGCCGAGACCTTCTCACCGCCGCAGTTGATGAAGTCCTTCCGCCGTCCCTCGACGACGAAGTTGCCCGACCGGTGCAGGCGGACGATGTCACCGGTCCGGTACCACCCGCCGGCCGCGAACGCGGCCGCGTTCTCCGCCTCCGACGCCAGGTAGCCGCCGATCGTGTACGGCCCGCGGGCGAGCAGCTCGCCCGGCTGGCCGGGCGGCACGTCGTCCCCTGCCTCGTCGACCAGCCGCCACTCGTCGGCCGCGCAGGCCGGCCGGCCCTGGGTCCACTCGACGACCTCGAGCGGGTCGCCGAGCCGGGTGAAGCACAGCAGGCCCTCGGCCATCCCGTAGACCTGCTGGACGACGGCGCCGAGGGCCGCGCTCAGCTCGCGCGCGTGCGTCCCGTGCAGCCGGGCCCCGCCGACCTGGACCACGCGCAGCCGCAGCCGTTGCGCGAGCCCGGGCTCGGAGCGGGCGTGCTGCGCCCACTGGACGGCCAGGCCGGGCACGGCCGCGGCGACCGTCACCCCCTCGGCCGCCATCGCCTCCATCGACCCGGCCACCAGCCGCGCATCGGACAGCACGACGCTGCCGCCGGCCGCGAGGGTGCCGAGGACCCCGGGGCAGCCGAGCGCGAAGTTATGGCACGCCGGCAGGGCCGCCAGGAACCGGCTGCCCTGCCCGAGACCGGCCGCGGCGGCGCTCACCGTCAGGTTGCACACGTAGTCGCGGTGGGTCCGCGGTATGAGCTTGGGCAGCCCGGTGGTCCCGCCCGACAGCAGGTACAGGGCGACGTCGCCGGGGGCAGGCGGGGCGAGCCCGGCGGCCGGCTCGCCCGTGAGGAGGTCATCGAGGGGCACCTCGCCCGGGCCGGCCCCGCCACCCGACACGACCAGCCCGCGCACGCTGCGGCAGGAGGCGGCCAGCGTGCGCGCGGTCTGCAGGTTGACACCGCGCTGGGCGGTGCGGCTTACCACGATCAGCCGGGCGCTGGCGGTGTCGGTGACGTGCCGCAGCTCCCGTTCCCGCAGCCCGGGGACCGCGAGCACCGCCGCCGCCCCGAGCCGGGCGAGCGCCAGGACGAGGACGATCAGCCCCGGCTCGTTCGGGAGCTGCACCAGCACCCGGTCCCCCGCCCGGATGCCGAGGCGGTGCAGCGACCCGGCCGCCCGGCTGACCTGGCCGGCCAGTTCGCCCCGGGTCAGCCTGGTCCCGGCGGCGGAGACGGCCGGCGCCCCGGGGTCAAGGGCGGCGTGCCTGAGCACGTACCCGGGCAGCGTCTGCGTGGTCCACCAGCCCTCGGTGACGTAGCGCCGCTCGCGGGCGGCGCGGTCGTCAGCGCCGGCCACCGGGCCCGGCCGGGGCAGCCGCACGGTCACGCGGGCACCCGCGCGGGCGCGGGCGGGAAGGCGGGCAGGCGGGCGAGGAAGTCCCTGATGTGCCCGGCGACGAGGGCCGGCTCCTCCAGGTGCGCGTAGTGGCCCGCGTCCGGCAGCACGACGAGCTCGGCGGCCGGCAGCGCGGCGGCGAGCGCGCGTCCCTTCCGCGGCGAGGTCACCACGTCCCTGCCCGCCACGACGACCAGGGCGGGGGCACGGACCCGGCTCAGGTCGCCCACCTCCGTTTCGCCGACCCCGATGCCCCACACCGCGCCCGCCTGGCCGGGCCGCCGCATCCGCCGGAAACCCGCGCTTACCAGGTCAAGCGCTGCCGTGTCGTGCGGGTGGCGCAGGGCCCCGGCGAGGAAGCCCGCCCCGCTCTCCCCCCGGTCAAGCTGGTCCGCCAGCTCGGGGTGCACCCGGAACGGGAAGCCGGTGGTGAGCAGGACGAGGCCGCGCACCCGGTGCGGCGCCGCGATCGCCAGCCGCAGCGCCAGCAGGGCGCCGAGCGAGTGCGCGACGACGACGGCACCGCCGGATCCGTCGAGCTCGGCCGCGAGGTCGGCCAGGTCCGCGTCGAGCAGCAGGGCCGGGACGTCCGGCCCGGTGCCCGCGCTGGCGCCGTGCCCGGGCAGGTCGACCGCGATCGACGTCATGCTCCCGAGCGCGCCGCGCAGCGGCCCCCAGTGCCCGGACTCACCACCGAAGCCGTGCAGGAAGAGCACCGGCGGGCCGGCCGCGCCCGGCCCGGCGCTGTCGCCGGCGTCCGGGCCTGGACGACTCGGCGGGGCCGCCGCCAGCCCGGCCCCGGCGGTCGCGGGCCGGCGCAGCAGCGCCCCCGAGTGAATCCCGCCGAAGCCGCTCGCCATCACCAGCGCGGTACCGACGTGGTGCCGGCGGGCGGTGTTGGGCACGTAGTCGAGGTCGCATTCCGGATCGGGGAACTCGTAGTTGACGGTGGGCGGCACCATGCCCGTCTGGATCGCCCCGACGGTGGCGACGACGCCGGTCAGGCTGGCGGCGGACAGCGAGTGCCCGATCATGGACTTGGTGGAGCTGACCGGGATCCGGTAGGCGTGCCCGCCGAGGACGGTCTTCAGCGCCTGGGTCTCGAAGACGTCGTTCTGGGGGGTGGACGAGCCGTGCGCGTTGACGTAGTCGACCGCGTGCGGCTCGGCGCCGGCCACCCGCAGCACCCCGGTCAGCACCGACGCCATCGAGTCGCCGTCCGGCGCCAGGTCGGTCATGTGCCTGGCGTTGTTCTGGCTGGAGTAGCCGAGCACCTCGGCGTAGATCCGCGCTCCCCGGGCGATCGCCGTCGCCCGGTTCTCGAGCACGACGGCGGCCGCCCCCTCACCGAGTACGAACCCGCCGCGGCGGGCGTCGAAGGGCCGGGACGCGCGCTCCGCAGGCCAGTCGCCGACCGCCAGTGAGCCGATGACGTCGAGGGTCGCATAGGCCAGGCCGGACAGCGGCGCCTCGGCCGCCGCCGTCACCACCAGGTCAAGCTCACCCTCCCGGACCAGGTCGAAGCCGAGGCCGAGGGCGTCGAGGCCGGCCGTGCAGCCGGTCGTCAGCGACGTGCAGGGCCCCCGCAGCCCGAAGGCACGCGCGGTCCAGGCGGGCGCGTAGTTGAGGAATACCGAGTCGTAGAAGACCGAGTCCTCGGGGAACGCGTTGATGGGGTGCGCCCCGTGCTCGCTCAGCTCTTCGTAGGCGTCCTGGAACTCGGGGGTCCCGCCGATGGCGGACGAGAACACCACGCCCGCCCGCCCCGGGTCGGATCCGGGCAGGCGGCCCTCGTCCGCCCTCGGCAGTCCGGCGTCGCCGGCCGCCATCGCGCCGACGGTCACCCCGAACTGCGCGAACCGGCTGAGCCGGGAGAACCAGGGCAGGTCCTGGCGGCGGTGGTGCGCTGCCAGGTCGAAACCGCTCGCCCGGGACACCACCCGGCTGCGCAGGCCGATCCGCTCCATCAGCGGCTCAGCGCTCAGGCAGCCCAGCCCGGCCGTGTTGTTGCGCCAGAAGTCCGCCTTGCCCACGCCGCTCGGCGCGATGATGCCGATCCCGGTGATGACTACATCGTTCACGCTCTGCCTCCGACGGTGTCCCGCTTGCGTGCGGCCTGCTGCTGCCGGATCGACCGGACCAGCTTCTCGATGCCCTTGCCCGGCCCGACCTGCACGATGTCGCCCGCGCCCGCCGCGATCAGGTACTCGATGCTGTCGGTCCAGCGCACACAGGAGGTGAGCTGGGCCACCAGCGGGCCGGCCAGCGGCCCGTCGTCGTACGGCCGGGCGGTCACGTTCGAGATGACCGGGATCCGCGGCGGCCGCAGCGGTACGTCGGCCAGGTACCGGGCGAACGCGGCCGCCGCCGGCGCCATCTGGCGCGAGTGGAAGGCGCCGCTGACCCGCAGTTTCACGTAGTCGCTGGCTCCCGCGGCGAGGAAGGCCTCCCCGGCCCGGTCGACCGCGGCGAGCGCGCCGGAGACCGCGACCTGGGCGGGCGCGTTCACGCCCGCGACCTCCAGGTCGGTTCCCGAGCGGGCCAGCACGGCGCGGGCCTGCTGCTCGCTCAGCCCGAGGACCACGGCCATGCCGCCCCCGTCGCAGCGGGACATCAGCTCGCCCCGGCGGGCGGCGACCCGGACGCCGGTGAGGAAGTCCATCGCGCCCGCCGCGTGCAGTGCGCTGAGCTCGCCGAGGCTGTGCCCGGCGAGGTACCGCGGTTCTGGCTCCCCCCCGTCCCGCCGGGCGGCGCAGCTCAGCGCGTTGACGACGAACAGCGCGGGCTGGGTGAACCGGGTCTGGTCGAGGCGGCCGTCGCCGCTGCGGCACACCTCGCTGACCGGCCAGCCGAGAGCGTCGCTGGCGGCGGCGGTGAGCTCCGGGTAGCGGTCGAACAGCGCGGCTCCCATGCCCGGCCGCTGCGTGCCCTGCCCGGGGAACACCCACGCGGTCATGCCGCCCTCCCCGCGTAGTCCTCAAGCCAGCGGACCGCCTCGGCGGCCGGCGGGTGGGCCCGGCCGTCGCGCGCCAGCCCTGCCATCGTGAGCTGGAAAGAGCGGTCGGCGAGCAGCGTCCGCACGCTGTCGCGGACCTCGTCCGCGCGCAGGGTCGCCACGTTCACCGCCGGGAACGGCCGCGGGTCACCCGGCCCGCTGCCCGCGATCACCCCCGCGCCGAGGTCAGCCAGGCGCTTGGCCAGGATGGGCTGATCGGCCTGCATGGGCAGGAAGCAGCAGGGCAGCCTGGCCGCGATCGCGAGCAGGGCGGTCCCGGCGCCGCCGTGGGTGACGAGCACGTCGCAGTAGTCGAGGAACGCGCGGTGGGCGGCGATGTGCCTGACGATCCTGGTACCCGCTGGCTGCGGGCCGTAGTCATCCGGGTTACCGTGCGGCCCGATCGACATCACCAGGTCAACCGGCTCGTCCCGCAGCGCCTCGAGCACCAGCTCGTGCAGCCGCTTGCCCTCGCCGGTGGCGCTGAACACGGTGCCGACCGAGGCGTGCACGACCGGCCGGCGGCCAAGCGCGGCCACCCAGTCCGGCAGGCCGGCCCCCGCGGCAGGCTCGAACGCGCGGTCGCGGTAGCGGAACGCGTTGGGCGGCAGCGGGAACCCGGGCGGGGTCACCGCGGCCGGCATCGTGTTCAGGTAGGGGTAGCTGTAGAGGCGGCCGAGTCCCGGGTCGTCCGGCAGCCCGTAGCGCCCGGGCAGTTCCCTGGTCAGGGTGTCGCCGCTGAAGCTGGCGAGCAGGGCGGCCGGGAGGTCGAGCGCGCCCGGGCTCATGAAGGCGAGCGGCACGCCGAGCCGTTCGGCCGCGATCCACGAGCCGAACTCGATGTAGCTCCGGACCACCAGGCCCGGGCGCCAGCGGGTGATCAGGGCTTCCATGTCCTCGACGGCGCCGTGCAGCGCGAGCCGGGCGAACACGGCGAGCCCCGCCCCGTGCCCGGTCGCCTCGTGTATCCCGGGAATGCTGTCGGGGACGCTCAGGTCGTAATCGGGCCCGGCCGCGAACGCCTGGTACCCGGCGGCCTCGATACCGGCGGTGAACGACCGGGCGGTGGCGTACGCCACCTCGTGGCCGGCCGCGCGCAGGCCGGCCGCCAGCGTCAGCGTCGCGTTGAAGCCGCTGTAGCCGGGCGGCGTGGTTATGAGCACGCGCACCGGGCCACCGCCTTTGTTCTCGCAAGGTAACCCATAACGACGGAAGCCGTCGCACGGCAACTGTGAAAGCGCACACCGGAAATACTCGCCGTGCGCACCCGGGCTGCAAATGGAAGAAGCGTCCGTCGGCTGCGTCTTCCGCGCTTACGGGTCCGGTGGCCGCGACCGGGCACGGGAAAGTGCGGCAGTAGATCACCCCGCGAGTTTCCGTCCTTCCGCCGGTCTCGCCCGTCCGCCGATGATCGAACCCATGCTCAGCTACCACGAAGTCCGCTCGCCGCAAACTTCGCCGTCATGGGATCCACTGCACGCCGCAATCCGGCTGAGCCAGGGGGCGCCATTCCGCGATTTCGTATTGTATGAAGCGGACGGCGTCTGGTATTACGCCGGCGGAACGGCCGGGCAGCTGTGGGTAAATCCGCGGGAGATAATCGCGTCCTGGCCCGGCAAAAGGAGCCGGGTGAGCTGGACCGGAAATCCGCTGCCGGGGGTGGCAAAGGTACTCGGCGACTACCCGGGGGAACGCTGGCATGCCTACGGCTGGACAGCGTTCGAGCTGTCCTACTACCTCAACGGGGTGACCCCGGTCGAATCCGAGGTCCCGCTTGTCCGGCTGGTCATTCCGCATACCGAGGCGGTAATCGGCGCCGGCGGCGCCGTGATCAGGTCGCTCGACCGGCGCATCGCGGCCAGCTGCATGGAGGTCACGGAGAGCGCGGACGACCCGCCCGCACCGCCGGCGGCGCCGGTCCCCGTCCGGGAGGGGCGGGACGACTACCTCGACGCGGTGCGGGCGGCGGTCTCCGACATCAACGCCGGGCTGCTCGAGAAGGTGATCATCTCCCGCCGGGTGCCGGTCGGCTACCAGGTCGACATGACCGCGACCTACCGCGCCGGGCGCCTGGGCAACACCCCGGCGCGGTCGTTCCTGCTCCGGCTGGACGACATGGAGGCCGCTGGCTTCAGCCCGGAGACCGTCCTGGTGGCCGCGGGCGACGCCCGGGTCAGCACCAACCCGCTGGCCGGGACCCGCGCGCTCGGCCGGGGCGCGGACGCGGACCGGGCGCTCGCCACCGAGCTGCGGACCGACCCCAAGGAGGTCTACGAGCACGCGATATCGATGCGCTCGAGCTGGCTCGAGCTGTCCTCGGTGTGCACGCCCGGGTCGGTGCGGGTCGACGAGCCGATGGAAGTGCGGATGCGCGGTACCGTCCAGCACCTCGGCTCGCTGGTGTCCGGCCACCTCGCCGCGGGCCGCACGCCGCTTGACGCGCTCGCGGCCGTCTTCCCCGCCGTCACCGCCTCGGGTATTCCCAAGGCGGCGGCCCTGGCCTGCGTCGCGCGCATCGAGCCAGCCGCCCGCGGGCTGTACGCGGGCTCGGTGCTCCGGCTCGGGTCGGACCGCACCCTCGACGCGGCCCTGGTGCTCCGCACCGTCTACCAGCGCGGCGGCAGCGCGTGGCTGCAGGCCGGGGCCGGGATCGTGGGCGTCTCCCAGCCAGAGCGCGAGTTCGAGGAAACCTGCGAGAAGCTTGCCAGCGTCGCCGGCCACGTCGTGCCGGCCGCTCAGCTGCCCACCCCCCTGTCCGGCAGCACCGCCCTGTCCGGCAGCACGGCGCTGTCCGGCAGCAGTTCAGGCGCTGGCCTCGCCTTCATCGGCCCGCCCGGCGACGGTGCGGGCGGCGGGCGCGCCGCTGCCCGCCGCGGCGCATGACCGGGCTCAGGGAGCTGGCCGAGCTCAAGCGGATCGCCCGGAGCGGCGGCGCCGCCGACGCCACCGAGCGGCAGCACGGCCGGGGCAAGCTCACCGCCCACGAACGGGTCGAGCGGCTGCTCGACCCGGGCACATTTCGGGAGATCGAGGCGCTGCGGCGGCACCGCGCGACCGGCTTCGGCATGGAGGCCAGGCGGCCGCACGGCGACGGGGTCGTCACCGGCTGGGGGACGGTCCACGGGCGCACGGTGTTCGTCTACGCCCACGACTTCCGGGTGTTCGGCGGCTCGCTCGGCGAAGCGCACGCGGCCAAGATCCACAAGCTGATGGACCTGGCCGCCGCGGCGGGCGCGCCGCTGGTGAGCCTGAATGACGGGGCGGGCGCGCGCATACAGGAGGGCGTGACGGCCCTGGCCGGGTACGGCGGGATCTTCGTCCGCAACACCCGCAATTCAGGGGTGATACCGCAGCTCAGCGTGATGCTTGGGCCGTGCGCGGGCGGCGCCGCCTACTCGCCCGCGCTGACCGATTTCGTCTTCATGGTGCGCGGCATCTCCCAGATGTTCATCACCGGCCCGGACGTGGTCCGCGCGGTCACCGGGGAGGAGGTCAGCCACGAGGCGCTCGGCGGCGCGGACGTGCACGCCACCGTCTCGTGGGTGGCCGCGTTCGTCTACG
>Ga0265338_10002511_pt1 | contig 27294 bp, 24 predicted proteins | sample 42126metaG_FD_193579 | JGI IMG/M metagenome (GOLD analysis project Ga0265338, IMG submission 193579) | Rhizosphere microbial communities from Carex aquatilis grown in University of Washington, Seatle, WA, United States - 4-21-26 metaG | ecosystem: Host-associated > Plants > Roots > Rhizosphere...
TTCATAAAATTTTTCTCTGCCTTGACCTGCACGCGCTGGAGCCACATGCGCGGCGCAAGTAGGAAGGCGGCGGCAACAAGAGGCGCAACAAACCAATAGGAAAATCCGAACGCCATGCGGACAAGAAGCCACATGGCCGCCGCCGCGCCGAGCGCAATCAGAAACGGCGTAACGCTGTTGATGTGCATTGCCCAACGACGCGGGATGCCCAGAATGAAGAGGTGGGATAGCCCTGTCTCCGCCCTTCCGATCCAGCTAAGAGGCAACGCAAGAGCCGTCTCGGCGGGCCTTTCCACAGGTGTTCTGACCACAAGGCTGAAGCGGTGCTCCACCTCGCGCCGCGCCTTGCGGCTTAACATAAGTGCGCCTAACAAGACCGCACCGCTGGTCATAAGAAAAACAAGAGCGAACGCTATCATAATCATGGTCATGCCGCCGTCTTGGCGAGCGAACCTGTGGCCTCGAGAAAGGCGTTGCCAAGCCCGAAATATTCCAGCCGCCGGAGAAATCGCGGGCGGCCATGCGTCGATTCAAATACGCCATTCAGGCTGCCATCCGGGTTATCGCCGATGTAGCGGTAGGAAAACAGGGAACCGAGCGATATGATTTCTTCCTCAAGGCCGGTGATTTCCACGACTTCGGTAACTCGCCGCACGCCGTCGCGCATGCGCTCGGTATGCACGATCAGGTCAATCGCGCTGGTTATCTGGCCGCGGATCGCGCGAACCGGCAAATTCACATTCGCCATCAGGATCATGTTCTCTATTCGAGCCAGCGCGTCGCGCGCGGAATTGGCGTGAATCGTCGACATCGAGCCGTTGTGGCCCGTATTCATGGCTTGCATCATGTCGAACGCTTCCGGGCCGCGCACCTCGCCGACAATAATGCGATCGGGCCGCATGCGCAGCGCGTTCGTGACGAGATCGCGCTGGGTGATTTGACCATAACCTTCAAGGTTGGGCGCGCGCGTTTCGAGCTGGATGACATGCAATTGCTGAAGCTGCAATTCGGCGGCGTCCTCAATGGTCACGATACGCTCGCCTTTGTCGATGACACGCGACATGGCGTTGAGCAAAGTCGTTTTGCCTGATCCTGTACCGCCGGAGATGATGATGTTGATCCGGCACCGGGTGGCAATCTCAAGCGCGCGGGCCAACTCCGGAGAAACGGTTCCGAGATGGACGAATTTGGACAGGTCCATGGCAATGCGCGAAAATTTACGAATGGATATGCAAGGTCCCTTGAGGCTGAGCGGTGGAATGATGACGTTGACGCGGCTGCCGTCGGCAAGCCGGGCGTCGAGCATCGGACTCGACTCGTCCACCCGGCGTCCAACGGATGAGGCTATACGTTGCGCCACATGCAGCACATGGGCGTTGCTGCGGAAGCGGAGCTTTGTGAGTTCGAGCTTGCCGCGCCGCTCGATATAAATCACAAGCGGCCCGTTGATCAGGATGTCGGATACCGTGTCGTCGTGGAGCAGGGGCTCGATCGGCCCAAGCCCCAGCATATCGTCGACGATATTGGCGGTCAGGGAACGCTGTTCGTTCTGGTTGAAGAGCAATCTTCGTTCCGTCGCAATTTCCGCGACCAGCAGCTCGACTCGCGCCATCAGCTTGTCCCGCGTCGTCCGAACCGCGACTATGGGGTCGATCCGCAACAGCACTTCGTCGCGGATAAAATCCATAGACGAAATCGAAGCCTCCCTGGAAGGTGGAGGCGCCGTTACATCCAACATGGCCGCCGGCGCAGACGGCGGCGATTCCGTCCGCGGCGCTGGCAGAGGCTTGACTTCAATTCCGTCCTTCTTCCCAAAAACTACCATCATCCATCTCCTATCGCTCGGGAATTGCGAATGCCATCAACCGAAGACGCGCCCCAGAAACGAATCCCTGGATTTAACTTTTTTGCCCGCCAAAAGACGAAGAACCGGCTCCAAACTGCGCTGGAGTGCCACCACCTTTCTCACTTCCGCTATCCCCAGTTTCGAAGCCGCTCCGATTTCGCGATCCTGGGGTATGATGACATCCGGCGGATGCCCGATGGCGCGCATGAACTCGCTTTCCGGCAGGCTATTGGAGGCTTCGCTATTGTTGAGAATGTGTAGGGTCGAGCGCTCCAGCGTATTCGGGCCGATCTTCTCGCGCCAGCGCACGATGTCGCGCGCCGCCGTCAGGCTCGCATTGCTCACCAAGAGGCATATGCTCGGCAGGTAAAGCACTTTCATGAGCTGCGGCACGAGAGATATGGGCATGTCCACGAACACATAGCGATAACGATGGAGCAACGTCGCGAGCAGCGAGAGAACCGCCTTTTCTTCTGGGGCTACGATGTTGTCAAAAGGCTCTAGGGAAGCCAGCAGGTTCAATCTCTTGGTGACATGTATGACGCCGCGTTCGATAAAAAGATCATCAACCCGTTCCGGATGTTCCAACGCTTCGCGTAGCGCTTCATTCGGCACCGTATTAAGCTGAAGTGCGGCGTCGCCCGAATGAACATCAAGATCAACGAACATAACCAGGCGCTGGTATGTTTCTGCCAGGCTCCAGGCGGCGTTGACGGCGATCGTTGTGGCGCCCACGCCGCCGCTTATGCCGAGCACGAAGATGAGCTTGCCCATGCGCGAGCCGTGGGATTCGATATTTCCCGTCAGAATCCCATTGCAGGTGCGTACGAAAAGATCCCTTACCAGAGGCTTGAAAAAATATTCGACGACCCCGGCATCTTTGAATTCGCGGTAAAGGGTAATATCGTTGATTTCGCCGATAACGATGACTCCCGTGCCCGGTTCGCATACTTCCGCAAGTCGGTTGACCTGCGCCGCGGGATCGTTGACGCCGCTAATATCGACAACCAGCAGTCGCGGGGAAGTCCGTTTCGCGAGTTCCAGAATGGCGGCGTTTATAGTGCCACTGGTGAATTCGACATTCAGGATACCGATATCGCTGAGACACTGGCGAATGACTCCCTCGGACTCGCGATCGGCCACGAAAACCATCGCGGCAAGGAGGGGAACCGATGGGGAAGCCGGAGGCGAGCCGGGAGAGTCGATCATGGACTACCGCCTCCCCCTGTAGATCCCGACGCTGCGGGCGGCGGCGACGCCGGTGCATTAATGTCCTTGAAGGTCGTGCTTTTATTCTGATCATAATCCTTCAGAACGGCGGTTTCGCGCTCGCCGCCCTCGGGGCCAAGTATGCGGCCTTGGTCCAGATCGGTCGGAGCTTCAAGCATATTCACAAGATTGGCGTGGCTTATGCAGTCCATGTAAGGCGAGTCCGCGTTGCTGTGGCGATCTTGCGGAAAATCGACCCAGAGCGGACAAGGCCGCGTCTCCGCCCGCTCGTTATGTTCGCCGTCATTCGCGGCGCAGCCCGCAAACGTCAGGATCAGCAGCATGCCGAAAACGGGCGTGAACCAGTGCGTTTTTATTTTTGTGTCGGCCATATCCATCACTCCATCATGAAGCCTGCCGCGCCGGTCAGGTGAGGCGTTCCTTGCTTTGTTTGCGTTGCGTCTTTTGAGGTCGTCGTGCTTTTGCCCTGCGACGCCGTCAGCCGGCCCAGCAGTATCTGTTCTATATCGCTGGCGAAAACGATGCCTTTGGTCGGAAGATGGGCATCGGCCGTTCGCGCGACGGGCTGGACGATGTAAGGTGTTACGATAATGACCAGTTCGCTTTCGTTGCGTTGATAGTTGGTGGAACGAAAGAGCGCCCCCAAAACCGGTATGTCACCGAGCCAGGGAAGCTGTTGAATCTGATTTGTTCCGTTATTTTGTAGGAGTCCGGCAATGGCGAAACTTTGGCCGCTTGCAAGCTCGACCGTCGTTTCCGCCCGTCTTATCGCTAAGGCGGGAATCTGTATGCTGTCGATCACGACGGATCCGACATTCGTCAGCTCGCTTACCTCCGAACGAACCTCAATGCTCAGCCGGTTTGAATCGAGAACAATGGGCGTAAAATCAACACTAACGCCAAATCGCTTGAACTCGATGGATATCTCCTGATTGCCCTGCGCAATGGGAATGGGAAATTCGCCGCCCGCCAGAAAATTTGCGGTTTTGCCGGAGATCGCGGTGAGATTGGGTTCTGCCAGAATCGTCACCAGGCCTTCATCTTCAAGCGCATCGATAAGGCCGGAGATATTGACGGAACCGCCGCTGCTTTGATAGCCGGCGCCGATCGAATCGAGATTGTTCAATGACGTGTCGCGCGTAAAATTGCCGAAAGCCGTGGCCGGCGCGCGGCCCGTAAGCAACCCGATGGCAATCGTACCGTTGTTGAACAGAGAGCCCCAATTAAAACCGAAATTTTTGGTGGTATTGCGCGAAACTTCGGCGACCTGTACGCGCAGATTAACCTGCGTCGAGGCGGCGACCGCGACGTTCAAATTCAAATTATCTTTCTCGCCGAGATACTGGCTTGCCGCCGCTTTCAACTGCTGGGCCTCGCGTGGCGAGGCGACGGTGCCTGAAAGAGTAATCCCGCCCGGCGCGCTCGTCACATCGATCTTCGCATTCGGAACTTCCTTGTTGATCGCCGCGCCGATCTCCTTGTTCGGATGTGTCACGGTGACCGCATAACTTGTGCCCGTACCGGCGCCCGTCAGCGCATATGCGGTCGTCGTTCCGACTTTCTTGCCAAGAACGAGAAATTGAGTCGCGTTTTTTACCGACGTCGGAACCTGAATGTCGGCAATATCCGGGTTCGCGACGAAGATGGTAACTGCGGGCTCGGCCATTTGAACAAGGGTGGCTTGACCGGCCTCGACCGTCAGCGGCGCGTGCTGGTGGACTTCGCCCGCCGATGCATGCAACGCCAATCCTGCCTGAGCAAAAAGTGCCAATACCACGATCCATGCGAGCGTGATCTTTACGGGCTTGTTTTTGTTTTTCAACATGGCCATTGCCTCTTTTTCAACGCAGTTCCGTCTTATCGCCGTGGATAACCTCGATTAAGGCGCGCGTTCCACGTATTGCACCGATAGAAACAATTCCCTTCGCCGGCGCTTGTTCCGGCGATCTCAGGGCTGGCGATACGTCCGAAGCCCAGACAGGACTGTTTTCCATTTCCAGGTTGACGCTATCCATCCCCGATCCCGCCAGCGCGCGTATGGATAGCGCCACTTTCCCGATCTGTTGCGCGACGAGAATTTGTTCGGCCTCGCGCTCCGTCAGCTCAAGGGTCACCGTCTTCAGATCTGAAACGCTCTCGGAGTTGACATGCTGATCGGACGCAGATGATTTCGACAGTGCGGGAAGCGTCTTATCGACGGCGATAACGCGCCGATTGTACAATATAGTTTCGCCAACGGACTTATGCGCGGCATTGCCTTCCTGGCTGGAAAGGTTCTGCGTAAGGATAATATCGACACGATCACCCGGCATGACCAGGCCCGATACGCCTTGCGCTTCATCCACCGCGAGCGACACGGCGCGATATCCGGGAGACAGGATGGCGGATAGGAAATCGCGATCTTTTTCTTGAACGATCCCGCTCAGGTTTAACGCTTCTCCGTCCCCAAAGTCGCGACGCGTGACGGCGCCGATGAAATCCGTCTCGGAAATCTTGCCGCGCACCAGATTATCCTGGGCTATTTCCGTCGGCGGCAATTCCTTCCAGGCCATGTCCTCCGGGCGAAGCAGCGAGCCAGCGACAAGCGGGTGTGCCGCAATCAAAATAGATGGTTCTGTCTTGTCCACCTCAGCCTTCTCAACCTTTGAAGCCGACGATTGGCCGAACCCGAGCACCAGAAAAACGAGGCCGGCGAGAAGGGCGATAGCGCCTATAGCGAGCAGGATGTTGCGCTGAAACATTGAAAAACCTCGGAAAACATGGACGCAAGAACACCGCCGAGAATGGCCAAAGCGTAGGGCATGGGCCGGCTCGTCTTTTTTCTGTTGGAATCTCTGGCGAACAGGTGATTTACAAAACGTCTGGCCGGTTGGTGTGCGTTCTTCGCGACAAAAAATCTGACAATGTAGAAACAGCTGAGTAGGCCGCCTGCCATCGCAATGTTGAGCAAGAGCAGCACAATCCGATCCGAAGGAACAAGCAATGTCGCCGCGGCAATCAACTTTGCATCGCCGCCACCGATCATATTACGATGCGTAAGAAAGACGAGGACAACAAAGGCGAGTCCGGCACAGACCAGACTCAATGCGGCCGACGTCAGTCCCGAAGCAAGCCGGAGCGCCAGACCGGCACCAGCCACGAAAACAACCATGTGGTTGGGAATAATCCCGTTCTTCGTATCTCCGGCGGCGGCATCGACCAAACCCGCCAATCCTGAGAACAAAAATAGCGCCGCCAAAGGGGATGGATTCATAGTGTCCCGGCGATCGTGTTGAGCCTGGTTGCCGGCTTCGTGCTGGCCAGTGTCGCGGCGGCGATGCCGCGTTCGGATTTGACTGAAAGCCGACAGGCGATGGCTCTTGAAATGCTGCGCATGCAGACCCCATGAGGTGACGGAAAAGCGGATAATCATTCGAGACAGCCGAAATCATGCCGGTTTTCTGCCCTTTTCTCTATGATCTGCGTCATAGGCCTTTGCGGCTGTTGCTTGCGTAAACCGTAGGGAAACCGTCCTGAAAGTCTAATAAACTCCCGGAATCAGCCGCCACGTTTTTCTGGCGTAATCCTCATATTCGGGAAAATACTCTTTCAAGACTTTTTCTTCGTAGTGGATACGCCCGATCTGCAACGCAAGCTGCATCGCGACAAGAATCAACGCCCAAGATGAGAAGAAATTGATAGCGACGCCCAAGGTCGCCACTGCCTCCGCCAGATACAAAGGATGCCGCACGACGGCATAGAGGCCGTGCGTGACCATCCGCCTTCCTTCCGGCAAGATCGAAAAGGAGCGCCCCAGCTGCAGGAGAGCGATAATCGCAAAACCATTGCCAACGACGACCAGCAGATCGGAAAACAACGGCGCCCACAAAGGCAAATCCTCGCGCTGGTGGAGCAGAAGCAATGCTGACAGCAGAAACCCGCCCAGAATAGCCGTGGCGCAGGGAGTGACGCCCATAAATTTGCTGACGGGTCGCAGGCGCAAGACGTAAAGGCACGCGATGACCAGCATATAAAATCCGATGGTGAAAACTGACAGGATTTGGCTGATTTGACGCGGCTGCAGATTGCTGGAATCTATTTCTTGCAATCCGACGATACCGCTCTTGAGGCAGGCACCAGCCCAAAAGGCGAAAACGAGCCCCAGCGCAAAGCGGACCAGAAGATCAAGGTAATGACGGCGGGCAGAAAGTTTTGCATTCATGCTTCGTTCAAACGAGGTTGCCCGGATATTGGGTTCATAGCTTTCCGGCAATCGTGTTGAACGTGGCTGTCAGGTTCGTACCGACCAGTGTTACGGCGGTGACGATCACGACCGCGATCAGCGAGGCCAGAAGGCCGTACTCGATCGCGGTAACGCCGCGTTCGGATTTAACCGAAAACCAGCGGGCGACGGCTCTTGAAATGCTACGCATGATAGACCTCTTGAGTGAGAGTGGATAATCCTTCGAGACAAGCAAAACTATGCCGCTTTTCCGGCTTTCCCCCTATGATCTGCATCATAGGATTTTCCGATACTTCTCTGTATGGAGGATCGGGGACATGTATCTGGAAAAAAGGGCGCATATGACGCAGAGCCTTTGTAGGCGCTTCGCGCTTATTGCCGCCATATCGTTTGTGCTAGCGGGATGTAGTGAGTCATTCGCGGCAACCGACGCGGAAGACGAGCAACAAGCGCAACAAGCTCAGCTTGCGCCGGAGCAGCGCGATCCGGCGTTGCGCCTCGCGCGCGCGTCGCGCGCTGCGGGCGATCTTGCCTCTTCGATCAATCTTTATCGTGGCGTCACGGCGATGAAGCCGGCCGATCCGGCGATTATGATCGAACTTGGGGATACGTTGCTTCAGGCCGGGGGCGTCGACGACGCCATTGACGCTTACAATCAGGTACCGGAAACATCTAATGCGCGGCTGGGCGCGCTTCTGGGGCTCGAGCGGGCGTATTTTGCGCTTGGCGAATTCGGCAAAGAACTCGAATACGCCGATAAGGCAGTGGCTCTGGCGCCGAACGACGAGAAAGCGCTTATCGGATGCGGCGTGGCGCTTGACAGCCTCGACCGGCACGAAGAAGCCCAGACTTACTACCGTACCGTGATTGCCGCGACGCCGCATAATCTGGCGGCGCGCAACGATCTGGCGCTATCGCTAGCTTTAAGCGGAAAGTTCGAGGAGGCCATAGAAATCATGACGTCCATCGCGAGATCGACGACCTCGACGCCGCGTACCCGGCAGAACCTGGCCCTGATTTATGGGCTGATGGGGGAAAGGGAGCGCGCCAAGGAGTTGAGCCTTGTCGACTTGAGCCCGTCGGATACGGAAGCCAATCTGCAATTCTTCGACCTTGTCCGCAGCGCCAGCAAATAAGATTCCATCAGCTCAGCTCGGATAGCAAGCCGTAGCAGCAAGGGTGACGGTGCCAGGGGCGATAAACGGAGTGACAAAAACGAACGGAAAGCTGGCGACAACCTGCACACCGCAGTTTGCCGTTGAGGCCGTAAACGCCGCAGACGTTATGGTCAGGCCGAAGGCCTGGGTGACGGCATAACTCTGGATCTGGGTAAAGGTTCCGCAATTCGTGGTGTTGATAGCTCCACAACGGGCGGCCGCCTCGACAGCACGGTTAAGCGTCGTTTGCATCCATATCAGCCGCCCCACATCCATAATGCCGAGAACGAACAACAATAGGGCCGGCAGCAAGATCGCGTATTCGATCAGCACCGCGCCGCTTGAAAAACGAGATTGTTTTCCTATCCGGCGCATCATGATTCATTGAATCCTTATGATCGACTGGCTGGAAAATGTCGTCGGAATATTCGATCCCGGATAGGAAATAATCTTTTGATGAGAAATAAGAGCGCTGATCTTGACATATTGCCCGGGCGAAATTCCGCCTGTACAGGTCGAGGTGCAGACAATCGTCGTTATGCCACCGCTTGCGGGGCATCCGCAAAAAAGCGATGGTGCGGGGCTGGCGGTGATGCCGCTGACACCCGTGGCGTTGACGACGGCGGCGGTAATACCCGACGCGTCCCAGCCGTTTTTAGCGGCATAGATAGCGCCCGCCTCGGTTGAATTTCTGACCAGCATCGCCTCATAGGCAGAAAAGCCAACCTCGGTAAGTCCTGCCAGCAACAGGAAGAAAAGGGGCAGCAGAAGAGCGAACTCGATCGCGGCGGCGCCTTTTTGCCTCTTTCCGGTCTTGGCGGAGATAAGGATGCGTTTCATGGCCGGTCATTCCACAAGATGGCTTGGCGAGCCGCCAATCGGCTGAATGCCTGTGCCTGCGCAATTGCTGTCCAGTTCCGCATCGTTATCAAAGTTGATAATGCGTGCGATGACCTGCGTACAGCCGCTGGGGGTGATCGTCACATTATTATCGAATGAAACGATCTGGTTCGGAAAGTAGAGAGCTCCGACGATTTTGGCCGTCGTGGTATTTGCAAATTCCTGATTCACGGTCGGCGTGGCGGTACGACTGCTGAATATGGCAATACCGGCATAGTTCCCCGTCGAGGGAGCCGTCAAATTGACGATCGCACTATTGCTGATGCTCATCCCGTAATTTCCGTTGATAACCAGCGTGACGCCGCCGGTTCCGTTGACGACGGCATTGTTGGCGAATACCAGACTCTGATCGACATAATAGGTTCCCGGCGCGAGATTCAGCGTTGCACTGCCGCTGAAACTCCATCCGCTGCAAAAATGCCCGGGCGAAAGATTGTAGGTCGCGGTGCCGTAGCCGGTGCCGGACTGACTGGTGCAGGCGGGGGGCGTTTGCATCTGCACGTTGGCATAAGGGTCCGGCGTGGCCGCTGCGTGAGCGGTGTTGGGGCTGCCGTTAAGTGTCGAATTATTGTAAAGCACCCAATTGCCGACCGTCTTCACGGGCCCGTTAATGGCGGCGCTGTTGGCAAGGAAGATTGACGAGCTGCTGCTTGAATTGGAGGCGACGCCGCATTTGGGATTGCTCACGGTCGCACTGTTGTTGACGTTAATGGCGCCGGAGGCGGAGGGATCGGTGGAGAGCGCGCAATAACTGCCCGCGCTGCCATAGATCGCGACCGCACGGGCAGAAACATCGATAGTGCCCGAGCGGAAGATGCTGATCAGGCTCACTGTTTGCGGTTGATCGATGGTGACCTGAACGGCTGTTGTATTGCCAGCATAATTGCCGCTGACAGGCGGTTGGTTGGTCGTGACGGTGACGTTATTGGCACCGGAGGCGAAGCCGGCAGCGCTTGCAATGGCGAGAGCCTCGGTGCGGAAATTGGCCGGATACCCCGTTGCTATGGCCACTGCGGCGCCGAGCGCCGCCGCGTCCGCCGCCGCCTGCATCTGGCGCTGCGCCGCGAGCAGAAAGACGATTTCTGTTCCGAGCGCTACCATGCCGATCATGGCAACTAGCAAAAAGCCGGCCATGATCGCGACGCTTCCGCGTTGCGCGCGCCAGATCGCCAGAACTAAGCGCGCAAACTCCTGAAACATTGTTTATCGGCCTTTCCCTCATTTTCATGAGGCCGAATGCCACGCGCCGCAGCAATTTTGCCCCGTCGGCCCGCACGCATGGACTCTAGAGCCGGGTAATCGACAAATTCGATCTGATGTGCATCCTCCAGCGCCTTGATCATGCCCGAGCGTTTCATTCTCGAGATCACGCGGCAGATGGTTTCATATGTCAGCCCAAGATGGTCCGCGATATCGTGCCGTGTCATCGGCAGTTCGACGCGGCGGCCGTCATTGGTTCGATCGGCTGTGTCGAGGAGAAACGAGGCCAAGCGTTCGGGCGCCGTCTTGCGCGCAAGAAGGACCATCCGTGTGTTCGTTTCCGCAAGATTTTTCGTGGTTACGTCGTGTAGGTGTCGCGCGAGGATGGGATCAGTTCGGGAGAGATGCTCGAGTGCCGCCCACGGGTAGCGCACCAGAACCACTCCGCTTACAGCTTCGGCGGAGGTTAAGTAACGTTCTTCCGCATTAAAGCCGAAGAAATCGTCCGAGAAAAAGAATTCGGCAATATAACGGCGTCCATCCGCCAGCAGATTACAGGCGCGCACCGTCCCGGAAACCACTTTGTACCAGTAATACACATCTTCGCCTTCACCATAAATTTCCTCATTCTGCGAAAAAGAGTGAAGCGACGTGATCATGCCGCCGTATTCCGGTGACCGATGCAAAAAAGCGGCCTGTGGATTTTCCGCTAGGCAATTTTTGTTCATGAAGATCGCCCCGTTCCGATCGATTGGCAGCTGCGGTTATCATGGCGGACGTTCTCAAAATTTGATGAAAAGCAAATGTAACGACGATGCCATAAACGTAAATCATATTAGTATATGTGGGTATTCATGAGTGAACACTTATGTATTTGTAAATGTGACCGAGCATGCGCCCATGTTCACCGCAAGCACACGGACTAACCATACTGCGCCGCGGATGGTTTGCGACCCTTCGTTGGCGCAAGAGCGCCGCCAACTCCATAAAATAGAAATCATTTGATAAATATCAAATCAGGTTTGTGAAATTAAAATATTTTGAAACGTTGTCGCAAGATCGCGATCAACACCTCTCGTAGAGCAATGCAACAGGCAATGCTTGTCGTGTGCAAGCAGGGAAGGTTTTATGTCTCAAAACATACTTCTGATCCAGAGCAACCCTTCGGACGCTAACACCGTTCTGAAAGCTCTGAGCGACTCAAGAGATGGGGCTTTCCATGTCGAATGGATTAGAAACTGCGCCGACGGGCTGAAGCGAATGGCCAGGGAAGGAAGGAAGGGAAAACGGGAAAGCGACGATATCGTGGCGGTATTGGTTGATCTCTCGATGCCCGAAAGTCAAGGTATCAACACCTTCAACCAGCTTGTTCGCCTGGTTCCGCAGATTCCAATTCTGGTTCTGACGGCTTCACGCGATGAAGATATCGCCAAGTCGGCGGTACGGCATGGCGCATGGGATTATATCCTGAAGGATCACCTCGATAATCACTTGTTGCCTAAGCTCATAGCGAACATGGTTGAAAGCGCCGCAAACGCAGACGTATTATTTGAAGAAAAAGAGCGCGCGCAAGTCACACTTAACTCCATCGGCGATGCGGTCATGTGTGCCGGCACATCGGGCGGCGTGACTTATCTCAATCCGGTGGCTGAAAACATGATGGGATGGTCGCTGGAAGAGGCAGTGGGCCGCCAGCTTGAAGAGGTATTTCGAATTGTCGATGGCAGTACACGTGGAATCATACCGAACCCCTTGAGGTTGGCGATTCAGAAAAACATGGCCGTAAACCTCACTCCGAACTGTATTCTGATCCGCCGCGACGGAGTCGAATTCCCCATTGAAGATTCTGTTACCCCCATTCACGATCGAAACCGGCAAGTGAGCGGCGCCGTCATCGTATTTCGCGATGTGAGCAAGACGCGAATGCTGTCGCTGAGAACGCAGCAGGCGCAGAAGATGGAGGCCATCGGCAACCTTACCGGTGGCATGGCGCACGACTTCAATAACTTGCTAAGCGTCATTATCGGCAATCTCGATATTCTGGGCAATCAACTGGGGAATAACGAGGAAGCGAAAAGTCTTTCGCAAGCAGCATTGGATGCCGCGTTGCGCGGCGCCGACTTAACACGACGGATGCTTGCTTTTGCCAGCCAGCAGCCGCTCCAGCCCCATCAGATCGATGTCAACAAGCTGACAACAGGAATCACTAAGCTTCTTAGCCGCACGCTGGGCGAAGATATCCAAATTTCGCTTAACCTTGCCGCGGATGTCTGGCCGATTATGGCCGATCCCGCGCAACTTGAAGCCGCGCTTACCAATCTTGCCACCAATGCTCGCGATGCGATGCCGCGTGGGGGACGCCTGACGATTACAACCAGCAATGGGCATCTCGATGCCGAAAGTCTCTTGAAAAGCGCGGAAGTCATAGCCGGCGATTATGTGGTGATCGAGGTCAGCGATAGCGGAGTTGGCATGCCGCCCGGGGTGATTGCCAAAATTTTCGAGCCATTTTTTACCACGAAGGGACGTGGCAAAGGCACCGGCCTAGGTTTGGCCATGGTGTTCGGCTTCATGAAGCAATCCGGTGGCCACATCAACGTCCAGAGCAAAGTAGGTAGCGGCACCGCCTTTCGTCTCTATTTGCCGCGCGTGGCAACGGATAGGACAACGATTTCCCAGACGTCGGCGCCGGTGCAGGCCAGTGGCGGCCGTGAAACCATACTGGTGGTTGAGGATAATGAAGAGGTGCGAAGGATCGTTATCCGCCAGTTAGCTGAAATGGGTTACCGCGTACTCGATGTCGGAAACGCCATGGACGCGATTGAAATACTTACTGCGGGAGACAAGGTCGATCTGCTATTCACCGACATCGTTATGCCCGGCCAACTCAACGGCCTTGAGCTCGCGCGCGTGGTCGCCGAGCGTTGGCCAGCGCTTAAAGTCATACTGACCTCGGGTTTTCCGGAAACGACACTCAACGGTCATGTGGGATCTCCCGCAGGTATGCGCCTGTTGAGCAAGCCATATAGAAAAACGGATCTCGCACGCATTGTGCGAGAGACTCTTGAAGAGAGGATGCCAGCGAGTCATCCCTTCAATCCGCAACCAGATCCCCTAAGAGCATGATGATGATCGGCGCATAAGAAGGAATTCGGCATAATGCAAAGTTTTTTGGAGATTCAACGCATGATCTCTAAAACATTTACAGTTGTGATGTTTTTGTTCCGGGCGCAAAAATTTAAGCCATTGAAAAAACTGGTCGGAGAGAGAGGATTCGAACCTCCGGCCCCTGCCTCCCGAAGGCAGTGCTCTACCAGGCTGAGCTACTCTCCGATCTTATACGGGAGGGGCTTTATAGCGGCCCGCGGCTCGCGGCGCAACGCGCCTGATAAGGCCGGAATTCCCGCTTCATGCGATTTATTGTCGGGCGCAGAGATACGGCTCTGGCGAAATAGACAGCTTTCGTCATTCTTGCTAGAAGGGATGTTGTTTGCTGTAACTTATCCCAATAGAACCAATCGAATTTATATGAAACGTATTTGGCATTATGCCTCGCGCGAACTTGGGCTTTGGCCCGCAGTAGCCAGCATTTTCAATACCGCTAATATTGCCTGCCTTTCGACAAGCGCTTGGCCGTGGCTGTTGCCATGCCTTTTTGTGGCACCACTTATCCTCTCGCTGTGGCAAGCAGAAAGAAGTTACCGAGGCGTCACCGTCAGTCAAGGGCACCTCTTTGATACTTAATTCCAGGATACAAGCCCTGTCATTTGTGATGGGCTGCGCCGCTCTGTTACTCAACCCTGCATTTGCAACTTCTGCGGCATTTTCTGCCGCGGCCACTCTTTGTTTTGCGGTTTCCGCATATCTTGTGGGCCGACACGCCAATGACACGGAGAGCATACCCCGTACAGGACTTAAGCAAACTATAGGCAGTCCTCAGTTTATTTCGGCGGCTGGACTGGTGTGCGTAGGGTTAAGCGGATTGTATGGATCATCCCATGTCGATCTATCGGCATGGTCTTCCCTGCCGGCCGAATTAGCAACAGGGACGGCCTCTATCGGAGCTGCGCTTTCTTCGTTCAACGGCATTGATAGATATATTCCTCAGATGATATCGGCTGCTGCTGCCCTCATATTTGCGGTCGGCAGCATAGTAAACGGAAACTGGCTGCCGGCCGCGGCTTCCATCTTCTCGGCATTGGGAAGGTCAGCAGTAGGGAATTTCTATTACGAAAACCGTAAACCTGCCTTGGCTCCCGGCTAGGACAAACTTTTTTTCTAAAACTCGCGCTCGACCGTGAAATCGACGATGTCCAGCAGGGCCTGTTTCACCGCGTGATCCGGGAATAATCCGAGCGCGTCCCGCGCAATGGCACCGTAATGCCGGGCGCGATCGAGCGCATCGCGCGCCGCGTGGTGGCGGCGCAGGAGGTCTTGGGCATGCGCGAGATCGCCCTCGCGCGGATCGCGTTCGTCCAGCGTACGGTGCCAGAATTGCCGCTCAGCCTCGCTACCGCGATGGATAGCAAGAATGACCGGCAGCGTGATCTTGCCCTCGCGGAAATCGTCGCCCACGGTTTTGCCGAGCCGCCTCGGTTCGGCGGCGTAATCGAGCACGTCATCGACGATCTGAAAGGCGATGCCGAGATTAAGGCCGTAGGTGCGAAGCGCTTCTTCCTCGGAAGCAGGCCTTCCGCCCACCACGGCGCCGATGCGGCAGGCCGCCGCGAACAGTTCTGCCGTCTTGGCACGCACCACTTCGAGATAGGCCTGCTCGCTGGTGGCGCTGTTGCTAGTGGTGGTGAGCTGCAGCACTTCGCCTTCGGCGATCACGGCCGAGGCGGTGGAGAGGATGCGCAAAACGTCAATCGAGCCGTCCTCGACCATGATCTGAAAGGCGCGGCTGAAAAGAAAATCACCGACCAGAACGCTGGCTTCGTTGCCGAAGAGGGCATTCGCCGAAGGTCCGCCTCGGCGCAGGTCGCTGGCGTCCACCACATCGTCATGAAGTAACGTCGCCGTATGGATGAACTCGACGCAGGCGGCGAGCTTGCGGTGTCGTTGACCCTCATAGCTACAAAGCTTTGCCGAGGCGAGGGTGAGCAGGGGGCGCAGGCGCTTGCCGCCGGCGGAGATGATATGGCCCGCAAGCTGCGGGATCAGCGGTACATGGCTTTCCATGCGCTGGACGATCAATTGGTTGACGGCGGCCATATCCTCGGCGACCAGCGCAGCCAGCGCATCCAGCGCAACGTCGGCCGTCTTGCGGTGACGGGTTTCAAGCGGAATAATAGCGGCCATTGTATGCCTCGGGCGGTTTTGCCGAGGATAGCCGAGGAACTTTATGGACACAACGTGCGATGGCCTGCTCGATAAGCGCGTGACGATCGAGCAGCCGAAAGACGGCTATCGCGTCGCGGTTGATACGGTTCTGCTTGCAGCGGCTACACCGGTGCAGGCGGGGCAGAAAGTGCTCGATCTCGGTTGTGGCGTTGGTGGCGCGATGCTGTGCGTTGCCACGCGCGTATCCGGCATTTCCATAACCGGCATTGAGATTCAAAAAGAGCTCGCGGAATTATGTGCTGTGAATATCACGCGCAATAAATTCGCAACGCTTGATGCCCGTTGCGCGGACGCGGTTTCACTGCCGGACGATCTCATTGGGATTTTCGATCACGTGCTTATGAATCCGCCCTATCACGACGGGGCTCGTCACGATGTTTCTCCTGTGGCGCAAAAACGCACGGCGAATACGGAGAAAGAAAGCGATCTCGTGCGCTGGGTCGCGAGCGCCGCCAAAGCGCTGAAGCCGTCCGGCATGTTGACGCTCATTCATCGCGCCGACCGGCAGGCCGAAATCGAGGCGCTTTTGGGTGTCGTGTTCGGCGCGATCGAGGCGTTGCCGGTCCTTCCTAAAACAGGAGCCGCGCCCAAGCGCGTCATCATGCGCGCGAAGAAAGGTGGCATGGGCGGTGTACGGCTTTGCCGGAATCTCGTTTTGCATCAGGCGGATGGCCGTTATACGGATGAGGCCGAGGCGGCGCTCCGGCATATGAAGGCGCTGGAATTCGAAGATCGATAAATGACATAATCTGGCCCTTCTTATGGGAAATAATACGCCATGCGCCGGTTATGGATTTTATTGATCGCCCTGATGCTCTGGCCCGCCGCGGGCCGCGCGGCGGACGCCGTCCATACCGCGAATATCTCCAGATTGCCGCCGATCATGACGACCTACGATGTCTATGTCGGCGGTCTGCATTTCCTCACGGCAAAAATTCTTTTCGACGAGCAAGGCAGCCGCTACCGTGCGCGGCTTCACGCCCAGACCTACGGCTATTTGTACAAATTACTGCAATGGGACGGATATGTTTCCTCGAGCGGGAAAATCCGCGGCGATCACTTCGCGCCGACCGCCTATCGCAATCTCGATGTCTGGCGCGGCAAACCGAAAACCACCGCGCTTAGCTTCGATAGCAAAGGCGACATCAGCGCCTTCTTCAATCCGCCCAATACCGACAAGAACCGGGAGCTCGTGACCGACGAGCAAAAGCGCGGCGCGCTTGATCCCGCCACGGCGCTTTTGCAGATGCTGGCGCATGTCGCGGTCAATCAGAGCTGCGAAGCCACCGTGCCGGTGTTCGATGGCAAGCGGCGCTTTGATCTCGTCGGCGAAGACCGCGGCGAGGAAGATATTCAGGATAACGATTACAACATCTACAGCGGCCCGGCGCGCCTCTGTGACGTCGATTTCACCATGATCGCAGGCGAATGGAAGGATCGCGAGAAAAACGGCTTCTGGCAGCGCGAAGACGGCCAACCCGGCCGCGAGGCATTCCATGTCTGGCTCGCCAATGTCGCACCGAAATTGCCCGAACTGCCGGTGCGTATGGAAAGTGGCAGCATCTTCGGCCTTGTCATCGGCCATCTCACCAACTGGCATTACGCCACGCCGGCCGAGCGCGCCGCGTCTATCGCCGATCCTCCGAGCTGAATCCGAGCGCGGTCAGCGCCGCCGGCAATTCGCCGAGTTCCTGAATAATCCCGTCAGCGCCGGTTTTCTCGACGTCGATTTGTTGGCCGTGTGCGGTGACGATGCAGGGAATGCCAGCGCCGTGCGCCGCCCGAACGTCGCGGAAGGTGTCGCCAATCATCGCGCATTGCCCCTTGAAGACCTTGAGCGCGCTCATCACACCGCTGACATGACCGGGATGCGGCTTGTGCACCGGGAACGTGTCGCCGCCGGCGATGAAGCTGAAAAAGCGCTTAAGGCCGAGCTGCTCCAGCAATCTGGCGCTCGCCGTTTCCTGCATGTTGGTGCACAGGCCAAGCTTGACGCCGGCGGCGACGTAATTCTGCAAAGTTTCGCGTGCCTGCGGGTAAAGCTGCACTGGATCGGGAGGCAACGCGCGATAGTGTGTGATGAACGCCTGGAACAAGGCATAGGTGTCCGCTCCCGCGGGCATCCCGCCGGTTACCTCAAAAGCGCGGGTAACAAGCGTCAGCATGCCGTCGCCCGTCATCGCTTTGGCCTCGGTGAGCGTGATCTCGCGCCGCCCGTGCTCTCTGAGCATCGCGTTAAGCGCCTGGCGCTGGTCGGGCGCGCTGTCCACCAGCGTGCCGTCGAGGTCGAAGATAAGGCCTAGTAAACGGGGCATAGGAGCAGGTTTTCACAGTTCTTGTTGGCGACAGGATAGCGTCTATGGCAGAAAAGCGCCATGACCGACGCCAAATCCAAAACCCCACCACCGCTCGCCTGCGTTATTCTTGCCGCAGGGCAAAGCACGCGCATGTGCTCCAATCTGCCGAAAGTGCTGCATCCCGTCGCTGGCCTGCCGATGATCAGGCATGTGCTCGAGGCTTGCGAAGCGCTGGTGCCGGAAAAGATCGTCGTGGTCATAGGCCGCAGCATGGAGATGGTTGAGAAAGCAGTCGCGCCGCATGTCTGCGTCGTTCAATCCGAGCCGCTCGGTACCGGCGACGCCGTCAAGGCCGCGCACAGCGCGCTTAAAGGATTCAATGGCGACGTGATTGTTCTCTTCGGCGACGGGCCCTTGGTAACGGCAGATTCGTTGCGCGTGCTGCAGCGCAAGCGTCAAGAAACCGGCGCGGCGATAGTGGTTGCCGGATTTACGCCGGATGATCCGTCGCCTTACGGCCGTCTCATTCTTGATGCCAAGGACAAGCTGGATGCGATCGTCGAGGCAAACGATGCCACCGATGCCCAGCGCGCAGTCAGGCGCTGCAATGGCGGTGTCATGCTCTTCGCCGCTGAAAAGGTCTGGCCGCTGCTCGATCAGCTGAAAAATAACAACGCCAAAAAGGAATTTTATATTACCGATTGTGTGGCGTTGGCGAAGAAGGCCGGCGAGATTTGTGCTGTCGCAGAAATGCCTGCCGATGAAGTGCTTGGTATCAATACGCGCATTGAGCTTGCCGAGGCCGAAAAGCTGATGCAGCGCCGCTTGCGCCAACAGGTTATGCTGAATGGTGCGACGCTCACTGATCCCGATACAGTCTGGCTTTCGGCCGACACCAAAATTGGCCGCGATGTCGTAATCGGGCCGAATGTTTTCATCGGCCCAGGTGTCGAGATCGCCGACAAGGCCGAAATCCGCGCCTTCTGCCATCTTGAGCAGACGAGAGTGGAAGAGGGCGCGCTGATCGGTCCGTTCGCGCGCTTGCGTCCCGGCACCATGATCGGCGCCGCCGCGCATATCGGCAATTTCGTCGAGATCAAAAACGCGGAAATCGGCGCGGGTGCCAAGATCGGCCATCTATCCTATATCGGCGACGCCTTTGTCGGCCCCAAAGCCAATATCGGTGCAGGCACCATCACCTGCAATTACGACGGCTATCGTAAAAGCCACACGCATATCGGCGCCGAGACTTTCATCGGCTCAAACACGGCGTTGGTCGCGCCCGTGAAAGTGGGCGACGGCGCCTATGTTGGTGCCGGCAGCGTCATCACCATGGAAGTTCCGGCGAATACGCTCGCGGTCGCCCGTGGCCGCCAGGCCAATATCGAGGATTGGGCGCGCAGATTCCGCGAAAGCCAAGAAGCGCAGAAGAAATAATGTTAGACGGCCTCTAAGCCATCTTCAGTTGCATGTGACTGACTGTGGCCCATACGGGCACTCATCCTTATAATTATGAACGAGCATGCCGTTGGCGTAATAGGTGTGATCGCCGTCCACGCCAGGATTATAGACCGGCTGCGATCCCATATCATGCGCGTCAATCGAGGTGATCTTCAGCCGCTTGCCGTTGCTAAGCCATAGTTCGTCGCCAACCTGCAGCTTCGTAGTCTTGACGCCGTGACGTTCCGACGGGGTGAGCGCGGGATCAATCGCCTTCCAGCCATTCTTGGTCCAGAAGGGATGGCCGCCGGTGACGAAAGGCTTGCTGCCGTTGAATCCGTAGATCGCCTCATGCGTGAGGTGGCTTGGCACATAAAGCACGGCGTTGTCACGCGTCTTGCCGCGCAGAACGTCGCCTGGCTTCAGTTCCGTCACCGTTTTGGTGCTGCCGTCTGCCAGCGTGATTGGCGTATCGCCGAGGAAGCAAGGCCCTGTGTTTCCCCCGACCATATTCCATGTTCCGCCCGCGCAAGCCCAAGTGTAGGTCAGATCGTTTGTCCAGCACATGCATTTTTCAGTACACACTTCGCCATTGGTGCCGGCAGGCAGGGGACGGTCGCAGTCGTCACCGGAGTCCATAAGCGGTGCACAATTTCCATTGGCCGGCCCCGAACTATAGGTGATCGGCCCGCCCTGCCAGCCGGGCGGGTAGACGTCGGAATCGTTGGCGGTGAAAGTCTGCTGCGCCTGTTCGGTCCAGGGATTGTTGTTCGTGTCTAGGCAACTGAAAGTCACTGTCTCGGTGACTGGCAATGCCCCTTTATTATTAGGTTTATCAAAGCGCGCATAGGGAAGCGAAATTTGCACAGGCGGTACGGATGTCGCCGGCGGAACCGGTCGGCAGTTGCCCTGAGGATCCGGCGGAATCGAAGTCGCCAACCCCCGCGTGCAATCCTCGATGGTGATATAGGCAGGTTTGTTGTCGAGGAAAGCCTTCCACTCCGCCTCAGTTCTGAACGGCACAAAGATGGAAGCAGCCGGCGAGGAGCTGTTGTCGACATAACGGCATGATCGGGACTCGCTCAGCGCATTCCAGATATCAACCGGACAGGCCGCGTTGCCGAGATCGCTCTTGGCGGCATCGTATTGATTGCCGCCGCTCATCAATCCTCCAACCGCGTTGCCGGTCAGGACGACAAAAGGCGCAGTCGTGCAGGCAGCGCTACATTGCGGCGAGGCATTTCCGGAGATGTTACATTCGTCGGGCGGCAGCGCCGCTGCTTTCGCTTTCGGTCCTACGCAAAGGACAAAAGCGGCAAGAATTGTGAGTGCAGTTAGGCCGTGACGAGTTGCCATGTCCACAATTCTAAGCTCTTATGATTAGACATTGGCATATTATAGATGCGGCACTAAAGCGTCTATCTGAACTTTAAAATTGCCAGACGGCCTGTAAGCCGGGTTCTGTTCTCGCTTGCGCGGGCGACGACCATTCATCTGGGATGCTTGTTGCCAAGCACCTCGTGCGACCAACCCGAACCGCCAGCGGAGAAAGCTGCGCATGAGTTTGCCGGTGAAGGCACGTTCATGCTGCGCGGTTCCTATTCGGTCTTGCTCCTGGTGGGGTTTGCCATGCCGCTTCCGTTACCGGAAACGCGGTGCGCTCTTACCGCACCTTTTCACCCTTACCCATTCCCATAAAGGATAGGCGGTTTATTTTCTGTGGCACTTTCCCTGAAGTCACCTTCGCCGGACGTTATCCGGCACCATCTTCCCCTGGAGCCCGGACTTTCCTCCCGTCACTCGCTTTGCCGCGCGTCAATTTTGTACAAGCGGCGAAGTAAGTGACAGGCGGTCATCCGGCCATCTGGCGCGGGCCTTATAGCACAAGCACTTATAGTGTTGAAAAATTAACCATCACGTGCGGAAATATCACATCTTTTCAACAAGATAAATAAAGTGTCGCTGACAGGTAGCCATGCCGCCCCTTTCATTGTAAAAAAGCGGCCTCAAGACTGGTGCGGAGACATATTCATTCCGCGCAAACGCTCAAAAGGAAAATCCATGAAGAAAATTATTGCCGTAGCAGCCATTTCTTTTTCTCTTCTTGCTCCGCTTGCCGTGGCGCACGCGGACACTGTTCCGGGTTGGTATGTCGGCGCGGGCGTAATCGCGCATCAGCCGATTGATTCCACAGCGACGCGCGGTGGCGTCAATAACAAGCTCGAATATGATCTCGGCTGGGGCGTCGAAGGCGCGCTTGGTTATGCGTGGGCGAACGGCATCCGTACCGAAGGCGAACTGGCTTTCAGCCGTGCCACGGCATCCAAGGTCAACGGCACGCAGACTAATGCCGGCCACCTCAACAATCTCGATGTGATGGCGAACCTCTATTACGATTTCCAGACCCACACTAGCTGGACGCCTTATGTCGGCGTCGGCATCGGCCTCGGCAACGTTGATATCGAGCATGTCGGCCCGATCACCGGCGGCGGTTTGGTCAACGATTCCTCCGACGAGTTCGCCTATCAGGGCATCGCCGGCGTTGCCTATCAGTTCAACAATTTCTGGTCATTCCAAGCCGACTATCGCTATGTCGGCACCACCGATCCGACCATGAAAGTTACGGTGGGCACCCCCGTCAGCATGGACAATGCCTCGCACAACATCGTGCTGAGCTTCCGTTACACCATGCATCCGCCCGCGGCCCCGCCGCCGGTCGAGCTGGAGCAAGCCGCGCCGCCGCCGATACCGCAGCCGATGCCGGCTCCGGCTCCAGTCGTTGCCGCCGTGCCGCAGAGCTACATGGTGTTCTTCGACTTCGACAAGTATGACCTCACGCCTGAGGCCCAGCGCATTCTTTCTGCTGCCGCTCAGGACTTCCAGCGTCACGGCTATGTGCGCATCATGGTGACGGGCCATACCGATACGGTCGGCACCTCGACCTATAACCAGAAGCTCTCCGAGCGCCGCGCCAACTCGGTTAAGAACTACCTCGTCAAGCTCGGCGTCGAGCCGCATGCGATCATGGCGATGGGCGTCGGCAAGAACGGCCTGCTCGTCCCGACGGCGCAAGGCGTACGTGAAGCGCAGAACCGTCGCGCAGAGATCGTGCTCAACCGTCAGTAAGAGCTGCGGGTTATCGAATAAAAGCGCTGCATCCTCCGGGGTGTGGCGCTTTTTTCTTGCCTGTCCTGTCGGTTAGCGCAAAAAGATAGGCAACTGGAGAGTCTGGTGAGCCATTTATTTCCCAAAATTCGCATGCGCCGCTTGCGCAAGAGCGAGGTCCTTCGCCAGCTGGCGCGGGAAACGTCCGTGTCACCCGACGATTTGATTTACCCGCTATTTGTCGAAGAAGAGATCGAAAGTATACAGCCGGTTACCTCGATGCCCGGCATCAGCCGTATCCCTGAGAAAAAACTCGCTGCCGAGATTAAGGCGATCGCCGCCGAAGGCATCAAGGCCGTGATGCTGTTTGGCGTTTCGCATAAGAAAGATGCAACCGGCAGCGACGCCTGCAGCAAAGAAGGCCTGCTCGCGCGCATGATCAAACGCGCCAAGGACGCCGCACCGGAATTGCTCGTCACCGCTGACATTTGTTTCTGCGAATACACCGATCACGGCCATTGCGGCGTGATCGAACACGGTCACGTCCACAATGACATGACGATCGCCAATCTCGCGAAGCAAGCCGTTGTGGCCGCCTCGGTGGGCGCCGATATCATTGCGCCTTCTGCCATGATGGATGGTCAGGTTGCCGCCATTCGTCGCGCGCTGGATGAAGAAAACTTCGTCGATACGCCGATCATGGCCTATTCCTCGAAATTCGCCTCAAGCTTTTACGGCCCGTTCCGCGCCGCAGCGGGTTGCGAACTTAAGGGCGACCGCAAGGCCTATCAGATGGATCCGATGAACGGGCGCGAGGCGCTGCGGGAATCCCTGCTCGACGAATCCGAAGGCGCCGATATCCTAATGGTCAAGCCCGCGATGCCTTATCTCGACGTGCTGGCGCGCTTGCGCGAGCGCACCTTGCTGCCGTTGGCTGCCTATCAGGTGAGTGGCGAATACGCGATGATCAAATTCGCAGCCGCCGCGGGCGCGCTCGACGAAAAACGGGCCGTGCGCGAGACGTTGGGCGCCATCAAGCGGGCAGGGGCCGATCTCATTCTCACCTACTTCGCCCGCGACATCGCCCGCGAAGGGTTTTAGCCCTTTATCGCCTTGAACTTCTCGGTCGCCTCGACGAGCGCCGAGCGGATGCCGGGCTCAAGCGCCGAATGGCCGGCATCCGGGATTACGCGATACTCGGCTTCCAGCCACTGTCGGTGCAGTTCGTGCGCCGTGGCGATGGGGCAGACCACATCATAGCGCCCCTGTACGATCACGCCGGGAATGCGGCGGATGCGGCCGATATTATCGAGCAACTGGCCGTCTGGCATAAAGGAGTTGTTCTTGAAATAATGCGCCTCGATGAGCGCAAGACCGGTGCGGTGCCGGTCGTCACTAGAAGTTGACGCCGCTTCGAGGTTCGGCACCAGAACCGAGCAGGTGCTTTCATAATGCGCCCAGGTGCGGATCGCTTCCATCCGGCGTTTTTCGTCCTTGCCCTGAAAAATTCGCATATAGGCGGCAAGCAGGTCGTGGCGCTCTTCCGGCGGCACAAAACCAGCGAATTGTTCCCATGCTTCGGGGAAAAAGATGCGGATGCCATATAAAAACCACTCGATCTCCCGTTTCTGCATCAGGCAGATACCGCGCAGAATAAGGCCGAGAACCCGGTCGGGGTGAGCTTCGGCATAAGCGATCGCAAGCGTGCTGCCCCACGAGCCGCCGAACAGATGCCAATGCTCGATGCCGCGATGTTGGCGCAGCGTTTCAATGTCCTGGATCAGAAGTTCGGTGGTGTTGTTGCGAATTTCGCCGAGTGGCTGCGAGCGTCCTGCACCGCGCTGATCGAAAATGATGATGCGCCAGACAGCCGGATCGAAGAAGCGCCGGTGCGTCGGTGTGGCGCCTGCGCCTGGGCCGCCATGCAGAAAGAGAACCGCCGTGCCTTTGGGATTGCCGCATTCTTCCCAGTAAAGCGAATGAATGTCGTCGACCTGCAGCATTCCCTTGACGGTCGGTTCGACTAGCGGAAAAAGCTCGCGCAGCATCCTAGCTTAACAATCCCGCCATTTGGCGGCTTGCAAGCGTCAGCATCGCGATATCGACGGCGCCCGCACTGCGCCATTCACTCATAAACGCATCATAGTGCTCGAACCGTTTCGCGTTGTGTTCCAGCCAGCCCGCGAGATCGGAGGCTTTGCCCTTACCATTCTTGCCGACGATGACAGCGGTGAGATTGCGCAAATGCTCGACCAGTTCTTCGATAACGATCCTGACGGCTTCGCGCTGCCAGGGCGTGTCCGCAGCGAAAGCGCGGCCTCGTTCGACCAGCCAATCGAGATTGAGCCGCAGGCTTAAGCCGAAAAAGACCACGGCGATTTTGTCGATGCCAGCGCCCGATTGGGCTGCGAGCTCGGTCAAATCGAGCGCCATCCGCAACAGCGGCAGTGAAGCGACGCTTTGGGCGAGGGGCGCAGGTACGCCTTCCGCCGCGAGCTCGTCCTGCGCTTTCTTATAGCGCTCGGCAATCTCAGGCGGCCGCTTGCCAAGCCAGGTGGCGAGCTGTGCCACGCCTTGCTTGTATTTCTCAATCGCGGGCGCAAGGCGCGCCGGCGCGTCCGGTTTGTCCAGAAACCATTGCACCGAGTGGCTGAGGGCCTGATTGATAGTCAGCAGCATGCCGGTCTGTATTTTTGCCGGCACCTTGTTGTCGAGCGCTTCAATGCTCTTCCACAGAGTGCGCAGACTGAAAACTTCGCGGGCCAGAAGATATGCGCGCGCGACCTCATCCGCCGTTTTACCGGTGCGCTCGATCATGTTAAGGACGAAATGGCTGCCGGCGCGATTAACCAGGCTGTTGGTAAGAACGGTCGCGATGATCTCGCGTTTCAATTGATGCTGCGCGATATCCTTGGCGTATTTGACGCGCAGAGGCTCCGGGAAATAGGCCAAGAGATCGCCATGCAAGAATTCATCGTCTGGCAAATCCGAGTCCAGCAAATGGTGGTAAAGCCAGATTTTACCGTAGGCGAGCAGGACAGCTAGTTCCGGGCGTGTCATGCCCTTGCCGGCGCGTTGGCGTTCGGCGATTTCACCGCTGTCCGGCAGGAATTCGACCGCGCGATTCAAAAGCCCAGATTTCTCGAGCCCGTGCATGAAGCGGACGTGCGTTGGCAGCAATTCGATCGCCCGCGCCTCGGCGACCGAGAGCGCCTGCGTTTGCATGTAATTATCGCGCAGCACCAGCTGCGCCACTTCGTCGGTCATGGAGGCGAGCAGTTTGTTGCGCGTCTTGAGTTCCAGGTCGCCGCGGTCGACGATTTTGCGCAACAGGATTTTAATGTTGACCTCGTGATCTGAGGTGTCAACGCCTGCGGAGTTATCGATGGCATCGGTATTGAGGTGCCCATTCTTAAGGGCGTATTCAATGCGCCCTCTTTGCGTCATGCCAAGATTGGCACCTTCACCGATCACGCTTGCGCCGACCTCAAAGCCGTCGATGCGCAGTCCTTCGTTGGCGCGGTCACCGACTTCCTCATGCGTTTCGCTGCTTGCTTTTACGAAAGTGCCGATGCCGCCGAAGTAAAGCAGGTCGACCTTGGTACGCAGCATCGCCTGAATAAGCTCGCCCGGAGTCAGGTTATCGACGGCGATGCCGAAAGCCTTTTTGATTTCTGGCGTCAGCTTAATCGTCTTTTCGTTGCGCGCGAATATGCCGCCGCCCTTGGAAATTTTCTTGCGGTCGTAGTCGGTCCAACTGCTCCGCGGCAATTCGAACAGGCGCTGGCGCTCGGCGAAGCTCGCGGCCGCATCCGGGGCCGGATCGCAGAAGATGTGGCGATGGTCGAAAGCGCCGACGAGGCGGATATGCTTGGAGAGCAGCATCGCGTTACCGAACACGTCGCCCGACATATCGCCAACGCCGATGCACGTGAAGCTTTCGTTTTGAATATCCTTGCCGAGTTCGCGGAAATGGCGCTTGACGGCTTCCCACGCACCGCGCGCGGTAATCGCCATATGCTTGTGGTCGTAACCTGCCGAGCCGCCGGAAGCAAAGGCGTCGTCGAGCCAGAAGCCGTATTCCTGAGCGATGCCGTTGGCGATGTCGGAGAATTTGGCGGTGCCTTTGTCGGCGGCGACGACGAGATAAGGATCATCCTCGTCATGACGCACCACGCGCGATGGAGGAATGATCTTTCCCTGTTTGCGGTTGTCGGTGAGATCGAGCAAGCCGCACATCATGATTTGGTAGCAGGCGATGCCCTCGGCTTGGAATTTGTCCGCCTCTGCCGGCGGGCGCTTGACGATGAAGCCGCCCTTAGAGCCGACCGGAACGATGACGCTGTTTTTGACCATCTGGGCCTTCATCAGGCCCAGAATCTCGTTGCGGAAATCATCGCGCCGATCGGACCAACGGATACCGCCGCGTGCGACTTTGCCACCTCTCAGATGCACCGCCTCAGTGCGCGTGCTGTAGACGAAGATTTCATACAGCGGCTTCGGCAGTGGCATGAAATCGATCGCGCGGCTTTCATACTTGATTGCGAGATAGGG
>Ga0265338_10002512_pt1 | contig 27284 bp, 26 predicted proteins | sample 42126metaG_FD_193579 | JGI IMG/M metagenome (GOLD analysis project Ga0265338, IMG submission 193579) | Rhizosphere microbial communities from Carex aquatilis grown in University of Washington, Seatle, WA, United States - 4-21-26 metaG | ecosystem: Host-associated > Plants > Roots > Rhizosphere...
TTCCATGAGACGCCGGCATTTTCTTACAAGGTCGTGGACGCCATCGGTGCCGGGGATGCCTTTTTTGCCTTTGTGGCCCCTTGTTTTGCCAGAGGCATGTCCCAGGATATTGTGTCATTCATCGGTAATGCCGCCGGATCTTTGGCCGTCCAGATCGTCTGCAACCGCGAGCCGGTCATGGCGGTGGATTTGATGAAGTTTATCGTCCGGCTATTGAAATATTAAGGGAGGATTAGAGTTGAGACAAATAAAAAATGTTTTTGTGACGGGAGGGGCAGGTTATGTGGGAGCTGTCCTGGTTCCCAAGCTGTTAAAAGCGGGTTATCAGGTCAAGGTCCTTGATCTTTATATTTATGGTGATGATGTTTTGTCATCGGTCAAAGGCCATCCGGGTTTGACCGAGATCAAGGGGGACATGCGTGATGTCGCTCTTTTGGAGAAGATCATCCCGGGCACGGATGCGGTAATTCATTTGGCCTGTATTTCTAACGATCCCAGTTTTGAATTGAATCCGGACTTGGGAAAATCCATTAACTACGATGCTTTTATTCCTTTGGTGGGGATTTCCAAGAAAAATAAGGTACAACGTTTCATTTATGCCTCATCCTCAAGTGTTTATGGCGTCAAGGAAGTAGAGAATGTCACCGAGGATATGGAACGTCTTCCGCTGACAGACTATTCCAAATTCAAGGCGTTATGTGAAGACTATCTTTTAGGGCAGCAATCGGATGATTTTACAGCCCTGATTTTGCGCCCCGCCACGGTTTGCGGGTATTCACCGAGGCAGCGTATGGACCTGACCGTAAACATCCTGACCAATCATGGATACCATAACCGCAAGATCCGTGTTTTTGGCGGATCCCAGAAACGTCCCAACATCCATATTGAAGACATCACCGACCTATACGTCAAATGCTTACAATACCCCAAGGAGAAGATCGCCGGCAAAACGTTTAACGCGGGCTATGAAAACCACACGGTCAGCCAGATCGCAAAGATGGTCAAGGATGTGATCGGAGACCCCAATATAGTGATAGCAACAGAACCGACGGATGACAACCGTTCTTATCATGTTTCATCCGAGAAGATCAAGAAAGAACTGGGATTCGTCCCGGTGCACACCATTGAGGACGCCGTCAAAGACCTGGTGGTGGCTTTTAAACAAGGGAAACTTCCCCAATCAATGACGGATGACCGATACTTTAATATCAAGGTAATGAAGGCTTTGGCGCTTAAATGACCGGTGTGATCAAAATCCCTTATATTAATCTTTCCCAGCAGCATGACGCGATCAAGGATAAATTGATGACGGCTGTTGAGAAGGTCATTGGCCACGGTCAATTTGTCCTTGGGCCTGAAGTTGAAGAATTTGAGTCAAGGTTTGCCTTATTCTGTGGGACTAAATATGCCGTCGGTGTGGGCAATGGCACGGATGCCCTTATCATGGCGCTGAAAGCCGCTGGTATCGGCCCCGGCGATGAGGTCATCAGCGTTGCGAATACCTTTATTTCGACCATTAGCAGTATCGCTCTGGTTGGGGCTAAGCCCGTTTTGGTGGATGTCCGGGATGACTATAATATCGATCCGGATCTTATTGAAAAAGCCATTACCAAACGTACCAAGGCCATATTGCCGGTGCATTTGACAGGCCGGCCGGCGGATATGGACCCGATCATGGGTATCGCGAAAAAGCATGGTTTGAAAGTGATCGAAGATTGCGCCCAGGCGGTAGGTGCTGAATATAAGGGGAAAAAGGTAGGGACCTTTGGGGACATAGGTGTCTTTAGTTTGCACCCTTTGAAAACGCTTAATGCTTGCGGAGACGGCGGAGTTGCGGTGACGAATGACAAGGAAATTCAAGAAATGTTAGCAACGTATCGTGACAACGGAATGAAAAACCGCGGTGAATACGTCGTTTGGAGCAGTAATTCCCGACTGGATACCATTCAGGCCGCCATGTTATTGGTCAAATTGGATCATTTTGAGAAGTGGACGGAAAAAAGGATCGCGAACGCGAAATTTTATCAAAAGGCATTTTCACATTTGAACGTGGTCCGTTTTCCCGTTGAGCATCCTTACGAAAAAAGCGTTTACCATACCTTTGTTATCCAAGCCGACAGGCGGGATGCGCTAAGTAGTTTTCTGGCGGAAAAGGGGATAGGAACAAAGATCCATTATCCCATTCCGGTCCATTTACAACCGGCTGCCCGTCAGTTGGGTTATAAAAAAGGTGATCTGCCCCGTACCGAACAACAGTCACAAAATATTTTGAGCCTTCCGGTTTATCCGGAATTAAATCAAGAAAATTTAGGATATATTGTCCAATCGATCGAAGAATTTTATAAAGGAAGGGGAGGGTCATAATGCGAGTCGGGTATTCTTATTTAAAGCAGCAGTTTGCCAACATCGATCCGTATTTAAGCGATATTAAGAAATTGATCCTCAGTGAAGATCTAACCTTAGGAAAACCAGTGGGGGAATTTGAAGAGGGGTTTTCAAAACTTACCGGTATCCCTTATGCGATCGGCGTGAGTTCAGGGACAGATGCGCTTATTTTATCTTTAAAGATATTGGGGATCGGACCGGGGGATGAGGTCATCACGACACCCAATACATTTATCGCGACCGTAGGGGCCATTGCCATGACAGGGGCGAGGCCCGTCTTTGTCGATAATAATGCGGAACATACCATTGACGTGACCAAGATAGAAAAGGCGATCACCAAACGCACCAAGGCCATTATGCCCGTGCATTTGAGCGGTACACCGGCTGATATGCCCGCCATCATGAAGATCGCCAAACGTCATTCGTTACGCGTTGTCGAAGACGCGGCGCAGGCTATTTTGGCTTCCATTGATGGCAAGCATGTGGGTTCCTGGGGAGATGCCGCGGGGTTTAGTCTTCACCCCTTGAAGAATTTGAATGTCTGGGGCGACGGCGGCCTCATTGTCACGCGTTCCAAGGAGCTCTATAAGAAACTACGTTTATTCCGTAACCATGGGTTGGTCAATCGTGACGAAGTTGAGTTTTTTGGGCATAATTGCCGTCTGGATTCCCTGCACGCGGTCATCGGCAACCGTCTTATCAAAGAGGCCCATTTCATTACCAACAAACGCATTGAATATGCCAATCAGTTCGACGAAGCCTTTAAGAAAATACCCGAATTTATCACGCTTCCACCTCGACGCAGGAATTTTAAACGGGTATATCACACCTATGTGATCCACGCCAAGCGCCGCGACGCGTTGCTAAAGCGCCTGCTGGAGAACGGCATCGATGCCAAGGTGCATTACCCGATTCCTCTCCATCTTCAGAAAGCGGCTAAATATTTAGGTTATAAGAAAGGCGATTTCCCAGTTTGCGAGGCGCATTGCCGGAATATCATCACCTTGCCGGTACACCAGTATTTAACGCAAGAGCAGATGGATTATATGATCGACTGTGTTTACAATTTTTATAAAAGTTAGGTCGGTATCAAAGTGCCCGTTTGTTTAAGCGGATACCTTAAACAGATCATCAATACAAGGACAAGTCTATGAGCATAAGCCAAATTGGCAAGGAACATATCAACGCGATCCTCGACGGAACAAAAATAAATTGGTACCATGAACGTATCAGGGCCTGGGAGAGGGGCGAACGCATTGCTCCCATTACCATCGACATGGCCCTGACCACTACCTGTAACATGGGCTGCGAGTTTTGCTATCGCTTCCTGCAAAATAACAAGGTCCACAAGATCACCAAGGAACACATGACCGCCTTTCTTGAGGATTGCAAAGAGATAGGCGTCAAGGGTGTATCCCTTGTCTCTGACGGGGAAAGTTCCATCAGTCCGGCCTATGAACATACGATCACTTACGGCCGTTCCTTGGGATTATCCATGGCGTCCGGAACAAACGCCTATTTGCTTTCGGGCGAGCTTTTGGAGAAGGTTTTTCCCAAGCTGACCTATTTGCGGGTCAATATCTCGGCCGGCGAAGAAGAACGGTATAACGAGATCATGGGGGCCAAGAAGAGTGATATGTTCTCCAAGGTCTGCAGTAATATCAGGGACATGGTCAAGATGAAAAAAGAAGGGAAGAGCAATTGCACCGTGGGCATGCAAATGGTCTTTATGCCAAAATATGAAGATCAGTTGATCCCTTTGGCCAAGCTTGCTGTTGAACTTGAAGCGGATTATCTGGTCATCAAACATTGCAGTGATGATGAATTTGGGACTCTTGGCGTCAAATATGCCGACTATGAAAAAACTTACCCTACGATCAGGGCCGCGGAAGCCTTGTCTACAAGCAAGACTTTAATCAAAGCTAAATGGAGTAAGATCCAGGAATGTACGGAAAAAGGCGCGATACGGCCTTATCAGAGATGTTATGGTACCCCATTCCTTCTTCAAATAAGCGGGACAGGTTTAGTCGCCCCTTGCGGCATGTTGTTCAACGAACGGTATAAGAAGGATTTTCATATCGGTAACATTACCGAAACACGATTCAAAGATATTTGGAAAAGTGAAAGGTATTGGGAAGTGGTCCATCGATTGGCCAGTCCGGCATTCGACGCTCAAAGGATGTGCGGCAGCCTTTGCCTGCAGCACAGTGTCAATAAATACTTAGACCGTTATGTCAAGGGAGAGATCGAATTAGTGGATCCTGCCGGCGGAAAACCGCCGCATTTGGAATTCGTTTAATATGTATTCGAAAGTCACCAACGATACCAGGCAAATAGTAGCTGTGCATGAAAATTTGAAGAAGCCGCCCACTGCTGCCGAGTGGTTCTTTTTCACTTTTTTGCCTAAAATGCCTATGTTCATGCTGGCCTTTCCTTTCGTTGCCCTGATGAGACTGCTCCGCCCGCTCATTTGGATACGGCTTATTCCGGTTTATGAGAGGATCGGCCATGGCATAGGCAATACCGATATGTACTTGTTGGAGCGCAGGGCAGGAGTGGATACTTCCAAGACCATTGATATTTTTTATCCTGACCGTCCATGGAAATGTAACCGGCAAATGATAAAGATGTGGAAAAAAGTCATTCCGCTCTATGATTGGGTTTATTGGATCGCATGGGCTGACAAGGAGATCCCTGGTTACGGGCCCCATCATTACGTTCCTGTCTTCAATGACCGTGACGTCAAAGGATTATCGAATGATACGCCCCCGCCGGTGTCGTTCAGCAGACAGGAAGAGGACCGGGGCGCCCGTTTGTTGCGTGACATGGGCATTCCTGCCGGATCCACCATTGTTTGCTTTCATGGCAGAGATGCCGCCTACCAGGAGGCGCTGGCGCCCAATAATGATTACTCACGCCATGATTCGCGTGATGTGGATACAAACTCCTATATCCCGGCGATCAAGGCTCTTGTCAGCCGGGGGTATTATTGTATCCGTATGGGAAACGTGGTTAAACAACCTTTTCTTTGGCAGGACCCTCATGTGATCGATTATGCCACGAGCAGATGGAGAAGCGACTTTGCCGATTGGTACTTAATTTCAAGATGCCATTTTTTTATTGGAAATTCCTGCGGGGTTGATGCCATGGCCGTGTTTTATAGAAAACAGCGGGTGGTTTTAAATATGATCCCCATCAAGATCACGGATTGTTGGACACCTTCCAATTTGTTTATTTATAAGAAATTATGGTCGATACAAGAAAAGAGATTTCTCACTTTCAGGGAAATGTTGAATTCCGAAGTCGGGTATTATTTAAATAGTATCTTGTTTAAACAGAACGGTCTTGAAATAGTTAACAATACGCCTGAAGAAGTTGTTGATGTCATTGTGGAAAAGGACGAACGGATGCGCGGAATTTGGAAGACCAATGATGAGTACGAAGAGCTTCAGCGCAGGTTTTGGGCCTTATATCCGCATGACCGTATGAATCAGGTGTTTAAAGCCCGGGTGGGATCGAAATTTTTGTTACAGAACCGGGAGCTTTTGGATTAAAAATGAAAGATAAAGTCATTGTTTTAGGCAGCAATTCTTTTTCCGGCGCGCAATTTGTCGATTTTTTGCTCGATGAAGGCGTTGAGACGGTCGGCATCAGCCGTTCTGAAGAACCTAACGATGTTTTCTTGCCCTATAAAAAGAAAAAAAGCCCTTTGTTTAAATTTTATAAGCTTGATTTGAATTCCCAACTGGATGCCATTATGAAAGTGGTGGAAGACCTCCGTCCGGAATATGTGGTCAATTTTGCATCACAAGCGATGGTGGCGGAAAGCTGGCAACATCCCGAAGACTGGTTTCAAACAAACGCCCTGGCTACGGTGAAGCTGCACGACCGTTTACGTAAATGCGCCTTTTTACGCAAATATGTGCATATTTCGACGCCGGAAGTGTACGGTAATTGTCAGGGGCTTGTGGGGGAAAATACAAATTACTCCCCCAGCACACCGTACGCGGTTTCACGGGCCGCGGCGGATCTAAGCCTGATGACATTTTTCAAGCATTATAATTTTCCGGTTGTGTTCACGCGCGCAGCGAATGTTTATGGCCCGGGGCAGCAATTGTACCGTATCATACCGCGAACGATCCTTTTTATCCTGTTAGGCAAAAAGCTCCAGCTTCATGGGGGAGGGCATTCAGTACGTTCGTTCATACATATCCGTGATGTGGCAGAAGGGACATGGGCTGTCGCCAAGAATGCTGTGCCCGGCGAGATCTTCCATTTTTCCACATCCCGTAATATTTCCATCCGGGATGCGGTTAAATTGATCGCCGGGAAATTGAACGTCCGTTTTGAGGACTGTGTTGATATCGTGGATGAGCGCCCGGGCAAGGACGCGGCCTATTTATTGGACAATAAAAAAGCAAAAACCGTTTTAGGATGGCAGGACCGTATTACCCTCGAAGAGGGTATCGATGAGACGATCCGGTGGGTCAAGGATAATTTGGAAGTCCTTAAAGGGCTGCCGGATCATTATATCCATAAGCCTTAAAGCAAAGGGGTTTAAAAGATGCATGTTTTAGTGACGGGTGGATGCGGGTATATTGGAACAAATTTAACACAGGCGCTGCTGGACCAAGGGCATCAGGTTACTGTCGTTGATATTATGTGGTTCGGTAATGTACTTGCCGCCCATAAGAATTTAAAAGTGGTCCAGGGGGATATCAGGGAAGCGGAAAAGATCCCCATGCAAGGTGTTGATGTGGTCATGCATTTGGCCAATGTGGCTAACGACCCCTGTGGTGAATTAGATTCTAAGTTAGCCTGGGAAGTGAATGCCCTGGCATCCATGCGGTTGATCGAACTGGCCCTTAAATATAAAGTTAAACAATTCATGTATGCCTCTTCAGGGAGCGTTTACGGGGTGAAAGATGAGCCTCAGGTTACCGAAGACCTGTCCCTTGTTCCGATCTCAGACTATAACAAGACAAAAATGATCAGCGAACGCGTGTTTTTAAGTTATCAGAGTGACATTATCTTGCAGTGCATCCGTCCGGCGACAGTATGTGGATTTTCGCCGAGGATGAGGCTGGATGTGTCGGTCAATATGATGACATCCCAGGCCTTGATCAAGAAGAAAATGACGGTCTTTGGGGGGAATCAGATCCGTCCTAATATCCATATGAAGGACATGATAGCGGTTTATTTACATTTTCTCCAATTGGGCAGCAAGGCGACAGGGGTATTTAACGCGGGTTTTGAGAATATTTCCATTCTTGATATTGCCAGGATGGTGGCCAGACATGTTCCGGCGGAGATAGTTATTACTGATTCCAATGACCCCCGTTCTTATAGTCTTAATTCGGATAAATTGCTGGCTACGGGTTTTAAGCCTCGTTATGGTGTTGAGGATGCTATTAAAGAAGTGATAGCAGCCTACCAGGCCGGAGCGTTCAAAGATGAAGATAATTGTTATAACATCCGCACCATGAAGAAGCTTTACGGTCCGAAAGGTGGGAAGGCATAATGGGCAAAGAGATCGATCTTTTAGTTGATTATCCTAAGTCAAAACGCGATGTTAAAGATCGTGGCGCTCAGAAAACCCCTGAAGACAGGGCTCTGGCCAGGCAGTTTGGCAAAGATTTCTTTGATGGGGACCGTCGACATGGGTACGGGGGATATAATTATAATCCCCGTTTTTGGCAGCCGGTGGTGCCGGCCTTGCAAAAACATTTTGGTTTGACCGCCAGCAGTTCCCTGCTGGATGTAGGATGCGGCAAGGGTTTTATGCTGCATGATGTGGCACTCCTTATCCCGGGAATCAAGCTAAAGGGTGTGGATATTTCTTCATATGCCATAGCCAATGCTATTGAGGATATGAAACCGCATGTTATCGTCGGGGATGCCAAAAAGCTGCCTTTTGCTGATAGATCATTTGATGTGGTGATCTCCATTAATACGATCCACAATCTTGATCGCAAGGAGTGTGGAGAAGCTTTGCGGGAGATCGAACGCGTAAGCCGCGGCAAAAGCTTCATTACGGTGGATGCCTATCATAATGATGAAGAGAAGGAATTGATGCAAGCCTGGAACCTTACCGCCCGGACCATCATGCATGTGGATGAGTGGAAGAACTTTTTTGCCGAGGTCGGCTATACGGGGGACTATTTTTGGTTTATTCCATAATTGCCATAGAATTGTTGCGCCGGATGAAATTGATCCGCTGCGCCGAGGAAACCATAGCTGCGCGGTATCCCGAGAACAAGATGCGCTGCCCGACCCATTTGTGCACGGGTCAGGAGGCGGTGTCCGCGGCGGTCGGTTTTGCATTGAACAAGGATGATTTCGCGGTGAGCTCGCATCGTGCGCATGGACATTACCTGGGAAAAGGGGGGAGTCTGCGCGCCATGCTTTCAGAGATCTACGGGAAGGCGACAGGCTGTTCTGGCGGTAAGGGCGGTTCAATGCACCTTATTGATGAGAGCGTCGGATTTATGGGCAGTACGGCGATCGTCGGCAATACGATCCCTGTTGGCGTGGGCCTTGGCCTGTCGATTGCGCTCAACCGGACAAAGCAGGTCAGCTGTATTTTCTTGGGTGAAGGGGCCACGGAAGAAGGTGTATTTTATGAATCAGTGAATTTTGCGGTCCTGAAAAAACTTCCGGTGCTTTTTGTTTGTGAGAATAATCTTTATTCAGTGTATTCATCCCTTAAAGTCCGCCAGCCGGCCGGGCGGAGCGTTTACAAGATGGTCCAGGGGCTCGGTTGTCCGTCTGAAAAAGGGGATGGCAATGATGTTCTTGAAGTTTATGAGAAGGTCAAGAAGGCAGTGGCTTTGTTACGTAGGGGAAAGGGCCCCTATTTCCTTGAATTTTCCACTTATCGCTGGCGGGAACATTGCGGTCCTAATTTTGATAATAATATCGGGTACCGCAGTGAGAAAGAATTTTTAACATGGAAGAAAAAGGACCCGGTAGGTCGATTAGAGAAGGATATATTAAAAAAAGGAACGCTTTCGCGTCAGCAGATCGATCAGATGGAAGAAGAGATCAAGGTTGAGGTCGATGCCGCTTTTCAGTTTGCGGAAGAAGCACCTTTTCCTCAAGCACGCGAGGCGTATACGCAACTTTTTAAGGAATAAGCATGGCCAACCGAAGACTAAATTTTGCCAAAGCAGTTAATGAAGGATTGACGCAGGCTATGGAGCAAGATGCCAAGGTCATCTGTTATGGTCTCGGCGTTGATGACCCTAAGGGTATTTTTGGAACAACATTGGGTTTAAAAGAAAAATTCGGGCCTGATCGCGTGTTTGATATGCCGACGGCGGAAAATGCCATGACGGGGGTGGCCATAGGGGCATCGCTTAACGGCATTCGTCCGGTCATGACGCATCAACGTTTGGATTTTTTCCTTTTGGCTATGGATCAACTGGTGAACAGTGCGGCCAAGTGGCATTATATGTTTGGTGGTAAGTCTTCTGTACCGATCACGATCCGCCTGATCATGGGACGTGGATGGGGGCAAGGTCCTACACATTCTCAGAATTTGCAGGCATGGTTAACCCATATCCCTGGCCTTAAAGTGGTGGTACCGGCAATGACGGCGGACGTTAAAGGGCTGCTTTTGGCAAGCATTTTTGATGACAATCCCGTGGTCATTCTTGAACACCGCTGGCTTCATAATCTCGAGGGTGATGTGCCTGTGGGTGCCGTACCTATTCCTTTGGGGAAAGCCAACGTGATCAAGAAAGGCGATGACCTCACCATTGTTTCATATTCCTATATGACCATTGAAGCCCTTCACGCCATTGAGGCTCTTGAGAAAGAAGGGGTGCATTGTGATCTGGTGGATTTGAGGACCTTAAGTCCCCTTGATTGGGATGCGATCTTTGCTTCAGTCAGACGTACGGGCCGCTTATTGGCATTAGATACCAGCAACGAAACCGGATCTGTCGCGGGCGAGATCATTGCCCGGGTCAGCATGGAACTTTTTACAAAGTTAAAAGCAGCCCCGCGAAGGATCGCCTCTCCGGATCATCCTAGTCCGACCAGCCCTGCGTTGACCAAAAGTTTTTATAAGGGCGCTGAAGATATTGTCGATGCCGTTAACAAAATGCTGAATAAGAATATTTCGTTGGAGTATTTTCAAGAACATCGCAAGCGTCCGCATGACGTTCCGGGTGATTGGTTTAAGGGGCCTTTTTAAGGAAATTGAAAATGACGATACCTAAAGAAATGTTGGCCGCGATCTTAGTCGAGCAGAAAAAACCGCTTGTACTTGATAAGGTCTCTTTGCCTGAAGAACTGCATTATGGCCAGGTCTTAGTCAGGGTCCACTATAGCGGCATTTGCGGATCACAAATAGGAGAGATCAACGGTGTCAAGGGAGAGGACAGGTATTTGCCTCATTTATTAGGGCATGAGGGATCAGGGGAGGTGGTGGCCGTAGGTGATGGGGTCACTCATGTTAAGCCTTCGGATCACGTGGTCATGCATTGGATGCCGGGGTGCGGCATTGAATCCAAGCCGCCGGTATATACCTGGAAAGGTAAATTATTAAATGCCGGTTGGGTAACGACATTTAATGAGTATGCCATCGTTTCTGAGAACCGCCTTACGGTTATCCCGAAAGATTTTGATCTGAAAACAGCGGCCCTATTTGGTTGTGCCGTAACCACCGGCTTAGGAGTTATTAATAACAAAGCTCAATTACAGATCGGTCAATCTGTTCTTATCCTTGGTGCGGGCGGGGTAGGATTGAATATTATTCAGGGCGCGGCGATGGCATCTGCCCATCCGATCATTGCGGTCGATCTTTACGATGCGAAACTGGACTTGGCTAAAAAATTGGGAGCGACACATACTATTAATACAAAGATGCAAAATGTGACCGACGCTGTGCGCAAGATCGTGGGAGATCATGGAGTAGATGTTGTCGTTGATAATACCGGAAACCCGCAAGTGATCGAAGAGGGGTATCGTTTGACCGGTTCGAATGGACGGATGATTTTAGTAGGAGTATTGCCAAAGGACAAAAAGGTTTCGTTGAATACGTTAGCGTTACATTTTGGAAAGACATTGTCAGGGACCAAGGGGGGCGAATGTCGGCCGGATTTGGATATTCCGCGTTATATCCGTCTTTGTCAAGCAGGGAAGTTGAAGGTAAGCGAATTTATCACCGATAGAACTCCTTTAACAGAGGTTAACGAGGCCATTGAGCGTATGCAGAGAGGCGAAGTGATCGGGCGGTGTTTGATCGGGATGAAAGGTTTATGAAAAAGGAAGCCCCGGTCGCGATCATTATTTCGGTTTCCAGTGATATAGGCCACGCGTTAGCTTTAAGGTGGAAGACAAAAGGGTTTAATGTTTATGGGACATATCGCTCGCCGTCTTCTAAAGTTGAAGAATTAAATGCCTTGGGGATGAAGACAGTCCATTGTGATCTGACAGATAATACGTCGATCAAAGATACCTGTTCCTTTTTAAGCAAGGCCTGTCCCGTTTGGGACCATCTGGTCATTTGCCCGGGGCTTCAAGATCCGGTGGGTCCTTTTGCCGATTGTGATTTTTCCGAGTGGGAAGGGTCCATCAAGGTCAATTTTATAAAGCAGATGCAGATCATTCACGGACTGCTTCCATTCCGTTCAAAAGATGCGTCAAAGCCTCCGGTTGTCCTTCTTTTTGCCGGAGGAGGGACCAATAATGCCACCGTGAATTATTCAGCCTATACGGCCTCAAAGATCGCGCTCATCAAGATGTGTGAACTGCTGGATGCGGAAATTCCGGATACGAGCTTTACGATCCTTGGGCCAGGCTGGGTCAAAACGAAGATCCATGAGTCCACATTAAAGGCGGGGATCAAGGCGGGTGCTAATTATCAGAAGACCATTGAGCAGTTAGCGAAAGATAAGTGTACGTCCATGGACCGTGTGCTGGATTGCTGCGATTGGATCATCGATCAGGAGCGCAAGGTCATAGGTGGGCGTAATTTCAGTGTCGTTTTTGATCAATGGGGAACCGGGGAGCTGAAGGCGAGCCTTTTGGAAGATCCGAACATGTATAAACTTCGTAGGCATGGGAATGATCGGCTGACTAAAATAAGATGAAACGGATAGTTTATTGTAAGGAGTATTGATGATCTCTTCTGTGATATTGAAAGAACTAATGATGTTATTGCCGGATGTTTCCCAGCATCATTCACCCGGCGGGAAATTACAGCCATTTTTAAAGAAAGTTGCCCGCAGAGAGATCGATGAGATGTTCTCTTCTCCAGAGGCTGGGCCCGTGGATTTTATTCCTTTCGGGAAGCTTCGGTTCCCTTATTATAAGATGGGGGCGATCGACACCTTAAATCTTTTTGATATCGATGAGCTCATTATTTTCAGTTTTTATTGGGCCAACCGCAGGCATTATAAGAAGGTTGTTGATATCGGGGCCAATCTTGGCTTGCATTCAATATTGTTAAGCCGGTGCGGATATACCGTGCGGTCTTTTGAGCCAGACCCCTGGCATTTCAAGATATTGAAGAAGAACTTAGGGCTTAATAAATGTTTTAATGTGACGCCCTATAATGCGGCTGTTTCCAGTGAGCGAGGGACCAAGGAGTTCATCAGGGTCCTGGGAAACACGACAGGAAGCCACCTCGCGGGCGCTAAAGCCGAACCTTACGGAAAGCTGGAGAAGTTTCCTGTTCAGGTTGAGGCGTTTCCCGAGCTGGTGTCCTGGGCTGATCTTGTCAAGATCGATGCTGAGGGACATGAGAAGGAGATCCTTTTATCGACTGAAAAGAAGCATTGGAGGAAAACGGATGCGATGGTTGAAATTCAGAACGCGGACAATGCCAAGGCTGTTTTTAAGCATTTTAATAAATTAGGGGTAAATCTGTTTTCTCAGAAAACAAATTGGGGATCGGTTAAAAAGTTACAAGATATGCCGGTTGGTTATAAAGAGGGGTCTCTGTTTATTTCGTCAAAAAGAAAAATGGTTTGGGGGGGGAAGGCTCAATGAAGCTTTCTGATTATGTTGCAGATTTTTTGTTAAGACAAGGCGTCAAGCATGTTTTTGTTGTCACAGGAGGCGCTTCAGCGCATTTGATCGATTCCATTGGTCAGAAGGCAGGGATCGAATATATTTGTAATCAACATGAACAGGCCTGCGCGATGGCGGCTGATGCGTACGCACGGGTAACCAGGAATCTGGGAGTGGTGATGGTGACGAGTGGCCCTGGGGCAACGAATCTCCTTACCGGTGTTTGCTGTTCTTATTACGATTCAGTCCCGCTATTGTGCCTTACAGGTCAGGTGTCGACATTCCGTTTGAAAAAAGATACGGGTGTGCGTCAGGTAGGTTTTCAAGAAACAGATGTCATTGACATTTTTCGTTCAGTAACGAAATATTGTGTCCAACTTCAGGACTCTTCAGACATACGCTATGAGCTTGAAAAAGCTTTGTCCCTGGCAAGGTCAGGCCGGCCAGGGCCGGTGCTAATTGATATCCCCGATAATTTACAGCGCGCGGAAATCGATCCTGATAAACTTAAAAGTTTTGTGCCGTCTCCCCAAGATATGATCCCCCACGTCAAAGAGGACGTGCTGGAAAAGTGTGTTCGATGGATGAGTGAGGCCAGGAGACCTGTGCTTGCTTTTGGGTGGGGGGTCCATCTTTCTCAGGCAGAAGAAGAATCCAGAGAATTGATAGACCGTTCGGGGTTTCCGGTGGTCCTGACGTGGGCCATGAGGCATTTGATACCGGAAGATCATCCGCAGACCGTTGGATCTTTCGGCACTCACGGCACCCGTTACGGTAATTTTACAGTACAAAATGCGGACCTTGTTATGGTGATCGGTACCCGTTTGGATACCAAAGGAGCCGGTTCTCCCTTGGTGTCTTTTGCCCGAGGGGCGAAAAAGATCATTATCGAAATAGATCAGGCGGAATTGAATAAATTCTCTGTTTTTGAGCAAGGCTCAAGTATTTTGGTCCATGCTGATGCCAAAAGCTTTCTCCAGGAAATAAAAGCATATTTACCGCAATTTAAGGGCCAAGATATCAATGAATGGAAAGACCAGATCTCTCTGTGGAAAAAAAGATATCCCATTTGTCCGATGGAAAATTATAAACAAACATCGGTTAACCCATATGTTTTTGTCAAAACCCTTTCTCAAGTGACCCCTGACGGCGTGACGATGTTTTTGGACACGGGTTGTGCGGTGGGGTGGATGGGGCAGGCCTTTGAATTTAAGAAGAACCAGCGTTTTTTCAGTGCTTTCAATAACACTCCGATGGGGTATGGTTTACCGGCCGCTATCGGTGCGTCTTTTGCTTTGAACAAGGGAAAAGTTGTTTGTATTACTGGCGATGGCGGGCTGCAGATGAATATTCAAGAGCTGGCAACGATTGTCCGGCATAAGCTACCAATAAAAATTTTTCTATTGAATAATCATGGTTACAGCATGATCCAACAGACGCAACAGCAGTGGCTGGGGGCGCGCTATCATGCTTCGAGCGTATCGGGAGGCCTGGCTTTTCCTGATTTTGTGAAGGTAGGCCGGGCGTATGGTTTTAAGACGTTATCAATTACCAAGAACAGCGAATTAAATACGAAATTGCGCAAGGCGTTTGCTTTGCGCGGGCCGGTGTTCTGTAATATTGAGATACCAGCTCGTCACGGGATGATCCCTCAAGTTAAATTTGGCCGGCCCATTGAAGATGCTGAGCCGTTGTTGGACAGGAAAGAATTTCTAAACAATATGATCGTTCCTGCGATGGATGTCTCACGTAAATAACACCATGGAGGCGGTATGTTAGATAGAAGCAAATTCCCCTGTAAGAACGAGATCGAAATGTACCAGCGGTATGGTTTTGCCGTTGTTAAGGTTTTTACTTCAAAGGAAGTCCAGGTATTGGATCAGTTCGCTAAACAATGGCTTTATCGTTTATTGCAGAAATGGACATCGGGTAAGGAAGATTCTTTACCGCTAGAGAACTACCATGTTTGGTCCAAAACGGTGGGGGTGGATCATGGCAGTATCTTTGGTGCGAAGAATAGATATCTTTACCCGGAAAAGGAACTTCAAAGTATTTTGTTCAATGACGCTGTTAAGAATTTTCTGAGCGGCATTGGGATAGAACGCTATGAAATTTGGGACGACGGCTGGGGCTGGCTGGGGTTCAGATTTGTAAGGCCAGGCGTTGGGGATGGGTATCCGTTGAGCTGTAAGAATTGGGGTGTGGCCAAAGGCGTTGTTTCATGTTGGTTGCCGATCATAGGGCGTAGTCCTAGAGAGACGCTTAATATCGTCCCGGGTTCACATTTGAAGGAATATGAGAATTATTTGCCGCAGGATGGGAAATTCACGAAGAATGAGTTCCGATTATCCAAGAAGTATACGGACATAGAGGTCTTTAATCCAACGCTTTCGCAGGGAGAGGTGATCTTTTATCATCCCAAAACGCTTCACAGTGAAGATGTGGTCAATAGTAATATTACCAGGCTGAACCTGGAGTTCAGGGTCATGCCGAAATAAATGCGATATAGAAAAATTGGGGAATCAAATATCGAGGTTTCGGTGTTGGGGGTTGGGGCCGCGCATTTCGGCGTCTTTTGTGACCAGAAGGCGACAAATGATATTGTGGCCAGGGCCCTTGATCTGGGGATCAATTTTATTGATGTGGCCCCTATGTATGGAAGCGGTTCAGCGGAGATGATGGTCAAGAATGCGATCAAAGGACGCCGTGACAAGGTTATCCTCGCAACCAAGGTCGGACTTAATCCCCGGTTCGCTGCGGATGGGACCTTCGGGGTTGAGGTGGTGCCTCTAAATAGAAAGAATATTCTTTCCAGCATGGATAAAAGTTTGCAGGCTTTGGGGACAGATCATGTTGATCTTTTTCAGTTGCATGCTTTTGACGGGTCAACGCCCTTAGAGGAGACATTGTCGGCCTTGACGGATCTGGTCCGCGCAGGAAAGGCCCGCTGGGTGGGCTGTTCCAATTATGACCACAACGAGATCGCCAGAACAGCGGAAGTGATCAAAAGGAATAAGTTGATCAATTTTGTTTCGTTACAGTGTCATTACAATCTTATTGAGAGAAGGGCTGAACAGGATATTGTTCCATCCTGCCTTAGCAACAACTACGGGATCATTTGTTATCGCGCCCTGTGCCGGGGGATATTGAGCGGCAGATATAAGAATGATCAGCCTTTGCCGGAAGGAAGCCGGGCTCAAATAAGCAACAGGGTCAGACGTTGGTTAACAAGAGAAACACTTTCACTAACACAAGCATTGGAAGATTTTGCCAGAGAGAAATCAATGACCCTTCCTGAATTGTCGATCGCCTGGCTTTTGGAGAGGCCGGCGGTCGCCATGGTATTGGCAGGTATGCGAAATATAGAGCAGCTGGAAGTGTGCGCGTCAGGGGCCAATGCCCGATTGACGCCTCAAGACATGGCTGACATCGACGAGGTCATTGCCGCCCTTTCTTTAGGAGATCAAGTCAACTCATTACCGGAAGTTTTTTTGGAGAAGTAGAATGCCTAAAAAAGACCATTCTTTGTTTCAACATAAGGTTGTTATTGTCACGGGATCCGGGCAGGGCCTAGGCCGTGTCATAGCGGAATCTTTTGCCGAGGCTGGGGCCTCGGTAGTTATTTCTGATATTCAACAAGAGGCCGGTCAAGCCGTTGCCAAGAACATCCGCGGCAGTGGAAAGAACGCGGTGTTTATCTCCTGCGATCTTAGAAAAGAGAATGACATCAGGAAATTGATACGTTTATGTATCAAGAAATATGGGCGTCTGGATGTGGTTGTCAATAACGCCAGGCCTAGGCTTACGATCGGGTCTTTTGAGGATAATTTTAAGGAATGGGATCTGGGGATCAGTGTTCTGTTGAAGGCTCCGGCACTTGTCCTCAAGTATGCCATGCCGCATTTGATCAGGTCCAGTAACGGGAATGTCATCAATATCGCCTCGACCAATGCGTTCTCTGTTTCTCATCAGCCGCTGGTCTATCATGTGGCCAAGGCGGGATTGGTGCAATTGAGCCGGTATATCGCCTTTCAATTCGGCACTCAAGGGGTAAGATCAAACGTAGTTTGTCCGGGGCTGGTGGACCTTTCTGATGCGAGGAGCCCCTTGACGGGTAATAGCGTCAATAAAAAGGTGGTTGAATCGATCGTCCCCTTAGGGAGGGCGGCCAGCGCTCAGGAAGTCGCTAATGTCGTGCTCTCACTGTGTTCGGATGATGCGTCCTATGTTACGGGACAGGTGGTCAATGTGGATGGCGGCCTCATGCTGGGAGATCACTTTCATATCGCCCGAAAAACTTTACTGGACGAAGGTTCGCCTGCCGTTACGAAAAAGGGAAAAAAATGAATGTTTCCCCAAGAGCGGACATAAATGAACGTGAATTTGAATTGATCAATATCATTGGCGCAGAGCTTGGCGCCAACCAAAGGGATCTATCTGAAAATTGGAAATTCCCCACCGGTGCCATAAAACTTCTGGTTCGTCATCTTGTTGTCAAAGGATATATCCTTATCCGTCAACTCAATAAGAAAAAGATCCAGGACATTCTTAGCCCTAAAGGCTTTGCTGAAAATTATCAAAAGGTCGTTCGTTATACGTTTAAAACCATCCATTCCATGGGATTGATCCTCCATCAATTAGATTGCATCCTCTGGCGTTTGATCAGTGAGGGGGACCGTCATTTTTTTATCCTGGGGAATTCTGATCTGGTTGAATTGGTGGAAATGCCCTTGAAGAATCCTCATTTGGCCGGTATTAAATGTAGCCGGGTAAAACACGTTCCGGATCATTGTGAGGGGGTCGTGCTTATATGCCGGGAAGGGGTGGACATCTCGCTTTACCCCGGGGTGCATTGCGTGGACTTGTTTAAAGAGATGGAGAGCCTTAGCAAGGTAAAACTATAGATATGAAAGTGCTTAAATTTATAACTGAAATGTTCCGCAAGTACCCTGGGCTCGTTTCATCCAATATTGTTGCGGCCATTATTGTTAATCTGTTAGCTGCCGTTTCTGTTTGCGCCTTGACGCCCTTGATAGATTCCTTCCTTTATCCCGACGGCCACGGCCACAGCAGCCTGACATTGAAGGTGACAGGTGTTTTAAAGGCGCTGGGGATTCCCGCCACCCTGATGTCCCTGGTTTTGGTCTTTGTCACTTTGTTCATACTCACGGCTGTCGTGCAAGTTTATGGCAATTGGCTGATGCTGCGTACCAAATCCCGTCTTTCCCAAGACCTGATGACGCATTTTTTGCAGGATGTCTTTCAGGCCAAATGGCTTTTTTTTACGAGCACCGAACAGGGAAAGACATTGAATTCACTTAACAGGGAGCTGGTTTGGGTCGGGGATGCTTTTAATGCCATAGGTACAATTTTCTCGAATTCCGTTCAAATTATGATCTTTCTGACAATTCCCTTATATATATCCTGGAAGGTCACGCTTTTGTGCCTGTCGTCCGGCGGAATTGCGGCATTGTTATTTATTTTTTTAAGCAGGTTTTCCTACAAACTGGGCCAGCGCGGCACGCAGACAGGCAACGACCTGGCAGGGTTCATTTTTGAAAGCATCGGTGGCGCAAAACTTATTTTAGGTTATGGAGAGCCCCGGCGCACGGTCGAAAAGATCAATGCTGCCTATGATGCCCATTTAAAATACTACAATAAAGCCCAACTGTTGATCTACTCCATGTCCATGGCCTATCGGCCCATTGGAGTGGTCATTGTGTTGGTTGCTCTTTTAACGTCCCGTGCTTTTGGGGTGCCGGCGTCGGAATTGGCTATTTTATTGTTGTCATTGCTTCAGATCGCCAATGCCTTTAGTATTTTATTGTCCAACAAGACAATGATCTCAAGTTTTATCCCGGCCTATGAACAGATCCAGAGCCTGCGCGCTTCTGCCCAAAGCATGAAGCAAGTTTCGGGACAGGTGCTTTTTAAAGGTTTTAGCCGTTGTTTGCTGCTTGAAGAGGTAAGTTTTTCCTATCCTGAAAGACCGCCTGCGTTGACAAGGATAAGCCTTAAGATCCCTAAAGGAAAAGTCGTTGCTTTTATTGGTAAATCAGGGTCCGGAAAATCGACGCTGATCGACATACTGATGGGGCTTCATTCGCCTACGCAAGGCCGTGTTTTGGTTGATGACATTCCCATGGCTGATCTAGATATTAATTCATACAGGAGGCGTGTAGGGTATGTGCCGCAAGAGAGTATTTTGTTCAACATGACGGTCAAAGAAAATATTTTATGGTCCAAGCCGGATGCCACGGATGACGAGATCAAGCAGGCCTGTCATTTAGCGTACGCGGATGAATTCATTGCCAATTTTCCTAAAGGGTATGATACCTTCATTGGGGACCGCGGGGTGCGTCTGTCCGGCGGGCAAATTCAGCGCCTGGCCCTGGCGCGGGCCTTGGTGAGAAGACCAGAGATCCTTTTTCTTGATGAGGCTACCAGTTCACTGGACAGTTACTCGGAAGGATTGATCCAGAAGGCTATCGAAGCGCTTTCCGGAAAAACGACCATGGTGATCGTAGCGCACCGCCTGGCTACTATCAAGAAAGCTGATTTGATCTATGTTTTTGACAAAGGAGCCTTGATCGAGTCGGGCCAATATGAACAGCTTTGCCAGCAGGGAGGGCCTTTTTCTGACTTGGTACGGTTTCAGGAATTAGGGATACATTGAGTTGAAAGGAATGGCCGTGAAGTTTTTTCGGATGATCATGGAAAGGATTTTTTTGGTTTTTCTTCCTAAGATCCCAATATTTTTATTGGCATTGCCTTTTGTTGTCCTCATACGATTGCTTCGTCCGATCATGTGTATACGGCTCATTCCCGTATACGAGCAGATCGGGCATGCCCTAGGCAATACAGAGGTCTATTTGTGGGAGCGCAGGGCGGGATTGGATGATGCCAAGACCTTTGATATTTTTTATCCTTTGCGTCCGTGGATACTCAATGGTCAGGTGAAAAGGATGTTGAAGAGGATCGTTCCGATGTATGATCTTGTTTATTGGTTAGCATGGGCCAACCTGGAGATCCCCGGCTGGCGGCCGCATCATTATATTCCCCCTCACAATTCACTGGATGTCTATGGCTTTTCAAATGATACCCCTCCGCAAGTCTCCTTTACCAGCAAGGAAGAGGATCGCGGGGCCGCGCTGTTACATGATATGGGTATCCCGCCGGGAAGTTCCATTGTGACTTTTAATGTCAGGGATAATGCTTATCAGAAATCTGTAATGCCTGATTTGCAGGATGGCGACTATGCGCTTCACAATTTTAGGGATGCGGATATCAATACTATTACTCCGGCTGTCAAGGAGCTTGTGCAACGGGGATATTATGTCATCCGGATGGGCAAGGTGGTCAATAAAGCTTTTGGATGGAAACATCCGCAAGTGATCGATTATCCCTTGAGCCATTGGCGAAGCGATTTTGCCGATCTATTCCTGATCTCACGAAGCCATTTTTATATCGGAAACTCCAGCGGTATTGATGATGTGGCAAGGTTATTTAGAAAACACCGTGTTACGGTCAACCTCGTTCCCCTAAGGTTCATTGCCGCCTGGTCACCGGATTATCTTTATATTTTTAAGAAAATATGGTCCATACGAGAGAAGAGATTCTTAACTTTTAGGGAAATTGTCAATTCCCCGGTTGGTTGTTATTTAGACCCCATATGGTATAAAAAAGACGGTCTTGAAATTGTGGATAACACCCCTGAAGAAATACTTGATGTCATCCTCGAGAAGGAAGAAAAACTGCGCGGGGTTTGGAAAACCAATGATGAATATGAAGACCTCCAGCAGAGGTTTTGGAGCTTATTTAAACCGGATGAACTTAACAAGGTATTTAAAACCCGTATAGGATCAAAGTTCCTGTACCAAAATAGGGATCTTTTGGAATAAATTTTATATGGAATTTGAACAGGCAGTCATATTCGCCGGCGGACGGGGTGAGCGGCTTCGGCCCTTGACGGATTCAATCCCTAAACCTATGGCGCCGATCAATGGACGTCCGTTCGCTGATTATCTTTTGACGATGTTGCGGGAGGCGGGCATCAAACGGGTCCTTTTTTTGCTCGGCTATAAAGCCGAAAAAGTGGTTGAGCGGTACACCACGATAAAAATAGACGGACTTAAGATCGATTATTCCGTCGGTACGGCAGAGGACCAGACCGGACGCCGGCTCATCAATGCTTATGGGAAACTGGAAGACAAGTTCTTGCTGCTGTATGGAGACAATTATTGGTCTCTGCCGCTGGCCGGGATGAAGGAGAATTATGAGCGCCTGAAATGTCCTTTGACCACAACGGTCTTTAGCAATAAGAAGGGAACAAGTGAGTACGGGTTTGACAATAATGTGATGGTCAATGCTGAAAATAGGGTTGTGGCCTATGACAAGAGCCGCTCAATGCCAGGGCTTAACGGTGTGGACATAGGGTTCTTCTTGGTTGATAAGAAAATCATCGATCCAGGTGTTGGGGAGAATATCTCTTTCGAAGAAATTATCCTGGCAGGCAAGGCCAAGGAAGGGCGTTTGGGGGCATTTATGACCGATGAGCAATATTATTACATCACGACCTTCGATACGCTCAAGGTTTTTGAACAGACGGTAAAACAGCAGGCCATTGCGATTTTCAAGGAGGGGTTATGAATTATGGCGAGCAATTAAAGGCCGTTGCCCAGCATCTTGTTTCAGTGGATCCCATCATGTTAAAGAAAGCCCAGGATATGATGACCGCTGCTGCGGCGCGCGGGGGCAAGGTCATCCTTGCGGGCAATGGCGCCAGTGCCGCGATTGCGAGCCACGTGGCCGTTGATCTGACCAAGGCCGCCGGCGTGAGGGCCGTCAATTTCAATGAAGCGGACCTCATTACCTGCTTTGCCAATGATTACGGTTATGAGCATTGGGTGGAGAAGGCGCTTGATTTCTATGCTGATGACAAGGATGTGGTCATATTGATAAGTAGCAGCGGAGAGTCTAAAAATATCGTCAATGCCGCTGCGAGGGTAAAGGCCAAAGGGCTGAAACTCATTACCTTATCAGGGTTTCGTCAGGACAATAAATTAAAGGAATCAGGGGATATTAATTTCTGGGTAAACAGTACCGAATATAATGTTGTAGAAACCGTGCATCAGGCATGGCTTTTGGCCATCGTTGACCAGATTGCGGCAGAAAAGGATAAGTGACATATGAAGGTGCTTGTTACGGGAAATCAGGGTTATATCGGCAGCGTGTTAGTGGACATGCTTCTGGAGAAGAAGTACGATGTGGTGGGTTATGATATCGGTTATTATGCGGCGTGTTTGCTGCAGCCTCATAATACGGGGATCAAACAAATTGTCAAAGACATCCGTGATATCGACGTTGATGATCTAAAAGGCGTTGATGCGGTCATCCATCTGGCGGCCCTTTCCAATGATCCCCTGGGCGAACTTGCTCCTGGTTTGACGGAGGAGATCAATTTAGGGGGTACGATCAAGGCGGCCCAGGCCGCCAAGAAAGCAGGGGTCAAACGATTCGTTTATTCTTCCTCGCAGAGCATGTACGGCATTTCCAAACTGGATGCCGAATTAGAGGAGGATAACAGCGACAAGCATCCGCTCACAGCCTACGCGCGCACCAAATGGGAAGCGGAGTGTTCGCTCAATGAGATAGCAGACAAGGATTTTCATGTTATTTCTTTCAGGCCTTCAACGGTGTTTGGGGCCAGCCCCCGGCTGCGCTGTGATATTGTCTATAATAATCTGGTCGCCTGCGCTTATACGACCGGTAAAATTGAAATTAAAAGTGACGGCACGCCCTGGCGTCCGGTAGTGCATGTGAAAGATGTGTCGAATGCCTATATAGCCGGACTCGAAGCCCCGCTGGAGATGGTTTCAGGGCAGGCATTCAATGTCGGCATCCCCAACGGTAATTTTACGGTCCGGGATCTGGCTGAGGCGGCCCAGCGTTCGGTTCCGGGGTCCGGCCTGGTCTTTACCGGCGAGCATGGCAAGGATTCCCGGACATATCGTGTGAGTTTTAAGAAAATACTTACCGTTCTTAAGGATTATTTTAAGCCGGCATGGGACCTTGACCGGGGTGGAAAAGAACTCGTTGAGTTTTTCAATAAGACGGCTTTTAAGGAAGAGGATTTTCGCGGAGCCAAGTGCGTGCGCCTTAAACAGATCAAATTTCTTCAGGAAAACCACAAGATCAACGGAGAGCTTCGTGTTGTTTGAAACCATATCATCGTGCCGTTCCTGCGGTCAGGACGGACTCATAGATATCTTGCATTTAGGGACCCAGCCATTGGCCAATTCCCTGGTTCCGGCGGGTAAAAAAGACATAAAGAAAATTTCTTTATCAACGGCCTTTTGCCCGCGGTGCGCTCTTTTTCAGCTTAAGGAAACGGTCAGCAAGGAAGTTTTATTTGACCACTATGTCTGGGTAACAAAAACTTCCAAAGGGGCCCGCGATTATGCGGAGATCTTTGCCGACCGGGTGCTTCAAAAGGTGTCACTGAAAAAGGGAGACCTTGTTTTTGAGATCGCCTCGAACGATGGGACCATCCTCAAGGCCTTTATGGCCCGCGGCATCGCGGTCGTGGGCATTGAGCCTGCCCAAAATATCGCTGAAATGGCCAGGCAGGACGGAGTAAGAACAGATTGTTCCTATTGGAATGAAAAAACAGCCCAACGCCTGACAGGGGAATATGGGGCCCCGAAAGTGGTTATCGCGCGCAATGTCATTCCTCACGTTAGTGAATTACATAGCGTTATCGAAGGGATAGCGATGGCTATTGGTGAGAGTGGTGTGGGGGTGATCGAATTTCATAGCGGAAGCATCATTGCTCAGGAGCTTCATTATGATTCGATTTATCATGAACATTTGTGTTTCTTTACAGCCCATTCAATGAGCCGGTTGCTTGAGAAGTACGGCCTTTATCCTTACGCGGTGGACACAAGTCCCATCAGCGGTGGTTCGCTGGTTTTCTATTTTTCAAAAGTCAAACGTGATCCGGAACCCAGTTATACAGATGTTCTTGAGGAGGAAAAAAGATCCGGTATTCATGAGCGTTTTGTTTGGGAAGATTTTGCTAAGAGGGCCCTTGCTCATCGTGAAAAAACTCTAAGGCTGTTGGACAGTTTAAAGGGGAAAACCATTGTTGGTTTTGGTTCTTCGGCCCGCAGTTCCACCTTCATTAATTTTTGCGGCATCGGGAAAAATTATTTGAAAGCCATCATTGATAATAATCCTATGAAACAGGGACTGATGACCCCGTCCGGTGATGTACCCATTGTTTCCTTTGATCAGGGGATGGCATTGAAGCCGGATATTATTTTTGTGCTGGCATGGAATTTCGGCCGGGAGATCATGGATGAATGCAGCCATCGCGGTTTTGCAGGGCAATTCATCATGCCATTCCCTAAGGAGCCGCGGTTGATCGAAAGCAGCGTGAGGGTATAAGATCATGGATTTATCGCCTTTGAAAATAGCAGGAGCCTTCAGGATAATCTTGCAGCCGCACCATGACACCCGCGGTTTTTTTATCAGGACCTATGATCAGGACGAGTTGGCCCGGCATGGACTGGTGACCCAATGGATACAAGAGAGCCATTCCTTCTCGGCAAAGAAAGGGACGATCAGGGGTTTACATGTGCAAGTTCCTCCCTGTGCAGAAACCAAATTAGTCCGTGCGGCTCAAGGGAGCATTTATATGGTTTTACTTGATCTCAGGAAAAATTCCGCCACCTTTGGTTCCTGGGATAGTACGGTTCTCTCAATAGAAAAACCGGAACTTTTATATACGCCCAAGGGCATAGCCATGGGGATGTGTACGCTGACTGATCAATGTTCTCTGTTGTACAAGATGGACACTGCGTATGAGCCCAAGAATGCAAGGACCATACGATGGAATGACCCCAGCCTGGCCATTCCCTGGCCGGCGGAGCATCCCATTTTGTCAGATAAAGATAAGGCGGCACCGTTATTAAAAGATTTTTTGGCGCAAGAGGTGGCTTTGTGAAGATCCTCGTTACCGGAATAACAGGTTTTATCGGTCAACGGCTTTGGCCTCAATTAAGCCCGGCGGATGAGGTTTTTGCAGTTTGCCGTAAACCGGTGATAGGATTGCCCAAGAATGTTACTGTAATGGTCGCTGATCTTAATGGGGTAGGACAGCTATTTGATCATTTAAAGGGCATCCGGCCTGATATTTGTGTTCATTTGGCCTGGGAAGGTATCCCGGATTACGGATTTAATACTTCACGTCGGAATTTAGACCATGCATCAGCCTTATGGCATCATTTGGTTGAGGAATGCGGATGCTCCAAGATCATCGCGACCGGGTCTTGTTGGGAATATGGAAAGTCATTGGGCGTCTGTCGGGAAGATGACAATGTTTTGACCGATTCCTATTTTTCATGGGCGAAGCATTCACTGTCTGATCTGGGCGGAATGCTTGCAGCAAAACACGGGATCAATTTTATTTGGACAAGGATATTCTATGCGTATGGACCTGGGCAGCGCGGCGGATCGCTTATACCGATGATGGCTGATGCGTTAAATAAGAATGAAAAACCGGGGATAAAGATGCCTCATAATGCGAATGATTTTATCCACGTGGATGATATTGCGCAAGCATTGGGTCTGATCGTGCGCAAGAATGTTCCGACGGGTATTTATAATTTAGGATCAGGGAGATCCGTTCCGGTATGGCAAATTTGTGAGTATCTCGAGAATGCTTTGGGTAGACAGCCTTTGTATGCAAAACAACTGCGTGAAGTAAAAATAAAGCCTACAGCAGATTTTTGGGCGGATACATCCAAGTCTGCAAGTGTTCTCGGCTGGACCCCCCAAATTGATATTGAAGAAGGCATACGCCGGTACGTTAAGGCCACCACGGAGATAAAGGTATGATCATTTCAAGAACGCCGCTTCGGATGAGTTTTGCTGGAGGAGGATCGGATATCCCTGATTATTATAAACACCGCCGAGGCGCCGTTGTGTCTACAGCCATTGATAAATATATTTACATTACGGTAAACCAGAAGTTTGATGACCTGATACGTGTCAGTTATTCGAAAACGGAGAATGTTAAATCACTGGATGAGGTTGAGCATAATATTATCAGGGAAGCCCTTAGAATGGTGGGAATCACCAAAGGCATTGAGGTGGTTTACATGGGGGACATACCGCTCGGGTCTGCGGGCATTGGGTTAGGTTCATCCAGCAGTTTGGCGGTGGGGGTTCTTAATGCTCTTTACGCTTATCAGGGACGGCATGTTTCGGGGGAACGCCTGGCACGCGAGGCCTGTGAAATTGAGTTGAACATTTTGAAAAACCCTATTGGGAAACAAGACCAGTACATCGCGGCCTATGGAGGGTTTCAGCATATTCAGTTTAACTGCGATGAAAGCGTATTTGTGGACCCTGTGATCTTTACGTCTGAAACGAAGAAGGCCTTGAACGACAAGCTGCTTTTGTTTTATACAGGGACCACGCGTATTTCCTCGTCCATACTTAAAGAGCAGGGACAGAATACGCCGAAGAATGTAAAGCATCTCGACGATATGGTGGAACTCACTCAGGGGCTTCTAAAAAAGCTGCAAGCCAACGATCTGCGCGGATTCGGACAGGTTCTGCATGAAGGCTGGTTGCTTAAGAAAAAACTTGCCACGGGGATCACCAACACCGAGATCGATGGTCATTATGAAAAAGCATTGAAGGCTGGCGCCATTGGCGGCAAACTTTTAGGGGCGGGGGGCGGGGGATTTCTGCTTTTCTATTGTGAAGAGGATAAGCAGGGTGCTGTCCGTAAAGCACTTGCTGACCTAAAGGAGACCCCTTTTAGTTTTGAACCCCAGGGGAGCAAGATCATTTATGTTAGTGATTGC
>Ga0265338_10002513_pt1 | contig 27271 bp, 23 predicted proteins | sample 42126metaG_FD_193579 | JGI IMG/M metagenome (GOLD analysis project Ga0265338, IMG submission 193579) | Rhizosphere microbial communities from Carex aquatilis grown in University of Washington, Seatle, WA, United States - 4-21-26 metaG | ecosystem: Host-associated > Plants > Roots > Rhizosphere...
AAACGCGGGGGGGAGCCGCCCCCCGGAAGAACCCTAGGGCCCCGGTCAAGACCGGGGCCCTTTTTTGTTGTCCCGCTTATCGGGATTCCTTTTTGGCATAGCGGTAAGACGATTCGACCTAATCGTAGGCCGCCCCGCTTCCCGAATGGGACTCCGGAGGGGTTCCCCGTTGGAATGACCCTTGCATAGCTTCGCGGTATGATTCCCACACCCGGATATTCCCTTGAACCCCAAGAACCCGCCTCCCTGGAGACGGTCTTGGGGAACCGCACGGTCGTGGCCTGCTACCAACCGATCGTCTCGATCAAGACAAGACGGGTGATCGGGTTGGAGGCCCTCTGCCGGGGAGTCGGGGACAACCCCAAGGAATGGACCTCGCCTTCCCGCCTCTTTTCCCAAGCCGTGGGAGTCCAGGACCGTCTGGACCTGGACCGGTTGTTCCGTGAAAAATCGTTGGAGTTTTTCCCACGGAACCTTCCTGAAGACCAAGGCGACCTCGTTTTCCTGAACCTGGAAGCCTCGGTATTGGAGTCCCAAGTCGTGGGGTCCGGGAAGCTCCTGGAGCAGGTCCAACGGGCGGGATTCCAACCCGAGCGCGTGGTGATCGAATTGCGCCGGACCGCCGAATGCGATTTGGAGCCTCTCCTGAAATTCGTCCGCGCCTATCGGGAAAAGGGTTTCTTGATCGCGCTGGGCGACATGGGATCCGCCGGATTCCCGCTGGAAAGGGTCCTGGTAGTGGAGCCGGACCTGGTGAAGATTGACCGGGAAATAACGGCTTCCCTGGACCGGATGCCGGCCCGGCGGGAGGTGTTCCGCTCCTTGGTGAATCTGGCCCGGCGGACCGGAAGCCTGGTGGTGGTTGAGGGCGTTGAGCGGGAAGAGGAGGCCCTGGCGGCGTTGGAATTGGGGGCGGATCTTTTGCAGGGCCATTATTTCGCCAGGCCCCAACCCGCCGGGAGCCCTCCGCCGGCCGGGCTTAAGCCCCGGCTCTTTTACGTGGCTTCCCGCCACAAGCGGCGACAGGTCGAGGCGATCCGCCGGTCGAAGGCCGACCGCGCCACCTCCCAGGAAAAAATCGCGGAAATCGTGGGTTGGTTGGCGATGCAGACAGCTGATCGGTATGAGGAGGCCCTTCGATCCGCGTTGGACCGGGTTCCCGAGACCGAATGCCTCTATATCCTGGATCGTTTCGGGGTCCAAACCTCCTCGACCGTGGGTCGGGCGAGGGCGGGAAGGCGCGCCAAGGCGATCTTCCAACCGGCTCCGGCCGGGACCGACCATTCCCTGAAGGAATATTATTATGGCCTCGCGGAGGGGGGGGCCGAGGCCTACCGGACGGAACCCTACATATCCTTGGCGACAGGTCGAGTTTGCGTGACCGCTTCCATTTGGTTCACGGAACGGGGAACCTCAAAGCGATTCATTTTATGCGTTGATTTTCCCACCGCGTCCCGGGATTGATCCTCGTTTTCATCCCTCCGGAAAACCCAAGGGATCGCGTGGTTCGATGAACCGGTTTAAGGGACGGATTGAAGGACCCGATCAAATTGAGAGCCGCCCCCCCTTGAGGCATTTTTGAACTTTCTTCCCGCAATGAAGCCGATAGATTGATTTGCCGTCCAGAAATGATGACGATGGTCATATGACTCATTCTGTATCAGCCCTATCGTACATCCACAAGACATCCGGCCTTTTCCCCATAAACCAAGGTGGGAGGGGCTTTTTATACACCAACGCGGGCTCATGTGGGAGGGAACCATGAAAGCCATCGCTTCGGTTTTGGCGGAAAACGCCGATTTGGCCGGGTTGGGGGCCGAGTACCTCAACCTGTTGGCGGATTGCTCGATGAACGTCCAGTTGGAGGAGAATCAACTCCTTCTGGATCCGGGTCAGGAAGCCGACTGCTTCTACGTCCTCCGGTCGGGGGAAGTGGTTTTGGACGTACCGTACGAACATGGGGCCATCACGGTCCAGAAATTGACCGGGGGGGACCTTCTGGGCTGGTCCTGGATCCTGCCGGAGAGTCGGGTCCAGTTCCGGGCCAGGGCCTTGACGCGAGTTCAGGCGGTCCAAGTGGACGCGCGGTGCGTCCGGGGGAAATTCGAGTTGAACCCTGAATTTGAGAGGGCGTTTCTCAAGCGGTTGTTGCCGGTGGCGGTCAAACGGTTGAACGCCACCCAGATGCAGTTAGTGGAAGCCTATCGAGCCGCGCAGGAGTAACCGAGCCAGAGGATTTTGAGGGAAGTCCCCAGGTTCAGTTTGAGTCCGCGCGAACGCCTCATTTCGGAAAGGAAATGGCGATGCAAGCGACGCTCAATCGAGCCAGCCAAATGCCGGACGTAAACCGCACGGATCCCCGGATCAAACGGGTCATCGTGGCGATGAATACGTACGGCCGAAAACCCGAATCCCTCATCCAGGTCCTTCACGCGGCCCAGAACCTCTTCGGTTACCTACCCCTGCCGGTCATCCGTTTCATCGCGAAGGAACTCAAGGCCTCCCCCTCCCGGGTGTTCGGCGTGGTGACCTTCTACCACTTCTTCTCCCTGAAACCCAACGGCGAACATAACTGCCTGGTTTGCACCGGGACGGCCTGCTACGTCAAGGGCGCCCAGCTCCTGCTCGACCAGATCGAGAAGGACTTCAACCTCAAGCCGGGGCAGACCACGCCGGACAACAAGCTGAGCCTCCAGACGGCGCGTTGCATCGGCTCCTGCGGCCTGGCGCCCGCGGCCACCATCGACGAGGAAATACTGGCCAAGGTCACCCCGGGCGAGATCGCCAAGGTCCTTCGGTCCAAAATGGGGGTGACGGCATGAACCTGGAAGAACTGAAAGCCATCGAAAAGAAGGTCCGGGAGCGCAAGGCGGGCCGCAAGCGGGCCTGCGTCTGCGCCGGGGCCGGTTGCATCTCCTCCGGGGCCACCGCGGTCCTGGACAAGCTCCAGCAAGGCGTCAAGAACGCCGGGCTCGAAAACCAGATCGAGGTCATCCCGACGGGCTGCATGGGCGCCTGCAACCAGGGTCCCCTGGTGGGCGTGGAACCCGACCAGATCGTTTACCAGAAAGTGGACGGGACCATCGCGGAACAGATCTTGGACCAGCACCTGAAGGCCGGGAAGACCCTCCCGAAATACCTGCTTTTCGAGGGCACGGCCCAGGGATCCACCCCCAAGGCCCCCGACCACCCGTTCTACAAGAAGCAGATGAAGATCGTGCTCGAGAATTGCGGGGCGGTGAACCCGGAGGACATCGAGGACTACATCGGGGTCGGCGGTTACCAGGCCCTCCACAAGGCCCTGGTGCATATGTCGCCCGAGGACGTCATCGCCGAGGTCAAGCAATCGGGACTCCGGGGCCGGGGCGGCGCCGGGTTCCCGACGGGCCTCAAGTGGGAGACGGTCTACAAGCACGTCAACGAGATGAAATACGCGATCTGCAACGGCGACGAGGGCGACCCGGGGGCTTTCATGGACCGGTCGGTCCTGGAAGGCGACCCCCACCGGATCTTGGAGGGGATGGCCATCGCCAGCTACGCCGTCGGCGCCAAGAAGGGATACCTCTATGTCCGTGGCGAGTATCCCCTCGCCATCAAGCGCCTGGAGATGGCGATCAAGCAGGCCAAGAAAATCGGCCTGCTCGGCGCCAACATCTTCAACACCGATTTCTCGTTCGACGTGGAGATCCGGATCGGCGCCGGGGCCTTCGTGTGCGGCGAGGAAACGGCCCTCATCGCATCCATCGAGGGGAAGAGGGGCACCCCGAGGCCGCGTCCGCCCTACCCTGCGGAATCGGGCCTTTGGGGCAAACCCACCCTCATCAACAACGTGGAAACCTACGCCAGCATCGCGCCGATCCTCCTGAAGGGCGGGGCCTGGTACAGCGAGATCGGGACCCCGAAAGCCACCGGGACCAAGGTTTTCGCCCTGTCGGGAAAGATCAACAACACCGGCCTCATCGAGGTGCCGATCGGCATCAGCCTCCGTGAGATCATCTTCGACATCGGGGGTGGGATCCCGGACGGCAAGAAGTTCAAGGCCGCCCAGACGGGCGGTCCCTCGGGCGGTTGCATCCCCGAACAGCACCTGGACACCAAGATGGATTACGACTCGCTCCAGGCCGTGGGGACCATCATGGGGTCCGGCGGTCTCATCATCATGGACGAGACCAGTTGCATGCCGGACGTGGCGAGATATTTCATGGAATTCTGCATGGACGAGTCCTGCGGCAAATGCGTGCCTTGCCGGGCCGGCACCAAGCAGATGTACGACCTCCTGACCAAGATCTGCCAGGGACGGGCCTCCCTACGGGACCTGGAACTTTTGGAGGAACTCGCGGTCATGGTCAAGGAAGCCAGCCTCTGCGGCTTGGGCCAGACCGCGCCGAACCCGCTGTTGTCCACCCTGCGGTACTTCCGCCATGAGTACATGGCGCATATCCAGGACAAGAAATGCGCGGCGGGGGTTTGCAAGATGAATCAACCAGCCGCCGTGAAGGGAGCGCACTGATGCCGACGATCCAACTGACGATCGATGAAAAGCCGGTGACCGCGGAGCAGGGCGAGTCCATCCTCTCGATCTGCAAGCGCAACAACGTTCCGATCCCCACCATGTGCCATTTGGACGGTTTGGGGGACGTGGGCGCCTGCCGCCTTTGCCTGGTCGAGGTGGAGGGGAGCCCCCGGCTGTTCCCGGCCTGCACCACGGTGCCCCAGCCCAACATGCGGATCAAGACCATGACCGACAAGCTCAAGAAGTACCGGCTCATGATCACCGAGTTGCTTTTCGCGGAGCGAAACCATACCTGTGCGGTGTGCGTGGCGAACCGCGACTGCGAACTCCAGGACCTGGGCTACAAGGTCGGGATGACCCACGTCCGGTACGCCTACCAGTACCCGGAATGCGACCTGGACTCCACCCACAAGGACTTCATCCTGGACCAGAACCGCTGCATCCTCTGCACGCGCTGCGTCCGGACCTGCGACGAGGTGGAAGGCGCCCATAACTGGGACGTCATGGGGCGGGGATTCCAGTCGAAGGTCATCTCCGACTTCTTCCAGCCCTGGGGAGAGTCCACCACCTGCACCTCCTGCGGCAAGTGCGTCGAGGTCTGCCCGACGGGCGCGCTTTGGCCCAAGAACACCGCCCAGGGGCTCCTCAAGAAAAAACCGGCCATGGTCAGCGATCTGGTCGCGAAACGGAAGGTGAAATCATGAGCAAGAAAAAGCTGGCCACGGTCTGGCTCGGCGGCTGTTCGGGGTGCCACATGTCGCTCCTGGACATCGACGAGCGGATCCTCGAGGTGGCGAAACTCGCGGACATCGTGAAGAGCCCCGTGGTGGACGCCAAGGAGTTCCCCGAGTGTGACGTGGTGCTCGTCGAAGGCTGCGTCTGCAACGAGGAACACGAGCATGAGATCCAGGTGATCCGAAAGAAGGCCAAGATCCTGGTGGCCTTCGGCGACTGCGCGGTGACCGCCAACGTGCCCACCATGCGCATGAAGTTCACCAAGGAAGAGTGCCTGAACCGGGCCTATGTGGAGGTCGAGAGCAACTCCGAGGGACATGTCCCGATGGACCCGGACACGCCGCGCCTCATCGACCGGGTGGCGCCCCTCCATGAGCACGTGAAAGTGGACTACTACCTGCCCGGGTGCCCGCCATCGGCGGACCTGATCTTCTACGTGGTGGCCGAAATCCTCCAGGACCGCGTCCCGGTGTTGGACCAGGAAAGGATGGTGAAGTATGGCTGAGCTCAAGAAAATATCGATCAATCCCGTCACCCGCATCGAGGGCCACGCCAAGATCACGATCCATGTGGACGCCAACGGCGCGGTCCAGAAGGCGCGGTTCCACACCAACGAATTCCGCGGCTTCGAGAAGTTCTGCGAGGGGCGGATGTACACCGAGATGCCCAACATCACCCCGCGGATCTGCGGCATCTGCCCGCATTCCCACGCCATCGCCTCGGCGAAGGCCGGGGAGAAGATCATGGGGGTGAAGATCACCCCGGCGGCCGTGAAGCTCCGCCGCATGATCCAACTGGGCCAATTCGTGTCGTCCCACGCCCTGTCCTTTTTCCACCTTTCGGCGCCTGACTTCCTGTTGGGGTTCGACTCCGATCCCGCGACCCGGAATGTTTTGGGTCTGGCGGCCAAGTTCCCCGAGGTGGCGGTGAAGGGGATCCGCCTGCGCAAGTTTGGGCAGGAGATCTCCGAGCGCATCACGGGCAAGAAGATCCACGTCATGGGCATCATGGCCGGCGGCATGGGATTCCCCCTCACGGAGGAAAACCGGAAGGCGCTCCTGGCCTGGTACCCCGAGGTGTTGGAGACTTCCCAATTGGCCCTTTCGATCCTCAAGAAGTGGGTTGGGGAGAACAAGCCGCTGATGGAGAGTTTCGCCCCGGCAAAGACCCTTTACATGGGCTTGACGGGCCCGAACGGCGAGTTCGAGGTCTACGACGGATTGATTCGGTTCGTGGACGCGGAAGGCAAGATCGTCGCGGACAAGCTGAACCCCGACGATTACCTGTCCTTCATCGCTGAGAAACCCATCGACTGGTCCTACCTCAAGTATCCCTTCTACAAGCCCTTCGGCGAGGGGAAAGGCTTCTATCGGGTGGGTCCCTTGGCCCGCTTGAACGTGGCCACGAAGATGACGACCCCGTTGGCCCAGAAGGAATTCGAGGCCTACAAGGCCTTGGGCGGGGGCAAGCCCCTCCATGGGGCCCTGTATTTCCACTACGCCCGGCTCATCGAAAACCTGGCTTGCGTGGAGATGATCAAGGAACTTTTGGACGACCCGGAAATCACCTCGACGGACATCGTGGTATCGGCCGGCCGCAACCATCCCCAAGGAGTGGGCTGCACTGAGGCGCCGCGGGGCACCTTGTTCCACCACTATACGGTGGACGAGGGGGGGAGCCTGTTGAAGGTGAACCTCCTGATCGCCACCGGGCAGAACAACCCGTCCATGGACCAGTCGGTCCTGGACGTGGCTAAGCAGTTCGTGAAGGGGAACGACGTGAAGGAGGGGGCCCTCAACCGAGTGGAGGCCGCCATCCGTTGCTACGACCCCTGCCTATCCTGCTCGACCCATGCCTTGGGCTCCATGCCCCTGGTGCTGGAGATCCAGGACGAGTCGGGGCGGGTGCTCAAGACGATCGCCAGGGATTAAACGATAGAAGTGGCCGGTCGTGGGCTTCCGGGGACGGACCGCAAGACGTCCTGCCGTCCCCGGGCGCCGATGGTCGTAATGGCGGGAGGGAACAACATGCGACTTATCATCGGTACCGGAAACCCCACGCGCCGGGACGACGGGGCGGGCCTGGAAGTGGTCCGCCTTCTGTCCGACCTTTCCATCCCCCAGACCGAATGCCGCGGCGAACAGCAGTTGGACACCACCCTTTTGGAGGACCTGGCCCAGGTCGAGCTATTACTCGTGGTGGACGCCGACCCCAAGGGCCACCGGGTGGTCCTGGAAAAGGTCACCGAGACCCTGGGGGCCTCCTCCACCCATGGCCTTTCCCCAGGCGCGCTTCGGGGCATGTGCCAAGCCCTTTATGGCCGATCCCCCGAGTTTTGGGTTTGCCGCCTGCCCGCCCGCGATTTCGGGTTTGGGGAGGGTTTCACCGAGGATACCCAACGGGCCGTGGGGGAAGCGGTGGAACGGATCCGGTCCTTCCTCCTCGACAAGCCGGTTCCGGTCCCCGTCCTGGAAGGCTCGATTTCCGACCGGGAGGGCACCCATGCATGAGGGGAAATTCACCGAGGACATCGTCCAGGCCATCCTAACGGGATTGGAACCCTATCCCAACGCCCGGTTGAAACGGGTGGGGGTCCGGGTGGGGGACGTGTACCACCTGCAACCGGACAGCGTCTTGCTCCATTACGAACTTTCCGTGAAGGGGACGCGCCTCGAGGGTGTCGCCCTGGACTTGATCGAAGTGCCCATGGCGATCAAGTGCTCTGCCTGCGGGGCCGAGGGCGGGGTGGCGGACCATCACTTGCCGAACTGTTCGGCTTGCGGCTCCACCGAGGTCGTCGTCACGGCCGGAAACAAGATCGAAATCGAGCCGATCGAAGCGGAAGTCTAACGACGGCTAAAACTATTTCACCACGGGGGGCACGGGGGCCGCGGAGTTTAAACACGGGTTTAAAAGACTAGCAGGTCAGGCCTTCTTACTCCTTGTCCTCCGCTTTCTCCGTGGCTCATGGATTCGTTGTTTTCTTACGGGCATGCGTGAAGGGGGAACCGCATGGAGAATGAAATCATCATCCGGGCCCCCATTCCCCTCGTCGGGGCCGGGCGGCAAAGGCTGGAGATTCTCTTTCAAGGATCCATCCAGGGAGTGGGGTTCCGTCCTTTTCTCCACCGTTTAGCCTCGGAATTAGGCCTCGCGGGAACAGTCCGGAACAGCCCCCAGGGGGTGACCTTGGAGGTGGAGGGGCCCTCCGATACCCTCGCCCTGTTCCTCCAACGCCTGCCCTGTGAATTGCCCCCCCTCGCCTCCCTGCGTTCCTTCGACAGCCGAGTCCTCCCCCTGAAGGCCGGAACGGGATTCCAAATCCTCGACAGCGGTCTGGAGGGTCCCTCCACCACGGAGGCCCTTCCGGACGCGGTGGTCTGCCCGGATTGCCTCCGGGAAATCTTCGACCCCTCGGGTCGTCGTTACCGCTATCCCTTCACCAACTGCACCCACTGCGGCCCCCGGTTCTCGATCCTGAAGGGATTGCCCTACGACCGCGCCCGCACCACGATGGCCGCCTTTCCGATGTGTGACGCCTGCCGGGCGGAGTATGAGGATCCCCGGGACCGTCGGTTCCACGCCCAACCTATCGCCTGCCCCGAATGCGGACCCCAACTGGCCCTTTGGAACGGGCGGGGAACCCCCACGGCCGGCGGTCATCGGGCCCTGTTGGAGGCGGCCTGGGCCCTGCGCGCCGGTTTGATCGTGGCTTTCAAGGGTTTGGGGGGGTTCCAACTCCTATGCGACGCCCGCGACCCGGAAGTGGTCGCCAAACTGCGATTGCGGAAACACCGGGAGGAAAAACCCTTCGCGGTGATGTTCCCCTCAATCGAATCCATCCGGAAGGATTGCGAGACCTCCGAATTGGAGGAGTCCATCCTCCGATCACCGGCGGGTCCCATCGTCATCCTGCGCCGCCAGGCGGCCGGACTGGGAAGGGAACCCAGCTCCCTGACCCGGGGGTTGGCCCCCGGGAACCCGAACCTGGGTGTCCTCCTACCGACCACCCCGCTCCACGCGCTCCTGCTCCAGGAACTGGGGTTTCCCATCGTGGCGACCTCCGGCAACTTGTCCGACGAACCCATGGTGACCGATGAGGAGGAGGCGGTGAAACGCTTGGGGGGCCTGGCGGATGTCTTCCTCGTCCACGACCGGCCGATCGCCCGAGCGTTGGACGATTCGGTCGTTCGGGTGATGGGGGGGCGCTCCATGGTCCTTCGCCGGGCCAGGGGTTACGCGCCCAGGTCCGTTTACCTGCCGGAGAACGGTTCCTCCATTCCGATCTTGGCGGTGGGGGCCCACCTCAAGAACGCGGTGGCGATCCTCCAGGGAAACCGTTTGGTCCTGGGTCCCCATTTAGGGGACTTGGAATCCCCCCGGGCCTCCGAGGCGTTCCAATCCGCGATCCGGGACCTGCCGACCCTTTTCGGGGCCAACCCGGAGGTCGTGGCCTGCGACGCCCATCCCGATTACGTATCCACCCGGGCCGCGGCGGGGTTGGGTCGGCCGGTGGTTCCGGTCCAACACCATGAGGCCCACGTGGCGGCCTGCGCCGCAGAGAACGGGGTCATGGGACAGGCCCTAGGGGTGGCCTGGGACGGAACGGGTTGGGGGGCTGATGGTACGGTTTGGGGGGGAGAATTCTTCACGGGAGCCCGGGGTGCCTGGACCCGGCGGGGCCGCCTGCGACCCTTCCGGTTGCCGGGGGGGGAATCGGCGGTCAAGGAACCCCGTCGCAGTGCCTTGGGCCTGCTTCACGCCTGGGGTGGCGTCGACGCGGTGAACCGTCCCGACCTTTGGCCGGTGACTGCCTTTCCCTCGGAAGAGAGAAAAATCCTCCTGAACATGTTGGAGAGCGGGTTCAACAGTCCCCTGACCTCCAGCATGGGCCGGTTGTTCGACGCGGTGGCGTCCCTTTTGGGCCTCCGGCAAAAGATCCGTTTCGAGGGACAGGCCGCCATGGACCTCGAGTTTTTGGCGGGTGACCTGCCGTCAAACGTGCAGGGTTACCCCATGTTGTGGACCGAAAAAGAGGGGATGGGCCAATTGGATTGGGGTCCCCTTGTGGAAGGGCTGATAATTGACATGGCAAATAAAGTTTCGCCCAAGGAAATGGCCCAAAAATTTCATGGGTCTTTGGTAGAGGGGGTCATAAAGGCCGCGGAGTCCTTGGGCCAAAATAGGGTCCTCTTGGGCGGGGGTTGTTTCCAGAACAAGGTGTTGTTGGACTCCTGTGTCCACCGCCTCCGGGCGGCCGGGTTGGAAGTCTATTGGCCCAGGGAAATCCCACCCAACGATGGGGGATTGGCCCTTGGGCAAGCCGTGGTCGCTCGGGCCCGGCTGGAAGGAGGGACGAAATGTGCCTAGCGGTCCCAGGGAAGATCTTGGAAGTGACTGAAGCCGACCCCGTGAGGCGGTCCGGTCGTGTCGATTTTGGGGGCGCGATCCGCGAGGTTTCCCTCGCCTACGTCCAGGAGGCGAAGGCCGGCGATTATGTGGTGGTCCACGTGGGCTTCGCGTTGAGCGTGTTGGATGAGGAAGAGGCAGAAAAGACGTTGAAGGATTTTGCCGTCCTGGCGGCGATGGACCAGGCCTGAATGCAAAAGACCCGGGAACCAAGTTTCCGGGTGTGGAACAAACCGTAACGAACCAAAGGAGCCGAGACATGGCGAAGGACAGTCATTACACGCTGGATGCCAACGAAGCCGTCGCGAAGGTGGCGTTTAAACTCAACGAAGTGGTCGCCATCTACCCGATCACGCCATCCTCCCCCATGGCGGAGTTCTGCGAGGAATGGGCTTCCCAAGGCAAGACCAACCTTTGGGGCCAGGTCCCTTCCATCATGGAGATGCAGTCCGAGGGCGGCGCCATCGGCGCTGTCCACGGAGCCCTCCAGAATGGGTCCTTGACCACCACCTTCACGGCGTCCCAGGGCCTGCTCCTGATGATCCCCAACATGTTCAAGATCGCCGGGGAACTCATCCCCATGGTCATCCATGTCGCGGCCCGGGCCTTGGCCTACCAGGGACTCTCGATCTTCGGCGACCATTCCGACGTCATGGCCTGCCGATCCACGGGCTGGGCCATGCTTTGCTCCAACTCGGTCCAGGAAGCCCACGACATGGCCCTCATCGCCCATGCCTCGGCCTTGAGGAGCGAACTCCCGTTCGTCCACTTCTTCGACGGGTTCCGCACTTCCCACGAGGTGGCCAAGGTCACCATGTTGGACGATTCGGTCCTCAAGGCCCTTTTCGACCAGAACCGGGTCGATCAACTCCACGCCAAGGGCCTGACCCCGGACAAGCCGGTGCTGCGAGGCACCGCCCAAAACCCCGACGTGAACTTCCAGGGACGGGAAGCGGCGAATTCCTACTACCAAAAGGTGCCCGGGATCGTCCAGGGCGTGATGGACGAGTTCGCCAAGTTGACGGGGCGATCCTACAAGACGTATGAGTATGTCGGGCATCCCGAGGCGGAGCGGGTCTTGGTGCTCATGGGATCCGGGGCCGACGTGGCCCACGAGACGGTGGACGCTCTTTTGGCGAAAGGTGAGAAGGTCGGACTTTTGAAGGTGCGGCTGTACCGCCCCTTCGACGGGGCCGCCCTGCTCAAGGCCCTGCCGGCCAGCGTCAAGACCGTGGCGATCCTGGACCGCACCAAGGAACCGGGAAGCGCCGGGGAACCCCTTTACCTCGACGTGGTCGACGCCTACATGGAGTCCAGCCAGTCCGGGGCCACCAAGACCATCCCGCGCCTGGTGGGCGGCCGCTACGGCCTGTCCTCGAAGGAATTCACCCCCGCCATGATCAAGGGGGTCTATGACCACCTGAAGGAAGCCAAGGTGAAGAACCACTTCACCATCGGCATCAACGACGACTTGACCCACACCAGCCTGAGCTATGACCCGGATTTCTCCACCGAGGGGCCGGAAGTGGTTCGGGCCATGTTTTATGGTTTGGGGGCCGACGGCACCGTGGGGGCCAACAAGAACTCCATCAAGATCATCGGGGAAAACACCCCGAACTACGCCCAGGGCTATTTCGTTTACGACTCCAAGAAGTCCGGGTCCATGACGACCTCCCACCTGCGGTTCGGGCCGAAGCCCCTGAGGTCCAGCTACCTCATCACCCGGGCCAATTTCATGGCTTGCAGCGTGCCGGTGTTCCTTTATAAGTTCGACATGCTTAAGTGCATGGAGCCGGGTGGGACGTTCCTGCTCAACACCCCCCACTCCAAGGACGAAATTTGGGACCACCTGCCCCGCACGATGCAGGAACACCTGCAAAAGAAGAGGATCAAACTCTACGTGATCGACGCCACGAAGGTGGCCAAGGACACGGGCATGGGGGGGCGCACCAACACCATCATGCAGACCTGCTTCTTCGCCATCTCGGGAGTCCTGCCCCGCGAGGAGGCCATCGAGTCCATCAAGAAATCCATCGTCAAGACCTACAGCAAGAAGGGTGAGAAGGTCGTCCAGGCCAACCTCAACGCCGTGGACAAGACCCTGGAGAACCTCCACGAGGTGAAGGTCGAGGGCCGGAAAACCGGCAACCAGGACCTCCATCTCCCGATCCCGAAGAACGCCCCGGAGTTCGTCCAGAGGGTCCTGGGCCAGATCATCGCCGGGGACGGCGACTCCCTGCCGGTCTCCGCCCTACCCGTCAGCGGGACCTACCCCACGGATACGGCGCGTTGGGAGAAGCGGAACCTGGCGTTGGACGTGCCGGTGTGGGACACCGACCTCTGCATCCAGTGCAACAAGTGCGCCTTCGTCTGCCCCCACGGCGTCATCCGCCCGAAGGTGTACGAACCGTCCCTGCTGTCCAACGCCCCGGCCGCTTTCAAGTCGGCGGACGCCAAGTTCATCGACTTCAAGAAGCAGGGGCTGAAGTACAGCCTCCAGGTGGCGACCGAGGATTGCACGGGTTGCGGGCTTTGCGTCGAGGCCTGCCCGGTCAAGTCCAAGACCGAGGCCAAGATAAAGGCCATCAACATGAAGCCCCAGGCGCCCCTGGTCGAAGCCGAGCGCAAGAACTGGGACTTCTTCCTCAACCTGCCTGAGTTCGACCGGGCCAAGATGCGCAACGACATCCTCTCGACCCAGCAGATCCAGCGCCCACTGTTCGAGTTCTCGGGCGCCTGCGCGGGTTGCGGCGAGACTCCCTACGTGAAGCTGGTGAGCCAGCTCTTCGGCGACCGGCTCCTGGTGGCCAACGCCACGGGTTGCTCCTCCATTTACGGCGGCAATCTCCCGACGACCCCCTGGGCCAAGGACGCCGACGGTCGCGGCCCGGCCTGGTGCAACTCGCTCTTCGAGGACAACGCGGAATTCGGGCTGGGCTTCCGAATGAGCTGGGACTTCAAGCGAGCAGAGGCCCTGAGGCTCCTGACGGGATTGAAGGACGCGGTGGGCGCGGACTTGGCCCAAGCGATCGAGGGGGCGGACCAGTCCAACGAGGACGGAATCGCCCAGCAACGCCGGCGGGTGGACCAATTGCGGGCCAAGCTCAAGGGCAACGCCGCACCCGAGTCCCAGCAGCTCCTCGGCCTGGCGGACGCCTTGGTCAAGAAGAGCGTTTGGATCATGGGCGGTGACGGATGGGCTTACGACATCGGTTACGGCGGTTTGGACCACGTTTTGGGAAGCGGGCTCAACGTCAATATCCTGGTGCTGGACACCGAGGTGTACTCCAACACCGGCGGACAGATGTCCAAGTCCACTCCCCGGGGCGCGGTGGCGAAATTCGCCGCGTCGGGGAAACAGGGCATGAAGAAGGACCTGGGCCTCATGGCCATGACCTACAAGAACGTTTATGTGGCCCGGGTGGCGATGGGATACAACGACGGGCAGACCCTGAAGGCGATCCTGGAGGCCGAGGCTTTCGACGGGCCTTCCCTGGTGATCGCCTACAGCCACTGCATCTCCCACGGCATCGACATGATCAACGGCTTGAAACAGCAAAAGGCCGCGGTGGAATCCGGCCAGTGGGTACTTTACCGGCACAACCCGGCGTTGTTGGCCCAGGGCAAGAACCCCCTCCAGATCGATTCGGGGATGCCCAAGATCCCGGTCAAGGACTACCTCATGACCGAGAACCGCTTCCGGATGCTGGCCATGGCCAAGCCCGAGGAATCCACGAGGTTGTTCGCGGAGGCCCAAGTGGACGCCAACGCGCGCGTGGGGTATTACCGGGCCCTGGCGGCTATGGACCCCAAGATCCTCGCCGGGGTGCTGGAGACTCCCGCGGTTCCCGCTCCGGCCACGACCTAAGGGTGGGGCAGGACCGGGGGCGGATCGGGGACCGTCTTGATTTGAACCCATCGAAAGAGTGGGTGGGCGTTGGCCCACCCTAAAGAGGGTAGGAGGACGAAAATGCCGGACCTAAGCACGAAATACATGGGGATGAAACTGAGGACGCCGTTGGTGCCCTCGGCCTCCATCCTTTCGATGGACGTGGAGAACGTCAAGCGGATGGAGCAGTCCGGCGCGTCCGCCGTGGTGCTTTACTCGCTGTTCGAGGAACAACTCCTGATGGAGGAGTACGAGCTGAACAAGTCGCTGGACCAGGGGGCCGACAGCTTCCCGGAGGCCCTGTCCTACTTCCCGGAACTGGAGAGCTACGGGGTGGGTCCGGAGCGTTATTTGAAGCATGTGGCGGCCGTTAAGAAGGCCGTGAAGATCCCGGTGATCGCCAGCCTCAACGGCGCCACCCGGGGCGGCTGGACCTCCTTCGCGAAGAAGATCCAGGACGCGGGCGCCGACGCGCTGGAACTCAACGTCTACACCATCCCCACGGACGTGGAGTTGACGGGCGCCACGGTGGAGTCCAACACCCTGGACCTGTTCAAGTCGGTCCGATCCACGGTGAAAATCCCCTTGGCGATCAAGTTGTCGCCCTTCTACAGCAACATGGCCAATGTGGCGAAGCGACTTTCGGACGCCGGCGCGGACGGGTTTGTGCTGTTCAACCGCTTCTACCAACCCGATATGGACTTGGAGAACCAGGAAGTCCGGCCCCAGGCCCTCCTGTCGACCCCTATGTCGCTTCGGGTTCCACTCCGTTGGGTGGCCATCCTCCGGGGCAAGGTGAAGTCCTCCCTGGCGGCCACGAGCGGGATCCACCAGGGGGAGGACGCCCTCAAGATGATCATGGCGGGCGCCGACGTCACCATGCTTTGCTCCACCCTCCTCAAGAACGGCGTGGACCATATTCGGACCGTCGAAAACGACATGGCAAAGTGGATGACGGATCACGAGTACAAGTCCGTCGAACAGATGAAGGGTTCCATGAGCCAGGAGAAGTGTTCGGACCCCACGGCGTTCGAGCGGGCGCAATACATGAGGACGCTCAAGAGCTTTAGGGACGACAAGAGCTTCTTTGGCACCCGCGCCGACGAATTCTGGGAAGTCTAGCCGCCCCGGAGGGGCGGCAAGAACAATGGCGCAATTGAAAATAGGGTAATCGATAAAGGGGCGTTAACCCGCGGTTCGTCGATCCACTGTCCCCTGGATCGGGATGTTTTTCGCCCATCGGTCCTACGGAGCCCGGCCTTTTGGCCGGGCTTTTGATTTTACGGCCCTTCTAATCGGTGACGCAAATCATGGCTTTCGTCCGGCGGAAGGGAGTAGTCTGGTGATCGCAGGATTCAGGGTGGGAGGGAACCCCGTGAATATCCGCCTGACGTTTCCCCGTCCCTCCTGGGCGGGGGATCCGACATGAAGTACCTTGATGAATTCCGCGACCCGGGGATGGCCAAGGGCCTGCTCCGGGAGATCGCTCGAACGTTGACCCGCCCCTGGACCCTCATGGAAATCTGCGGGGGACAGACCCACTCCATCGTCAAATATGGGCTCGAAGACCTATTGCCCCCGACTTTGACCCTGGTGCATGGCCCGGGTTGCCCGGTTTGCGTGACCTCCGTGGAGGTGTTGGACCGCGCCATGGCGGTGGCCCAACGGCCGGGGGTCCTCTTCACCTCCTTCGGTGACATGCTTCGGGTTCCCGGTTCCAAGACGGACCTGTTGAAGGTCAAAGCCGCTGGCGGCGACGTCCGGATCGTCTACTCGCCCTTGGACGCCGTCCAAATCGCCCGGGACAACCCAACCCGTGAAGTGGTATTCTTCGCCGTCGGCTTCGAGACCACGGCCCCCGCGAACGCCATGGCGGTGTACCAGGCCCACCGGGAGGGCCTGAAGAACTTTTCCCTGCTCGTCTCCCACGTGCTGGTCCCCCCCGCGATGGAGGCCATCCTTTCGGATCCCGGAAACAAGGTCCAAGGGTTTCTGGCCGCGGGGCATGTTTGTACGGTCATGGGCACCTCCGAATACGTTCCCCTGGCCAAAAAGTACAAGGTTCCCATCGTGGTCACTGGGTTCGAGCCCCTCGACGTCCTCCAGGGCATCCTCCTGTGCGTTCGGCAACTTGAAAAGGGCTCTTACGGGGTGGAAAACCCCTACCTTCGGACCGCCCGTGACGGGGGAAATCCCGGGGCGCAAAACCTGATCTCGGAGGTTTTCCGGGTGATCACCCGTAAATGGCGCGGTTTGGGCGAGATCTCCGCCAGCGGACTGGGCTTGTCGGAACCCTACGCGGCCTACGACGCCGAAACCAAGTTCTCTCTCCAGGGCATCTCGGCCGAGGAATCCCCTGAATGCCGGAGCGGGGAAGTCCTCACGGGTAAGATCCGACCCCAGGCCTGCGAAGCCTTCGGGAAAACCTGCACCCCCGAACATCCCCTCGGGGCCCCTATGGTCTCCAGCGAGGGGGCTTGTTCGGCGTACTTCCGTTATCGAAGATAGCTTTGGATATTCAGTTTTGGGTTGTTGGCTTAATACTTAAATTATAAATTCAAGACACGACTAGATGGTGGCGACCTGAGGATGGAGACGCTAGAAATGCCAGACGAGCCCAAGAACAGTTTACAATTAAATTGCCCCGTTCCTTTCGGGCCTGGGGACAAGATCGTCATGGCCCATGGAGGGGGCGGAACGGTCATGAACGACCTCATTGACCGGGTCTTCCGGAAGGGGTTCGGAACCCAATCAGTGGAGTCCCGCCACGACTCGGCGATCCTTGAGGCCGCGGGCCGGCTGGCCTTCACCACCGACAGTTTCGTGGTCCAACCGATCTTTTTTCCCGGGGGCGACATCGGCTCCTTGTCGGTGTTCGGGACGGTCAACGACCTCGCCATGGCGGGGGCCCGACCGATGGCCTTGTCCTGCGCCTTTATCCTGGAAGAAGGCCTGCCGATCCAAGACTTGGAACGGGTGGTGTCTTCCATGCGGCGTACCGCCGACGAGGCCGGGGTCGCCCTGGTGACGGGGGACACCAAGGTCGTGGATAAGGGCAAGGGCGACGGAATGTTCGTGACCACGGCCGGGATCGGCGAGGTCCTGGCCCCCCATCCCATCGGTCCCCAAGCGATCCGCCCAGGCGACGCGATCTTGGTCTCGGGGGACCTGGGACGCCACGGGGTGGCGATCCTGGCGGTCCGACAGGGGCTGGCGTTCGAGACCGAGGTGGTTTCCGATTGCGCCTGTCTATGGCCCGCGGTGAAGGCTCTCCTGGAATCGGGGGTGGAGGTGCACGGCCTCCGGGACCTCACCCGGGGGGGTCTCGCGGCGACCCTTAACGAGTTCACAAGGGATTCCGGGTTTCCGCTCTCCGTCGAGGAATCCCTGGTACCCGTCTCAGGACCGGTTCGGTCCTCCTGCGAGATCCTGGGGCTGGACCCGTTGTACGTGGCCAATGAGGGACGGTTCGCGATTTTCGTGCCGGGAGATCAATCCGACCGCGCCCTGAAGGTTCTCCGGTGCATTCCGGTCTCCTCGGGGGCGGTTCGCATCGGCAAAGTGGAAACCGCCATTCCGGGTGAATCACCCCGAGTGACCCTCCATACCCCCTTGGGGAGTGAGCGATACCTCGACCTTTTGTCCGGCGAACAGCTTCCTAGGATCTGCTGAGTACTCCAAGGACAAACATTATTCCGAGACCTAAATCACGGCCTTCCCCGGGGCCCTCGGCTAAGATCAGTCCGGAGGTGAGGACATGTTCCCCAAAGAACACGGCGCCTGGAACGTCCTATGGGTTTCCCTGGTGGCCGGATGGCTCACCTTGGGGTCCTGGAACGGCGCCGCCCTATCGGTTTCCTGCTTTTTCGTCCTAGGGTTCATCCTTCGCGCCCCCCTGAACGTTTGGCGGCAATGGCGGGTCGCCGACCCGGCCAAAGCGACCCAAGCCCTGGGAATTTTCCTGTTGGAATGCGTGGCCTTCCTCCTGTCGGGCTGGTGGTTCTGGGCGGCCTCCCCCCCGACCGCGATTCGTTGGGTGCTTTTGGGGGTGATCCCCCTCGGCGCGGCCATGGCGGGATTTTACCTTTGGAAGAAGTCCCTCCGGTTCTTTTGGGCCGAGGCATTGGGGTTCCTCGGATTGCCCTTGCTGGTCCCCGTGATCTATCTCTGCGGCCCCCAGGGCTCCAACGACAAGGCCCTTTGGCTTTACGCCCTCTTCGCGGGTCAATCGTTGTTGGCCCTGACCTATGTCAAGGTTCGCCAAGGTTGGCTGGCGGCCTCCCGGAATGGCGTGGCAATCGGTGGGGCTCGGCGTTGGCGCGATGGCCGCCGAACCGTTGCGCTCCACGGTTTATTTGTCCTGGGGATTTTGGCTTGTCCGCATGGGGGCGGTTGGCTGGCCCTCGGGCCCCTCGTGGCTTTTTTAAGGGCCCTGGGGGGCGTCTCACAAGGAAGACCCGGGCTACCGATCATGAAATTAGGGCTCCTGGAAATGGCCCATTCACTGGTTTACATGATCCTGACCTTGTTTACCTGGAAGGCTTTTTTATAAGCTGATGGGACTGATTCGGTCGAATGGGGGAATCGGATGTCCGGTTGGTCTTGTCCCTACCAAATCGACGAACAATGCAAGCGGGTGCGGCGAGAGTGCCTGCCCGGGCAAAAGGGCTGCGTCCTGGCGGGTCGGGTGGTCTTTGCCGAGGCGGACGGCCCAACGCTGGGGTCGCCTCCCCAAAAGAAAACCCGACGGCACCGAAAGGCCGCCGGGTCTGATCGAATCAAGAAAAAATGAAGTCGTACGGGCTATTGGAGCCGTTCTCTTTCCGTGATTGGATCTATTGGGTGGTTAGGCCGTCGGCTTTTTCCCGAAGACTTTCACCAGCATCCAACCCACTGTCCCGAACCCGGCGACCAAAAGCGCCAGGAAGATCGTGATGAATCCCCATTGGTCGTGGGTGATCCACATCCCCTCCAAGTAAGGCTTCAGATCAAGGTCCCTCAGGTGCAGCCGAACCGCGGTCATGGAGACCAGGGTCACCAGAAGGCCGATCCAACCGGCCCAGGTCCAGCCGTAGGCCCGGAGTTTGAAGAGCCCGACCCCGTAAAGAACCATGGAAACCAAGATCGCCCCCATCGCGGTCATGAAGGCCCCTGTGGCGGCCAAGTCGCCTCCCATCACCCCCATCCAGATGTCCCTGGGATGGGACAATAGGAACCAGGTCCCGACCCCAAATTGGACCAAGGTGACGGAGAGGAACCAGGCGGCCCCGTATTGAGCCACCCAATCCCCTTCCCGGAGCCCCTTTCGGATCCACCCCTGGCCCACAAGCGCGAAGAAGGCCCCTGCGACCGCCGGAGCGGCCAGCCACAGATGCAGATATCGCGGCAAGAGGGTGGGCAACCCGCCGTCCCACTTCAAACCCAGGTGGGGATCCCCGTAGAGGGCGCTCCAGCGATCCGGGTGCAGGGACAGGAGCGTGAGGGAGGTCAGGATCAGGGTCACCCCGGAGAAAAGGAGGACGATGGCGCCACCCACCCAACCCGCGCGGGCCTTCCAGGAGTCCCATTGGAAGTTCAACAGGTAGGCCAGGAGGTAACCGGCCCCCATGAGGAACAGCAGGCTGAACCAGGGCGCCGCGGTCAGAACGCTGGCCGAGTAAAAGAAGGGTCCGTACAGGACCTGGAGGAACAACAGGGGCGGGATCGCCAGGGTCACGGCGGCGGCGATGAACACCGGCAGGATCCTGAAATGCCAAGCCGCAAGCCGGTCCCCGGCGCCGTCGCCCCGCCCCCGGGCCAGGACGGCCAAGAGCGTGCCTCCCAGGGCCAAATGGGCCGCCAAGAAATGGAGAAAGAGGGTAAGGCAGGAAAGGGCCTGCATCAACCAAACCGGGCCTGGGATTCCCAACGGGTCGGCGGACGGGATGGGAAGGGGTGTCATGGTTTCACCTCCAGGGTGGTCGAGACGGGCGATCGCTTTTCGAGGTTGAAAAGATATTTCGCGAGGGCCAACCGCTCCGGGTTGGAACCCTTAAAGGGAGGCATGAATCCCTTGAGCATGTCGAGGTGCTGGATTTGGTCCGCCAACAGGTCCTCGTCCCAACCGTCCACCAGGAGCGCGATGCCGTTATACCCCCGCAGCGTATGGCAGGCCGCGCATTGGATGCGGAAGACCTCATGCCCGGCTGCGGGTTCCTGGCCCGACGGCACCGTTTTCAGGTGGGACCACTTGGACGCCGCCAAAAGGCTCTCGCCGGTCGGCATGGCCTGGAGATCCTTCGCGCGCATGCCGTTGGAATACATATAGCCGTAGATCAAGTAGGGCTTGCGGACGGCTTCCCGGACCCATTCGGTGACCCCGGTGGTCATGAGCCCCAAGACTAGGAAAAGAGCGGCCAAGGCCGGGGAGAAGCCCCGGGGGTGCCGGTAGGCGAGCAGGTAGGCGAAAACAAACAAAAGGATCGAGAAGGCGACGCTTCCCACCGCGAAGAGGGTGACGGCGGCCGCCCCTCCCATGGAAATCTGCCGGGCCAATGGAGGGATGGAGGCGACGTACCAAGCCCCGGCGAAGGGGAGCAACAGGAAGGCCGGCATCAGCCACCGGGCGGAATATCGGATGAGGTTTTCCCGGAGGTCCTGTTGTTTGAGCAAGGAGGCGGTGCCCATGGCGTAGAGCCCCGCCAGGGCGAGGCAGACCAGGGTGCGGATGATCAGGGAGGGGAGGTAACTCGGGTTGAAGAAGGCCGAGAGGATGGAGCCGTCCTCCAGCCAGCCCCCCGGGGTCAACATGAAGGAAAGGATACCGTTGATGATGACCAGGGACATCCAGGCCGAGAGGGCGTAGATCCAGCCGATCGCCTCGTGGGTTCGTCGGTCCAACCGGTCCCAGGTGGTGTAATAAAGGAGGGCGGCGGTGATCTCGACCAGGAAGAACACCCATTCGGCGGCCCATCCCCAGACGAACAGGTGGATCAAGGCGCTGGTGCCCGGGGGGGACACCAGGCCGATGGAGAACCAGATGCCGACACCCGAAAGGGCCCCGAAGACGAGGGTGAGGAGGGCGAAGAACTTCGAGTGGGATTTGACGTAGGCCAACAGGACGTCGTTCCGTTCGCGGTAGGCTTTGCGTTCGGTCAGGACCAGGAACAACCCACCTCCCACGGCGAAATGGGAAATGAACACGTGAAAAATCGCCACCATACCGATCAACATTCCTCCCCCCAACTGGGGGATCTCCCAAACCGGATAATTCATGTGCAGCCTCCGGACTGCATTTTAAGTAGTTGTTGATCGTAAGCCATGAGCCCGCTCATAAGTTCAAGCCATTTGGAATGAGAGTATGGTTTGAAAGGAAAGCCCTTTAAAGTCCAGCAGCCTTAGAAGTGATCGTAATTACTGGGTTATTTGCGTGATTAAAGGGTGACGCAGGTCATAAACTCGCAATGCCTTCAGGAATATAGTTACTCACGAATCAACGGCCAACTTTAAGTCAACCTTCCAAGGCCAGATTTGCCCATGGGATGGGCTTCTTGAACTCAGTGCGGGCCTATTTCACCGATCCACGGGACCGGCTCTTCAAGCTGTTGAGTGTGTCGGCGTAGCCGCTCAACAGTCGGATGTGCTACAGCTCGCCGCCTAGGGTCGGGTCTTGATCAAGATCCCGGCCTTCGGAACACATCTTTATGAGGCTTAGCCCTCTTTCAGGGCCCGCACAATAAGCCTTGGGCCCGCGGCTTCCGGTCGCCGCGGGCCTTTTTTATTTAAAAATGCGGTTATTTGAAGGTTCGACCATTGCTTGGATTTGTCTGTCAAGACGCCCTTTGTGACTGGCGTCATATGGCCTTCTTCCACCTCCAGACTAACCTTAATTGGGGCTTTTGATCTTTGGGAAAGTCGGCTGAACCCCCATCGATGGTGTCCTTGGATTCAGGCTTCCGCAACCTGTCCCGGGGGAATCCCATCGAACAAGTGTGGAATGTTGAACCAGCAGGAGGGAACCATGATCTACCAGTTACGGTTTTCGGAAGAGTTAAAACTGGACCTTTGGCTGAAGCAGGCGGCCCAGGAAATTGAAAAACTGTTTTCACCCGATTCTTGGAATCCCCCCCAACCCTTGGGCGTTCGTTTGATCCTCCTTAAAAAAGCCCTGAGGGACGGTCTCTTGGGGATGGTCCGGACTTCCGACCTTTGCGGTCTCCAGGCCGAATGCGATGAGGGCTGCTCCCCGGCGGAGGAAAACACGGCTCCCGACAGGTTTGATAAGGCGAAGGTGAACGCGCCGGTCGAGCGGTACAGCTTGGCCGACCTCCGGGGTTTGCCGGAGATCGCCGAGACCCTGGCGACGGCCATGAGGCGCCATGTTCCCCAGCTGGGGTCCGGTTGGGAAAAACTCGGTCCCAAATTGGCCGAATCCTTGGCCCCACACCTCTATCAAAACGAGCTTTGCGGATCCACCGATGGTTGCACCCACTCCCAGGCCGTGGACCTGAAAGTCCGGTTGTCCCGTAAGAGCGAGGTTTAAATGGCGGCCAAAAAGAAAATCCTACTGGTGGACGACGACCGGGACTTGATCGCGTCGCTCCGCCTGATTTTAGAGAACCAGAACTACTCCGTGGAGACCGCCTCGGGCGGCAAGGAGGGGTTCAAGAAATGCGTGGAATGGAAGCCGAACCTCGTGATCCTCGACGTCATGATGGAACACACGGATGAGGGGTTCCGGTTGGCGTCGGTCCTCCGGGACCAATCCCAAACGGCCAAACTTCCGATCCTCATGATGACCGCGGTGACACAGAAAGCCGGCGTGGTGCCTGATTATCCCGCGGCGGGTGGTGGATGGGTCCCCGTGGATGGGTTCCTTGAGAAGCCGGTTCCTCGGGAGGTCTTGCTCCAAAAGGTGAAGGACCTTCTGGGTCCCTGAGAAGGGGAGTCGCCATGAGGAACCTTGAGGGGCAGGTCCCGGTCGAGCGGTTGGAGTGGTTCATCCACCTGCGTTGGTGGGCTGTGGGGGTCGGGCTGTTCATCATTTTCCTGGCCCCGGCGTTGGAACCGGTCCAGTACCCGCCGGTCCGGTTAGTGGCGGTCTTGGCGGTCTTGGCCGGCTTGAATGGATTGTACCGGACGGTGTGGAGCGGTGTGAGGGCGTCGGAGCGGGACCCCTCGGTCCTGGCCCAACGGGCCCGTAACCACATCCATGTCCAGATGTTGGGGGACTTGTTCCTCTTGACGTTGTTGTTGACCTGGTCGGGAGGCATCGAGAACCCGTTGGTGCTTTTGTACTTGTTCCACTTGGCCATCGGCAGCATGGCCTTGCCGAAGGGGGAAAGCCGGGCCTACGTCTTTCTCATTACGGCCCTGCCTTGGGCGCTTTGGATGATGCAGGACTTGGGTTGGGTGCGGCCCCTTTGGGGCGGCGAATCCCACCTGGGCACGTCGGTCCAGCAGGCGTTCCTTCTGGTTTTCAGCGTGACGACCTTCGGATTATGGATGTTCCTGACGCGGTTGACCGGGGACCTGTTGGATAAGGAGGAAGCCCTCCGAAAAACCGGGCGTCAATTGCAAGAGGCGAACGAGGGGCTTCTTCGGCTGGATGAGCATAAAAACAGGTTCTTCCGCCAAGTGGCCCATGACCTGAAGAACCCATTGGCGGCCGCCAGTTCCTGCTTGGAGGCGGCCGAGGTCACGCTACCGGATGGCCGGAGCCAGGCGGCGCTGGACATGATGGGCCGGGCAAAGGTCCGGTTGGGAGGGTTGGCGGAGTTGGTCGACGACTTGATCTGGCTTTCCCAGGCCAAGACCGCGACCCAACCCTTCCGCCCGGAAACCCTGGACCCCTACGCGCTGGCGCAACGGGCGGTCCAGGGGGTGGAAGCCCGGGCGAAGGCCAAGGGCCTCACCGTCCAGGTCCAGGGGAAGGCGGGAGCCGAGCTCTGGGCGGACCCGCGGGCGTTTCAGCGGGTGCTCGAAAACCTACTGGCGAACGCCGTGAAGTACACCCCGGTGGGTCGGGGCGGGGTCGAGATCGGCCTGGAGAGCCTGGGGGATTTCATCGTGGTGACGGTGTCGGACCCGGGGATCGGCATCCCCGCGGAGGAGCAGGCAGGATTGTTCGAGGAGTTTGTCCGGGCCTCCAACGCTAAGGCGCAGGGGGAACCCGGGACGGGGTTGGGACTCGCCATCGTCAAGCAGATCGTCGATTGGCATGGCGGGAAGGTCAAGTTGTCGAGTCGAACGGGAGAGGGAACCCGAGTGGAGACCTGGTGGCCCAACCGGCCGCCGGGAACTCAGAAAGGCGGAGACGCCGAAGTCCCTTTGTGGGACCGGAAGCTCCGCCGGACATAAGGATCCATCGGAAATGGCCTACACGATCACAGAATCCATCTCTCCCCCCAATACCATCGCGTCCTGCCTCGCCTCCTTCCCCGTTTTCAAGGGATTGGTTCCCAGCGAATTGGAGGACCTGGCGAAGTACTGCGTCATGGAAATCCTTCCCCCGGGCCAAGCGCTCTTCCGGCAGGGGGAATCCGCGGAATTCCTTTTCTTCATCGCGGATGGGAAGGTCAAACTGTCCCAGAAACACACCAATGGTCGGGATGTGACCTTCCATGTCTTCGGCAAGGGGGACCTGGTGGGCGAAGTCTCGTCCCTCAAGCGGGCGCCCTACGCCCTGAGCGCCTTCACCCTGACCGAGTCGGTCCTCCTGAAGACCCGTTGGGACGATTTTATCCACCGGTTCCTGAAGTTCCCCTGCGTTTCGGCCGGGGCTTTACTTCAGATGGGGGATTTCCTTTACCAGGCTTACCGCTCGAAGATGTCCGCGGCGGATCCGGTCGAGATGAGGATCGCCCAGCTTTGCGTGTCGATGTTGTCCCGCCCGGGCATGGCCCAGGATGAACCGGGAGGCGGCGTCCGGATCAACATGCCGCTCACCCGACGGGATGTGGCCGAGATGGTGGGGACCACCGTCGAAACGGCCATCCGGATCATCCGCAAGTGGACCAAGGCGAAACTCGTGGTCCCCAAGCGGAGGTATCTGGTCATCCTGGACCGGGACGGGCTTCAAAAATTAGCCGGGGGCGTCGTCAAGGCCGTGGCCGGGGAATAACGGCTGGAGTCGCGCGGCTTCCGATCGGTCAAAACCGTGGAGGGAAAAAATGGCTGAATCGAAAATCTTGGGCGCGTTGGTGGCGACCTTGCCGATCAACGAGGGCCTGCGGCCCCAGGTGGTCCAACGGCTCCTCAAGCACGGGAGCTTGACCCTTTGCCAGGAGGGCCAGGGCCTTTTCGCCCTAGGGGCCCCCGCCAAACAGGCCTATGTGGTGGCTTGGGGAAAGGTGGAGATCCGGGAAGCGGATGGGCAGGTCTATTTCGCCCGCCGGGGTGACTTGGTGGGGACGGAGGCTTCCGAGGAAAACGGCAGCTATACCTCCGACGCCCGGGTGCTGACCAAGTCGGTGCTCTTGGCCATCCGGTCGGATGATTTCCGGACCTATTTCCTCAAGTACCAACCCGTGGCGGCGTGGGTCCTTCGCAAGATCGGTGAGCATTTTCGGAGGGAAACGGGCCTTGGGGGGGATGATTTGGATGAACTGGATCCCGAGGTTTGGATGGATACCCTGGCCCGGGAGTCCAAGGAAGCCGGTGCCGTGAAGGCCAAGGTCTAAAAGGCCCTATTCCACCCGTCCGGACAATTCAAAACGCCGCTTGGGAATTCCCAGGCGGCTTTTTTTTTGTCATGCTGGTCCCTGGAGGCTGAAAGATCCCATGCCCGATATCGCCGCGCCGAACACCCGTTCCCCGCTCGGGATGATTGGGTGGCCCGCCCTTGGGGGTGTCCTCCTGGGGTTTTGGGTCCCTGGACCAAGCGGGATCATTCTCATGGTCCTGGGATTGGGCGTTTCAGCGAAAGTTTGGAGTGGTTGGGTGGGTCGTGGGACGGATATTCAAAACCGGGTGGGGGGGCCGGGAGCCCTGGGGATCCTCGCGGTCCTACTTTTAGGGTCGACGCTTCGAATCGCGGACGTCCTGTATTGTTTCGAGGGAGTCTCAGACGATCGGGCCGGAGTGGCATGGACAGCCTTGAGGATCCTCCATGAGGGTTGGCGGCCTTGGGGGGGCCTACGTCTCCTTCAGGTCCCGGAACCCCTCACTTATTACGCCCTCGCGGCCTGGTTTGCCATCGCCGGCGCCTCCATCCGGGCCCAGGCGTTTTTCGATGTGGCCCTTTGGGCCCTTTCCGCGCCTCTCTGGTATTCGGTTTTCCGGAGATGGGGCGGGATCCGTGTGGCCTTCTTCGCCTTGGTTTTTTACGCGGCTTCCCGATGGGGCATGACCTATACGGGGCACCAGAACTTCTCGGTCGAGATCATGCTCATCACGGCCGCCTGCCTGGAGGCCTGGGGCCGCGGCGTGGAACGATCTTCGCGGGGATGGGTCTTTCTCGCGGGCTTGGTCGCGGGTTCCGGTTTCTACGCCTATCAGGCCTCCAAGGTGTTGGGGGCGCTCTTGATCGTCCTGGCCCTTTGGGAGCTCCGGGAACTGGTGGGCCGCCCCCAAGCCCTCGAACGCTTGGTTTGGATGTCGGCGGGTTGGGCCCTGGCGGTCCTGCCAATCATTGTGACGGATCCCGTTTCCGGATGGTTTGGGCGGCGGGAAGGGGAACTTTGGATCTTCGGGAACACCGCCCAGGGGGGGTGGACCTCGTTGGGACACAACCTCCTCTTGGCCTT
>Ga0265338_10002514_pt1 | contig 27252 bp, 23 predicted proteins | sample 42126metaG_FD_193579 | JGI IMG/M metagenome (GOLD analysis project Ga0265338, IMG submission 193579) | Rhizosphere microbial communities from Carex aquatilis grown in University of Washington, Seatle, WA, United States - 4-21-26 metaG | ecosystem: Host-associated > Plants > Roots > Rhizosphere...
CCCGCCGGGTCTGGCGGCTGTTGATCGATTCTGAAAGGGAGATATCCCCGAACCCTGTCGATTCTCAGAGAGGCACGCCGGCGTCGCAATTCGCGGTGGCCACTTGACATAGGAGCAACGGCTTCGCGACATTCCGGCGAAGGAGGTCGGCATCCCTCCCCACGCACGTCCCTCGGAGTTCTCCAGCTTCCTAAGGACGGGAGCCCGCCCTCTCTCTGGGAGCTGCGCCAGAGGCGAACCTTGTGGGCCCTCCGTTGCTCAATCGTCGGGGCTGTGCGTATGTGGGAGGGGAGCCGGTCGCCCTCTGGGGGAATGTTGGCGAAGCCGCGATATGCAATCTGTCTCCTGCCCGCCATAGGCAGGCACCCACATCGGGAGCCGCACCCGCAGGGTGCGCGACGAATTCCCCCAGAGGGCGACCGGCTCCCCTCTCGAACGGGCTTCAGTCGGCGGTCGAAGAAGCAGCCGTCTTCGAATCGCTCTTCGACTCACCCGACTTCGACTCCGACGAGGACCCCGAATCGGACCCCTTCGACTCCTTCGCCCCCTCACCCGAGGAACCGGCAGCGGCGCCCTTCTTCTTGCCGTAATCGGTGTTGTAGAAGCCCGACCCCTTGAAGTGGACGGCGGGCGAGTGCAGGACGCGGACCGCCGGGGCGCCGCACTCCTGGCACTTGGTCAGCGGCTCCTCGACCATCCGCTGCATCACGTCGAAGACGTGGCCGTTCTCGCACTTGTACTCGTAGATGGGCACGGGTGCGTGATTATCGCAGCCGCTACGGTTCCGCTCATGGCTGCAACGGAGCAGGAGGCCCGCCCCACCGACGTCTCGATGGAGGAGATCGTCGCCCTCTGCAAACGGCGCGGCTTCGTCTTCCCCTCCTCGGAGATCTACGGCGGCCTCGGCTCGACCTACGACTACGGCCACTACGGCGTCCTGCTCAAGGGCAACGTCAAGGCCGAGTGGTGGCGGGCGATGCTGCAGGATCGCGACGACATCGTCGCCCTCGACTCGGCGATCCTCCAGCACCCGCGGGTCTGGGAGGCCTCGGGCCACCTCGAAGGCTTCACCGACCCCCTGGTCCAGTGCCTCGGCAAGTGCAAGAAGCGCTGGCGCGAGGACCATCTGCGCGAGGCGGTGGAAGCCGCAGGCGGCGATCCCGACGCCGAGCTGCGCTGCCCGGAGTGCGGCGGCGAGCTCTCCGAGCCGCGCCAGTTCAACCTGATGTTCGAGACCCACGTCGGCCCGGTCGCAGGCGAGGGCTCGGAGGTCTACCTGCGGCCGGAGACGGCGCAGGGCATCTTCATCAACTTCAAGAACGTGCTCGGCTTCGCCCGCAAGAAGCCGCCGTTCGGGATCGCCCAGGTCGGCAAGTCCTTCCGCAACGAGATCACCCCCGGCAACTTCATCTTCCGCACCCGCGAGTTCGAGCAGATGGAGATGGAGTTCTTCGTGCCGCCGGCCGAGGCCGAGCGCTGGTACCGCGAATGGATCGAGATCCGCGAGCGCTGGTACACCGAGCTCGGCATCCGCCCCGCATACCTGCGCGTGCGCCCCCACGACGCCGACGAGCTCTCGCACTACTCCTCCGGCACCAGCGACGTCGAGTACCTCTTCCCGATCGGCTGGTCGGAGCTGGAGGGGATCGCCAACCGCGGCGACTTCGACCTCACCCAGCACGCCAAGTTCAGCGGCGAGAAGCTCGAGTACTTCGACCAGCAGACCAAAGAGCGCTACGTCCCCCACGTGATCGAGCCGGCCGCCGGCGCCGACCGCGCCACCCTCGCCTTCCTCGTCGACTCCTACGAGGTCGAGGAGGTCGAGGGCCGCCAGCGCACCGTCCTGCATCTGCACCCGCGTCTGGCCCCGGTCAAGGTCGCCGTCCTCCCGCTCGTCTCCAAGGAGGGGATGCCGGAGAAGGCGCGGGCGATCTTCCAGGAGCTGCGCCGCAAGCTCCCGGCCGAGTTCGACGAGGGCGGCTCGATCGGCAAGCGCTACCGCCGCCAGGACGAGATCGGCACCCCCTGGGGCGTCACCGTCGACCACCAGACGATGGACGACGACACCGTCACCCTGCGCGACCGCGACTCCCTGGAGCAGGTCCGGGTCCCGATCGCGGGCCTCGGCGAGGAGCTCGCCGGGCGCCTTGAAAGGCCCTGGCGCAGCCCGAAGCTGGCATAGTCCCGCGCCCCATTCCACCCTCGTCCCGAACGGAGCCCCCCCGATGGCCGAAGAGAAGAAGATCAGCGGTACCGACTACGAGGTGAAGGTACGCAGCCTCTGGGCGGTCGCCCTGCTGCCGTTCATCACGCTCGGCATCTACAACCTGGTCTGGTGGTACAAGATCAACCGCGAGCTGCGCGACTACGGGCAGGCCAAGGGCCACGACCTCGGCCAGAACCCGACCAACTCGCTGCTCGCCTTCTTCCCCGGCAGCCTGATCATCGTCCCCGCCCTGGTCAGCCTCTGGCGCGGCTTCAAGCGAGTGCAGAGCGCCGCCGAGGTCGCCGGCAAGGAGCCGCTCAACGGCTGGATCGCGCTGATCCTCTACCTCCTCCTGGCCCCCGCCCTCTGGGCCTACATCCAGTCCTCACTGAACACCATCTGGGAGTCCGAGCCGCCTGATCGCCACCAGGCTGGCGCCGAGCCCGGCCAGCGCGATCAGGATGACCATCGCCTCGTTGATCGCTTCGATCCGCGAGACGGCGGCGTCGAAGGCATCCGCCTGACGATCGCGCGCCTCGTGCTGGGCGTTCAGCTCGGCCTGGATCCGGATCAGCCGCAGGTCGGTCGCGGTTATCGGGATACTCCCGCCGGGTGCTCCCCGCGCCGACGCCGGGCCGAGGATCGAGATCGCGCAGACCACCAGCGCGACGCCCTGACGTTTTCCCAGCGGCGGCTGTGCGACGGGTTTCAGTCCTCTCCAAACAGGGCGAGGTGAATTCCCCGGACCAGCTCGCGCGCCAGCTGCCGCTTGGGGCCGCTGATGCTGCGGAGACTTCCCGGGTCGCCGTCGATGACCGCGTCCAGCCAGTTCTCGGCGCTGCCGAGCGCCCAGGTCGAGGGGTCGCCCTCGATCCTGGCCTCGCAGGAAACAGCGCGGCCCCCGCGCACCTCGACGGTGACTCCCGAGAGGCCCTTGCGGCGGTTGGGATCGTCGACCGCTGTCAGCACTCCCAGCGCGCATTCGCCGTCCACCCTCGTCGCCAGCCGGACCAGGGGAACGGCGAGCGTGAAGGCCGCCTCGACCTCGACCTTGGTGATCGGAGCGGTGGTGGTGGTCAGGTGGCGGCGCTCGTAGCGCCCGGCGACGCAGAGCGGGGCGATCGAGCGTCGCAGCCAGTTGGTCACCACATAGGGTGTGCTTCTGCCGCGTTTTTCCAGCGCTTCGATCTGCCCGCTGCGCCGCATCTTCGCCAGCCGCCGCGCCAGAGCGGCGCCGCTGACGTCGGGAATCAGCCTGTCGAGCTCGGTCAGGGTGAAGGGCCGGCTCGCCAGCCTCAGCATCAGGGTCGAGCTCCAGCCTCCGGTCAGGGCCAGGATCGCCGCCTGGGCCGCCTCGCTGCCCGGCATGATCGCCCCGTTCGGGGAGTCGCCCAGCCATTCCTCGAGTGCGGTCGCGGCAAAGCGCATCTCCTCGCCGGCGGGCGTCAGGGCGGAGACGGCCGCGTGGGGGGCGATGCTGACGTCCTGCCTGCGCAGGGCGCCGGCGCTTTCCAGCTTGGCGACCGCGGTTCGCAAGGTGGACCGCGGGAACCAGCCGAACATCTTCTGCAGCTCGGCGAGACGGCGCGGGCTCTCGGCATGAGCCTCGAGGATTCCCAGGATCAAGGGGTTGGCGAGCAGTTCCAGGACACTGCTGCCAGCCCGAATGCCGCCGTCCTCGGGTCCAGTGATGGTTCCCTCCAAGCTGTTTTTTGGCCTTCCCGTCAGCCGCGCGGGTATCTATATCCGCGATATCCCCAATCGTCAAAAACGCACTAGTACTTGGGCGATAGCCACTCGGTTACTTTTTAAGCGGAGCGGCGGCAGCTCATCGCGGCGCCACGAACTCCTCGACCGCGCGGGCGTCCAGATCCAGCGCCTTCGCCGCCTTCTTCGTCACCTTGCCGAGGTGCTCGATCGTCACCTTGCCGGCCGCCAGCCCCCAGGTCGCGACGGCGCGGCCATCGACCAGGGCGAAGGGGCGGAAGATGCCGTTCCTCGTCACCAGCATCCGGTGCGGGCCGACGACTTCCTCGCGCGAGGCCCAGCCCAGCAGCAGCGGGTCGAAGGCACCGAGCAGGCGCGGGGGCGGCAGCGCGGCGACCGGCGGGCGCTGCGCGAGGTCGAGCAGGCCGTCCTCGCGCTCGACCAGCTCGGCGGCGATCGCCGCCAGGCCGGCCCGGGCGTCGCGCAGCGGCAGGCCGGCCCAGCGGGCCAGGTCGCGGTCGTCGGCCGGCCCGTGGCCGACCAGGTAGCGGCGGGCGAGCTCGGCCAGGGCGGCGTCGCGATCGACCGGCCGCTGCGGCCCGAGCCAGTCACGGGTGAGGACGTAGGCGTGCTCCCTGCCCACCATCGGGCCGCGGATCGCGACACCGCGCAGGGTGGCGAGGAAGAGCAGATGGACCAGCGCCTGACCCTCGGTCCGCACCCCGGCCGAGTCGAGCCGCTGCCGCAGCTGCCCCCGAGTCAGCGGCCCCTCCGCGGCGAGCGAGTGCTCGATCGTCTCCATCCCGCGCTCAGCCGCCGCCTCGCCGACGCTCTCCTGCCGCAGCCGCCGGGCGCTGGAAGTGAGCAGCGGTGGCGTGGTCAGCGCGTGCAGCCACGGGTAGTCCTCGCTGCGGACGAGGTGCAGGGTGCCGCGGTTGAGCCAGGTGATCAGCAGCGAGCGCTCCTGACTCAGTTCTCGATCGACGTCGGCCGCGCGCAGGCCCTCGGTGCGGGCGCGAACCGCGAGCCGGGCGCCGCGGGGGTCCTGCCCCTGGACCGCCAGCAGCCGCTCGGCGACGTCGACCGGCCGCGCCAGCCGCGGCCCGGAGAGTGCCTGGGCCGTCAGTCGTTCGGCGATCGGCGCGCGCTTCACCCGGCGATCATGACGGTCGCCGGAAGTGCTGATCAGATGCCGTGCAGGAAGGTCGTCGCGAGGACCGTGACGATCAGGCCGGACCCCATGCGGAAGACCAGCGACCTCAGCCCGTCGATCTCACCCCGCACCTCGGCGAAGCCGGTGTGCATCTCGGAGCGCAGGTCGCGGATGTCGCGGTCGACCCGTTCGAAGCCGACGTCCACGCGACGCGACAGATCGTCAAGCCGCTCGTCGGTCCAGGCAACCCTCTGCATGTGGCGAGGATAGCCGCTCGACAATCACCGAATAGGGCGCCTTTGTAGAAACTTGTTGTCTTCTTAGCGCCGTTACTTGACGGCGAGCAGGTCGATGACGAAGATCAGCGTTTCGTTCGGCCCGATCGCCGGCGGGGCGCCGGCGGCGCCGTCGATCGCAATCAGCCCCCTGCTCACGGCGCGCATCCTACCCACCGACGCGAAGCCGCGCCTGTGGTTCAGCCCTTGCCGGAGATCAGGTCCCAGGCGCGGCGGAGCCGTTCGTGCTTGCCGTCCGGAACCATGTCGTCGGGCCCGACGTCTATCTCACCCGGGTTGGGGCTGGGCTCGGCCAGCTTCTCGGCCTCGGCGGCGTCGAGCTTGAGCACGACGCCGAGCTCGAAGATCTCGTCGACCTCCGGGGCGTCGACGAAGCGGTGCCCCCCGGGAAGGACGCTGGTGTCGATCACGAAGCCGTCGAAGATGTCGAGATCGGGGCGGGCGAGGACATGCGCGACCTTGCCCAGCTCCTTGCCATCGCTCGAATACACGGCGACGCCCTTGTCGAGGACGAGATAGGAGCTGGGCTCGCCGAGGTTCTCCATCGGCCGAGCCTAGCGGACAAACGAGGCGCGTAAACTGCGGCGCGGGAGAGATGGGACTGAACCTGGCATCGATCGTCAGCGGCAGCGCCGAGCGCATGCCCGACAGCCCGGCCGTGCGCCTGGGCGAGGTCGAGCTGACCTACGCCGAGCTCGACCGCAGCAGCGCCCGCCTGGCGACGCTGCTGCGGGAGCGGGGGCTGCAGCGCGGCGACCGGGTCGGGGTGATGCTGCCCAACGTGCCCGAGTTCCCGGTCGCCTACTACGGCGTGCTGCGCGCCGGCGGCGTCGTCGTGCCGATGAACGTGCTGCTGAAACGGCGTGAGATCGCCTTCTACCTCGAGGACTCCGGGGCGAAGCTGCTGCTCGCCTGGCACGGCTTCGCCGACGAAGCCCGCGACGGCGCCGCCGACGCCGGCGCCGAGCCGATCGAGGTCGAGCCGGCGGCCTTCGCCGAGCTGCTCGCCGGCTTCGAGCCGACCCCCGGCCTGGCCGACACCGACGAGGGGGAGACGGCGGTGATCCTCTACACCTCGGGCACCACCGGCAAACCGAAGGGAGCCGAGCTGACCCACCTCAACCTCGCCCGCAACGCCGACATCTCCGCCCGCACCACCTGCGAGATCGAGCCGGGCGACGTCGTCCTCGGCGCCCTCCCCCTCTTCCACTCCTTCGGCCAGACGGTCAGCATGAACGCCTCGCTGCAGGTCGGCGCCTGCCTGACGCTGCTGCCCCGCTTCGACCCCGGCGAGGCGCTGGCGACGATGCAGCGCGACCGCGTCACCCACTTCTACGGCGTGCCGACCATGTACGGGGCGCTGCTGCACCACCCCGAGCGCGAGCGCTTCGACACCTCGGCCCTGCGCAGCTGCATCACCGGCGGCGCCTCGATGCCGGTCGAGGTCCTGCGCGGCTTCGAGCAGGCCTTCGGGGCGATCGTGCTCGAGGGCTACGGGCTCTCGGAGACCTCGCCGGTCGCCTGCTCGAACCACCCCGGCCGCGAGCGCAAGCCGGGCTCGATCGGTACCCCGATCGAAGGGGTCGAGATGAGGGTCGTCGACGAGGACGACGACGAGGTGCCCCAGGGCGAGGTCGGCGAGATCGTGATCCGCGGCCACAACATCATGAAGGGCTACTGGCGGCGCCCGGAGGCGACCGCGGAGGCGATGCGCGGAGGCTGGTTCCACTCCGGCGACATGGCCCGCTGCGACGAGGAGGGCTACTTCTTCATCGTCGACCGCAAGAAGGACCTGATCATCCGCGGCGGCTACAACGTCTTCCCGCGCGAAGTCGAGGAGGTGCTCTACGAGCACCCGAAGATCCGCGAAGCCGCCGTCGTCGGCCTCCCCCACGCCGAGCTCGGTGAGGAGGTCGGCGCCGCGATCGTCCTCCACGACGGCGAGCAGCTGGAGCCGGCGGCGGTCAGCGCTTACGTCAGGGAGCGGATCGCCGCCTACAAGTACCCGCGGGTCGTCTGGTTCAGCGACGACCTGCCCAAGGGTCCGACCGGCAAGATCCTCAAGCGCGAGATCGAGCCGCCCGCGGCACTGGATTCCTAAGCGGATACTGCATCCGCTCATTCATCCGAGAAGCTCATCCCATCGAAATAGGCAGTGCCGTCATAGCCGCTACTGGGGGTGGTGGGTACCACGCGACCGTCTGGCTCAATCAGCATCTCCGAGGGAAGCGCATCTGACAAGACAGGAAGCTCGACTTCGCTGGGGGGACGATAGCCGGGGGGCAGAACAAAAACCTCGCTCCCCCATCCTCCCTGGGGAGAAGCTTGGCCTTTGAGGAAGATCCGGCCGTCGGCCTCCTTGCGAAATCCCAGCGGACTCGACGGAACCGCATGCCAGTTGGGCGAAAAGCCTGGCTCGCCTGACGTGCCCACTATGTGCCAACTGTCCGGCGAGGAACTGCCACCGGCTGGCCCCACTGGTCCCCTAGGCCCAGTAGCTCCAACTGGGCCGGTCTTATTCCATGCCAGCCGTCGCTCGCCACGCCTGCACTTCCGCCCACGGCGTGGAATTCGGACCACACCCGTGCGCTTGCTGACACAGGCGACGATTTCGCTTCCGCCCACATTTCTCGTTACGGCAAGAGAGGTTCCGCCAAGCGCGACGAACAGCGCAAGCAACCCAAGATGATGCCTGGCTAGGTAAAGGCCCAATTTCCTCAAGCCCATTCGCGTCGTTCTTCCGGTTGGAATTTTTAAGTACTTAAATTAAATAATTCTATCGGATAGCGATCACCGCACGACGCAAATGCTCTTTGGCCAGCCAGCCAGGAATCGCGCTAGGCTGGGCGGGCCGAACGCAACACCAAAAGGAGAAGAGATGAGCGTCGCCTCCCAGAGCCTGATGGACAACGTCACCTACGAGGACCTCTACCGCCGCTGGGAGGGGGGCAACTGGAGCGCCTACGAGATCGACTTCTCCCAGGACCGCGAGGGCTGGCAGGGGCTGAGCGAGATCCAGCGCCGCTCGGCGATGTGGATCTACTCGATGTTCTTCTACGGCGAGGATCGCGTCGCCGACACCCTCGCCCCCTACATCACCGCCGCCCCGACCGAGGAGCAGTCCTACTTCCTCGCCACCCAGCAGGTCGACGAGGTCCGCCACTCGGTCTTCTTCCACCGCTTCTTCAAGGAGGTGATCGGGGTCGGCGGCGACTCGCTGCAGTCGACCCTCGCCGCCACCCTGCCCCAGCTCAACTGGGGCTACCGCGGGATCTTCGACCGGCTCGACGTGATGGCCGAGGAACTGCGCAAGGACCGCTCGCTGCCCAAGTACGCGCAGGCGATCACGCTCTACCACCTGATCGTCGAGGGCAGCCTTGCCCAGCCCGGCCAGCACTTCATCGAGGACTTCTTCGCCTCCGAGGAGACGATGCCCGGCTTCAGCTCGGGGATGGCGAACGTCTCCCGCGACGAGCAGCGCCACATCGGCTTCGGGGTCAAGGTGCTCTCGGAACTGCTGGCGGAGTCGGAGGAGTGCAAAGCCGCCGTGATCGAGCTGCTGCGCGAGGTCCTGCCCTACGGCCCCGCGGTCTTCTCGCCGCCGAACCTCGACCGCGAGTACACCGAGTGCTACGGCTTCAGTCTCGAGGACATCTTCGCCTTCGGCCTGAAACTGATCCGCCAGCGCTGGCGCACGATCGGCTACCCGACCGAGGAGATGCCGCCCGGCGTCTTCCCCTTCGACCCCGAGATGTCTGAGGAGGAGGTCGCCAAGCGCCAGGTCAAACTGATGATGGCCGGCATCCTCGGCCCCCCGGACGGGCCGGCGCCGGACTCCTCACCGGAGCTGCAGCGCCTCTACTTCGACGTGATCAGCCGCGTCGCCAACCCCAAGGCCGCGAACGGCTCGCCGCTGGTCTACCAGTGGCGCTTCAGCGACGCCGACCCCTGGCACCTGACGATCGACAACGGCTCGACCCGGGCCGAGCCCGGCGAAGTGCCGGGCCCCGACCTCGTGATCGAGTCCAGCTGGGCCGACTGGGTCGCCTCCGGCAAACCTGACGCCAACCAGCTGAAGATGGTGCTGCAGCGCCGCATCCGCCCCCGCGGCAGCCTGCGCGAGATCGCGCGGATGCGCAAGGTATTCGGCTGAGCGCCTAGGAGATCGGCGGACGCGCGTCCGCCCAGGGCCGCTCGGCCTCGAGCTGGGCGGCGAGCGAGAGCAGGGTCGCCTCGTCGCCGGGGCGGCCGACGATCTGGACCGCGAGCGGCATGCCATCGGCGCCGAAACCGGCCGGCACCGCCATCGCCGGGTTGCCGAGGTGGTTCCAGGGGATGCAGTAGGGATAGAAGCGACTCATCCCGAGCAGGGTCGCGATCGCGCCGCGCCCCTCCCAGCGGCGCACCGGCAGCGCCGTGCCGCCCATCACCGGCGTCATCAGCACGTCGTGGGAGTCGAAGATCGCGTTGACACGGGCGCCATCGGCCGCGGCGCCGGCACGGGCCTTGGCGAAGGCACCGGCCGGGATCAGCCCTCCCAGCCGCGCCATCGCCCGGGTGCGGCGCTCGAGCCGCTCCGGCCGCGGCACCTGGGCGAAGTCTTCGGCGATGCCGTGCAGGTAGCGCGGCACCGAGTTGTTGCCGAGCATCCCCCAGGCAGGGTCCCGCTGGGCGACCTCGTGGCCGAGCGAGCTCAGCAGCCCGGCGGTCTCGGCGACCATCGCCTTCGCCTCGGCGGAGACGGTCGGCGGCGCCAGCGCCCGCGGCGCCGCGGTCGAGTAGGCGACCCGCAGCTTGCCGGGCGGCGTCCTCGCCGCCTCGGCGAACGGCCGCGGCGGCGGGGGCGGCGCCCCCTGCTCGCGCGAGCCGCCGCTGACGACGTCGAGCCATAGCGCCGTGTCGGCGACGCTGCGGCTGACGCAGCCGTTGACCGAGAGCCCGTTCCAGTGTTCGAGGTCGGGGGCGAGCGAGACCCGGCCGCGCTGCGGCTTCAGCCCGAAGAGCCCGCAGCAGGCGGCGGGGATGCGGATCGAGCCGGCGCCGTCGGAGGCCGAGGCGATCGGCACCAGCGCCGCCGCAACCGCCGCCGCCGAGCCGCCGCTGGAGCCGCCCGGGGTGCGCTGCGGGTCCCAGGGGTTGCGGCTGACCCCCCAGGTCGCCGACTCGGTGAAGCCGCAGATCGCCAGCTCCGGCAGCAGCGTCTTGCCGACCACGATCGCGCCGGCCTCGCGCAGCCGCCGCACCATCTCCGAGTCGGCCGCGGCGGGATCGGGGAAGCCGTCGGTGCCGTGGGTCGTCTGCTCGCCGGCGAGGTCGACCGAGTCCTTGAGCGCGATCGGCACCCCCAGCAGCGGCCGCTCGTCGCCGCCCTTCAGCCGCGCCTCGGCCTGCTCGGCCTCGAGCAGCGCCCGCTCGGCGAACACCACCCGGAAGGAGTTCAGCCGCGGGTCGAGCCGCTCGATCCGCTCCAGGTGCAGCCGCACCAGCTCGCCCGGCGAGACCTCCCCCGCCCGCACCATCTCCGCCTGCCGCGCCGCTCCCGCGAAGGCCACGTCCGCATCAGCCATGCGCCGATCCTAGCCGGCCAGCGAGGGTCATCCCTCGGCGAGGACGATCACGCGGTCGCCGGGGGCGACGGCGATCCGTTCCGACTTCGGCGGGTTGACCCTGACCCCGTAATCGCGGCCGGGATCGTCGGAGTCGGCGGCGCGCCGGTAGCCGATCGCGCACTCGCCGCGGCGCCGCGCCGACTCGACCAGGGTCGCGTAGCTGGTCTCGTTGCCGGGGGCCAGGTAGTCGTGCGCCGGGCGCAGGTAGATCTCGCTGCCGCCGGCGGAGAAGAGTTCGCCGAAGACCTGCGCCAGCGCCCGGTTCTCGGAGATCTGGGCCAGCATCAGGGAGAGGATCTTGTCGCTGACGATGACGTCGTCGACCCGGGTCACCTCGGCCAGCTGTCGGTTGCGGTCGTCGATCATCTCGCTGACGACGGTGAACTCAGCCCGCAGCCGCTCGGCGAGGTCGCGCAGGTGCAGCAGCGTGACCAGGGTGCGGGCGTCGGCATGCTGGGCGTCGAGACCCTCCGGCGCCAGCACGATCACGTGGTCGAAGTCGGCGAGCCCGACCGCCGCCAGCGTCGCCGGATCGGCGGGGCTGCCCTCGTGCAGATCGACCCTGGTGTTCGCGACCGTCGCCCGCTCGCGCTCGACCCGCTCGAGGACCCCGGCGGAGTCGGTGACGACGAGCAGGCGCGAGCCGCCGACCAGGAACTGGTCGAACTCGCGGATCACGCAGGGCGCGCCGGCGTTCCAGCCCAGCACCAGCACGTTCTCCGGCCGCTTCGGGGTCGCCGCCGAAGCCACGATCGCGGTCTCCTCCACCGCGGCCTGCAGCGGCGCCGCGGCGGCGAGCTGGGCGTCGTCGGTGGCGATCGCGATCAGCTGCTCGCCGACGCCGAACGGCCGCTCGGCGGGCGGGTTCAGCCGCACCCCGCCCTCGCCGTCGGCGATCCCGATCGGCGAGCAGTCCTCGTAGGCCAGCAGCGCCTCGCCGAACGAGCGGCCGACCAGCTCAGGATCTTCGCGGAAGTAGATCTCGTCGCCTTTGAAGTCGAGCAGCTCGGTGAAGGCGACCGAGGCGCCCGACTGGCGCGCGGTGTGGACGACGAGCCGGGCGATCGTCTCGCGCTTGTCGATCAGCACCGCTTCCTCCCCGGCGACCAGATTGGCGGCGGCGAGGTTCACCGGGTCCTGAATCTCGGCGACCATGTGGTAGGTGCGATCGCGGTGGCCCCGGCCTTTGGTCAACGCCAGCACCGTCTTGATCACCTGCGCGTCGGGCTCCTCGCCGGCCTCGGGCGAGAGGACGATGATCGAGCGCGCCATCTCCGGCCGCACCAGGGCGAGGTCGCCGAGGTCGATCGGCGAGCCGCTGCGGGTGACGATGCGGGTCTTGCGCGGCCGCACCTTCTCGCGGATCAGGTCGTCCATCTCGACCTTGTCGCGGTCGGCGAGGACCACTGCCGAGGGCTTCTTGCGGCTTTCGTTGGCGATCTCGAGCTCGCTGAGGACGGTGAAGATCGTGTCCGACCAGCCGAGGATCAGGGTGTGGCCCTCCTCCAGCACCACCGAGCGGCCCTTGCGCATCTCCTGGATCCTCGAGTCGAGCCCGGTGGCGAGGACGCCGATCAGGGCGCTGACGACGAAGAGCCCGCCGAGGGTGATCAGCAGCATCACCAGCAGGAACGGCCAGTGCCCGCTGTCTTCGGCCAGCGTCCCCGGGTCGAGCGCGTGCTCGAGGCTCTTGAAGCCCTGGCCGACGACGCCGGGCCGGCCGCCGCCGCCGTTGGGGGCGAAGTGGCCAATCAGGACGATCGCCGTGAAGACGGCGATCAGCGCCAGGGTGGCGACGGCCAGCCAGCCGACCAGCGCCGGCGTGCCGCGGGCCATCGTGTTGTCGAAGGCGTAGCGAAGGCGCTGCTGCGGGGTCGGGCGCCGGCTCACCGGCGGAAGGATATGCGGCGCCCGCGGGCCGGGGGGCGGGCGCTCAGGCCTCGGCCGGCTCGGGCTCGCGGCCGCCCTCGAAGCTGAGGTCGGGCAGGGCCCGGTCGAGCCAGGCCGGCATCCACCAGTTCCAGTCCCCCAGCAGCTTCATCGCCGCCGGCACCAAGATCAGCCGCACCAGGGTCGCGTCGAGGGCGATCGCCACCGCGCAGCCGAGCCCCAGCTCCTTGATCGAGGGGACGCCGGTGAGGACGAAGACGGCGAAGACGCAGGTCATGATCAGCGCCGCCGAGGAGATCGTGCGGGCGCTCGAGGAGAGGCCCTCGGCGACCGCGCGCTCGTTGTCGCCGTGGCGCATGTAGCGCTCGCGGATCCGCGACATCAGGAAGACCTCGTAGTCCATCGAGAGGCCGAAGACGACGGCGAAGATCAGCGGCACGTTGATCGTGTCCAGCGCCCCCTGGCTTTCGAAGCCGAGGACACCGTCGAGCCAGCCCCACTGGAAGATCGCGACGAGGACCCCGAAGGCGGCGCCGATCGAGAGCAGGTTCATCAGCACCGCCTTCAGCGGCAGCAGCAGCGAGCGCAGCATCACCATCAGGACGACGAAGCTGAGCGCGAGGACGAAGAGGACGATTTTCCACATCGAGCCGCTGATCTGATCGCGGACGTCGCCGCTGCGGGCGGTTTCGCCGCCGACGTCGACCGTGGCCACCTGGCTCAGCGGCGAGGCCGGGACGACGCTGGCGCGCAGGCGTTCGATCAGGGCGATCGCCGCGTCGGACTCGCTCGGCGCGGTCGGCGTCGCCTGGATCAGGGCGCTGCCGCCGGCGAAGGTCGGCGCCGCCACGGCGCCGATCCCCGCCGTCGCTCCGAGTTCCCCGGTGAAGGAGGAGACGGCGGCGCGGTCGGCGCGGCTGACGCCGGCGCCGCCGAAGTCGGCGACGACCAGCACCGGGTCGGTGCCGCCGCCGAGCTGGGCCGAGGCGAGTTCGCTGCCGACCCGGACGTCGCTGCCCTTGGGGAACTGGGTCAGCGCCTGGGTCCCGGTTTCGAGCGAGAGCAGGGGAATCGCCAGGAACAACAGGAACGCCGAGACGGCGGCGATCGCGGTCCAGGGCCGCGCCATCACCCGCGCCGTCCAGCCCTCCCAGAACCTGCTGGCGCCGGGGGTCGGCGCCTCGCTCGGCTCCGGGCGGCGCAGAACCCGCCGCTTGAAGAAGCGCTCGACCCGGCCGACGACGCCGCCGGGGAGGACGCGGTCGCCGAGCATCGCGATCAGCGCCGGCAGCAGCGTCGTCGCGGTCAGGATCGAGACCGCCACCACCGTCATCGCCCCCAGCGCCATCGAGCGCAGCGCCTGGTTGTCGACCATCCAGAGGCCGGCGAGGGAGATGATCACGGCGAGGCCGGAGAAGCTGACCGCGAGGCCGGAGGTCGAGAGCGCCATCGCCCGCGCCGCCCGCTTGTCGCGGCCCGCTTCACGCTCCTCGCGGTAACGGGCGAGGATGAACAGCGAGTAGTCGATCGCGACGCCGATGCCGATCATCGAGGCCATGTTGGTGACGAAGACCGAGGTCGTCATCTGCAGCGAGATGAAGTAGATCAGGGCTCCCGTGACCAGCACGCTGACGAAGCCCAGGGCCAGCGGCAGCACCGCGGCGGCGAGCGAGCCGAAGACGACGAGCAGGATCAGGGCGACGATCGGGAAGCCGCTCGCCTCCGCCTCGGAGAGGTCCTTCTTGGAGACTTCCTGCATCCCCGCCCAGATCGTCGGCTGGCCGACCAGATACGGGGTGACGCCGCCCTCGGCGGTGCCGGGTTCGAGGTCCCCGCGCAGGGTCTGGGCGGAGTCGATCAGCTCGTCGGGGGAGCGTTCGCTGGCCAGCGGCAGCAGCGCGATCCCACCGCGGGCGAGCCGCGCTTCGCCCTGGCGGGCCGCGGCCGGCGGCAGGGTGACGCCGTCGAGCGTCGCGACCTCGCGGCGAACGCGGTCGACCGCCGCCGTCAGCTGGGCCCGGCTGGCGCCGGGCGACGCTTTCAGCAACACGGTGACGCCGTTCGATTGCGAGCCGAAGTCCTTCTGCAGCGATTCGCTGACCGCCTGCGACTGGCTGCCGGGGACGTCGAAGCCGCCGCCGGTGAGGTGGTCGGTCTGTTTCGCCGCGAACGGCAGCGCGCAGAGAACGATCAGGGCCCAGACGCCGACGACCCAGCGCCGGTGACGGCCGAGAAACCCCGCGAGTCGATTCATCCCGTTGCGCATTGGCTGGTTAGCCAGCCTTTCGCAACGACGGGGCGCGATCTGTGAGTCGCGTCACTCGGATGGCGTTCAGGCGCCGGCGCTACTCGGCGACGAGCAGATACCGGGCCGAGGCGGCGCCGGCGGCGAGGGCGCCGCTGTTGTCGCGCTCGGGATCGGAGAGCGCCTGCAGGGCGAAGCCGTCGCCGACCGCGAACAGGTAGGAGACGATCGCCTCGGCCTCGAAGCGGAGCTTCAACACGCCCTCGCGCTGCTTCGCCGCCAGCACCTCGGCGACGTGGGAGCGGGTGCGCTCGAACAACTGCCCGACCTCGCGCTGGATGTCGGGGTTGCGGCGGCCGGCGCTGAACAGCTCGTAGAGCAGCAGGAAGAAACCCGGTTCGTTCTCGATCATGTCGGTGAGGCTGGCGACGAGGACGTCGAGGACGTCGTCGGCCGAGGTCGCCTTGGCGAGGCGCTCGTCGAGCCGGTCGATGCGAATCTCGGCGTCGCGGCGGACGACCTCGACCAGCAGCCGCTCCTTGGTCCCGAAGTAGTAGTGGAGGAGGCCGCGGCTGACCCCGGCCTCGCGGGCGACGTGCTCGAAGGTCGAGCCGGCGGCGCCGCGGCGGGCGACGCTGTCGCGCATCGCGTCGACGATGCGCTGGGCCTTATCGCCGCTGAGCTCGCGTTCCTTGGCTGCCGCCTCCATGCACGCAGTCTAGGAGAGGGGTGGGCGGCAGGGCCAGCCGGCCCTTCGCTCAGGAGCCGTTGATGCTCGTCGTCGAGGTGTACTCGAACTCCTCTTCGGCGCCGAAGAGGGCGTCGAGGACGGTCTTGCGGGCATCCTCGCTGAGCGCCAGGGCGACGACGGCGCCGACGATCGCCAGCAGGATCAGACGGCCGAGCTTGCTCTTCCTCTTCGCCGGCTTGCGCAGCCGCTCCGAGGCCTCGCGCAGGTTGTCGGCGGCGTTCTTCAGCTCCTTCTGGACCTTCCTGTCGTTGGTCACCGCCTTGACCGGGCCCTTGCTGTTGTCGGCAGCACGGCCATAGGCCTTGCGGGCCGCCTCGAAGGCGTCGCGCAGGCTGTCGCGCAGCTCGTCGTCCTCGATCAGTCGCTGCACGTAGGGGTTCTCCCGGGCCGTGTCGTAGATGTCGCTGGCGCGGGTCGCCGTCGTCTTGCTCATACCCTCTCCTCTGGTCTCTGCGGTTGCCTGGGGAGGATATACCCGAATTTCTCCCGGCTAGCCCGGCCCGACGCCGTCCAGGAGGACGCCGTTCGTACGGAAGTCGAGCCGCGCCTGCTTCAGCCTGCGCAGTGGCAGCGGCGCCAGGCCCGGCCCCGGCCGCGAGAAGCGCCTGATGTAGAGGCGGCCGGCGCCTTCGCTGGCGCTTTCGCGGAAGCCCGGCCCGAGCAGGCGAGCCGGTGGTGGCGGCACCTTGCCGTCGGAGACGAAATCGATTTCGTGCACGAGCCAGTCGTAGCCGTCGGCAGGGGTCACCTGGATCGCCCCGGTCGAGAGGTAGTAGCGCAGCGGCGCCTCGCCGAGCGCCCAGGTGACGGTCGCCCGCGGCGCCGTCGGTTCGCCCAGCTTGGCGGCGACGGCGCTCCAGTCGGGTCGCTGCAGGTCCGGCGAGATGCTGGCCCAGACGCAGAAGCCGAGCGAGTAGGCGAGCAGGCCGGCGCCGAGCGCGGCGCCAAGGCGACGGGCTGTGGGCATCGTGGTGGCGATCGCGACCACGACCAGCAGCGGCACCAGCGCCGGCATCAGGTTGCGGGCCAGCACGTAGTCCTTGCTCGGCGATGCCAGGGCCAGGACGACCGGGATGCCGACCGCTGCGGCGGCGACGCTGAGCGGGATCGCCGCGGCACGGCGCTGCTCGCGCTCGCCACGCCAGGCCAATAGCGCCAGCGCCGCGAGCGCCAGCGCCAGCGGCACCAGCGACAGGCCCGGCTGCTCGGGCCGGGCGATGATGTCGCTGGTCTCACCGGTGACGAAGGTCGCCGCCGTTTCCCAGAGCCGGTGGCCGAGGCCGAAGTTGCCGATCCACTCAGCGTGACCGCTCGACATCTGGTGGATCGCCAGCGGCGCCAGCGCCAGGCCGACGGCGGCGACGATCCCCAGCCCGGGCAGGCTGTCGCGGCCGCGGCGGCGCAGCAGCAGGACCGCCTCGGCGAGGATCGGGAAGACGGCGAAGTAGTGCGTCGCCAGGGCGAGGCCGGAGGCGATCCCCCAGCCCAGCACGTCACGGCGCCGGCGCCGGTGCAGCACCCGGATGCAGTAGAGCAACGAGATCGCGCAGAGCAGGGTGAAGAGCGCATAGCAGCGCGCCTCCTGGGAGTACCAGAGCAGCATCGGGTTGACCGCGACCAGCGCCGCCGTCATCAGCCCGGCGCGACGCCCCCGCAGCTCGAGGCCGATCAGGTAGGAGACCGGGACCGTCGCCACCCCGGCCAGGGCCGAGACCGAGCGCAGGCCGAACTCGCCGGTCCCGGTCAGCTGGGTCCAGACCCAGGCGATCGCGTAGTAGAGCGGCGGCGCCGACTCGCTGAAGCCGACCGCGCTCATCGCGTGGCCGAAGCCGTCGCGGAGGATGCGGCTGGCGGTGACGATCTCGTCGTGGTGGTAGCTCTGGACGCCGAGCGTGCCGAAGCGCAGCAGCGCCCCCAGCGCGGTCAGGCCGGCGACGATCCAGAAGGCGCGCGAACGGGCCCGCGCCGCCTCGCGGAGCGATTGCGCGTAGGCGGCCGGGCCGCCCCGGCTGAGGGTCGCCGCCTCCATCGCTCCTATGAGAGGGCGACGTCGAGGGCCTTGGAGACCTCGTCGACGAAGACGAACTCGAGGCCACCGAGCTCCCGCTCGGGGATCTCGGCGACGTCTCCCCGGTTGCGCTCGGGCACGATCACCCGCTTGATCCCGGCCCGCTGGGCCGCCAGCGACTTCTCCTTGAGGCCGCCGATCGGCAGCACCTGCCCGGTCAGGGTCACCTCTCCGGTCATCGCCACATCGTTGCGAACCGGCCGGCCGCCGATCAGCGAGGAGAGCGCGACGGTCATCGCCACCCCGGCCGAGGGGCCGTCCTTGGGCACCGCCCCGGCCGGGACGTGGATATGGATGTCGTGCTCGGCGAACCAGCCCTCGCCCAGCTTCGGCGCCACCTCGGCCCAGTGGCCGCGGACCCAGGAGAGCGCCGCCTGCGCCGACTCCTTCATCACCTCGCCGAGCTGGCCGGTGATCGTCAGCTTGCCGGCGCCCGGCATCGCCGTCGCCTCGATGAAGAGGACGTCGCCGCCGACCGGGGTCCAGGCGAGGCCGGTGGCGACGCCCGGCTGCCTGGTGCGACGGCGCTGTTCGGCGAAGACGCGGCGGCGGCCGAGCAGCTCGCGGGCGCGTTTGCCGGAGACCCTGACCTTGCCCTTCGCCTTCCCTTCGGCGACGCCGCGGGCGACTTTGCGGCAGATCGTGCCGATCTGGCGCTCGAGGTTGCGGACCCCCGCCTCCCGCGTGTACTCCTCGACGATCGCGGTCAGGGCGGCGTCGGCGAACTCGATCTGGGAGGGCTTGAGACCGTTGGCGGCGATCTGGCGCGGGACCAGGTAGCGGCGGGCGATGTGGCGCTTCTCCTCGGCCGTGTAGCCGGCCAGCTCGATCGTCTCCATCCGGTCGAGCAGCGGCCCCGGGATCGTGTCGAGAATGTTCGCGGTGGCGATGAAGACGACGTCGGAGAGGTCGAACTCGAGGTCGAGGTAGTGGTCGCGGAAGGAGTCGTTCTGCGCCGGGTCGAGCACCTCCAGCATCGCCGAGGCGGGGTCGCCGCGGAAGTCGGCGCCCATCTTGTCGATCTCGTCGATCATGAAGACCGGGTTGCGCGAGCCGGCGTCGCGCAGGGCGCGGATGATCGTCCCCGGCAGCGCCCCTATGTAGGTGCGGCGGTGGCCGCGGATCTCCGCCTCGTCGCGGACGCCGCCGACCGAGATCCGCTCGAACTCGCGCCCCAGCGCCTTCGCGATCGAGCGGCCGAGGCTGGTCTTGCCAACGCCCGGAGGGCCGACGAAGCAGAGGATCGGCCCCGGCGAGTCGGGGTTGAGCTTGCGCACCGCCAGGTACTCGAGCAGGCGGTCCTTGACCTTTTCGAGGTCGTAATGGTCGGCGTCAAGCACTTTGCGGGCATGGCGGATGTCGAGGTTGTCCTCGGTCTCGGTCGACCAGGGCAGCTCGACCAGCCACTCCAGATAGGTGCGGATGACGCCGTGCTCGGCGGCGGCGGGCGGCAGTTTCTCCAGCCGCGAGAGCTCACGGTCAGCGGCCCTCAGGGCGTGCTCGGGCAGGTCGGCGCCGTCGATCCGCTCGCGCAGTTCGTCCACTTCGGCCTGCTGCTCGTCGACCTCCCCGAGCTCTTCCTGGATCGCTTTCAGCTGCTGGCGCAGGAAGAACTCGCGCTGGCCCTTGTCGATCTCCGATTGCACCTGGGACTGGATCTGGGTGCCGAGCTGAACCACCTCGAGCTCGCGGGCGAGGATCGTCGAGAGGTGGCGAAGGCGCTTGCCGACGTCGGTCTCCTCGAGCAGTTTCTGCTTCTCGGTCTGGTCGATCCGCAGGGCGCCGGCGATCAGGTGGCCGAGCGTCGCCGGATCTTCGATGTTGGCGACCGCCATCTGCAGCTCCTCCGGCAGGTAGGGGATCTGCTCGATGATCTCCGAGAAGGTGCGCTGGACGTTGCGGGTCAGCGCCTCGAGCTCGGCGCTGGGCTCGCTGACGTCGGGCAGCTCGGCGATCCGCGCGACCAGGTAGGGCTGCTCGGACACGTACTCGCCGAGCCGAACCCGCTGCGTCCCCTGGACGAGGATGCGCAGCGAGCCGTCCGGCACTTTGATCATCCGGGCGACGACGCCGACGACGCCGACGTCGTAGAGGTCGCCGGGCCCCGGCACCTCGTTGTCGGGGTCGCGGGAGGCGACCATGACCAGCATCCGGTCGCCGCCGAGGACGTCGTCGACGAGCTTGATCGAGCGCTCCTGGCCGACCGCCAGCGGCGTCAGCGTCTCCGGGAAGGTGACGGTGTCGCGCAGCGGCAGCACCGGCAGCGCCGCCGGCAACGGCTGGTTGGCGCGGATCGCGTCCTCGGCGTCGAGCGGCGAGTCGACGACTTCGAGGACCGGCGAGCCCTCCATCACTTGCGCCCTATCGGCACCCGGCGCGTGGTCTCACCCGGGTCCCGCAGCGGCAGCTCGATCCGCAGCACCCCGTCTTCATAGGTGGCGCTGGCCTTCTCGGCGTCGACCTCGACCTGCAGCTCGACGACGCGGCGAAAGGGACCGGAGGGGATCTCGACCTGCTGGTAGACGCGGCCCTCGGTCTCCTGCAGCGGCCGCTCGCCGACGATCGCCAGGTGGCGGCCGCTGACCTCGATCCCGACCTCGCTCAGCGAGACGCCGGCGAGGTCGACCTTGACCACCGCCCGCTGCGGCTCGCCGCAGTAGTAGACGTCGACGTTGGGCGAGAAGCCGCTGGTGCGGCGGGCGACGTAGCGGCTGCGGCCCCAGGAGTCGCCCAGCATCTGGTCCATCTCACGGCGCATCCTGGCGAAGTCGGCGAACAGATCGCGTTGCGGCATCTCGCAAAACATAGCCACGACGCGGGTTGGGAGGGGTTGGCGGGGCGGAGTTGGGTGTCCCTTCCGCTTGCTGGGATTTTCGCCGTTAACCCGGCAACTCTCGCCGACGAGCACTGCGAAAATCAGGACGCCGCGCGCTGCAGGGACACCCAACTCCGCCCAACGAAACGCCGCCCTTCACATCTGAGTGGGAGGGACGGGGTGCCCCTGGAGCGCGCGGCGTCCTGATTTTCGCCGCGGGGCTCTCGGCGAGAGAGGGGCAGTTAACGGCGAAAATCCCAGCAAGCGGAAGGGGCACCCCGTCCCTCCCATCCCGTTTGTGAAGAGAGTCAGGCAGCCCGCGCCTGAGATGCCCAACGCGGCGCCCGCATCAAAAGGACCGGCTGGCGCGGCGGCACCAGCCCCTCGGGGCGGTTGGGCCGGAAGGTCGCGCAGGGCTCCTCGAGGTCGAGCGCGCAGAGCAGGTTCTTGTGGAAGTAGCAGTCCTCGCAGGAGGGTGGCTTTGGCTTGCGCGGCATCCGGTCGCGGATACTGGCAGCGTCGTCACGCTTGCGTCAGGGGCAATTCCGCAAATCGCTACCTCTTTGAAACGGCTTTGTCACAGCTTCCCCGCGTCTTGCGGGGGCGCGGGGAAGCGTCGCTACTATTGAGCGCCGATGGAGGCTCATAACCGCAGCGAGAAGCTCTCGGCATCGCCGCCGCTCTTCAAGAGCGAATTCCTCAATTTCTTCTCCCGCGTCCATCCCGCCGTGCCGGCGGTGATCTTCGTCCCGGTCGTGATCGCGATGGAGTGGCTGGGGGCGGCGCGTGGCTACGGGGCCTGGCAGCTGATCGGGCTCTCGCTGGCCGGGATCGCGATCTGGACGCTGACCGAGTACTGGCTGCACCGCCTCTTCTTCCACTGGGAGCCGGACAACGCCTTCGGCCGCCGCATGCACTTCATCATCCACGGCATTCACCACGACCACCCCAACGACAAGCTGCGCCTGGTGATGCCACCGTCGGTATCGATTCCGCTGGCGGCGCTCTTCTTCCTCGCCTTCAGCGCCGTCTTCGGCAGCCCGGCCGCCTTCCCGCTCTTCGGCGGTTTCATCTTCGGCTACCTCTGTTACGACTACACGCACTACTACGTCCACCACTTCGTGCCGAAGTCCAACCTCGGCAAGAGGTTGCGCGAGCAGCACATGCGCCACCACTTCCAGGACCACCGCTTCGGCTACGGCGTCTCCTCCCCACTCTGGGACGTCGTCTTCCGCACCCTCCCCCGCAAGCGCGACCACTAGCGACTCAGGTCACTCGAGGGTCACCCAGGCGATTCGTGTGTCGTCCGATCGTCCAGCAGCGAAGCGTTCCTGACTAAATAAAGAGTCACCGTGACTGTTTGCTGTGTCACACTGCACACAGGTAGTCAAACTATTTGGATGGATGGAAAGGACACCGATGCCCCCCACCACTAACGTGCTCGACGAGGCCCGGGATCTGGTTCAGAAGCGACTGGCGGACCTCGACGACGAGCGCAAGCGCCTGGAGCGTGCCCTGGCCGAGCTTGGCGGCAAGGCCATTCGCCGTTCCCCCGGTCGCCCCCGCGGCAGCAAATCCACTTCGAAAGCGAAAGCGTCGGCGCCCGCCGCGGCCCCGCGCAAACGCCGTAAACGCCGTGGCGGCACCCGCGCCGACCAGGCCGTCGACCTGATCGCCAGCCAGCCCGGGATCAGCGCCTCCGACGTCGCCAAGACGATGAAGATCAAGCCGAACTACCTCTACCGGGTGCTCGGCGACCTCGAGAAAGAGGGGCGGGTCAAAAAGGACGGCCGCAAGTACTACCCCGGCAGCTAGTCACACCGCCACAGTTACTTCGAGAGGCCGGCCCCAGAGCCGGCCTCTTTTATGCCCGGCGACTCAGATCAGGCCGAGCTGGCTGACCGCGCCGCGCTCCTCCTGCAACTCGATCGCGCTGGCGTCGATCCGCTGGCGCGAGAAGTCCGGCACCTCGAGCCCCTGGACCACCGACCACTCGCCGCCGCTGCAGCTGCAGGGCACGCCGCAGACGATGCCCTCGCCGATGCCGTAGGAACCGTCGGCCGGGACCGCCATCGAGACCCAATCGCCCTCGGGCGTGCCGAGCACCCAGTCGTGGACGTGGTCGATCGCCGCATTGGCGGCGGAGGCGGCGCTGGAGGCGCCGCGGGCGCCGATGACCTCGGCACCGCGCTTGGCGACCCGGGGGATGAACTCGTCGGCGATCCAGGCCTCGTCGTCGACCGCGTCCCAGGCGCTCTCGCCCTCGACCCTGGCGTTGACCAGGTCGGGGTACTGGGTGACCGAGTGGTTGCCCCAGGTGGTCATGTTCGTGACCGCCGAGACCGGCTTGCCGAGCTTGTTGGCCACCTGCGTGATCGCCCGGTTGTGGTCGAGCCGCATCATCGCCGTGAACCGCTCCCGCGGCACGTCGGGCGCGTTCGACATCGCGATCAGGCAGTTGGTGTTGGCCGGGTTGCCGACCACCAGCACCCTGACGTCAGCGGCGGCGCCGGCGTTGATCGCTTCGCCCTGCGGCTTGAAGATCCCGCCGTTGGCCTCGAGCAGGTCGGAGCGCTCCATGCCGGGACCGCGCGGGCGGGCGCCGACCAGGAGGCCGATGTTGCAGCCGTCGAAGGCCTGCTTGGCGTCATCGGTGATGTCGATTCGGCTCAGCAGCGGGAAGGCGCAGTCGTCCAGCTCCATCGCCGTTCCCTCGGCAGCCTTGATCGCATCTGGGATCTCCAGCAGGCTGAGCTCGACCGGGGTGTCGGGGCCGAGCATCTGACCGCTGGCGATCCGGAACAGCAGCGCGTAGCCGATCTGGCCGGCGGCGCCGGTGACGGTGACCTTTACAGGAGTGCTCACGAAATCGTCTCCTCAGAGTTGGTGGTTTGGGACCGTTACGCCATCGCCCGCTGGAGGTTCTCGTCGATCGAGGCGAGGAACTCCTGCGTGGTCTGAAACTCCTGGCCGCTGCCGACAAGCAGCGCCAGGTCCTTGGTCATCTTGCCGCTCTCGACCGTCTCGATGCAGACCCGCTCCAGCGTCTCGGCGAAGGCCGACACCGCGGGGGTCTCGTCCATCCGCCCGCGAGCCGCGAGGCCGCGGGTCCAGGCGAAGATCGAGGCGATCGGGTTGGTCGAGGTCGGTTTGCCCTGCTGGTGCTGGCGGTAATGGCGAGTGACGGTGCCGTGCGCGGCCTCGGCCTCGACGGTCCTGCCGTCGGCGCTCATCAGCACGCTGGTCATCAGCCCGAGCGAGCCGAAGCCCTGGGCGACGGTGTCGGACTGGACGTCGCCGTCGTAGTTCTTGCAGGCCCAGACGTAACCGCCCTCCCACTTCAGCGCGGCGGCGACCATGTCGTCGATCAGCCGGTGTTCGTAGCTGATCCCGGCAGCCTCGAAGTCGGCCCTGAACTCGTCCTCGTAGACCTCGGCGAAGATGTCCTTGAAGCGGCCGTCGTAGCGCTTGAGGATGGTGTTCTTGGTCGAGAGGTAGACCGGGTAACCGCGGTTCAGCCCATAGCGCATCGAGGCGCGGGCGAAGTCGCGGATCGAGTCGTCGAGGTTGTACATCGCCATCGCGATGCCGCCGCCGGGGAAGTCGTAGACGTCGAGCTCGACCGGCTCGGAGCCGTCCTTGGGGGTGTAGGTGAGGGTCAGCGTCCCCTCGCCGGGGACGACCATGTCGGTCGCGCGGTACTGGTCGCCGAAGGCGTGGCGGCCGATCACGATCGGCTTCGTCCAGCCCGGCACCAGCCGCGGCACGTTGGAGATCACGATCGGCTCGCGGAAGATGACGCCGCCGAGGATGTTGCGGATCGTCCCGTTCGGCGAGCGGTACATCTCCTCCAGGTCGAACTCCTCGACCCGGGCCTCGTCGGGGGTGATCGTCGCGCACTTGACGCCGACCCCGTGCTGCTTGATCGCGTTGGCGGCGTCGACGGTGATCTGGTCCGCGGTCGCATCGCGGCTCTCGATCCCGAGGTCGAAGTAGATCAGGTCGAGGTCGAGGTAGGGAAGTATCAGCTGCTCTTTGATGAACGACCAGATGATGCGGGTCATCTCGTCGCCGTCGAGCTCGACGACCGGGTTCTTGACCGGGATCTTCGCCACCGGCGGGCGATGCTACCTACCGGCGCCACCCGGCCGCGTTGGCGCCGGCCGGCGCCGGACCTTGCGCCGGATAGTGAACCGTGATTCACTTCTTCGGTCGCCTACCGACCGACATCCAAGACCGAGGCCCGTCGCGCCGCCGCGCGCTCGCGCATCGTCGCTGCCGCCCTGGAGCTGATCGCCCGCGGCGGCTACGGCGAGGCCACCGTCGCCGCGGTCGCCGCCCGGGCGGGCATCGCCGTCGGCAGCGTCTACCGCTACTTCCCCTCGAAGTCGGAGCTGTTCGCCGAGGTCTTCCGCCAGGCCTCCCAGCGCGAGGTCGACGCGATGGCCGCGGCGCTGGCGCAGCCGCTGCCGGCGGCCGACCGCATCGCCGCCGGCGTCGACGTCTTCGCGCGGCGGGCGCTGCGCGGCCGCCGCCTCGCCTGGGCGCTGCTGGCAGAGCCGATCGACCCCACGGTCGAGGCCGAGCGCCTCGCCTTCCGCCGCGCCTACCGCGACCGGCTCGCGGCGGCGCTGCGCGCGGGCATCGCCGCCGGCGAGCTGCCGCCGCAGGATCCGGAGGCAACCGCCGCCGCCCTCGTCGGCGCGATCGGCGAGTCGCTCGTCGGCCCGCTCTCCCCCGCCGCCGGCGGCGGCGACCCCGAGGCGGCGATCGCCTCGCTGATCGACTTCTGCACACGCGCAATCGGAAAGGAACACGCTCTTGTCGACGCTTGAGACCCCCACCTCCGGAACCCACCGGGTGACCAACCAACCACCGCCCATGGGCGACTACAACGTCTTCGAGGCCGACCGGCCGCTGATCGAGGCGGTGCGCCGCGAGGGCGCCGAGTGGGCACAGGAGCGGATCGCCGCGGTCGGCGCCTTCGCCGGCAGCGAGCACGCCCGCGAGCTCGGCGCGCTCGCCAACGAGAACTCGCCGAAGCTGCGCACCCACGACCGCTACGGCAACCGCGTCGACGAGGTCGAGTTCCACCCCGCCTGGCACGAGCTGCTGGGCAGGGCGGTCGGCTACGAGCTGCACTCGCTGCCCTGGAAGCAGCCCGGCCCCGGCGCCCACGTCGCCCGCGGCGCCGCCTTCGTCTGCATGTCGCAGGCCGAGGCTGGGATCGGCTGCCCAATCTCGATGACCTACTCGGTGATCCCGGCGCTGCGCACCCAGCCCGAGCTCGCCGCCGAGTGGGAGCCGCGCTTCCTCTCCGCCGAGTACGACCCGGCCAACGCGCCGGCGCCGCAGAAGTCCGGTGCCCTGGCGGGGATGGGGATGACCGAGAAGCAGGGCGGCACCGACGTCCGCGCCAACACCACTGTCGCCCGCCCGGTCAACGGCGGCGGCCCCGGCGCCGAATACCAGCTGACCGGCCACAAGTGGTTCATGTCGGCGCCGCAGTGCGACGCCTTCCTCGTCCTCGCCCAGGCCGACGGCGGCATCTCCTGCTTCCTCTTCCCGCGCTGGACGCCGGACGGGGAGCGCAACCGCTTCCGCCTGCAGCGGCTGAAGGACAAGCTCGGCAACCGCTCCAACGCCTCCAGCGAGGTCGAGTTCGACGCCGCCTCCGCCTGGCTGGTCGGCGAGGAGGGGGCCGGGGTGCGGACGATCATCGAGATGGTCAACCACACCCGGCTCGACTGCGTGATCGGCGGCGCCACCGGGATGCGGGCCGGGGTCGCCCAGGCGATCCACCACGACTCCCACCGCTCCGTCTTCGGCCGCGAGCTGACCGAGCAGCCGCTGATGCGCAACGTCCTCGCCGACCTCTGCGTCGAGTCGGAGGCGGCGACGATTGCGGCGATGCGGCTCGCCCGCGCCTACGACGAGGCGATCGCCGGCGACACCGAGGCCCAGAGCCTGAAGCGGATCGCCAACGCCGTCCTCAAGTACTGGATCTGCAAGCGGGCGCCGATGCACGCCGCCGAGGCGCTCGAGTGCCTCGGCGGCAACGGCTACGTCGAGGAGTCGGGGATGCCCCGCCTCTTCCGCGAGAGCCCGCTGAACTCGATCTGGGAGGGATCCGGCAACGTCCAGTGCCTCGACGTCCTCCGCGCGATGATCAAGTCCCCCGCCTCCCTCGACGCCTTCTTCACCGAGGTGGCCGAGGGCGTCGGGGCGGAGCCGAGGCTGGACTCCTACGCGCAGGAGCTGCGCGACGAACTCCCCGGCGACATCGAGACGATCGAGACCCGAGCCCGGCGGGTGGTCGAGAAGATGGCCCTGGCCCTCCAGGGCTCCCTGCTGGTCCGCTACGGAGACCCAGCGGTCGCCGACGCCTTCTGCGCATCAAGGCTCAGCGGTGACTGGGGCCAGGCATTCGGCACCCTCCCAGCCGGCATCGACTTCACCCGGATCATCGACCGACACCAAGCGGTGGCGAACTAGCGGAGAAGCCCTGAAGG
>Ga0265338_10002515_pt1 | contig 27246 bp, 22 predicted proteins | sample 42126metaG_FD_193579 | JGI IMG/M metagenome (GOLD analysis project Ga0265338, IMG submission 193579) | Rhizosphere microbial communities from Carex aquatilis grown in University of Washington, Seatle, WA, United States - 4-21-26 metaG | ecosystem: Host-associated > Plants > Roots > Rhizosphere...
GTGGCTGTAGGTGTACCCCGCAGTGAGGCTCAGCGCCCCCACGCTCTTCCGCGCCGAAACCTGGAGGGCGTGGTAGGTGGAGGAAGCCTTGTTCTCAAGCCGGGTGATGGTGGAGAGGCCATAGAAAGGACGGAAGGGGTTCGCGTCGCCGCCGCAAGCCACGGAGAGATTTATCGCAGCCTGTCCAGTGACGGCAACCCCACTGGGGGTGAAACCGGTACCACAGTCGTCATGAACCGGGTCACCGCTTGAGGGGTCAAATCCACCACCGATGGGCTCGCCGGGTTTGTACGGATTCTGACCGGCAGACACTGGCAGCAATTGGTTCAGATCGCGCTGACGTCCCAGATGCGTGCCCTTGCTTCCGACATAGGAAACTGTAAGCACGGTGTGGCCGGGCATTTCGCGCTGCACGTCGAAATGCCACTGCTGCATGTACGGAAACACCACTTGGTTTGGGATAGAGGTGAAGCTGGATGGGAATACGGGGGCCGCGGAACCGGTGGACGCTCCAATATTCTGGTAACCGATGATGTTGACCTGTGATGAGCTTTGGAGAAGAGGCGAAGTCTGCCCTTCCATTCCCTCGGTGTTGGCTTCGTTTCCGTTCGCGTGTTCGAAGAAGACGCCGTATCCACCGCGAATCGCGGTCTTTCCGTCGCCCTTGGGATCCCAGGCGAAACCGACGCGAGGAGCAGGATTGAACAGATGTCCCTTGGAGCAACCGATTGGAACGCCGCCAACGCCGCACTGCACCAACCCGTCTAATGGGTTCCCGATGATCTGGCCCGATACGTCCGTTGCCAGCGAACCGTCCGGGTTGAGCACCGGAGCGTCGGCCAGCTTGTAGACGTTCGGATCCCAGTTGTAGGCGTGCTTGTAGCGATCACGGTAGGTTCCAAACAGACTGAGGCGCAGGCCCAAGTTTACGGTAAGGCGGTCGGTTATACGCCAGTCGTCCTGGAAGTAGGGTTCGAGAATCTTATACCGGTTGTAGAACTTCAGCTGGTTGCTGCCTTGGGAGAAGCTTGCGATATTTCCCAAAAGCATATCCGCGAAGGCGTTGCCACTAGTAACGTCGGTCGCACCGATATCGAACGTGAGAGAACCATTCACCTGGACGCTGCTCAGTTCGTTCTTTTGGGCGGCTACAAAATAGGCGCCGAACTGCAGGTTGTGGCGACCGAGGATCTTCGTCATATTGTCGCGATAGGTGTAGGTGGGATTGGAGTTGTACGGACCCTCGGGCCAGATTCCGCCAGGATCCTCGCCGAAACCGCCTCCGTAGACAGCCCCACCGCTGATGTTGATGGCGGGCAATTTGCCACCAAAGCCATTGTTATAGATCGACCCCATGGCTAAGCCATCGGGTCGCTTGAAATAGCCCAAAGATTTGAACGCGATGTGGTCGGTGGTATAGCTGGCTACAAATTCGTTGAGCAGGGTGGGAGAGACGGTGCTGGTAATACGTGCCATTAAGCTGACGCCTGGTCCGTTAAAGTACGTCTGCATCGTCGGGAACGACGCAGTATCCCAGATGGAACCGGCTTCCGTCGTCGTCCACGAATCGTGGATGTAGTGGAAGGAGACGCGATTGTGATCGGTCAGGTTGTGGTCGATTCGAACCAGTTCTTCGCGCCAAGACGTGGGAAGCGTCGTGTTGGTATTGAAAATAGAGCCACCCGGCACGTCCGCAGTACCCACCGGGATCAGCGGAAGTAGAACCGTGGCGACAGGGTCAACGGGCAGGGGGCCGAGGCTGCCATCGTAGGGAGCGCCAGTTCTGGGATCAGTGGGGCAATCAGTCATTGAGCCAGACTGGGGGTTAGGGCACACGTCACTGAAGTCGCCGGTTCGTTCGGCGCTATAGGGCACGGGCGTGTTGAACGATGCCGGAACACGTTCGCGGCGCCATTCCTGGGACCAGAAGAAGAACGTCTTCTGCTTGTCCTTGTTGTAAACGCCGGGGATGTACACCGGACCGCCAATGGCATAGCCGAAATCGTTCTTCTTGTAGGGCGGGGCAACGCCGGTACCTCCGGCGGCCACACTGTTGAAGTAGTTCTGTGCGTTAAACACGTCGTTGCGCACGAACTCATAGGCATCACCGTGGAAAGCTCTCGTCCCGGACTTGGTTTCGACTTCAACTGTGCCGGAGCCACTGCGGCCATACTGGGCGCCATAGTTGGAGGTGAGGACTTTGAACTCGGAGATAGCGTCGATGCTGGGATAAACGTTCAAGCTCCCGTTACTGCCGTTGTCCATGTTGTCGCCACCGTCGAGTTCCCAGTTGTTGTACTCGGTGCGACCGCCGTTCATGCTGTAGGAGACACTGCCGGTGATGCCGACGCCAGCCTCATCCGCGCCAGTTTGGTTACTCACACCGGGAACCAGCGTAACCAGTGTCGAGAAATTTCGACCGTTGAGTTCGAGTTGGGTGATTTCTTTTCCCGTTACCGTACCGGCGAGTTCGGAAGACTGGGTCTCGACCTGAGCCACGTTGCTGCCCTCGACCACGACTTCCGTGGTGGCGGCGCCGACTTGGAGGTCAACATCGACACGCGCTTTCTGAGCCACATCGAGTTTCACGCCCTTAGCCTGATATTTCTTGAAACCCGGTGCAGTGACGATAACGTCGTAAGAGCCTTCGGGCAATGCGGACTGGTTGTAGTCGCCGGTGGAGTTGGTGGTACTCTGGCGGTTAATGCCACGCTCGGGGCTGGTCACCACGACGGTGGCACCGGCAATCGCGGCGCCTGAGGGATCCTTCACCGTGCCGGTAATCGAACCGTTATTCTGAGCCCAGGCGGCTCCGCAGAACGTCAGGACCAACAACGCGATCCGCAACAGCACTCGATGAGATTTCATGGTCATGCTCTCCCGTTGGCGCAGGCCTGCCCCCGCGCGATTTCAGTCGGCTTTGCCGTGTTTCTTCCGAGCTTCAAGGCTCGGTGCTTCAGTTTTGGACAGACACGAACTCCCGGTGGTATGAGACCCCGACGGGCTATTAAAACGTATGAATAGTGCTTTTATGTGGCATCGACTGTCAAGAAAAAAGAAACGGCGGGCGGTACCGGATCGCATACTTGCGGAAAAGCGATTCGGCCCTGGACGGAAAAGGGTGAGAAATCCACAGAGTTCGGGTTAAAGCAGACTGCGGGTGGACTCACGCACGACCAACTCCGGCGCAACCTTGCGATGGCTGGCGGAGATCTCGCGCTTTTCGAGGACCCCATTGATGCCTTACGACGATGCCCATGGCGGAGGCTCCCATGGCTTCCATGGGCTGGCGTACGGTGGTGAGAGAGGGGGTGTACAGCGCCGAGGTGGCGACGTCGTCGAACCCGATCACCGAACAGTGCTCGGGCACGCGGACACCGGCGCGGGTCAGAGCGCGAATAGCTCCGAATGCGCTCATGTCATCGAAGGCGAGCAGGGCGGTGAATGGGCGCTTTTGGCGGATCAAGTCTTCGGTGAGTTTTTGTCCCGCCTCGAAGCTGGACATGGGATCGCGCGATTCGGGCAGATCCATGATCAGGCGTGCGTCGAGCTCCAGGCCGGAGGCTTTGGCGGAATTGCGGATGCCGCGCCAGCGCGGAGAACTATCGGTGAGAGATTTGGGACCGCGGATGAAAGCGATCTTGCGGTGTCCCAGGGAATGCAGATGTTCAAGGGCAAGATAGCCGCCCACTTCGTTGTCGACGATCACCGAACTGATCGAGTCGGTGTTCAGTTCGCAGCCGATCATGGCGGTGGGAATGCTGCTCTTCTCCAAATCGGCAAGGAGGTTGATGTCGAGGAAGAGCCAGTTGGCCAGCACGATGAGAGCTTCAATGCGGCGGTCGAGCAGCATTTCCAGGTAGCGCTCGAAGCGGCCGCGCTCATTGTGCACGTCGGTGAGAATTGGAAGAAATGACGACTGGTAGAGAGTGTTTTCAATGCCGCGAAGAATCAGCGTGCAGAAGGGGTCGGTCATGTCGAAGACCATGACACCGACGGTGTGGCTGCGCTTGCTGCGAAGTGAGCGCGCGAACTGGTTGGGACGGTAGCCGAGCTTCTGCGCGGCGCGCTCGATCCGCTTCTTGGTGACGGCGGGAATGTAGCGGGCTAAAGGTGCGTTGTTGAGAACGATCGACACCGTGGTCGAAGAGAATCCGCTTTCTTTCGCCACGTCTCGAATGGTTACCATTGCCGCCTTTGCATCGGAACCGCGAACGGCGGCGGTTCCGCAGAAATTTCTGTTTCGATTGCAGCGTACGCGTTGCCGCTTGAACATAGAGCGTACACTGGCGGACACTACAGCAGAGAGTAAAACCAGTGTCAAGCGTGCGGATCACACAGCTGTATTTTGTTTTGCTTCTTCTGGCGGGCGGGGCGATGGCAAATTCGCCGCGCCAAGTCTCGTCCGCGCAGGCGACAAATACACGAAGCGGTGCGGCGCGGGCTCAGCCTATTGGGGCGAAGACAGTGGATCCGGCGGCGCTCTTTCAGAGTGGCCAGGATGCTCTCAATCACGGGCAACTCGACGAAGCGGAGCGCGATTTCCGTCAGGTGCTAGCGGCGGATCCGAAGGCCGGCGGTGCTTACGCAAACCTGGGCGTGGTCTACATGCGGCGTAAGCAATGGGGGAAGGCTCTGGAGATGCTGCATCAGGCAGAGCGTTTGATGCCCCAGGTTGCCGGGATCCGGCTGAATATCGGGCTGGCGTACTACCGGCAGAATGAATTCATGAAGGCGACTGCGCCGTTTGAGTCGGTGGTTCGCGACCAGCCGGAGGCGTTGCAGGCACGGTATCTGCTGGGACTATGCTACTTCTTTGCGGACCGATGGGCGGATGCATCGGCGATGCTGGAGCCGCTCTGGGAGAAGGAATCTGGCAGTTTGCCATATTTGTACGTACTTTCGAACGCGGCCCATCGCGCGCATCAGAAGGAACTCGACGACCGCGCGACCGGACAACTAATCAAGATCGGCGACGGCTCTCCTGAGTACCGACTCTTCGTCGGCAAATACTATCTAAATCTCGAGCAGTACGATTCGGCGCTGAAGGAATTTCAAGCAGCGGCCGAGGCGAATCCCAAACTACCATTCGTGCACTTCAACCTCGGGCTGACGTATTTGAAGAAGCAGGAGTACGAGCATGCTCGTGACGAATTCCTGAAAGATGCGGCGCTCGAGCCGGACCTGGCCCTTAACTATGAGGAGCTCGGCGAGGTGTATGCGCTGATGCAGAAGGACGCGGATGCGGAGAAGAGCTATCGGGAGGCGTTGCGGCGAGATTCGCGGCTGGTGAATTCACATCTGGGGCTCGCCAAGGCTTATCAGAGACAGGGGAAGTCCGCGACGGCGCTGACCGAGATCGATGCGGCGCTCAAGATCGATCCCGCACGCACCGATGCTCACTACGTGCGGGGGCAGTTGCTCCTGCACCTGGGACGAAAAGATGAAGCGAAGAAGGAACTGGAAGCAGCGGTGCGCATCAACAACGAACAGCGCACAAGACGCATGAATGAGATGGAGCCGGGAGTGGTGCCATCGCCCGAACTACTGCAGGACCCGCAGTGATACACTGGCGGCGTTAGCACCTGCCCCGCTGTTACGACCGCAATTGTTGCCACCCTCGAAGGAGGTACAAGTCATGAAACGCATCTTCAAAATCTTAGCCATCATCGTTGGCCTTCTGATTGTCATCGCCATCGCCCTTCCATTCTTCGTCGATGCGAACACGTTCCGGCCGAAGCTTGAGTCGGAGTTGACCGAAGCGCTGGGACGAGAGGTCAAGGTGGGGAATCTCACGTTGTCGCTCTTCTCGGGCGGCGTGAAGGCCGACGATATTTCGATCGCCGACGATCCCGGGTTCAGCAAGACGCCATTTGTACAGGCGAAGTCACTGAAGGTTGGTGTGGAGATGATCCCGCTGATTTTCTCCAAAACGCTGAACGTAACCGAATTGACGCTGAACCAGCCGGAAATCGGCCTGGTGAAATCAGAGAACGGGGAAAAATGGAATTTCTCGAGTCTAGGCGGGAAGAATACGACGGCATCGAAGCCGGCGGCTTCCTCTTCGAGTGGCAATCCGAATCTGTCGGTAGCGAAGTTGAAGGTCAATGATGGACGGCTGACGGTGTCGCGAGCGGGATCGTCGGAGAAACCACATGTTTATGACAAGGTTAATATCGAGGTGACTAGCTTCTCGTTCGCGTCGTCGTTCCCGTTCAAGATGAGCGCGGATTTGCCGGCCGGCGGAAGTCTGAAAATGGACGGCAAGGCTGGGCCGATCGACGCAAATAATGCCGCATCCACTCCGCTCGAAGCCAAGGTCAATGTGGAGAAGATGAACCTGGCGCAATCCGGGTTTATTGACCCCGCGTCGGGCATCGCGGGCATCGCCGACTTCGACGGATCGGTTGCCTCCGATGGACATGAGGCCAAGACGAATGGAAAGCTCACAGCTAAGAATTTACAGGTGGTGCAGAAGGGCTCACCCGCGGGTAAACCGGTGGAGGTGACCTATACGGTGGTCCACAATCTGACCAAGCTCACGGGCGCCATTACGCAGGGCGACATTGCAATGGGGAAGGCAGTCGCTCACGTTACGGGAACTTACGATTCCCACGGAGCTATCACCTCCGTCAATCTGAAATTGAACGGACCGGGGATGCCAGTGGACGATCTGGAAGCTATGCTGCCGGCGCTGGGAGTGGTATTGCCTCCAAAGGCAACGCTGAAGGGCGGAAGCCTGAACACGAATCTGGCAATCGCGGGGCCTGTTAACAAACTGGTTACTACGGGCACGATCCGGCTGGAGAATTCGCAACTGGCTAATTTCAACCTAGGTTCCAAACTCGCCGCGATCTCCGCGCTGGCGGGCAAGAACACGGGAAATGACACAAGTATTCAGAATTTCAGCTCGGATGTTCGCGTCGCTCCGGAGGGAACGCAGGCGAGCAACATCAACCTGACAGTTCCTTCCATTGGAGTGCTGACGGGCGGAGGGACGGTAAGTCCAGCCAATGATCTCGCCTTTAAGATGAGCGCCAGCGTGAGCGGACTGGATGTCCCGTTCTCGGTCCAGGGAACGACGGCCGATCCGAAATTCGTTCCTGACGTGAAAGGAATCGCTCAGGGCCTGCTTAAAGGCGCGCTCTCGGGCAAAGGGAACCAGCAGAATCCCGTGAGCGGCGTGCTGGGATTGTTCAAGAAAAAACAGCCCTGATATTTCTGGCGAAGAGTCGAGCCACGTCCGCTGCTGGACGTGGCTTTCTTATGCGAAAGCGATTTATTATAAAGAACATTTATTTTAGTATAGAGCAATCATGGCGGGCATGAACGAAACGATTTCGACGGGCTTGGGGCGCTACTCCATCGGTGAAAAACTGCGCACCCTGCGCTTGCGCAAGAGTATGGGACTGGTTGAGTTAGGCAAGCACACCGGGCTTTCCGCGGGGCTGCTGTCAAAGCTGGAGAGAGGAAAACTGTTTCCAACCCTGCCTACGCTTCTGCGAATCGCGATGGTCTTTGGGTTGGGACTGGACTATTTCTTCACCGACGAGCGCAAGCGCCGCGTGGTTGGGGTGGTCCGCCGCGACGAGCGCGTGCGGTTTCCGGAGCGGCCGGGCTCGCAAGATGTGCAGTACTACTTCGAGTGCCTTGACTACCGGGCAACGGAGCGCAAGCTGAGCGCGTTCCTGGCGAGCTTTCAAGAGGTGCCAATTGAAAAAATCAAGCCTCACCAACACGCGGGAGTCGAATTTCTGTATGTGTTGAAGGGATCTTTGCTACTGAAGATCGGCAGCGAGGAATATGTCCTGGAGGCCGAGGATGCGATCTATTTCGACTCGGCCGTAATGCACAGCTACCGGCGACGCGGCTCGAAAATCTGTACTGGCGTGATCGTCACCGTGCCGTAGCGCGACTGGGCGCCCGTGCCCGTGAGATGGAACTTTCCTTTCTCAAAGTGCAGACTTTTATCACCCGCGGCCGCCACTCTGCTGTTCCCGCGGCTAAGTGGTCTCCTTCATAGCCGGCGTGGTGGTATCCGAATTGCAAATCTGGGGGTTGACCAGGCCTATGCCTCTTCCAAGCTCGCCGCTAAAGCTGCAAGATTTTGCATCTTCATTTTGCATCTTCGGTCGAGTCGAAAGTGGAGCGGGTGGGTGGTTTCGGGGCTGATTCGGCACCACGCCGAGATCTCAGTTCGCAGAATAGTGCTCAGCACTTTCATCCCAGGAGGATCGTTGTGTCCAAGCAATCTGCCCAGAGAACATTCTTTCCTGCTATTTGGATGGTCGCCATCGTCGTTACCGCTGTTGCGGCCGTGCTGGCCGCCGGCCCCGGCAATCATCGCGGACTCGGCGGGAACGCGAGTGGCGAAGCAGGTGTCGGATCAAGTCTGCCGACATCCGCGCTGAGCGCAGATCAGCGCGACCAAACTCGAGCCAATCAAGTTCGAGCAAGTCTCGGCGCTCTGCCTCTGGCCTTTGAAGCAAACCAGGGCCAGATCGATCCTAGGGTGAAGTACATGGCGCGCGGACAGGGGTACACGCTGTTCTTGACCGCGAACGATGCGGTGTTTGTGGTGCGCTCAGCGTCTGACACGAAATCAGGCCCGAAATCGGGATCGAAAGTGGACAGATCGGCATCCGCACGATCGGCGGAAAAGGATGTGACGGCCGCGGTGTACATGCATTTGGCGGGCGGAAATTCGCAGGCGCAAATCGCCGCAAGCCATGAGTTGCCGGGCCACACCAACTACTTCTTAGGGAGCGACCGGAGCAAGTGGCAGCATGGCGTGAAGCAATACGCAGCGGTCTCGTATCATGATGTTTATCCCGGCGTGAATCTGGCTTTTCGCGGCGAACAGCGGCAAGTGGAGTTTGATTTCGTGGTGGCGCCGCAAGCGAATGCGTCGCCGATCGGGCTGCAGTTCTCCGAAGCGCGCGCGATTTCTACGGACGGATCAGGACGGCTCACACTGGCAACCGCAGCCGGGAACGTTACGCTGCATCCGCCGGTGGCATATCAGGAAGTGAATGGCGTGCGGCAGATCGTCGACGCACGCTTTGTTCTGAAAGCAGAAAACGAAGTCGGGTTTGCGCTCGGATCTTACGACCGCAACCGCGAACTGGTGATTGATCCGGCGGTCAGCTACGCGACGTATTTGGGTGGTTCCGCGGAAGATGACGGTCACGCCATCGCTATTGACGGTAGCGGCAACGCGTACGTGACTGGTCAAACGAAATCCACGGACTTCCCTAAGGTTGGAGGCATTGCTCCCAATACGAATGCGGGCAGCTTTGATGTGTTTGTGAGCAAGATTTCCCCTGATGGATCCGCTCTTCTCTACTCGACCTACGTGGGCGGGAGCGGCGACGACAGCGGAAATAGCATTGCGGTGGACACGGCGGGGCATGCCTTTGTTGCGGGTGGGACATCGTCCACCAACTTCCCGACGAAAGCTGGCAGCTTCCAGACCACCTTCGGTGGCGTGCTTGACGCGTTCGCGTTCGAGTTGGGCGCGAATGGCGACGCACTGACTTACAGCACATATTTGGGTGGCTCTAATTCTGACGTCGCCAATGGCATTGCTCTGCACGACACGGGGAGTGGCTTCAACGCGTACATCGCGGGTTATACGTACTCTGACACCGACTTCCCGCTCAAGAATGCCCTGCAGGCGACGATGGCGGGAGCGTCCAATGGGTTTGTCACGGTACTGAATCCCTCGGGTAGTGGGCTGGTTTACTCCACGTACCTTGGGGGCGGCTCGAACGACTTTTCGGCGGCCATCGCGGTGGACTCCTCAGGCAAGGCATACGTAACGGGGGCCACACAGTACCCGGCGTTTCCGACCACGACTGGGGCGTTCCAGACCACTTGCGGCAGCGATGGCACCTGCGACGGCGGGCTAACCGACGCTTACGTATCGGTGATTAAGGCTGACGGCTCCGGCTTCACCTACTCCACGTTCCTCGGCGGTGGGGGCGCGGATACAGGACTCGGCGTCGCGGTGGATTCTGCCGGAGATGCTTACGTCACGGGAGTAACTGAATCAACGACGGACTTTCCGAAAAAATCGGCACTGCAGGGAACATTCGGCGGCGGCGTGGAGGATGCTTTCGTCAGTGAACTCAATCCCACAGGGAGCGCGCTGGTGTATTCGACCTACCTGGGAGGCAGCGGCGATGATTCTGCCACGAGCATCGCAGTCGATGGGAGCCAGAACGCCTTCGTGACTGGCCGAACGACCTCGCCGAATTTTCCGCTCGCCGGCGCAACGCAGGGCAGCCTGAACGGAGGCAGCGACGCGTTCGTGAGCAACTTTAACGCGGGCGGTTCGTCGCTGGTCTTTTCCACCTACATCGGCGGGTCGCACGGCGAGAACACGTCCACCGCCGGCGTTGGCGCGCTCGGCGCCATTGCGGTCGACAGCGGCGGGACGAACATATACATCGCCGGCAACACCATCTCGGATGACTTTCCGGTCAGTTCGTCTCCGGCGCAAGCCACGTATGGCGGCGCGATTGACGCGTACGTAGTGAAATTCTCGCAGCCCAACTTCGCGGTGACTGCGACGGATCTCGCGCCGGCGTCAGTCAATCCTGGATCGTCAGCGACTTCCACGGTGACGCTCACGGCGTCCGGTGGATTCAACAGCGCGGTGGCGTTGACGTGCAACGTTGCGCCATCGCAAGCGAACGGGCCGACGTGCAGCTTCAACCCAGCGTCTAAGACTCCGCCCGGAACCTCGGCCCTTACAGTCAACACCACGGCATCAACACCGTCAGGTGACTACACCATTACCGTGGTGGGGACGTCTGGTGCGATCGTGCAAGACGGACCACCGCTGAGCTTGACCGTAACGGGCCCCGATTTCACCATCGCGGGCACGGCGCTTACGGCACTTGCTCAGGGAGGATCGACGACTTCGACCATTACCATCGCTGCCCTGAACGGCTATACGGGCACGGTGAACTTTACTTGTGCGGTATCCAACGTCAGCGGGGGATCCCCGTTGCCGACCTGCTCGATTCCGACCGCGGTTTCGGGTGGAGCGGGCACGTCGACGTTGACGGTCAGCACGACGGGCGCGGCACGGGCGATGAACTATTCGTCGAGCAACCTGCTGTATGCGATGTGGTTACCCGTGGTCGGATTGTCGCTGGTAGGAATGCGGTTCAGCACCGGGGATTCCCGCCGGAAGAAGCTATTGGGCTTCCTGCTTCTGGGCGTGATTATGGCGGCGCTGTTCTTCCTGCCTGCTTGCGGCGGAAGCAATGGCGGCGGCGGTGGAGGAGGCGGTGGATGCTCGGGCTGCACGCCCAAAGGCAGCTATACCGTCACCGTGACCGGAACTGACTCAGTGGACTCGGCGCTGACACACTCGGTGAGTCCGGCGTTGACGCTTACAGTGAACTAGAACTCAGGCAGTACATTAGCGGCCGCCTTCCGATCGGATGGCGGCCGATTTTTTTGCCAATACGGCGTGCCGCGGTGGAGATGGTAGTATCAAAGATTCCAATGGCGGGGCAACGCGTGTCTGGGCTTGCTAGCGGGCGACTGGGTTAGAATGATGAATCGATTTCCGCTCCATCTGTTTGCCAGTTTGCTCCATTAGGAAGACAGCCGGACTGAGCTTCGATGGGTTGTCGAAGCTGTTTTCGGCGGCAAGGCCGGGCAGCCTTTGCGTTGTCCTGTGAATCGAAGCTACTTGAACCGAAATCTGCTCATGTTGAAAGCCGAGTCATTGCTATCCACTTTGAGGTTCCGAACTTCGCGCGCCAGCATGCTGGCACTCCCTTTGTTGGTCGCTTTCCTGACAGTATTGCCATCGGCGTTGGGCCAGGACTTTACTGTCGAGGCAGCGCCGTTCAATCCGTTTGCGGTGGCGCCGGGAAGCGACTCGGCGTCGAACATTACTCTTACGGCTCTGAATGGCTTCAATGGGACCGTCGATTTGACATGTCAGGTGACGTCGCAAACGACGGGCACGCCTCCGGCTTGCACGATTAGTCCCGCATCGGTGAAACCTCCGGCCGGGGCTACAGCCACGATCACGAGCACAGGCCTGACCACTCCGGCGCTTTACACCATCACGATGACAGGCACGGGGCCGTCGACGACGCACTCGGCGCAGCAGAACATTACCGTGCTGGCGGTATCGCCCCAGTTCACGATTACGGTGGGAACGTCCGTTGCCCCTAGCAGCGTGCCGGCGGGCAGCGGCGGTGAGGGCGTCATCAATATCAATCCGATTAACGGATACAGCAGCGGCCCTGGAGGCGTGACGCTATCGTGCAGTTCCATCATTCCTCTGGTAACGATTCCTCCGATTTGTTCCTTCAATCCGCAGCCGGTCATCGTGAATGGAACAGCAGCAACGTCGACGATCACGATCAACACATTTGGTCCGGTGACGACGGGAGCCATGCGCCAGGCGAGGCCGTTCTACGCGCTGTGGATGTCTCTGCCCATGCTGGCGCTGGTGGGCCTGGGAGCGGCCGCTGGTGGAAAACGCTCGAGAAGAGTATGGGGACTGCTGGCTCTCTTTATCGTGAGTGGGTCGATCCTGTTGATGCCGGCTTGCGGCAACAGCGGCGGCACGTCGGTGACGACTCCGAACGGTGTGACTCCTGCCAATACTTATACGTTCACCGTAACCGGGGTGGACGCGAACGGAAATATCGCCAGCAATACGACCAACACCACTAATCCAACTGTCAGCCTGACAGTTACTACTCCCAAGAACTAAAGCGGCGCCGGACTTCAAGCATCGGCGTGGAACCGGCTGGTGGATTTGGGTCTTGGGCCATAGATCTCAGGCCGTCCGAGATCCAAGTCTGAGGCTTGACGCCCGAGGTCTGACGCCTGACGCCCGCGCTTACGAGGCTGCTCGCTGGGTCAGACCTTCGATCTCGGCGGCGCGGCGCATCAGGATGTCGCGCAGCGAGACCAGCCCTTTCAACTCTTTTCCTTCGACGATAGGCAGATGACGGAAGCCGAACTCACGCATGATGAACAGGCATTCCTCAACGCTCTCGTCGGCGGAGACGGCGCGCGGATTCGCGGTCATGACTTCCGCGACCGAGGTGGTTCCGGGAGTGCGGCCGGCGGCGACGACCCGGTTCATGATGTCCCGCTCCGAGAGAATTCCCGCCAACTCTCCGTTGCGCAATACAGGCAGGGCGCCAATATTGTGCTCCATCATGAAGCGCGCAGCTTCCAACACGGTGCGCGTGGCATCGACGGAATAAAGTTTGCGGTCTTTCACGATGTCGCGGAGGGTAGTCATGGATTACTCCTTGGGCAACAGCGAAACCCCAGTGGATTCGGCCAGTCCCCACGGACCAGCCTTGCGGTGGGCAATACTTTATCACAGGCGCGGGTGGCGAATCAGGTCCGGGATTACGCGGTTCAGCGGGCGATTGAGCGAGGCCTAAGACAAGCGCCGATGCTGAATTCAGTGCAGGACCAGGTGATGCTCTTCCTCATGGGCGTCCGGATGGGCCTCTGTTTCGAGGCAATCCGGTCCGAGACCATCCGGCCAAGCTTCGGGGAGGCTCGCAGGGACGAGCACTTCCTCTCTACCAGCCTTCCTTGCGCGCTGCGGTTTGGAATACTGCAGAATAGGCAGGAAAGGCAGCATCAGCAGGAACACAATGCCCATAATCCAAAAAGCTTCGACGAAGGCAAGCATAGCGGCGTGCTGTTGCACCAGACCATAGATAGTGGCGAGAGCCTTGCGCGAGGCGGTGACGCCGTCGATGCCGTGAGCGTAGAAATCCGCTCGCAGGCCTTGCAGCAGCCTCATGGTCTGAGGGCTGCCGGCGGTAACGTTCGCCGCGAGGTGGTTCTGATGAACCTGGGCGCGGCGGGCGAGGAACGTGGTCATGAGCGCGATGCCGACGCTGCCACCGATGTTGCGCATCAGGTTGAAGATGCTGGTCGCATTTCCCATTTTCTCTTGCGAGATGCGCGCCATCGCGAGCGCCATCAGCGGGATAAAGAGAAAAGCGAGCGCGACTCCCTGCAAGACCTGCGCCCAGAAAATGTCCCAGAAGCCGGATTGCAGATTGAGGCCGGAAAGCTGAAACATGGTGATTGACCCGAGGACGAAACCCACCACGAGCAAGCGTCGCGGATCGGTCTTGGTGGTGAGATGTCCTGCCAAAGGAGTAAAGAGCAGGGCTCCGATGCCTCGCGGAGAGAGCGCCAAGCCTGAGTTGTAGGCGGGATAACCCATGAGCGTCTGCAGATACAGTGGCAACAGGACAAGGCTGGCGTAGAGAACAAAGCCGAGCATGCCGATGAGAAACACGCCTGCGCTGAAGGTGCGGTTCTTGAGCACGCGCAAATCGACGACCGGATGGTCTGTCATCAGTTCGCGAATGACCAGCGCGACCAGCCCAAACACGCAGAGAAAAGCAAAGATGCGAATGTACTGTGAGGAAAACCAATCCTTGCGCTGGCCGGTATCGAGGAGGATTTGCAGCGAGCCGATGCCGAGCGCGAGGAATCCGATCCCCCAGAGATCGACTCGGCCCTCGCTGCGCTTGACGTAATGTGGGTCGAACACAAACCGGTTCATCAGAATCAGCGAGAGGATGCCGACCGGCAGGTTGAGATAAAAAATCCAGCGCCAGGAGTAGTTGTCGGTGATCCATCCACCGAGCGTGGGTCCGAGGATTGGCGCGAGCAGAATGCCGATACCGAAGGCCGCCATGGCATGACCATGACGTTCTTTGGGAAATGTTTCCAGAAGAATCGCCTGTGCGAGGGGCTGCAAGCCTCCGCCGGTCAGGCCTTGCAGCACGCGGAAGATGATCAATTGAGTCAGGGATGTCGCCAAGCCGCAACACAAGGAGGTAACGGTAAATCCGGTGACACAGATCAGCAGAAGGCGTTTGCGGCCCAAGTGGTTGGCCAGCCAGCCGGAGATCGGCAGAATGATCGCGTTCGAGACCAGATACGATGTGACCACCCACGTGCCTTCCTCGTTGGTGGCAGCCAGGTTACCGGCGATGTGGGGAATCGAAACGTTGACGACGGTGGTGTCGAGCACTTCCATGAACGTCGCGAGCATCACCGCGAAGGTGACAACCCACGGATTCACGTAGCGTTGTGGATGGGCATCCACCCGGACATGTCCTTGCTGGCGGAAGGATTCCGCGATTCCGTACTACTCACTATGAGGGAAGGCTTGAATCTGCGCCGTGACACCGGTCACAAGCGATGGTGAGGGATTTCGATAGCGGCAGTATTCTGGAAGACAGAATACCCGGCAGCCGAGAAAGACCGCCGGGTACTCACCGTGGCAGAAGTGGTCTAGAAGCGGAGCTGCGGACCGAACGTCACCCTCAAGTTGTTGTGGGCACCGTTCCGGAAGTAGATATCGTCGCCGATCTCGGCACGAATCCCAACGGGGCCGGCGAAGGCCTCAATCCCTCCGCCAGGATAAAGGGCGAAGTAGGTCGCGCCATTGGTCAGGCCAACGGTGTTGACGAAGCCGGTCGTGGCATTCTGATTATTGATGCTGAAGTTGTCGAACCCCACCTTGCCCGTGACGAAGAGTCGGAAGGGTCCCGAACCGGTCTGAAACTTCGGTCCGAAGAAGCCGTGCAGGGTTCGGAACTGCGTGTTCACCAATTCCGTGGTGACGCCGTCGGTGAATGTGTTGGTGTAGTTCCGCTTGAAGTCATACGCCATTTCCGCTTCGAGCTGAACACTGGGACGAACGGCAAATGCAACACGGCCTCCGAGGCCGACGAAGTTTCGTTCCGGCGAAGCATCCTGGAACCGGAGGTAGTCGGCGAAAGCGCCAACCTCAACATGGTCCGAATGTTCTTGCGCGGTCAACATTGGCACGGCGAAGAACAACGAAGCTATGAAAAGACCGAGATAACGTTTCATCAGATTCTCCTCGATAATTTTGTCACCGCGCACACTTCTCCCTTGCGTTAGCGGAGAGCGAGCGGGGAACCCAGCGGCAGGTACAGTTATTGATGCCGTCCGGCGGTCACGGGTTGTGAGAAGTCTGAACCGAACGTACACAAAGGGAAACGGCGTGGATCCGAATCCGCGCCGCTTCAAAGACTTCGCCTGCTGGCGAGTTACTGCAGGTGGTTCACACGCGCCGGAGTGGCATCGGCCGCTCTGCTGTCGGTGCGAGGGCTCATCGAGACGACTGTGTACTCGCGCTCCTTGCTATCGACATCCTCCATACGCAACAGCATTTTGTTCTTTTGCAGGCGGAAGTGGCCTCGGTCGCCCACAGGCAGAAGAGCTGCATGCTTCTCGTCGCTCGGGCGGATGTGGAAGATCACTCGGTCCGCTTGTAGAACGTATTCCTGGCAAAGAACTGGCTGAGTCCTCTTGCTGCCCGAGTCGGTGCCGAGCACTTCGCCGGCGAAGTTCTTCGCATCTTTCTCAGTCGTGCCACACGGAACGGAATCCATTTGCAGGACCTCGCCGGTGATATAGACCTTGGGCTCTTTGGCATACGCCGCGGAGCTTGCTGCTAAGACAACAACCAACATCCACTTGGAACGCATACTCGTCCTCCCCAGAATTTTGGCGAGGCCCGTTTGACACCGAAGCGAATCGAGGCGGGTCGCCTGCTCTCTCGATAGTCTTCTATGGCTCAGCCGGAGGAGACAGGTCACGACGGTAATAGACCTGAAGTTACTCCCTGAAATATGCGAACGGATGTCGCCGCAGGCGGCTACCTTTGCGTTACTTCTTCCAGCGTGGGGAAAAATGCGGGGAAAGAAATGGCGGCCGCCTCGGAGCCGTGGATGATCGTTTCTCCTTGGGCTCGCAGGGCTGCTACGGCGAGAGCCATGGCGATGCGGTGGTCGCCGAAGGAGTCGATTTCGGTGCCGTACAGCCGTTGGCCTCCCGGAATCGTCAGGCCGTCGTCGTGTTCATCGACCTGGGCACCCATGAGGCGGAGATTCTTGGCCATGGTCGCGATGCGGTCGGATTCCTTCACGCGCAGCTCTTTGGCATCGCGCACTTCCAGGCCCTGGTCCGTGTAAGGAGCAATCGCGGCCAGCACCGGAATTTCGTCGATCAATGCGGCGGAGTCGCCTCCGGCGATGGTCGCGCCTTTCAGCTTCGCGCCTTCCACCTGGAGCGTGCCTACCATCTCGCCGTGAATCTCTTCGAGTTGTGTCACCGAGATGTGCAACCCCATCTGCATCAGGATGTCGAGCAGGCGGGCGCGCGTGGGATTCATCAACAGATTCGGGATTGTCAGTTGTGAGCCGGGAAATAGCGCCGCGGCACAGAGAAAGAACGCGGCGCTTGAAAGATCGCCAGGGATGCGGGCCTCCATGCCCCGCAGGCGCTGGCCGCCGCGTATGCGGACGGCGGTTCCCTGACCAGCGCTCTTGCTTTCGAGTTGCACTCCGAATGCCCGCAATGCGACCTCGCCGTGGTCGCGGGTACGCAATGATTCTTCGATGCGGGTTTCGCCCTCGGCAAATAAACCGGCGAACAGCAGACAGGACTTCACCTGCGCGCTCGCGACCGGCATCTTGTAGTCGATCGCCGTCAACGAACCGCCGGTGATGAGCAGCGGGGGCTTTCCCTGTTGAGATGCGATCTGTGCGCCCATGGCGGAGAGCGGCTTGATGACGCGCTCCATCGGGCGGCCGGAGAGCGAATCGTCGCCAATCATCTCGCTGGTGAATTTCTGGCCAGCGACAATGCCGCTCAGCATGCGCATGGTCGAACCGGAGTTGCCGCAGTCGAGCGCGGTCGTTGGAGCGGAGAGCGACAAGCCGCGTCCCTGCACTTCGATGACGCTGTTTTCCTTTCGCTCCCACGTGACACCGAGCGAACGCATGCAAGCCAGAGTGCTGGCGCAATCGGCGCCGGTCGAGTAGTTCTCAATCCGCGAGGGACCCTCTGCAATGCCAGAGAGCATGCCGTATCGATGAGAGATGGACTTATCTCCGGGCAGCTGTACGCTGCCGCGGACGTTACGGGCCGGACGCACGATGACCTGGGACTCGCTTTTCATCCTGAGATCAATATAAAGGATTGGGATCAGCCAGATGATGGCTCAAGCCAAATTGCAGATTCTAGATTTCAGATTGCGGATTGAACGAAGAGGAACTCAATCTGCAAGCTAAGATCGACAATCTGAAATCAGAGCTGTTTTTACGCCAGGGCTTTGGCTTCTGCGGCGGCTTCTTTGAGAATGTTCGCCGGGACTTCCTTGAGGCTGACATCGAACTCGAACATCGGGGTTTCAGTGCCGCGTCCCCAGCGGGCGACTTCCCAATGGAGGCGAATGAACTTCACGTCCGGGTGCGCTGTGAGGTCGAGTAGCAGCGGCGATTCACCACAATAAAATTTCTGGGGAAAGGCAGCAATGGACTTGGCTCCCCAGGCTTCGCCGTCGGCGGAGCCGTAGATGCTGATGTCGAGCGACTCCTGCTCGATGATTTTCGTAATGGCGAGCGTCACCAGAAATACCCTGTTCGTCGCGGCGCTCACATCGACACACGGCCCGTCACCTTTGCAGGTGGCTACTATTTTTCCCGTTACTAGAGAAACATCAATCATGGCGAGAGGATTGTACCAAAGATCAGTTGTCAGTTCTCAGTTGTCAGTTCTCAGTTTCATTCGGAAGGGTGCGGGCCGGTGAAGTCGTTGCAGCATGGCTTCCGCACGTTCTTGAATTCCATCAGTTCCACACGCGAGAGGTCGGGATCGAAGACGTCGAGCTGCCATTTGCCGTCTTTGCCGATCTCGGCTTGTTCGTCGCCGTGTGCCTTCCAGCCGTGAGACTCCATGATGGCTTGAGCCTTCTTGATGTCGGCGACGCCGATGGAGATGTGGTTCATGACTCCAGTGAGTTGAAGGTCCATTTTCTGAGGCTGGTTCAGCATGTATTCGAGCCAGTCGGTACCGTCGGGCACCTGCATGGCGACCCAGTCGTCCGGGGTGCCGGGTTTGTCCGCACCGTGCCAGTAGAGGTGGAAGCCGAGAATGTCGCGATAGAAGTGATCTTCGGCATCGCGCTGGTACACGACGAAGCCGGTGTGAATCATGCGGCGCGAAACGGCGGAGGATTGCGGGTTGAGGATGACGCCTTGGGTCCACTCGACGAATTCCACCCGGTGCCCCTCAGGGTCGTTCACAGAAAAGGCGAGAGTGTGGTCGGAGCGGCCTTCGATCTGCGTCGGCTTGAGCCCTTTAGAGACGAGGTAGCGGCGCATTTCGGTGATGTTGTTGGTAGTGAAGGCAACGTGATCCATGCGGTCGGTGGATTTGGGATCGGGCGCAGGACTGAAACCGACCCATTGCGTGCCGACCTTGTAACGGATGACGCTTCCGCTTTCGACAGGATCGGCGGCGGCGAGGCCGAGCACATCTCCATAGAGTTTTTTCACGCCGTCGGTTGCTGTGCTGTAGAAAGCGACGTGGTCGATGCCGGTGATGCTGGGACGGGTGGGGGTTTGGGCAAGGGCGCAGAGTTGGAAGACGATGAGAAAAAACACGCCGGAGAGTCTTTTCATGGCGTCCTCGATTCTAGTCCATGCGAACCATCGGCTAAAGCCCGGATTCTTTCTGCTGCAACAGACGCGGCGCTGGAAGAGCCGCTCTTCCACGGCACAATTCAAGACTCGACAGATCCTAGGGGGCGTCCAGAAACTGGCGCAGCAGTTTGGTTGCGTCGTCCGGTTGTTCCCAGGGAGAGTAGTGTCCAGCTTTCGCGATGACGCGAAGTTGGCTGTTGGGAATGTGCTGGCGCATCAATTCGGCTTCGTTCACGCCGGTTAGGGTATCTTCGTCGCCGGTGATGAGCAGTGTGGGAACATTGATGGTCTTCAATGTTTCAACAGAGTCGGGACGCGCGGCCATGCCGCGCTGCACTTGCGCGACGTCTTCGGGAGACATCTGGCGCATCATTCGGAGCACGCCGTCCACGAGGTCCGGGCGGTTTTCGCGGGTCGTGTTCGACAGGACGCGTTGGATCATGCCTTCGAAGAACTGCTCGGTTCCTCGGTCGAGAACGTCGTTCGCAGCCTGAAGGCGTGCGCCACGGGCCTCGGGGCCGTCAGCGGGCGCCTTGGTGTTGCACAGACCCAGGGCGGCCACGCGACCGCGATACTTTCGCCAGAACTCGAACAGCAGATAACCGCCGATCGAGACGCCGACGAGCGGCGCACGGCCGATGCCGGCATCGTCCATGACGCGTGCGATGTCGGTGGCGTGTTTCTCCATGGTAGCCGGACCTTCGCCTATGCCGGAGTCACCATGCCCGCGGAGATCAGGGAGGATTACCCGATAGCGGGTAGCCAGAGCCTCGGCCACCGGCAACCAGAATTCATGGTGAGCTGGGAAGGGATGCAGAAGCAGAACTGAAGGCCCGTCTCCGAGCACCCAGTAGGCGATTTCGGCGTCGCCGCTCTTGATGTGCTGGGAGTGGATGCGCTCCATGACGAGGATTAAAGCACAAGAAGGGCTTCCGGTGAGGCTGATGGTTCAGCCGCGCGAGGCTACGGGTTCGTCACCTGCTGGGCGTTCATCGGCGCCGGCACCATGATTGGTTCTTCCGGCATCACAATCCACGCAAGGATGTACGGAATCACTCCGACACCCGTCATGATCGCGGTAATCAGCCAGACAATGCGTACCAGGGTCACATCGATGTCGAAGTATTCGGAGAAGCCCAGACAGACGCCGGCGATTTTGCGTCCCATACGCGGGCGCATCAGTTGCCTTCGAGCAAGAGAAGCCCCGACGCGGACGCCGCAGTAGGCGCACAGGCTGGCGTCATCCTGAATCACTTTGCCGCAATAGTTGCAGTACATGGCTCCGCTACCCCCATATAAAGGTACGCTGATCGTGGGCCGGAAGTTCCCCGAGGTTGCTCGACATCCGCTGCTTAGAGTTGGCGGGCAATAATCCCCAGCAACTCTCCAGCATTGACGACTTTTGTGCCGGCAAGCTGGTCTTCCGGGAAATGACGCTTGTTTCCGGTAGCGAGGAATTCGACCCTTGCCGCGACTGCGCAGGCAATGAACTTGTCATCATCGGGATCAGGAGAGATGCGGGTCACCTCAACGGGGTCCAAACACTGTCCCCGGCTTCGGAACATATCCGTGAGGGCATCCACCTCGTTGACGGGAAAACCAAATCTTGGCCGAAGCAAGACCTCGGAATATTCGACGAGAACCTCCGCAGAAAAACAAGGAATGACTAAGCCTTGGGCGATTGCCATCAACAACACCGCTTCATTTCCCGCAGAGGAAATCATGGCCGACACAAGAACATTTGTGTCGATAACGGCGCGAATCACCTACGCTTCTCGCGGCGGTAGGACAAAATCTCGTCATCGATATCTTGAGAGGCGAGTTTGTCCAGGCCCCTCTTCTTCGCGCCATTCCAGGCTTTCTCAAGCCAGTCAGGCGGAGGCGCGGCGGTACGGATAAAGTCCTGGATGCTCATGATGACCACCGCCGGTTCTCCACGCCGCTCGACGACAAAGCGTTCATTGTTCTCGACCGCGCGATCCATGATCTGGCCGAACTGTGTGCGGGCAAGGTGCGCATCGACGCGACGGTTCATGGGTATAGCTCCAGTATCAATCAATTGATGCATTGATTATACCACGCACCAGATTTACTCCCGGTACGCTTCTTTGATGTACCGCCGCGCCTGGTCGGCGGGGCCGGTGTTGGCGTTCCCGGCGAGCACCGTCTGATATTTCTTCATGGCCAGATCGCGCTTCTGAAGCAGGTCGTAAATCTCTCCCGCAGCCAGATTGGCCTTTTGCAGGATGTCGGGATCGGGGTTGGGGGCATCATTGACTAGTTCGTAGGCGGCCGCCGCGCCAGAAAGGTCTTTCTTGCTGCGCAACAATTCTCCCAGGCCCCAGGCGGCCATCTCGTAGTGCAGGGTGCCGTACTTCCCTTCCCGGCCGTTCTGCCACACCCTGCGATAAATGGCTTCGGCTTCGGGCAGGCGGCCAGCCGCGCGCTGCAGGTTGGCTTCTTCCGTCGTGAACAGATGATTCCTCGGATACTTCGCCGAAAGTTCGTGCATGTAGCCGAGGGCCTCGTCGTACTGGTGTTCACGGCGGAGGAAGAGGCTCAAGATCACCTTCGCGTCGGTTGAGTTTTCTCCGTCACTCTTGGCAACTTCGCGAAGGTAGTCGAGACCCTTATCTCTTGACCCACTCAATCCAGCCAGGGCCGCGGCGATTTTCACGCTCCAAGGAAGATTGCCGACCACGTAGTTGTGGGTACCGACGACCATCTTGGCGTCTATGTAGTTGGGATCGAGTTCCAGCACGTGTTCATGATCGTGACGCGCGCCGACGGCATTACGCAGCGCCGAAAACCACGCCCGCTCGACCAGGCCGGTATAGACGGAAAACTGCGCCCGCGTGACACCGCGACAATAGAGGGCGTCCACGTTCTTCGAGTTCGCCTTGAGTTCCTGCTCTTCGGCCTCCTGCGCACGACGCGCCAGTTCCTTGATGCGGTCCTTCACCTTCTGATCGGTGGGGCGTGGGGCCCGGCCGATGAAACTATCGTTGGCATAGTCCCCGGTGTTCATGGCGCCGGTGTCGTAAAGGTCGTGCATCAGCACCGAGGTCAGCAGGTGGTTCATCGCGAAGGGATCGTTGGGATGCTTCTCGAGGACCTTCTCGAACTCCTGTGTCGCACGGTCGTAATCCATGTTGTAGAAGTGATCGAACGCGGTATCCGTCAGCGCATCATGCGGCACCGCATGGGCGGGTTTCGGAGGCGGCTGCACCTGGCTGGCGGCAGCGGCACACAGGATCACCGTCAGGAGCGGAACGATCAGCGCGGCCGCAGATGCGCGGTCACACTTCATCCGGGGAGTTCTTGAGCGGGTAGTCACGGATCAATTGCCACCTAGTTTAAACGAAGCGTAGGGAGTCTGCCGGAGGGTTGAACGGCAAGCCAAGGCAATCACGTAGAAGGGCACACAAAGTTCACGAAGAAACTGCCGAACCAAGAGCGTTATCTACGTTCCCGCCTCGCCACCTGTCAGTGCTGACGGGCGCTCCTATAATTTGCGCAGTGGGAAATGATCCGGGGAGGGCCCGTGGAAACAGTCTGCGCCTCGCCCGCCGAATGGAGCTCGGCGGGTATGGGAGCTTTTCTGATCGCGGGTCGCTCTTATCTGTGAAGTCCCGTTTTGTCTTGGGCCGCTGGGAGTCTTTGGGCTTTCGTAACTGGGGCATCTTTACTCGGCGGCGCGCGTAATTATTGCCCGAGCAGCCTCCCAGGGAGGATGTGGAAGAATCGCAAGTATCTGTTGTTTTGGGACTTAGGGGCTGACGATGTTTGGTGGTTGGAATGCCATAAACGCCTTAAGGGTTTTGCCGTAGGACATTCTATGTCGGAAGTAGTACAGGAAACACAGCCGGAATTCTGGCTGCCGCCGCCTGCGGTGGCAGCCGACGAAGTCGTTCTTCGCGGGGTCATGACAGTCATGGCCGAGGCCTGCCCGCGCTGTGGCACCGAGTTCCTGCCGGGTTCCCGCTTCTGCCACTCCTGTGGCGGGCGTCGTCCCGAGGCTCTGACCCCCAGTGCGAAGGCGGACGCTGCCGCCATCGCGGGACTCTGGAATCAGACTGTGAAGCGGGTGCAATCGGCCACCGCGAAAATCTCGTGGAGTAGGGTCGCGTTCCCGACGTGGCTTCACTATTTGCATTTTCATGAGATCAAGCGATGGGTTGGCCTCTCGACGGCTTCCCTGATTGCCTTCATCGTTGGAATCGGTTGCATTGCCGGAGCCCTGCTGGTTGGCCTGCTCACAGCGAAGAATTTTGTGGATTGGCAAGCCATTCAGTTTTACCGCGCGGAATGGCTTCTGGCGGCGACTGCCTCGTTTGTTGCGGGAATCCTGCTGAAGAACCCCTCTAACCACGACGGCGAGTAGACCTCCTCAGGGGCTAAAAGCCCTCGATCATCTTGAGCCCTTTATCGCGACGCTGAAGAGCCGCCGCACGCCTACGATTCGCTTCCGGAGGCTGACCCCGATCCTGATCCTGCGGCGCGCCGTTGCTGACCCATGCGGTAAAGATGGTGCACCGGCCCAATCCCCCGGCCCAGGGGATGACCGTAAGAGATGGCGGCCGTGACGTAGGTTTTTGCCAGCAGGGCGGCTTCGGCCAGACCGCGGTCGAGGGCCAGGTGGCAAGCCATGGCGGTAGCGAAGGCACATCCGGTGCCGTGGGTAGAGTTCGAGCGCTGCTTCTCGGCCTTGAAAATCTCTTGTTCGACGCCGCGTTTCGTCATGAAACTCAGCAGATCCGTAGCTTTCTCCAGGTGGCCTCCTGTGATGACCACCGCCGGGGCACCCATTTCGTGGAGTTTGGCGCAGGCGGCCTTCATGTCATCCAGTTCCCTGACATTGATCCCCGTGATCATGGCGGCCTCGTCTACATTGGGGGTGACTACGTCCGAGAGCGGAATCAGACGCTCGATCAAGAGCCGGGTTCCGGCGGAGTCAAGGAGGTCCGCTCCGGAAGAGGACTTGAGTATCGGATCCAGCACGATGTTGCGCAGCCTTGCCTTCTCCGCCCGACTCCCGGACCGGCCGCCAGTCGGGCCCGAAAGAAAGTCCGATACCGCCTTGACGACCTTGGCAGTCCCCAGCATCCCGATGCGAATGGCGGCTATGTCGACGTCGGCGGCCAACTCCTGGAGCGTATCCGTGATCAGGATCGGGTCGACCGCCTCGACCCGCCGCACCCCGGAGGTCGACTGGACGGTCAAGGCGGTAATGCAGGCCACGCCGTAGCAGGAGTGAGCGGCAATTGTCTTGATGTCAGCGGTGACGCCGGCACCGGACGATGGATCGAACCCCGCGATGGTGAGTACGACTGGTGGTTTTTCGGCCATGTCCTTCAGTTCCCGCGTACCCGATAGTACCCTGTCGCAAGGCCCCAGCATCTCATATCGGCCAACCTCGTAAGTTACTTTCGGGACCAGCCTGCGGGAAAAAAGTTCGCTGCTGCCTTCCGAGTCAACGCCGTAAATACATGATTCCACGTAAGTTGCACCCGCGATTCCTGTAAGACATTGATTCCAATGGTCTTGTAAATTCTACGCTGCCGCTTGACATGGGTTATTTACCTTTTGATAAACGCCTAACCTACCTTAAACAAAGGGGCTTCACTGGATGTGCCTAAATTACCAACAGGTTACGTGAGACATCGATTACTAGGACGCCATCCATTGCCCCACCTATTGGCCTTGACAGTAGTTTGGCACGCCGATAGCATCTACAAACTGCAGCTAAATACCAGCCTTAAGGCCAAGGGCACTTTTGAGTATGCGAGGAGAACTGAATGCAACGACGTTTAGCTCATGGACTGACGATTGCGTCATTGATCGTCGGCCTGGGAGCGGCTCAGGGACCGAACATCTCGGAGGCGAAACCGGCTCCAGTTAGTTCAACCCAAACGAAACCCGAAGTCCGCAAACAGGCAAACAAGCCAACACCGTATCAAATTGGGACAGCGTCCTGGTACGGGGAGTATTTCGAAGGAAAAGAGACCGCCAGCGGCGAGCCGTACGAGATGTACGACATGACCGCCGCCCACCTGACGCTTCCCTTGGGGAGCCTGGTGAAGGTGACCAACCTGCGCAATGGCCGGGCTGTAGTGGTCCGAGTCAACGACCGTGGACCGATCGTGCCGGGTCGGATCATCGATCTGTCTTACAGCGCCGCCGAGGCGCTCCAGTTTCGGCAGCGTGGTCTGCAGCGGGTTCGGCTGGATGTGATCAAGCCGAGCATCGCAGAGGCCCCTAAGGTCGCTAGCAGCCAGCACAAAACCGGTCTTCAAACCGTCGCCCTGAACACTCCCCCGGTGGCGGTACTCCCGTAAAAAGCATAGACTGTTGCGGATGCCCGCAGTTCTCAACCGCATCCCGGACGGTGGCCTGAGCTACCGGAGTGATGACCCGCGTATGAGCGATCCGCGCCAGCGGCTCATCGTTGCCCTGGACGTTTCCACCGCCGCCGCCGCACAGAAGATTGTGGCGGCGGTGGGAGACTCCGCGCTGACCTACAAAGTCGGCATGCAGCTCTATACCGCCGAAGGTCCGCAGATCGTTCGCGATCTGGTGGCCTCTGGGCGGCGCGTGTTTCTCGATCTGAAGTATCACGACATTCCGAACACGGTCGGCGCGGCCGTGGGCGAAGCGGCCAAGCTCGGCGTGAGCATGTTGACCGTACACGCGTCGGGCAGCGGCAAAATGCTGCGCGCTGCAGTCGACGCTGCGAAGGACAACCCGGAGTTGATCGTGCTCGCCGTCACTGTGCTGACCAGCATGGATGGGAACGATCTGGAGAAGATCGGGATCCGTGGCACGGTGGAGGACAGTGTGGTGCGCCTCGCGACACTTGCGCTGGCGAATGGTTGCCGGGGCGTGGTGACCTCCGCTCGTGAGGCCTCGACGCTGCGCGCAGAACTGGGGCATGACTTCGCGATCGTGACCCCCGGCGTGCGCCCGGCTGGCAGCAGCGTGGCCGATCAGGTGCGGGTCGTGACACCTGCGGAGGCTGTCGCTGCCGGAGCGAGTCACATCGTCGTCGGCCGGCCGATCACTGATGCCGCCGATCCGGCGGCGGAGGCGAGGGCAATCCTGGGGCAGATCTCACAGTAACCATCTCTCGTTACCTTTCTCAATTACTCAAGACCACAGTCTGATGGACGTTGACCGCCCGTGCACGCCCGCTCACCATAGGCTTGTCTGCATGTCTATTCCGTGTGAGCTGAATCGACTGCTCATTCATTCGGAGGAGGTTCTAATGAGGGTCCGCGCGCTGGCATTCATCGTGATTTGTTTGGCCCTGAGGTGCATGGCGGGGAATTCTCAAACCCCTACGGCTGGCCTGAATGCGCCGCAGCTCTTTGACAAAGGAATGAACGCGCTGATGGGGAGCGGGGTGACCCGAAGCGACGTCAATGCGATCGAATACTTCCATCGATCGGCGGAGTTGGGCTTTGCCCCGGCGCAGGTCGTACTCGGGTATCTCTTCGAGACTGGACGGGCTACTCCGGTCAACCCGCGGGAAGCGTTTGATTGGTACAAGAAAGCTGCCCAGCAAGATGATCCGCTAGCGCAGTGGCTGGCGGGGCGGATGATCTATGGCAGGTCGATCCCGCGGAGAGACCTGAATGAGGCCAGTGGATTTTTTCAGAGCGCTGCGGACCATGGCGATGCCTTCGGAGAATATCTG
>Ga0265338_10002516_pt1 | contig 27243 bp, 29 predicted proteins | sample 42126metaG_FD_193579 | JGI IMG/M metagenome (GOLD analysis project Ga0265338, IMG submission 193579) | Rhizosphere microbial communities from Carex aquatilis grown in University of Washington, Seatle, WA, United States - 4-21-26 metaG | ecosystem: Host-associated > Plants > Roots > Rhizosphere...
TCTATCAGCGACATACCGAAGTATTTCTCGAATTCGGTTGGCACGCCGGCCGGGATTTTGCGCAGCGGGTCTAAATCGTCCACGATGTGGACGTGTTTGGAATCACGCCCGCGGCGGCGCAGAGCCAGCATGATAGCATCGGCCGTTAACACCTCTCGCAAGGTGCCTACGTGGTAAACTCCGGATGGCGAAACTCCCGAGCTAACCAATATTTCACCCTCCGGATGCTGTTTGATGACATCATCGGCTATCTTATTAAGCCACTGCATACACTACCATTTTACATTTTTAACCTCTAAAGCCCTAGCTTTTCTCAGTGATGCAGTGCCAGGAAGCCGCAAAGCACAGACTGAGGTGTATTTAACATACTCCGAGGGAGTACTGGAGCGGCTGACACAGCAATGCGCGCTGAGAAAAGCTAGGATATTTGGGTAATCTTGTAGATGTGAGTTCCGCCGGCAGTCTTGAGCTCGGCTTTATCGCCGACTTGTTTGCCCATCAAAGCCATACCGATGGGTGATTCGTCGCTGATTTTACCGTGCAAGGGGTCGGCTTCTATGGTACCGACTACCTGGAAATGCAAAGGTTTGCCGGCGTTTTTAAGCGATACGCTGGAGCCCAGGCGGACATGGCCGTCGTTTTTGGGCTTTTTAATCAGCGTGGAGTTCTGTAAAACATGTCCTACCTCGGAAATGCGTGATTCCAGGCGGTCTTGCTCTTCACGGGCGGTTTGGTACTCGGCGTTTTCTGATAAATCACCCAGTTCGCGGGCTTGTTTAATCCGCTGGGCCACGTGGACTCGCTGGCCAATCAAAGCTTCGAGCTCAGCTTTGAGCTCGTCGACACCGGCTGGGGTTAAACGGAATGTTTTCTTTATCATATTAAAAAAGGCTCTACCTTTGGTTGTTTCCTCTTCCTTAAGAGATTTGAATTATTATATCAGTCTTGTCCAGTAAGTACACCCATTATTTTTTCGGCTGTGACTATTTTCGTATCTGTTGAGGTGCGGGATTTCAGTTCATAACCCCCGGCTTCTAGACTTTTTTGGCTGATTATTACCCGATAAGGTATGCCGAACAGGTCGGCATCGGCGAATTTTTCGCCCGGGCGCTCATCTCGGTCATCGTATAGTACCTCTATTCCGGCCTGATTCAAACTATCATATAGTCTGTCGGCTGCTTCTAAGACCTTCGGCTCATCCGATAAATTAGCCAAATAAACTTGGTATGGGGCCACATTTTTGGGCCAAACCAGGCCCTTATCGTCAGCGAAGTGCTCGGTTAGTACGCCCAGCAACCGGGTGATCCCGATGCCATAGCTGCCCAGCACAACCGGTTTTTGGGCGCCCTGCTCATCTGTAAAAACCAAACCTAGCTGCTCAGATTTATGGGTGCCAAAGCTGAAAATATTGCCGACTTCGGCGGCTTTGAGTTCTTCTAAACTATCCTTATTAACTCCGGTCTGGGCGATAACTTCATCGTTCATTACCTCTTGGTTGATAGCAATCCCCTTTTGGCGGTCCAGGTAAATGATGTCTTCGCCGGCTTCGCAGATGGTCTGGAATTCGTGGCTAAACTGGGTAAAATCACCGCCGGAAGCAAAAGTTAGAAAGGTGCTGTCGCCCAGCCCGATTCTTTCGAAGATTTTAAGATAAGATTTAGTGACCTCGTCGTAAAATTTCTGATGTTCTTCGTCAGTTCTAGAGAAAGAATAAAGATCTTTCATCATGAACTCGCGGGCCCGCATGATGCCGCTTTTGGCGCGGATTTCGTTGCGCAACTTGTTTTGGAATTGATAAACATAGGCTGGTAAGTCGCGGTAGCTGGAAATAAATTCGCGCATCATGTCGCTAATGGGCTCTTCGTGGCTCCAGGCCAGGCCGACATCGGTGCCATTGGCCAGCTTGGACTTAAACCAGATATCTACCTGCTTATCGTCCCAGCGGTCGGTGTGCTGCCACAGTTCTTTGCGCTGTAGGGTGGTCATTAATAGCTCATTGCCGCCGATGTTATTCATCTCTTCGCGCACAATAGATTTGATGTTTTCTACCACCGCCAAGCCCATTGGCAGCAGCGCGTAGACGCCGGCCGAATCTTTATGGATAAAGCCGGCTTTAATTAACAGCTGGGCGTTTTTGGATTCTTCGCCAGCCGGCGCCTGGCGGCGGGTTTTGACAAACAGTTTTGAGCGTCTCATAACTTTAGCTTAATTCTACCAGATTGCGTTTTTGAGTTTAAGGTTGTATAAGTTATGTATTCGTCAACGTGCGCGCGATAATTCGCCTGCGCCGTTTGGCGCGCACCTACCAATGTCTACTGAGTGGAGATGAAATGACGTATTCACTTTGGGCATCGTTGATTTCGGCGGTTGCCCTGTTGGCAGCCACTGTCTGCTTGGTGCGTGATCACGACATGGCCAAGAAGCCCACCGAAGAACACTCGGCTTACATCCTCGAGGGTGATGAGTACTGGTTCAGGCTGTTCAAGATGTTCTGCGGCATCGCCTTGATCAGCTGGCTCTTCGCGGCCTGCAGTGCGTTCGCCGACCGGAACGTAGCCCAAAACGTTTTGGTGCTGTTCACGGCACCGACGGTCGTCGTGGTGATTGTCTATCTATTGCGCCACCTCCGGCTCAGATAGCGCGAAGCCACCCCGGACCAACCCGAGCGCTAACCACCTTAGCGACTCCAAGGAAGGAGTTTTGATGAGATTTTTGCTTTTCCCTTTCCGTTTCATCGGCGATATCCGCTGGTCACTGCGGCAAAGGTGGCAGAAGCATGTTCCATACCGGCCACAGTGGCAAGACGAAGCCGCTGAAGGCTGGGGAATTCTCGAGTCTCAACCCCTCAGAAGGAGGTGAATGGTGCCCGCATGGCTTGAAGTCACTACGGGTGGAGTGGTGCTTTTGCTTGTCGGGCTGGCTGCGCTGGCAGGAGCCTTTTACTGGGAGCAGGTTCGGAACGCCAGGACGCTGACCTTGTCCGAGGGAGACGGGTTTGCGTCCTTCGCAATCGTGGCCGTCTTTGCAGGATTGTCGTTGATCGTTGCGGGTGTTGTCTACGGCACGCTCTAGTACATCTGGTGAGGCCCGAGGGAACGAAGCGGATTTCCTGGGCCTGCCCCGCCGCGCGCAATGCGCGGCTTTTTCTTTGGTCAAGCGAGTCACTAACTTTTTCAAGCATCGGTGACAACCTGACTAGATGTTGTTGAAAACAGGCGGCCTGGGGCGCGAGAGCTATTTGACGAGCAAGCTTGCTGGGAGCAAGTTTGTGAGGAGTTCTCGAGCGAGCCTGTTTTAAATCAACAGATACGTCAAGTTTTGGCGACGCGTTTGAAAAAGTCAGGGGCGAGCGCTATTTGATTATTACGAAAAAGGCCAGCAGGTTGTTGAGCATGTGTATCAGGATGCCGGCGTACAAAGCCCCGGTTTTCTCGCGCAGGTAAACCAATACTACCGACAGTAAGAATGTGTCTACGGCGGCACCCCAAACCAGCGGCGTGCCGTTACCTATCTCTAGGTGGGCGGCGCCGAATATCAGGCTGGTGGCCAGCAGCGCCGGTACAAACTTCCACACCCGGCGCAAACCGGAATATAAGTAGCCGCGTATCAGAATTTCCTCACCCAGCGGCGGTAAAATCACCAGCGAGATAAATGCCAAGATGTTATCGGTACTACTGGTAAGGTTATTGAAGCCGACGTCTTGTTTCTGATTGTTTAAATCCGGTGAGATGGCACTGATTATCAGCCCGGCGATTATTAGCAGCAGATAAAACACGCCAAAGCCGATTACAGCCCTATATATGTCGTTTTTAACCGGCCGGCGCCCCAGACCGATTGCCTTCAGGCCCAGGCTGCGGCGTTTGACCACTTTTAAGACCAGCCAGGCCGCCAGGCCCTCGGCTATCAGAATATAAACAAACTGGGCGGCGACCGAGTTATCTAAGTTTTGTTTTGAGCCGGAATGGATAATCGTCATACCCAGCTCGGCTATAAAGGCCGCTACAAGCTGGCTGGCTAAAAAGATTAGTAGCGTAGTACCGATTACTCGAACTGGCCCGCCGAAGCCTTTTTTGTCCCGCGGTCCATCGTCCGGCTCCGGCCAAAAATACGGTACACCTTTTCCGCGCAGAAGGGTTTTTAGGTTCATCGGCTTAGAAAAAGCGCTTTACATCCACGACGGTAATCAAAACTATCAAAGCTAAAAGTAATGCGAAACTGGCGCCGACGATTTTTTCCTCGGCTCTCCGAGTTAGCGGCTTTTTAAAGATGCCGCGCGAAACCAGCATCATGGCTAACCGGCCGCCGTCCAGCGCCGGTATCGGCAGCACGTTCATCAGCGCCAAGGTTAAGGATATAAGAGCGATTAAAAACAGCATGAAGTTGATGCCCAGGCTGCCGTAATCCCACAGCGCCACACCAATCGCCACCGGGCCGCCTACCTGGCTGCTGGCTTGGTCCTGGCCGTTTACCCTGGCCTGGTGGTTACCGGTTACGCCGCCGGCAATCAGCGAGCCCAGGCCGCCCAGGGCGTGCCCCAGCCCCTGAAAAGTTAAGAACACGATTTGTTTGGTTAAACCCAGCGCTACTATCGGCGCGCTCCAGGTGCTGCGCTGGACCTGCAGGGCTGTGGGCACTATTCCCAGATAGCCTTTGGGATCGTTAGTTTTTAGGCTGGCCTGAACCTGATTTTTACTCAAAAGTTGGACTGTTTTGTGCAATATTTGGCCGTTTCGCTTGTAAGTTAAATCGATTTTTTGGCCGGCAAAAGTCGAGGTGGCGTTGCGAATTTGCTCGGGGGCATGAATTTGGATAGTTTTACCGTTGGCGGCGGCGCTCAGCAACTCGTCGGTGGATCTTAAACCGGCTTTGTCGGCCGGCGAACCGGGCTGGATAGCCCCTACCAGGGCCTGCTGATGGATAACTTTGGTGTCGCTGGCCACTGTAAATTGGTCTTGGCCGACGTTATCTTGGGTTAGCAGCTTGGGCATACCAATTAGCGCCAAAAACGTTAGGATGGCCAAGCCAGCAATCAGGTTCATAGTCACGCCGGCCAGCATAATTTTAGTTTTGGCCCACAAACTGGCACTGCCCAAGCTGCCCTTGCGGGTATCAGAATCGTTCTCGCCTTTTAATTTTACGAAGCCGCCCAGCGGCAAAATGTTTAGGCTAAGCACCATGCCGGATTTGAGCTTTTTGCCCCAAGCCTTTGGCGGAAAACCCAGGCCGAACTCCTCAACCTCAACACCGTTGCGCCGGGCCATGAAAAAATGACCCCACTCGTGCACCAGCACCAGGCCGATGAACAATAGAATGCCAATCCCGAAAACTAAAAAATGCATAAGTTTAGTATAACAGCCAGATGGCCGGTGCCAGATTCAGGATCTAGATTTTTAATATCTCTTGTTCTTTGGTCTTAGTTAATAGGTCGATTTCGGATTTTTGGCTGGCCATTTGCTCATCTATCTGTTTTTCTAGGCGGTTGAGATCATCACGGCTGATGTCTTTAGACTTTTCGGCGGCTTCGGCTTTGCGCAAGGTTTCGTGACGGGCGTTGCGGAAGGCAATCAGGGAATCTTCCACCTTTTGGTGCAGGATTTTGACCATTTGCTGGCGAGTTTCTTCGGTTAGCGGCGGAATTTGGATGCGAACCACCCGGCCGTCATCGGCCGGATTTAACCCCAAGGATTGATTGTCGCGGATAGAATCAGATATGGCTTTTAGATTACTAGGGTCAAAAGGTGTTAGCTGCAACAGAGTTGCTTCCGGTGCGCTAATACTGGCTACGGCTTTTAGCGGCATGACCTGACCGTAAACTTCGACGCTTAAGCCGTCCAGCATACCGGGGTGGGCCCGGCCGGTGCGGATTTTGCCGACTTCTTGCTTAAAATGCTCAGTGGCAGCCGCCAGCTTGGTTTTTACTTCATCGAGTAGTTGGTTTGGACTCATCTAGGCTTAATTATATAACAGTTTGTCTTCCTTGAAAAATACCGCTTACGGTGTTATAATGTTTAACTCAACTGACGGGAAACCTACACCTGTTCACCATGGTGCGGACCGGTCGGTTCGCACCTCACTCAACCTGGAGGAAACGATTAACATGATTGTTCTCGGGGTCATTCTGTGTTCGCTCCTCATGGCGGCCGGGGTCGCGACGCCTTTCGCGTTCGACCGTCATCCAGCCGATTTGATTCCAGGCGCGGTACTCGTGCTGACCGGCATCATCATCGGCTGCGTCATCAAGGGCGTCCATGAGTTCCTGCTCATCTGCCTGGGCTACATAGGCCTCGTCGCAGCCGTGTTCGTGACCCGGCTAGCCCTTTGGGGCCATCGGAGTCATTGCTCGGTACAGAGCCCAGAAAGCCACTGAACCTGAAAGGAACAAGATGCTGTTTGATGGGCCGACCGAACTCTGGCCTGGGATTATCGTCCTTATGGCGATTCTCCTGGTCGCTTCAGCCATCAACTGGCTGAAAGAGATGTTGTCCAAAGGTCCTCCAGATAAAAGGGGTTGAGAAAAGTCGGACCTAAATCCGATAAGTACTCCCCCTATAGCGGCACGAGCCCGCAGCCTTATCAGGCGCGGCCAAGTGCCGCATTTTTTTATTAAATTCTAGTTAACTTCACCGAGGGCTAGTCTGGAAAAGCGGCGGACGACGATGTTTTCGCCCAGTTTGGCATTAGCTTGCTTAACCACTTCGCCAACGGTTTTACCGGGTTCTTTAACGAATGGTTGGTCGAGCAACTCCTTTTCGTTTTCCGGGTCGCTAGCGGCAATGTGCAAGGTTAAATCTTTGACCAATTCTTTGAATTCATCGGTTTTGGCGACAAAGTCGGTCTCGCAGTTTACTTCTACCAGTACGCCGATACGGCCGTCGTGCACGTAGCTGCCAATCAGTCCGGCTCGGGCTTCGCGCTCGCCGCGCTTTTCGGCTTTGGTTAGGCCCTTTTTGCGCATTTCGGATAAGGCCTTGTCAAAATCGCCACCTGCTTCTTGCAAAGCCTTTTTGGCATCGGTTATACCTACGCCGGTTAGACTGCGCAGGCGCTTAATTTCATCGATTGATATTTTGGCCATTACTTTTCTCCTGTCTTAGCTTGAGGTTTGGCTTCCGGTTTTTCTTCGGCTTTGGCTTCGGCCTTCTCCGGCGTAGCTTCGGCAACTTTGTCTTCGGTCTTAGGCGCCGGTTTGGCAACTTGCTCGGATTTATCGGCCGGTTTTTTAACTTTCTTCTGGCCGGCTTCAATTGCCGCCTGCACGTAATCTAAAATCAGCGTGATGGCCTTGGTGGCATCATCGTTGGCCGGAATAGGATAGCTGATTAAAGACGGGTCGGCGTTGGTATCAACTATTGCCACCACTGGTACGCCCAGTTTGCGGGCTTCTTTAACAGCGATATCGTCGTTGAGTACGTCTACCACAAACACCGCGCCCAATTTACCGGTCATGTCTTTGATGCCGCCGTACATGTGGTTCATGGCATCGATTTCTTCCTGCAGGCGCTGGACTTCCAGCTTAGAGTATCGGTTGGTCAGCTCGCCGCTAATCATGCGGCTTTCTAGGTCTTTTAGATGTTTAATGCGGCCGCCAATGGTAGCGGTGTTGGTTAGCATGCCGCCCAGCCAGCGCTCCGTAACGTACGGCATATTGGTGGCCAGGGCCACTTCTTTAACTTTGTCTTTGGCTTGGCGCTTGGTGCTGACTAGCAGAATCTGCTTGCCGGCGGCCGCCGTATCGCTCATAAAAGCCAGGGCTTTATCCAAAGCCTCGACAGTTTTAGTTAAATCTATGATGTGATTGCCCTCGCGCTTACTGTGAATGTAGGGGGCCATTCGGGGATGCCAGCGGCTACTTTGGTGCCCGAAATGGGCGCCGGCCTCTAGCAATTTCTTAATATCTACCGTGGTGGTAGCCATAAACAATCCTTTCTCTTCGTAAAGCTGTTGCCCGATTAGTCCTGCAAGGAGTTAAACGGGAGGATTTATCAGCCGTACTGCTTAATGTTGACCTGATTATTCTATCTCTGTTCGCTGATAAATGCAACCTCTTTGGGAACTATTGCCCGCTTATAGCTATTATGTTAAAATATAAGTATCTTTTAGGCTCAACGGAAGCGCTTTTTAAGCGGTGAGCTTGATAAGCGCACCCCACAACAACCCGGAGGTAACATGGAACTTTCGACTAGGGCCAAGCAATCACTGGCTAGGGCCGTGTCGCTCCAGAGCGATTCAGCCCGAAGAACAGCCATCAGCACCACGCTTTCCCGCTTGGGAAATGTCGGCCCGGACGACCACTATCCGACCGGCTTTTCTCTGGCCGTTGACCAGCTGATGAACGTTCCGCCAGATCAACTCGAGGACGAAGTCATCAGGGCTGCCGAGCGGCTTTTCCCGCCCCACGACTAATAAGAGGAGACTGATGGATAAATATCAGTTCAGTTGCCATCTGTCATTCGCTCCGGAACTCTTCGCTAACGAACGAGGGGTCCGAGTCATCGAGAAAGCCGTCAAGCAGTTCCTCGACACCGAAGTCAAGTTGCTGTTCGACCGTCACTACTCAGACGGGAGAATGACGATTACCGTCGCTGGCAACAACTTCGACGAGGGCAGGCTCCTCAAGGTCTACATCGGCCTACCGCCGAACGACGAACTGGGCGAGCAGACCAAACGGTTGACCTCTCGCCTGCTCGAGGATCTGCCGTTTGTGTCACCCTTGCTCAAAGATCACCTGGACGTCGAAATTGGCCCATATCGCGAGAGCGTTGCGGCCACCTAACCGCGGGCCCCGAACACGTCAGGACAGCAAAGTCACTTCCGGGCTTTGCTGTCCGCAGCGCCAAGCGCGGCCACCCGGCCGGCGCTAGCGCTAAACTCTCTCTCCGTAAACTTAATAAGCGGACTGATGAGCCGGTGGAATTCCGGCGAAAGAGATTAAAATGTCAGAGCAAAATATAGATATATTGGGTCTCGCAGCAACCAGCATTCACAATTTTGAAGCCGGTAGTGTTGAGGAGATACCTTCAGATTATCCGAACGAACAACCGGTACGGTTCGAGCCATACTTAGTTCCTGACGGCGTATTTTACGCTATGGAAAAAGCCGGAATCGACCCACTCGAACACCCCGAAACAATGGCTACATTGATTGAAATAGCGCGAATCTCAATCAAGCACTGCCAACGCCGTGAAAAAGGGCGGCGGCAATTTGCCGACTACCTCAATAAGAAGTTATACCTAGCGGTTGACCCACAGGGGTAAATCAGATAGAATAGTCAGGTCATGAAACAAGGTGTTCACCCAGATAATTACCGCCCGGTTGTCTTTCAGGATTTGAACGACAACTCTACTATTATTACCCGCTCGACGGTTGCCACCGAAGAGAAAATTACCCTTGATGGCACCGAATACCCACTGGTTAAAGTCCACATTTCCAGCTCTTCCCACCCCTTCTTCACCGGCGAAGAGCGGATTGTTGACGTAGAAGGCCGGGTCGATAAATTCAAAGCCCGCCAGGCAGCCGCCGCTAAAGCCAAAGAAGCCAGAGCCGCCGCTAAACCCAAAACCGTTAAGAAAATGCGTGTCGACGAGACCCAGAAACTCGGCGCCAAGACCGCTCCTAAAACCAGCCAAGAGTAGCTAGAAAATTACTTAAGACTTCCCGGCCGCATTTAGGCTTATAGGGAAGTTTTTTAATGGTTATTGATAAACTAAAGGCAAGCTATGGACACACCACAAGAGCAGAAATTACGCCAAGAATACATCGGCCTGCGGCAGCAGCTGCAAGACCCCTCTATTTATTCGTCCAAAGATTACCCCAAGCTGGCCAAGCGCGAAGCCGAATTATCCAAAATTATCCAGTTGTTTGATGAGAAAAATAACCTAAACAGCAAACTGGCCGAAGCCCGGGCTATGACTAGCATCAATGATGCCGAGCTGGCCGAGTTAGCCAAAACCGAGGTTAGTGAGCTGGAGCAGCAGCTGGCTGATAACCAAGAAAGTCTAGGCGAGGCTCTGATTCCCAAAGACCCCAACGAGGAGCGCGACGCGATTATTGAAATTCGGGCGGCCGCCGGCGGCGACGAGGCCAGCTTATTTGCCGGCGAGCTTTATAGAATGTACAGCCGCTGGTGCGAGACCCATGGTTATAAAATCGAGCTAATCAGCGAAAGCCCTAGCGAAGCCGGCGGCTTTAAAGAAATCATCTTTATGGTCCGCGGCGAAAGTGCCTACAAAATGCTGAAGTTCGAGGCCGGCGTCCACCGCGTGCAGCGCATCCCGACCACCGAAAGTCAGGGTCGGATTCATACCAGCACCGTAACCGTTGCGGTTTTACCAGAGGCCGAAGAAACAGATGTGGAGATTAAGCCAGAAGATCTGCGGATTGATGTGTTCAGAGCCAGCGGCCATGGCGGCCAATCGGTTAACACCACCGACTCTGCGGTGCGTATTACCCACCTGCCCTCCGGCATAGTAGTCAGCCAGCAAGATGAAAAAAGCCAGATTAAAAACCGCGATAAAGCCATGGGCGTACTTAGATCTCGCTTGTTGGCCCAAAAATTAGAAGACGAACAAAAACAGCTGGGCGACGCCCGGCGCTCGCTAATCGGCAGCGGCGACCGCAGCGAGAAAATCCGGACTTATAACTACCCGCAAGACCGCATCACCGACCACCGCATTAACTACAGCCGCTCCAACCTGCCCGGCGCGCTGGACGGCAACATTGATGATTTAATCGAACAGCTCCAAGCCAAAGAACTGGAGTTATTAAAATCCGGCCAATGAGAAATTATCTGATAGAAGGTATAAGCGGCAGCGGTAAAAGCACTGTAGGCGACGAGCTTTTGCGTCGGGGCTACAAAGTAGTCGAAGCCGACTGGGAACCAGGCTTAAGTCAGTGGGTAGAAAAAGAAACGGGTCACCCCGCCAAGCACGAGCCACCCTTTTCGGAGGAGTGGCTGGCAAAACACATTTGGGTATGGAACGAAGAAAAGCTAAACCAGATGCTCGATGAAGAACAAGATGGCATACAGTTTTTAGTCGGTGGCGCAGACAATATGGAAAAATTCTTTAGCAAATTCACGAAAAGATTCTTTCTGTATGTTGACAATGAGCTCATGAAGCGTCGCCTTCAGAACAGAGAGCCCGAAAGATGGCCAGACGAATCAGCAGAGCTCAGACGAATGACCGAGTGGAACAACGGGCTTTTATCAAACCCTCCCAAAAATGTCATTCTAATTGAAGGTTCACAGCCTGTTAATAAAATAGCCGACATAATACTTGGGGAAGTAAATGAGTAAGAAATACTTGATAACCGGCGTGGCCGGCACCGGCAAAAGTACCATCACCAAAGAACTACGCCAGCGTGGCTATGCCGCCTACGATACCGAGGAAGGTTTTAGTTATTACGTCGATAAGCAAACCGGCGAGAAAGCGGTTTATCCGGCTACACTGACTCAGGAATGGTACGACACCCACGAGCGGGTGTTTGACGAGAATGTTTTGATGAATTTACTCAAAAAGCACCAAAACGAGACTTTGTTTATCTGCTCTATCACGGCTAACCAGGCCAAGTTTTATCCGCAGTTTGATAAAATTTTTCTGCTAACCGCGCCGGACGATGTTTTGACCCACCGGCTGGGCACCCGGACCAATAATTATTTTGGCCGGCACCAGCTGGAGCTAGCTCGGGTGATTGGCCGGCACCAGCAATTCGATGACGAGCTGCTGGCCCTGGGCGCCCAGCCGATTGATTCCACCCGGTCGATAACAGCCGTGGCTGGCGAAATATTGTCGTTTATAAAATGAGGTTAGACCGGTTTTTAAAGCAATCCGAGGCCAAATTAGATACCGCCGGCATCAGCTCGGCCCGATTAGACGTTTTAATTTTGTTAGAAGATGTTCTGCACAAAGACCGCTCGTGGGTGCTGGCCCATCCGGAGTTTGAGATGTCCTCGGCTATCGCTAAGAGGATTGATAGAAAGCTGGAGCGCCGGGCGCGGCATACGCCGCTGGCCTACATTCGCGGCCACAGCGAATTTTATGGCCGCAGTTTTAAAGTAAACCGCCACGTGCTGGAGCCGCGCCCGGAATCCGAAACCATGATAGAACTGCTAAAAAGTCTGGATTTGCCCAAAAGCCCGGCCATCGCCGACATCGGCACCGGCAACGGCGCCATCGGTATTACCGCCGCCCTGGAAATAACCGGCAGCCGGGTGGATTTATATGATATTTCGGCCGGCTGCATATCCGTAGCCAAGCACAACACCCATTGGCACGAGCTACACCTGCACGTGCGCAAAATGAACCTATTATCCCGGCCGCTCAAAGCCTACGATGTCATTTTGGCTAACCTGCCATATGTACCAGACACCTGGCAGATAAACCAAGCCGCATTGGCCGAACCCAAAATCGCCATCTTTGGCGGCGTCGACGGCTTGGATATTTACCGCAAATTATTCACTCAGCTCCAACGCTTTACATGGCAACCCAAGTTTGTCCTAACCGAGGCTTTGCCACCGCAGCATTTACAATTATCCAAACTGGCGGCCGAGCACGGCTTCAATCTCCATCAATCCGAAGATTTTATTCAGATTTTTACTCCTGTTAAAAATACTTAACAAGTTAAGTATTTTAGTTTGCCGGAGCGTTGCCCAAGCTCACTTTAACCGTAATTGTTTTGCTGTTTCGGACTACCGTCAGGTTAACTTGCTGGCCCACCTTAAACTTACTCAGCGCGCTAGCTAGGCTGGTTTTATCATCAATGCTGACGCCATTTACTTTGGTAATCACATCTTTGTCTTTAAGCCCCGCCCTATCGGCCGGGCTGCCGGCCACCACTGCCGGCTCGGTATCACCGGATGTGACATAGGCGCCGCGGTTAACCTTGAGGTTAAACTCTTTAGCTAAATCATTGGTTAGCGAAACATAACGCACGCCCAGATACGGCTGCTGCAGCTGGCCATTATCCAAAATTCCAGAAATTAAGCCGCGCAAGTCGTTGATTGGCTGCGCAAAGCCGATGTTTTGGGCGCCGCTGGCCACCGCCGTGTTGATTCCGATAACCTCACCATTAATATTAACCAATGGGCCGCCGGAGTTGCCGGCGTTAATGGCGGCGTCGGTTTGGAATAAGTCGGTTAGGGTTTCGCTGGCCTGCAAGCCGGTTTCGTCGCCGGCGGTTACGTCGCGGCCGTAGCCAGAAATTATCCCGCTGGTAACAGTATTTTGGAACTGGCCCAGGGCGTTACCGATGGCAATTACCCTATCGCCTACCTGCACGCTAGACGAATCGCCCAAAGTTGCCGGCGTTAGAGTTTTGCCCTTTAAGTCGCCAATCTTTAAGAAAGCGATGTCCTGCGAGCTGGAATCACTGGTGCGGCCCAGAACCTGCACATTGTCGTAACGCGTACCGTCCGCCAAAATCACACTGACGGAGGTGGTACCGGCCGGCACCACGTGCCGGTTAGTAGCAATAATGCCGCTGGCCGAAATTATAAAGCCGGTACCGGCGCTTTGAGTGGTTTGCGGTTGGGCAAAGCCAAATAAATCGGTGGCCGTATCTTGCCCGGTGACATCAATCGATACCACACTTTGGCCGACATTTTTAGCGATAGATTCAATTAGCTGGCTTTCGTTAGAGATATATTGCTGTTTGGCGGCCGTGCTGGTGCCAACCACGCCGGCGCCGTGGTTGTAAGTCCGCGCGCCTAGCCAGCCGCCGCCAAAACCGGCGGCTACACAGATTAGAATTATCAATAAAAGCCCGATGAGCCGGCGCGGCGGCCGCTGTAAGCGAGCCCGGGCGCTGTCTTTAAGCCTCCCCAGGTCCATTGCCGGCTGCGGTTTGGTGGAATAGGTCGATGGCCGAATTTTTATGGCCTTCGGAGTTTTGTTTGATTCGTCCATAGAACAATTTTAGCCAAAAGTTACTGAAAACAACCTGAAAATTTTAACAATACAGCCTAGAAACCAGCCTCTGGATGCAGTCCAAGGAAGAAACAAGGAACGGATCGAAATGTATTTAACATACTTTGAGGGAGTACCGCAGTTTCTGACAAAGTAATGCGCCGGAGGCTGGTTTCTAGAGTGTCGCACCCGTCCAATTCGAGAACACAACGATTATAAGCAAAATCGCAATCATAATCCCCAGCATTTGCCGCTGTAGGGTCTGGTTGAGCCGATCGGTGGCATCTATGTAGTACAGCGCCGCCAAGCCGTAGCCGATGGTGGTTAATATGACTATTATCTGGGCGATGCTACCGTAAAATAGCAGCCAGTGGCTGAGCACAAAGGCCAAGCTGGCGGCAAAATAACCCCATAAATGGGCTAGCAATGCGCTGTGGCTTTCCTCGAAACTAGTTAAATAGTGGCGGGCGGCCAGATAAGCCACCAACCAGGTGCCGGCCACCAGGCCGACAATCGAGCTATCGCCAAATTTTATATATAAGACCGACAATCCGAGCAACTGGCCAATCATGGCCTGCGCCGAAACACTCAGCACATCGTAGCGCGGCTTCAGCCACAGCAGCCAAGCGCCATATAATGCCGCCCAAAGCAGCTGCCACCAGACCACAACCGTCGAAGCCATAAAGATAATCAGCGAAATCGCCACCATCATATCCACGCCGTTTTGGATGATATTGGCTATCCAATAACGCGGCCTGACGGCAAACATTCGCCACTTGCTAAGCAATACCAGGGCGATGGCCAGCCCTACAAAATCAATCCGAACCAGAATATAGGCCAATATCGGCAAAAGCACATTAAGCGCCAGGTATAGCAGGTGTGAGAAACCTTTAGTCGGCTTAATCCTGGCTGGTAGTCGGCGCATCTTCACCTAGAATTATAACAAATTTGGTGCCTACCGGAGGAGTGATCCCAGCGTCTGATGGCAGTTTATTAACAGCTGTTACGCCAAAGCGGTGCTGTAAGTAGTTGCGGGTGTATTTATCGGCGCCTTTGCTCAAATCGACAATCGTGGTGGTGGCCGGATTGGTGGCTGTAGCGGTGCTATCAGTTTTGGTGACATTGTAGCCGAACTCTTTGAGAGTAGCCGAGGTTGAGGTGGCCAAGCCGGCAGTGTCGGTGGCATTATATACCGCTACCGAAGCGTTTTCGCGGGTTAGCAAACCATCTCTTAGGGTGGTGTGCAGGAATTTATGGATATCGCTGTAATCAAACAGGCCGGCCCGTGGTTCGACTATCGACAGCCCGTTCATGTTACCGGTAGTCAGTATGTTATTGGGCGGCGTGACCATATCCAACGATTGAATGGCGCTAGCCGGAATAGTCGACACCTGGTGGTACAAACATTTAATGTCGGTACTGGAAAAATCGGTGTAAACGTTTTGGCCTAGGCTGTCCAACAAGCTGGAAATCCGCAGCGGGTTAGAGAAAGTTCCGGCCGAAAAGGCTTTTTGCTTGATGGCCGAGATAACCAGCCGCTGGCGTTCGCCGCGAGCAAAGTCCGAGCTGGTCTCGCGCGAGCGGACATATAGCAACGCCTGGTCGCCATTGAAGGTTTGGATACCTTTGTTAGCAATCACCGGATTATTGTGGTTTTCCCAGGCGATGGTCGGATCATAAAGGGTTTCCGGCACGTTAACCGTTACGCCGCCCAGGGCATCGACCATCTGTTTGAAGGCCGAGAAGTCCAATAGAACGTGATATTGGATAGTAATTCCGTCTAATACCGGTTGCAGAGTTTTATCCAGCTCATTGATACCGTCTTGTTCTTGGCCGGCCTGATTCTTCGACGTCGAATTATTAACAGCGTCAGCGTAAGCGGCGTTGATTTTCTGGTAGCCGTCGCCGGGAATTTTAACCCACAAGTCGCGTGGAATAGAAATTAGCGACACCTTGTCGGTTATTGGATCAACGCTGGCCAGCATAATCGTATCTGTTAAATTGGCGCCGTCGTGCCCCGGCCCGCCAATACCCAGCAACAAGATGTTGATACGGCTGTCGCCTTCATGGCTGACTTGGCTGACATCGACGTTATCACTACAAACCGTGACCGATTTGCCGCCGCCGGCCAAGACTTTTTTTTGGGTGTGATAGATTTTGTAGCCAAAGTAGGCGCCGCCGGCCAAAATCAGAATCATAAATGCCAAAACCGTGCGCTTAATGCCCTTTTTAAGTTTGGAGTGGCGCTGCCAGAACTTTTGTTTGCGCTTTTTAGTTTCAATGTGGTCCAGCACAATCGGCTCGTCTAACAGATGGGCTTCGTGGGCTTCTACCGGGTCGGAACCGCGGGCGGTCTGCTGGGCCGGATAAAAACCGTCTATCTGGCCGCTGAAATTGCCCAGGGTGGACGTCGGCTGAGCTTTGTTGGGCTGGTAAGAACGAGTAACCGGCACGCCTAAACTGCGGCCGCTGGGTACCATTCCGTCTATACTTGGGGGCGCGTTAGGTCCCCGCTTAGGCCGTCTGTGTTTTTCCATTAGATAGAACCAGTATAACAAATTAGTCCGGTTGAACGTTAAAGGCTTATGGATAAACTGAGCCTACCTATATAATAGAAAATTGACCATGGATATAATCCCACCCCGAAGCTCAGGTGCAGCCCATCCGGAAACTCCGGTGCCTCCGCATACCCCGACCCCAACCCAGCGTCCAACCTCCGGGCCGTCCGGCCACCGCTTCTCCGGTAATAAACCGGCCTGGCGCTCGGTGTTATCCACCGTACTGCTATTCGCCTCGGCTTTTGCTATCGCTATCCTGCTTAACACTTTTGTTATCCAGAGCTACCAAGTAGACGGCGAAAGCATGCAGAACACCTTACAAAACGACGACCGGTTGATCGTTAATAAGATACCGCGGACGATTTCACGCATTACCGGCCACCAGTACGTGCCCAAGCGCGGCGATATTATTATCTTTAACGAAGCCGGTTTACCGGGGTTTGTCGGCCAAAAACAGCTAATTAAACGGGTAATCGGCCTGCCTGGCGAGCACGTAGTGGTAAATAACGGCCGGATTACGGTTTATAACGCCCAGCATCCGGATGGGTTCGACCCTGACGATGCCGGGACTTATAGAACATCATCGCCGGTAACCGTTGGCAATGTGGATGTGCAGTTACAGTCGGATGAAATATTCGTCTGCGGCGACAACCGGCCCAATTCCGAAGATTCTCGATATTTCGGGCCAATTAAGACAAATCAAATTGTCGCCAAGCTAGTACTCAGGATAATGCCGCTTAACCAGGTCCAGAAATACTAGATTAAATTGAACACTTTCCTTACTCGGTGTATATATACTGATTAGTTGAGTTTTTCGGCGATTTGCTGCAGGTGTTCGTCGGAATTGAAACGAATAATTAATTGGCCGCCACGGGCGGTGTGCTTAATTTGGACTTTGGCACCCAAATTCTTGCCTACCCGGCGGGTTAGGTCGGTCTCAACAGCTGTCCGGCTAGTGGCGGCGGCGGCAGTGGCACCCTCTTTAGCGGCGGTGGCGAACTGTTCAGCCTGACGAACAGTCCAGTTGTTGTCTTGAATACTACGTAGTAATTCGACTTGTTTGTCAGACATCCCCTTAAGTGACAGTATTGCCCGAGCGTGGCCTTCGGTGATTTTACCCTGACGCAGAGCCTCCCGCGCATCGTCCGGTAACTGTAGTAGTCGGCTCAAATTGCTTATGGTTGATGGAGCTTTGCCGAGTTTCTTAGCAATCTCGTCCAAGCCTAAATTGAATTGCTGTTGTAATTTATAAACACTCAAAGCTTGTTCCAGTGGTGATAGGTCTACCCGCTGAATATTCTCGATCAGGGACAGTTCTATCTGCTCTAATTCCTTGAGTGAGCGGATAATGGCCGGCACGTGGGTCAGCTTGGCTATGCCAGCGGCCCGCCAGCGACGCTCGCCGGCGATGATTTGATAGCTATTATTGCCCGCGGCGCGCATTACGATGATGGGTTGGACTATGCCGTGCTGTCTAATAGAGTCGGCAAGTTCGCTCAGGGCGTCCTGGTTGAACTCGCGGCGCGGCTGATCGGGATTTGGCGCTATCTCGCTTATGAGTATTTTTTGTACCCGCTCGTTATCTTCCTGCAGGATAGACCGGTCTAAATCCTCGGAGATTAGTGCCCCGAGACCCCGCCCTAAGGTTGGTTTTTGTGCTGACATGCTTTTATTATACTTTATCCGAGGGTGCGTTTTTCTACTTCTTTGGCTAAACTCTTGTAAGCTCTAGCGCCTTTGCTCCACTTATCGTGTTCAATAATCGTCCGGCCAAAACTAGGGGCTTCGGCCAGCCGCACGTTGCGCGGCACTACGGTATCGAATAATTTGGCGCCAAAATAGCTGTCTAACTCCTTTTTAACCTGTTCGGATAAGGAGTTGCGGCTGTCATAAAGCGTGATTAGCACGCCTAGGATGTCCAGCCCGGGGTTGAGGTTGGCCCGCACCTGCTGGATTACGTTAAGCAGTTGGCTCAAACCTTCCAGGGCGTAGTACTCGGCCTGCACCGGGATTAGCACGCTGTTGGCCGCACTTAAGGCATTGATGGTCAGCAGCCCCAAACTTGGCGGACAGTCTATAAATATATAATCATAGTCCAAGCCGGCTAAGGCTTCGCGCAATTTCAGCTCGCGGCGCTCGATATTTACTAGCTCAACCTCAGCGCCGGCCAAATCGGCGTTGGACGGCAAAACAAATAGTTTGGAGTTTATTTTTTGGGTGGTTTGGTTAGCTTCGGCCCGCGAAAACAGTACGTCGTACAATGTTGAGCCCAGCGCCTGTTTATCCAAGCCCAAGCCGCTGGTGGAATTGCCTTGCGGGTCTAGGTCGGCAATCAAAACCGAATGGCCGGCTTTGGCCAAGTAAGCCGCCAGGTTAATCGCCGTGGTGGTTTTGCCGACGCCGCCCTTTTGATTTAATACCGCGATGATGTTTTTAGCCATTGGTTTTTGGTGTTTCCTCTATTGCTTTAAGATTATCATAGTCTTTGATGCATTTCACACGCCAGACCAGCTGACCGGTGTGAAATGTGCGAACTACTTGCTTATGCTTGCCGTTTTGCGGTACATTAACACCTATGGACGATTTTAGACGCCGCTACGACGAGCCAGCCCGCCGCGACTACGGTATGCCACCCCAACGGCCGCCCCAGCCGGAGCCTCCGGCTCACCAGCCGGCGCCGCCGCACCACCATCAACCGGAGCATCACCCCCAGCACCCGCCGCACCACCCTGTCCCTCAGCCGGCGCCAGTACCCAGAATTGATGATTTTCAAGCCCAGGCTATCCAACACCACCGGCCGGTCCACCATCAAGCGCCGCCGCCGCCCAAAGACCCAATTTTCAGCCGTCTGCTGACCCCCAAAATCATCAAAATTACCGCTGGCGTCGCTGTTATATTAGTAGCGGTATTCTTTTTTATGTCTCACAAACCAGCTAAAACCCCGGCGGTTTTGCCGGCCGACTTAGCCAAGCAGGCCAGTTTTAGCGTTTATTACCCGGCCAGTCTGCCGGATGGCTTTAGCTACGATAAATCCATCAGCACTTTCGCCAACAACCAGGCATATTATCTGTTAAATAAGGGCACTGAGCACATTGTGGTGCGCGAGCAAGCCTGGTCGTCCGATAAGCTGGACACCAGCTCAATTACCAGCCCGGTAGACCTTCAAACCCCTATCGGCAAAGCCGCCATTGGCACCAACACCGGCCAAACTGCCGCCGTGGTACTAGCCAAGACCACGCTAATTAACTTAACTAGCAACGGTTCGGTATCGACAGACGAAATGACCACCCTAATTAACGGCCTAAAAGATATCAGCTCGCACTAGGTTTACTGGAGGGTTTCGATATAACTTTTCCAGTCGCTGTCCGGGTGCTGGAAATTGCTGTTGATGACAATTAGTAGCTTGTTCATAGAGAAAACGATGGTCTGCTGGCCGGATTTGGCATCGGTCAACATATAAGCCACGACTTTGGTGGTGATTATTTGGTCTGTGGCGTTGATTGAGGTGGCGATTTTATCCACGGCGTCTTGGCCGGAGCTATATTGACTGGGTATGACTTGTTCGGTGACGCTAAATACCTTGCCGTCCAGCACGTCTATATAAGTATAGGTGCCGGTCGAACTGTCGTAGCTGGTTTTGGCAAAGGCATAGTTGCCCAAATCGGGGTTATTGGCTGGTGCCACCGGTGTAAACGAGGCTTTGTTGCTAGTACTGCCATTGTTGGTGGAGCCAGTGCTTAGAGTCGGTTGGTTGACCGAGGTTGCCGAGTTCGAGGTTAGCGGGCTAGCGGCGGTTTGACTGTTTATTTGGCTAGCGCCTAAAACCTGGTTGGGGCTATTGCCGCCAGCGGCTGGGACCGTAGACGAAGGCTTAAAAATAAAACTATGGGCGCCCAAACCGGCCAGCATCATCACCACCGCCAAAATCGCCAGCTGGCCGGCCGGATGGCGTGGAATTGTCCTTAACTTCTGGAGTAAGTCGGCTTTTTTAAGCGGCGGCAGTTTAACTTTGGGCACGTGCACATTAATGGTGATGTTGGTGGCGCCCGGTTCGTCCGGCGGTAAATCGTCTAGTGATGATTTAAACATCGGGCTATCGTCTGGCGGTGGAATATAGGGAGCTCTTAGCCGGGATTCAACATCCGACGGCGGCGGATCATCGCTCAGCCACCAATCCAGCTGTTTACTGTAGTCGCTTTGGGGGTTTTTAGCTTTTTTACGTCTCATAGTTTACCCCTAATCAGGCCGGACGCCGGGGCGGCGCTATGGGTAATGTGCCACAAATTATGGTAGCCAATTATAAAAAATATCAGGGCGAATATGGCTATTAGGCTCCAGCGGATAACTGCCCGGCTGGGCGGCTCGCCCACGCCCGGTGGGCGGCGGAAAGTCGGCAAGCTAATGTGCATTGATAAAGTCGAAGTTTCATCAGATTTAACAGATGGCTCGAGCGGCACCGCAATCTTACTGGCCGTCGGGCGCGTATGCTTGGCCGGCTTCAGCCCATCCAAACTATGCGCCTTGGCGGCCATCGGCCGGGGGCGCAGTAATTGGGTGTAGTCTGTTCTGTCTTTGAACCTGTTTGTATTGTCGGGCACAACTATATTATAGCCATAAAAACGCCAAACTGGCTATGCTTAGAGTACTAGCCTGGCTTTATGAAAAGTATTGAGTTAAATAGCAGCTTCCAGTTATCTTCACTGATATCCCCGTTACTTTTAGCAAACAGCAGGGTGCCTTTGGCGTTCATAACCGCCGCTTCATTTTTTACCTCTTTGGGTCGGGTCAGGTCTACCCTGCCGTTAATGCTATCAAAGGTGGCGTAGCCATTTAATGATTCTATAAATTTAGGATAAAAATTGGGGTCATCGGCAAAACTATCGGGTGAGCTTTGCTCGGCAAAAGTAATCTGCCGGCCGCTAAAATTTACTATGTACGAAATCTGTTTTAACTGCGAGTTGTACTTGATGGTGGTTTTTTGAATTGAGGTCTGAGCGTTCTCTTGCGGGTAGAAAATGACAAAATTAACCTGTTTTTGAATGTTTTGCGGTATAGCTGGTGGATTCTTAGCAAACAGGAATAACGCAATGGCCGCGGCTACTAGGCATAGGGCTGTGATGGGAATAATAAGCTTCTTACTCATGATTTTAGTGAATGTAAAGGGTGGTAAACTCTGATCCTTGACAGTCCGTTAAGGCAAGCGTCGTGTTAGTACTGCACGATGTGGCATTAGCGCGTTGCGGCACCCCTATATTACTATTGTCAGTTGCTAGAGTAGTACCACTGTTGACATAGCCTGCTGTAGTGGATGGTATAAGAGTATGAGTGTTGTCAGTAGCGGATGTAGCTATAGTCGTACCGCTAACCGCTTTAACCCACTGCGGTCCAGCGGTGGCAATTATAATATTTGGCGCATTGGCGGATGACGCACCGGTTCCGGCCACTATTACACCAAGTATATTGGTTGCGGTGGCACTAGATACCGCAGATACGATTCCGGCTGTGGTACTTTGCTGGACAATACCGCCCAAAATTTGCGTAGCTGAGGTTATAGTTGCATAGGTCTTAGTCGTCGTCGTAAAGGTACGAACATCATAAATGAAAGCCAGCGTATTGGCGGTGCCGTTGCCCTTAAGTGTAGCCAAACAAAGCAGCGGCTGGCCCAGTGTTGTGGCATTGGTCGTAGTCAAGTTACCGAGCGTCTGAGGGCCGTCGGTAGTGGTTGAACCACTCATTTGGGTTGGTACACCACTACTGTTGAGACAGATGTTTTCCCAAAGGTTTGTCGTAGTGATGTTGGCTACTGCTTGAGTGGCAATGGCTGCTACAGCCACTTTACGACCGCCTGAATAGGCATTACAGGCTGCAACACCAAAGTGAGTAGCGTCTACCCAATAGACTTTACAGGGGCTGTTAGCATTGCCGTTAGCACCAACTAAGTCGCCCGGGGTTGGCCCGGAGTTTGGCACCACTCCAAAGAGTTGCAGAGCCAGATCTTCGGTGGAAGCCAAGTCTTGCCAGGCGCCGTTAATACACGAGCGGACTTCGTTACTGTTGGTGTTGTAGTACATAGCACCCTGGTTGGTGGTGGTGCCGCAAGTCGCGGTATCGGCGAGCGTTGAGAAACTGTCCAGTTGGAGTAAGACTTGGGTGGTATCAGCCGTGCTGTTGCCGATGCCTACAGTCGGAGATGCGGTGCCAGTTATTGTAAGCGCCTTAGTCAGCACGGTATACGCCCCAGGACATTCTATGTGAGTGTTGGTCGTAGTAATTGACGTAGAGCTTGAAAATGTGGCAATTGTATCTATTGTCCCGTCTGGAAGAACTATCTGATCACCAACCATCTGCGAGGTAAAGGTGGTGCCGGTACCTGTAACTGTGCTCCCGGCGGTAAAGTTAGTGGTGCCATTGCCATTTGCAGCGTTACTGCAGGCCGGAGATGTGGTGATGCCCGTGCCGCTACCTTCCGTGACATAGTTTCCGGCCGCAAAACCCGCTCCGCTGGTGGCGACCGTTTTATGCGATTCCGTACCATCAACTTCTAGCGTAGAGTCTGGCGCAATCGAGCCGATACCTAGCTTTTGAGCACCGGCAGTAGTATCCATATAAAGGTTGTTGGCCAGTGGTGAAATAGCATCCACGCCGTATTTGGAGGGGTCGGAACCAAGTTTGGTAACCAGTAAACCTTTTATGTAGTGTTCGTTGTTGCTGCCGCCGGTGCGCGAGCCAAAGCCAAAGCCTAGGTTGGAAAGATCGCGCCCGAAAGTATCGGTGTAGGTCAAAACAACTTGGCCGTCCCAAGACACGGTAATTATATTGTAGCGAAGCTGGATATCAACATCGTGGAAGTTATTGTCGCCAATATTCCATAGCCTTGATGAAACTAGTGGTTTAAGACCAGAGCCGCTGGTACCGCCTCCGTTATCACACTGGTTCCCGTCTGCGTAATTACCCCAAACAATGCCTACGCAGTGATGCCACTCGCTAAAGTAAATAAGGTATCCCGATGGCAAAGTAGTAGTACAAGGGGAAGTAACGGCGCTAGTACAGCCGAATTCGCTAGTTGGAACGCCACCGTTGACGTTGGCATAACTATAGAACCAGGTGCTATCGGCGCCGTTGCCGCCGCCGGCTTTGAACTGGAACTGGGTCTCTTCAAACGACACCTGCGAGAAGTTCCAGTTAATTGAACCTGACTGGCTACCACAAGCCGCGGTCAGTTCCTCGCCCTGGCCAGCAACAAAGGTTGGGGCCCAGCTACCGGTGCCGCAGGCAGCGGAGCTGGTGCCGGTACCGGCGCCTGAGATGGAAGAAACTGCTGGATATACTTGACTACCCGTAGGAGCGTTTAGTCCATCCCAGTATGCTAGGGCCGGTGAAATCAACGAGACAGTAGCCTGGGACAGACCAACATTCCCCTGGGTATCTAGACCCAAGATACCTGTAAACGAAGTTGCTCCAGACGAACTGGAGTTTAGATTAGTAAAGCGCAAGCCAGAGGTAGCACCCGAGCCGGTAATTTCTACGGTATTGGTTACGTTATTAACGTTTAAGACATTTGTGCCTTGAGCATTTAGGACCTGGAAGGCTGTGCTGGAGTCGGACTGGTTCTGGAGTGTAACTGGGCTGGTAATGATGCCGTTGATTGCTACCTTACCTTCTTGATAGGCAATATCAGGGCTGGAAATAAAGCTACCGGCTGCAGGAGTCCCTTGAATATATTGTGCTACCGGGGGGCCTTGGCTTAGTTGGACATCGTCAATATACCAAGTACGGCTTAGGACAGTGGCTGTGTCTTTGAAATAGATGTACGGTGAACCGGAGTTAGATGCCGGCGTCGTAAAGCTACACTGGTACTGATACCAGGTATTAAATGTAGTAAACGGAATAGCCGTTTGACAATCTACGTCACCGCCAGTGGCGCCAGTGCTGCTATAACCAGCGCTCAAAGTTGCAAAGGTGCTGGTGGCGGCATAAGCCCAGAAACTCATGTAGTATGTAGTGCTGTTTGCCAGAGTCTTAGGGTCTTTTACTCCCTGGGCGGCGCCACCGGTAATTTCAACGACTTTTAGAGAGTGCCCACCGGAGGTTGGATACTTGAAGACCGTAGCGTCTTGAGTAATTGTTGGCACGGCAGTGGTCTCTACGGCCCAGCTGCTGCCAAGAGCTTGTTCTACGGAGGCGTTAGGCAGTAGGCTGAACGGTGTTAGCTGGACGGCATCCACGTAGAACGAGTGGGCCGTTGTGCTGGTATCTTTAATATAAATATTGGGTGTAGTTACAGTACCGGCGGTGGTAAACGTACAGCTAAGTTGCGTCCAGTCGGTAACGGTGATAGATTGGGCTGTTAGACAGTCAAAGTCGTTGGTGCTGGTACCAGCCACGTTTTGATAACCCATATTAATGGTGCTAAAGGCGACTGTAGAAGCTTTTACATACATACTTAATGTGTAGGTTGTATTGGCGGCAATCGTGGCTACGCTTTGCAGGGCGCCACCATTAGCTGTGCCGGTGGTGGCTACCAGCAAGCTGTCGTTGCCAATGTATGCCTGGTTGAGGCTCTGGGCTGGAGTTGTGGCGGTGTTCTTAACGGCCCAGCCAGTGGGTGGGCTGCCGCCCTGCTCGATGCTTGGGTTGGTAATCAGGTTAGTGGTGGTGGTATCGACATTAATTAGTTGTGCGCCAATAGCGTTTTGGATCTGGAAGGTCGTGGTGTTATTGCTGCTGGTTTGGATTAAATCACCAGTGTTGCTTAATAATTCAGAAATCGCACCGGCCTTTAAGCTGACGGCGGAGCCGGAGTTGGTAGAACCAACGGTTATGCCTTGAGCGGTAGAGCTGTCTGTGCCAACACCAATGGTGTGGGCAAAGGCGCCGGTGCCGACGTTGACGGTTGAGGCGCTACCGCTGCCGATGGCAATGGTGCCGTTGGTGCCCACTTGAATACTGACGCCGGTGCCGGTACCACCGTCTATGGTGGTGACCGAACTAGCGCTGGTAGAGCCGATGGTTATACCTTGAGTGGTGGTGTTGTCGTTGCCGATGGCTATAGTGTGAGCAAAGGCGCCGGTGCCAACGTCGATGGTAGAGGCCGTACCGCTGCCGATTAGTATCGTGCCGGTACTGGCCACTTGTAGCGACACACCGTTGCCTGTGCCGCCCTGTATGGTTGTGATGTTACCAGCGTTGGCGGCCGTTGAGCCGATAGTTACGGCCTGAGCATTGGTGGCGTCGGTTGTATTGGCAATCTTAATTGTAGAAGCCGCAACCGTATTACCAACCGAGCCGATGTCTATAGTCTTAGTAGTATTGGCGGTGCCGATGCCAATGAATCCAGCGGCGGCGACCTGCAGCTGAAGCATTTCGGTAGTACTATTTACCCCGGCGTTAATGGTTGTAGCGCTGGTTGAGCTGGTGGAACCCAAAAAGACGGTTTGGATACCACCCGTAGAATCGGCTATGTGCAAGTTAGTGGTGGCGGTGGTGCTACCAATCGTGCCAATATTGATGTTGTTGGTGGAGCTGGCAGTACCATTGCCGATGGTTATAGTTTGGGCCACTGCCCCGGTGGTGTTACCGATTTGGACAGTCGAAACTATGCTGGTATCGCCTAAAGATAGCTTGGGGGTAGAGGTATCAACTTGTATAAAGTTGTTTCCGGCGGCATTTTGCACTTGGAAAGCCGTGGTGGAGTTAGTTTTGTTGGCAAACAGAGCCGAGCCTTGGACGGTTAGCTGGCCAGTGGTATCGAAGATAGGAGCGTTAGTAGCGTTTCCGGCCAAACCGTTATCTACCAGACTCGTGGATGCGGTGGTGCCTATGTAGCCGTTGGTGGCCGGTGAAGTACCGTGAGCCGTACGGTATACCTTGTAAGCCGATGCTCCGGTAACCGCGCTCCAGCTGATGGTATTAAAGTGTGTGGCGTCCAAGGTAGCCGCCCCGGCGGCTGTAGTACCGGTAGCCGACGCTGTGCTTTCACCGCCCGCAGAGTTAATGGTTGTAACTACATAGCTCCAGGTAGTCGCAGTGCCTAAGGTTGGGGTAACCGTTATGGCGCCAGCCGGCGCCCCCAACAGATTAGTCCCCCCGCCAAGGATAGTACTGCCTTGAACGAAAGCCCCGCCGGAAAGCCCCAAATTACCAGTGGCTTGGATGGACTGGCCAATATTTAAACCGCCTTGGATATTAAAGTTTCCGGCCACTTGGCCATTGGAGTCTACTTGCAGGGTCCCGGTTTCGGTACCGCCGGCTTCTAGTTGCTGAACGTATCCCCCGCCGAGGTCGAAGGCTTGTAGCTTACTGGTGCCGTAGGCGGTTACATAAGCATATCGACCAGAAACGTAAACAAACCGCGGATTAGTCCCCGTAGTTGCACCGCCGCCACTGACGTCTGTGGGATTGGTGGGGTTACTGACGTCGAAGACCTGGAGTTTGTTGGAGTTATAGGCAGTTAGGTAAACATATCGGCCCTGCCCAAAGATAGAGAATGGCTGGGTACCTGTAGACACACCGCCATTAGTGACGTCAACTGGGCTGGCGGGGTTGCTGACATCAAAAACTTGGAGTTTGGAGGTAGTGTTATCCGCCACATAGGCGTAGCGGCCGGAGACGTAGACAGAGCTCGGACCGCTACCCGTACCCGTAGTCACACCACCACTAGTAATGTCGGTCGGGTTGGCGGGGTTGCTGACATCAAAAACTTGGAGTTTGGCGCCAGTGTTGTCCGCCACATAGACGTAGCGGCCGGAGACGTAGATAGCCTGTGGGCCACTACCCGTAGTCAC